>Ga0075160_10002446_pt1 | contig 11045 bp, 6 predicted proteins | sample JI91814C2DNA_FD_70969 | JGI IMG/M metagenome (GOLD analysis project Ga0075160, IMG submission 70969) | Wastewater effluent complex algal communities from Wisconsin, to seasonally profile nutrient transformation and Carbon sequestration -... | ecosystem: Engineered > WWTP > Effluent > Algae...
CGCCGTAGGACACGGTGGAGCCCTCCGGCAGCGCCGCAGCGCGCCACAGGCCAGTGGTTTTAGGGGCCACCCAATTGCTGAGCTGTCCCACCATCCATGCACCCGTCACCTCCGTGGCCACGGTGCCCCGTTTGAAACCCTCAGACCATTCGTTGGACCACGCCGTGGTACGGGCGTCGAGCTTGTTGCTGCGCGCCTCGCGGGCGACTTCAAAGGCCCGCACAAAACGATCGGACGTGACCAGCACGTTGGAGTCCTTGTCAAAGTACTGGCCCTCCCCCGGTTTGATCCCGGAGCGGATCAGAATGTCCTTGATACTTTGCACGGTGCCAATCAGATAGGCACCGGTCTTTGCCTTGATGCGCACACCTGCTGCGACGTAACTGTCCCAGGAACGTGTCAGCTCGTCCTCTCCAACACCTGCGCGGTCCAAAATGTCCTTGCGGTACAACAAAGTGCCGGGGCCGATATCGGTGGGCATACCCACGACCGAACCTCTGCTGTTGGTGGCCTGCTGGTACGCAAAGGGCACCATGCGGTCCTGGAAACGCCCAATGGCAAACGGCTCGCGCGACAGGTCTTCGAGCCCCGCACCTTGTGAAAACCTGCCCAAAAAGCTGGCCTCCAGCACCATCACATCGGGCAGATTGCCAGAGGTCGACAAGGCAGTCGTCATGGCCGTGTGGTGGTCCTGGTACTGCCGGGTTTGAATCCTGACCTCAACCTCGGGGTGTATCTTGCGCCACAGCGGCAAAGCAGCCCGGGCTATCTCGTCGACCAATGGAAAGGCGGCCACATGGAGTACAACCGGCGCCTTGGCACGCACACCTGCAGCGGCAAGCGCACCGCTGGCGAGTACCGCGCGGCGGTTCATGCGCGGTTGCATCGGGGGAAACGGCATGCTCATACCTTGGCCGCCCCGCAGTACTGTTGAAAATAGGCCTGGTGTGTGGGCAGTTGTGCCACCGTCCTGTCGATGCTGGACTTGATACCGTTCAGAAACCGCGACAGCTCTGCGTCGCCCATCAGGTCTGCCGACAGGTGGTGCTGCTTGGGTGTGATGCCTTGGCCCAGCATCACCTGGATCCAGGAGTTCTCGGCAAACAATTCATTGGGTACCCTGAACACACGTCCGGTCTCGCGGAACAGGTTGATGCGGTGCTGCAAAGAGGCGGGCACTTCCATACTGCGGCAGGCATTCCAGTACGGCGAGTCGGTCCGGTTTGTCACCTTGTAGTGCAGCACCACAAAGTCGCGGATGTGTTCAATCTCGTCCAGCGTCTGCTGGTTGTATTCGTCCACATCGGCCTGGCAAATCCCCCGCACGGGGAACAAGCGCATCAAGCGGATGATCCCGCGCTGGATCAGGTGAATACTGGTTGATTCCAGGGGCTCGATGAAACCGCTGGACAGGCCAATGGCGACACAGTTCTTGTGCCAGGTCTTCTGGCGCTGCCCAGGCCGAAACTTCAACACGCGCGGCTGCATCAGCGGCTTGCCCTGAATACTCCCCATCAATGTGGCCTTGGCCTGTTCGTCGTCGATGTATCGGCTGCTGTACACCAGTCCATTGCCAACCCGGTGCTGCAACGGAATGCGCCACTGCCAGCCCGACGCATGGGCGATGGAGCGCGTGTAAGGCACAGCCTCGCCCACGGATTCGGTCTGCACGGCAGCGGCACTGTCGTTGAACAACCAGTGGGACCAGTCCTGGTAATCCACTTTCAGCGTCTCGCCGATCAACAGGCCCCTAAAACCCGTGCAGTCGATGAACAGATCGCCTTCGATGTCGGCACCAGAGTCCAGCGTGATGGAGCGGATGTGGCCGCTATTGTTGTCGGTCTTCACCTGGACAATCTTGCCCTCCACACGCTGCACACCAAAACCTTCGCTGAACTTTCGCAGAAACCTGGCGTACAGCGTTGCATCCAGATGAAACGCGTAGTTCATGCCGGTGCGTGGCAGGTGTGCAAACCGGCCAGCCAATGCTGCCTTCAGCTCCAGGCAATAGTCTCCGTAGTCGCCTGCCAGATTGCGCTCGCGGCCCTTGTGCCAGAAGTGCTGAAAACCTGCTGTCCAATGGTCCGTGCCAGTGGTACCAAACGAATGCACGTAGTTTTCATTGACGTCGCGCCAGTTCTCAAATCCTATACCCAGCTTGAAGGTGGCCTGCGTAGCAGCCATGAATTCCTGTTCGTTGATCTCCAACAGCTCGTGGAAGGTCAGCAGCGTAGGGATGGTGGCCTCGCCCACCCCAACGGTGCCAATTTCATCGGACTCCACCAGCTTGATGTCCAGCGACTTGCCCAGTGTCTTGGACATCAGCGCCGCGACCATCCATCCGGCCGTGCCACCTCCTGCAATCACGATGCGTTGGATGGGTTTGGCGCTCCCGCCAGCGTGGTCTTGTTCGTTCAATTTCGGTCTCCAGTCAGCGGTTCAGTTTCTTGAGTAGATGCGCCCGCAGCATGCGTGTCATGTTTGCGTCCATGGTCCCCAAAATGCCCATCGCGTTTGCCGGGATGTGTGCCGTGGAATCGCTATTGGCGTCAAACACATAGTGGTCAAAGAGCGTGGCCCACGCCTTGCGCTGCTCGGGCGGCAAATCGCGCACACACATGATGGCCAGCATCAAGGCATTCATGGCGGGATCCATATAGGCTGGTGTCTGCTTCCACCAGTAGTTCACCAACACATTGAAGCTATCCAGTGCCTCAATGTGGTGCCACCACATGCTGGGGATAAAAACGGCATCACCCGGCTCCAGCTCGGCAACCTGCGCGCTCTGAAGTGCCTGTGCGAACCGGGGGAATTTCTCCAGATCAGGGTGGACAAAATCGACCAAGCTCACTGGCTGGCCCGCCGGTGTCAGATCCAGAGGACCAACATACAGATTCTCCAGTTGCTCGGGAGGCAACAACGTAAAGCGCCTATGCCCAGCCACCACACACGCCAGATTGTCTGGTGCGTCGTAGTGGGCGGCAATGCGTGTGCGGTTGCCGATCCAGATACTGGCCAGTGCATCGCGGTCACCCAGCGGCACATCGTTCTCTGAGCGGAATCCGGGCAGGCAGCTGTCCAGCGTAGCGGAACCTACGTAGATGCCAGGCGGCTGCACGTCCGGGGCATGTCGATCATTGTCGTCCAGCACTTCATCCAGCTTGCGCCGCACGGTGCGAAAGTTAAAACCTGTCAGATCGCTGTTGTAGAAAAATCGGCCCTTGTACTGGGACTCTGCCCAAAACGCCTCAACCTCGGCACCTTGGTAGAAGCCGCGCAGGTACTGCGCTGCCGCCTGCCCGGAGCACCGTGCGGCCTGCACCATGGGCCAATGCGACACCAGGCCCTTAAGGACCAAGGGCTCGGTGGAACACAGCACTTCGTCCGGTAGTGCCTGTGGGTCCAGACCGGTCAGTGCGCGCACTGGATTAGCGCCTGCCAGCATCATGGGCACGGCGTTTGCGTTCGGCCAGCGCGCGCAGGTTGGACAGCGACGCAATCACCATATAGATGGGCTGTAAGAACCCTGCCCGGCTCAGCTGCTCCAGCACTGCACCATCCAGCGCCTGCAGGCGCTCCTCGTTGATCGTGTAACAACCGGCCAACCGGTGCTGCGTTCCATCCGGTAGCTCGACGTCAAAGACAAAAGACTCCAGCAGATTGAATTTCTGCAGCGCCGCGCTGAACGCCGGCGCCTGCTCCATACCATCATGGATAGCGCGCAACATGGAACTCACCTGCTCCAGGTAATCCGCATTGCCACCGTACTCCAGAAAGACCGGTTCACCTTCGGTTCGGCTGACTTTTGGACTGTCCAGATCGACATGCAACAGCATCTCGCCCCTGACGTTGCCAATCAAAAAGGGTTGGCGTGCCAGCGTCAGCGGCACATAAGCGGCATCCCAACCGTCAGCTCCCAAAAAAAGGTTTTCGCCTTCCTGAAAACCCAATAGCGCAGCCGATTGAAAGCCAATGCCATCCTCCGACTTAAAAAACACGATGGGGTAATGCGCCTGCAGATTTCGGAACTCATGCGGAAACGACAAGGCGGTCATCACGTTGTCACCGTACTGGGCGCTGCGCGTGGTGATGATGCGCAGGTCCTTGTGGTCAACGTTATTGAGCAGAACAGGAAGGGACATGGTTTGTTGGTGCCGCTGATTCCCAGCGGCTTGTGTTGTGCGATCCAATTGTCAGGCCACTGCAGCCCATGCTGCAATGGCCTGGCACGGTCACAGCTTGTAACGCAGTCCGAACATATAACGTGGCCCGGTTTGGGTCACGTAGTTCACCTGGGACTGCGAACGTCCATGCAGGCGCTGGATGCCGTCGTTCATGTTGATGGCTTCAAACTGCAGAGACAAGTGTTTGTTCCACTTGTATGAGACATTCAGGTCCAACTGTCCATAGGCTTCGGTGTACAGCGGATTGGCCCCGGACCCATCATTGAGTCCCGACAGAAATTCACCGCGCCAGTTGTAGGCTGCGCGTACCGACCACTTGTCATTCTCGTAGAAACCCACCAAGTTGGCAGAGTCGCTCACGCCCAGCAACGCAAACTGTTCGACTGTCTGGCTGTTGTCATATTTCTGACCGGCAGCGACCTTGGTGTAGTTGCTGGACACACCAAAACCGCTGTTGCCAAACATGTGTTGCACATTCAGTTCCCAACCGGTCAGCGTCTCAGACTTCTGGTTGGACGGCGTGTTGATCAGGAACGTCGCGATCGGGTCACCAGCTTGCGCAACAATGGTGCCGGTCTGGTTGCCATTGGCATCATCCGGTCCGCGCACGACGCCTGCCTGACCATTCTTGTTCTTGAAGATGTAGTTGCGGATGCAGGTGATGTCTGTCGCACCACAACCCTTTGCTACCGCTTCGTTCCAGAACAAGCCGTTGGCCGGCGTGCGCAGGTTGAATGGCGTTGCAGTGACTTGCGTATTGCCAATGTAGTTTTCGATGGCCTTGCGGAAATAGCCAATCGACGCAAAGCTGCCTTTGCCGTAATACCACTCCAATGAAAGATCGATGTTCTTCGACTTCAGCGGCTTCAGATCCGGATTGCCCTGGCTACCGGTTCCGCCGTACACGCGGGCCAAGCCATCCAAGGTCTGCCCACCCTGGATGTCACCCCAGCCAGGGCGGCCAATGGTTTCTCCGTAACTGGCGCGGAACTTGAGGTCCTTCGACAAATCCACGTCATAGTCCAGGCTGGGCAGCAGGTAGCTGTAGCTGCCCTCCAGCGTGGTGAAACCCGGTGCGCCAAACGTGACCGTGTATTCGTTGTTGCTGCCCCAGACGATGCCGGTTGCCGTGGGCACCAGGGCGGAAGACACGACGTCCGTTTTTTCGTACCGCACACCAATAGCGGTCCGCATCGGCAGTGCGGTGTCCCAGTCCTTGTTGTACTGGATGAAACCGCTCATCGACTTCTCGGTTACGCGACGGTCCGTCGTGAACTCGGTCGGTGCCTGGTACCACTCGGGGTGGCCGGACTGCGCGATGGCCTGCTGGCGCAGTGAATTGAAATCACCAAAAAGTATCTGATTGAACAGCGCAGGGTTGTCGCTGCCGCTGATTTTCGAGAAATACTGACGCAAGGTGTCACGGCGCCACGAGCTGTCGGCGTAGTTGGCAGGTGCACCCTGACCGCCCCAAGACCCGTTGTCCACGTTGGCATAGGCCGAGCGGTTGTCTACCCGGGTGCTGGAGAGGCCAAAGTTCAGGCCCGATTCTTCGTCAATCTTGAAAGCGCCCTTGACTTGCGTCTGGTCCACCTTGGAGAGCATGTAGCTGTTGCGGAACGAGGAGCCCGTGACCATCATCTTGGAGGGGTCCACATCGCCACCCGAGATACTGATGACCGGGAAATCCCGGCTGAAATCGATCGTGTTGCCCGTGCGGGTGAACTGCGCACCACCCAGAACTGCGCTGGAACCGTAGGGGCTGTCTGCACCCGATTCGGCCGAAGAGCGGTGGGTATCAATCTCCAGCTTCAGGCGGTCCGAGACTTTCCATTCCACATTGATGCCGGTGGATTTGTTTTCGTTCTTGGTCGCAAACTCCGCAGCACCCATGGCGATGTCACCGGCGTTGGCATACGTCTCGGTGTAGATCAGCGGCCCAGCTACGGGTCCTGGAGTCCAGGTAGCCTTGGTCACGTCGCCACCGAAGTTCTGCCAAACTCCCAGGTCGTTGCGCTTGCTTTGAACCTTGTTGCGGGAATAGGTGTAGTCGACTGTGGCCTTGACATCGGTTGTGGGCACGAACTGCAGTGTCAACTGACCGTTGTCACGCTGGCGCTGCACACCGGTCATGGAGTAGTTGGGATTCTGCGGCGTGGAATACAAACTGACATCTGAGCCAGGCCGGTTGGCGTTGGAGACCGAACCCCAGTCGTTGCTGCCTGCGTTAATTGCCCGCCAGCCATTGGGCACGCCTGCCTGGTTGTAGCCCAGGCTACGCTCCTGGTGGCTGCCGCTGATGGCGATGCCGAACTTGCCATCAGCAAACGATTCGCTGTAAATCCCCGAGAACTCCGGCGTAGCATTCTTGCCTTGCAAGTGGCTGGGCAGGTTGGTGTTGGACGTATCCACCACTTCCTTGAAACCAAAGCTTGCAACCGATGGGCTGCCCAGGGGGCGCGCGGTTTTGATGTTGATCGTGGCACCAATACCGCCGGCAGGTGTGCTGGAACGACTGGTCTTGTAGACCTCAATACCCGAGATGGACTCCGATGCCAGGTTCGCAAAATCGAATGCGCGGGAGGTGGAAGCGGCCGTATCCAGCAAAGTGGAGGCTGGCATCTGGCGGCCATTCAACAGCACCATGTTGAAGTCGGGACCAACACCGCGCACGGTGACTTTGGAGCCTTCGCCAATGGAGCGGTCGATGGACACGCCGCTGATGCGCTGCAGGGACTCCGCCAGATTGGTGTCCGGAAACTTGCCAATCTCTTCGGCGTTGATGCCGTCCACCACACCCTGGCCGTCGCGCTTGAGGTCCATCGCTGAACTCAGACTGGCGCGAATGCCGGTCACGGTCACGGCTTGCAATGCGCCCCGATCGGTCGCCGCTTGCGGCGCAACTGTGGCCTGTTGGGCATAGGCGCCGCCCGATTCGGCCACGAGCAATGCGCAGGCCGCAGCAAGCGTTCCCAGGCGGAACAGAGGACGCCCATTGCGCATGCGCAGCGGCGAGGGTGTTTTATTCATTCAATGTCTCCAGATTTTTATGGATGAAGCGAGCGGATACGGTCAACAGCTAAATCGTCAGCCCCGTCAGCATTTGCACTTTTGGGATTGATCCTTGAAAGCGCTTTCATGATCGTTGAAATCGCTTTCAAGTGTCAACTTGGGGCTAACCCTATATCTGCGCCGCGTCGCTCTAGAGACGCGGTTGTGTGTTGCTTTTGCCAGACAAGCGCATGGTGGATTCCCGCGCGATCAGCCTGGGCAGCGGAACCGTGGCAGTGGGTCGTGTGCCGGCCAGCAATTGCAGCATGGCCTGTGCCGACAGACGCCCCTGCTCATAGGAGGATTGGTGGATCGTGCTCAGCGGTGGCACGGCATAAGGGGATGTGGGCAGGTCATCAAAGCCCACAATCGAGACGTCCTGCGGAACCCGCACACCCTTGCGGTGCAGGCCCAGCACGGCGCCAGAGGCCATCTGGTCATTGGCCGCAAAGATGGCCGTGAACGACTGCCCGCCTGCCATCAAGTGCTCCACGGCGCGCAGGCCGCTGCCCTCGTTGTAGTCCCCTTCGACCACCAGCGCCGGGTCGTAAGGTATGCCAGCCTTGTCCAGCGCGGCACGGTAACCGCGCATGCGTTCGTTCGAATCGGGGTGCTCAGGGTCGCCCGTGATCAGCGCAATGCGGCGGTGCCCCAGATCGATCAGATGCTCGGTGGCCATTTGCCCGCCCGCGAAGTTGTCGAAGTCCAGCGAGAACAGACCGGGGCCTTTCAGCGTGCGTCCCGTGACCACAACGGGCAGGTGCTTGGCGCATGCCTTCAGGGCCTGGTCTGACAAACGACCGGTCAGCACGATGATGCCGTCTACCCGGCGCGAGCGCAGCACATCGATACAACGTGCCTCGGTTGCCGCATCCCAGTGCGCGCTGACAAACAACGGGTTGTAACCAGCAGGGTCCAGCTCTTCCTCAATGCCGCGCAACGAGGTGCCGTAGAACGGGCTGTCAATGGTTTGCGTGATGACACCTATGCTGTAGGTGCGTCCACCGGCCAGGCCACGCGCCACCGGGTTGGGCACATAACCCAGCTTGGCAATCGCGTCCTTGACGGCCTCTTGTTTGACCTCGCTGACGACGGCCGTGCCATTGAGGATGCGGGAGATAGTGCTGGCTGACACGCCTGCCAACTGCGCCACCATTTCAATGGTCACCGGACCTGTAGGGCGAGTGGTTGTGGTCTTGGCGCTGCTTTTGGGCTGTGTAGGTTTGCTCATCAGACAAGTTTAGTGCCAACGCCAGAAACCGCTTTCAGAAAAATAAACTTGCCCCTGACTACTGTGGGCTAGGTTGTGGATAACAGTGTTCTCAAGCCCCGCAAGCCGCGCCAGGCTTGGCCTTGCAGACCATGCCTTGTTTTTAGGCAGTGGTGCAATGCATAGATATGCGACGTTGCAAGTGTGTTATGGCGCAAACGATGTGCGCATCAGTAGGCCACGGCTTGGCCGTCCTTGCGCGGGTCCGAGCCAGCGATGTAGCTGTCGCCATTTTTCAGGATAAGCTGCGCACCGCCAAACGCAAACACACCGTCCCCACCCTCCACTTGTATGGCGTGGCCCCGTTGCGCCAGAGCCAGCAAGACATCTCGGTCAAAGGCCGGCTCCACGACCACACCACGCCCGCCCGTCACACGCCAGCGTGGAGCATCGGCGGCTGCCTGCGGGTTCTGACCATAACGCAGCACGCGCAAGGCCATTTGCAGATGGCCCTGTGACTGCATGGGGCCACCCATCACACCAAAGGCCATCTGCGGTGTGCCGTCGGCATGCATCGCAAACGCGGGAATGATGGTGTGGGACGGGCGCTTGCCCGGCCCCACTTCATTTGCATGGCCCGGCTCCAGCGAAAACCCGTTGCCCCGGTTTTGCAGGCTGATACCGGTTCCCGGCACCACCACGCCCGAGCCAAAACCCATGTAGTTGGACTGGATGAAAGAGACCATCATGCCCCCAGCATCTGCAGCGGCCACATACACCGTGCCGCCTGGCTTGGGTGCACCGTAACCGGGGTCACCCGCCCGCTGCAGATCAATCAACAGTGCCCGCTCAGCCAGGTAACCGGGGTCCAGCAATGCACTGGGCGCCACACGCATGGCGGCGGGGTCGGCGTTGTAGTGGTGCAGGTCGGCCAGCGCCAGCTTCATGGCCTCAATGGCGCAGTGCACCGTGTCCACATGGTCCACTGGCTGCTGGCCAACACCCAAGGCCTCCAGCATGCCCATGGCCATCAATGCGGCAATGCCCTGGCCGTTGGGCGGTATTTCGTGCACCACCGAACCTGCAAAGGGCTGGGCTAACGTGCCGCACCAGTCGACGCTGTGGCTTGCCAGGTCTTCCTCCGTCATCACACCACCACAGGCCGTGGCATGTGCGGCCATGGCCTGCGCCAGCGGCCCGCGGTAGAAGGCTTCGCCGTGCGTATCGGCAATGGCCTCCAGCGTGCGCGCATGGGCTTCGCTGCGGAACATTTCACTGGCCTGGGGCGCGCGGCCTTGGGGCATAAAACATTCGGCAAAGCCGGGTTGATTGCCAAGCCGTGCCGCGCCCAGCGCCCAAAGGCGTGCGATGGTCGGCGACACCGGAAAACCAATGCGCGCGTAGTCAATGGCTGGTGCGGCCAGATCGGCAAACGGCAGCCGACCGAAGCGACGCGACAGTGTGGCCCAGGCCGACACTGCGCCGGGCACCGTTACCGTGTCCCAACCCTTGTCCGGCATGGCGGTATGGCCTTTGAACCGGTCCGCATTCCACGCTGCGGGTGCGCGACCCGAGGCGTTGAGGCCATGTAGTTCTTTACCGTCCCACACAATGGCAAAGGCATCACTGCCCAGGCCACAGCCCGTGGGCTCCACCACGGTCAAGGCCATAGCTGCGGCGAGTGCCGCGTCCACCGCGTTACCACCGGCCTGCAGCATGCGCAAACCGGCCTGGGCGGCCAGGGGTTGAGAGGTACTGACCACGTTGCGCCCCATGACGGCAGAGCGGGCAGATGCGTAGGGGTTGTTCCAGTCGAGGTTCATGGTCCGATGATCACACAGGTACGGTCGTTATGATGAACCACAAACACAACACAGGAGACAGCCGTGGCCCCCATGCGTTTTAACCGAAGGATTGTTGTTACTGCCAGCGCGGCGGCCCTCATGGGCCTCTGCAGCCTGAGCGCCCATGCGCAGGGCGCCTGGCCCAACAAACCCGTGCGCATCGTTGTACCCTTTGCACCCGGCGGCACCACCGACATCCTGGCCCGCGCAGTGGCGCCCGAGTTGTCCCGCGTATTTGGCCAGCAATTTGTCGTGGAGAACAAGGCCGGTGCCGGCGGCAACCTGGGAGCGGAGGCCGTGGCCAAATCCGCACCCGATGGCTACACCCTGCTGATGGGCACCGTGGGCACCCACGGCATTAACCGCGCGCTGTACCCCAAGCTGGCCTATGACCCTATCAAGGACTTTGCGCCGGTTACCCTGGTGGCCAGCGTGCCCAATGTGATGGTGGTCAATGCCGAACTGGCCAAGGCCAACAACATCAACACGGTGCAAGACTTCATCAAGCTGGCCAAATCCCGCCCCGGCAAGCTCAACATGGCGTCCAGCGGGAACGGAACGTCCATCCACCTGGCCGGCGAGTTGTTCAAGAGCCAGACCGGTACCTTCATGACCCACATACCATACCGCGGTTCGGGCCCCGCATTGCTGGACCTGGTGGGTGGTCAGGTGGATGTGATGTTTGACAACCTGCCCTCGGCCATGCAGCTCATCAAGGGCGGCAAGATCAAGGCGCTGGCATTGACCAGCAGCACC
>Ga0075160_10002468_pt1 | contig 10994 bp, 5 predicted proteins | sample JI91814C2DNA_FD_70969 | JGI IMG/M metagenome (GOLD analysis project Ga0075160, IMG submission 70969) | Wastewater effluent complex algal communities from Wisconsin, to seasonally profile nutrient transformation and Carbon sequestration -... | ecosystem: Engineered > WWTP > Effluent > Algae...
AGCAGCAGCTCCTCATCGCTGTGCAAGAGGACCGCATCGGTAAGCGCCTGCAGCAGCTGGGCGCGGCGCAGCTTGGCGTCGGTCTGCAAGCGCGTCGCCTGCTCGGCCGTGATGGCCTCGCGCAGGGCCTTCGCCTGCTGACGATCGGTCAGGTCGTGGAGCATGGCCATGATCGCCGGTCGGCCGTAATAATGCACGCGCACCAGCGTCAGCTCCACCTCGACTAGGTTGTCCCGGAACTGCAGATGCAACAGCTGGGGCTGCGTCCGCTCGTCCGCCGCCGTAAAGCGTCCCAGGACTGCAGCCAGCAGCGGGCGATCCGCGGGCAGCAGCAGCTCGGCCAGCGAACGTCCGAGCAGGTCGGTGAGCTCGCAGCCTGGGAGCATCGCCAGCATTCGCCGGTTGGCGAACGTGACGCACTCGTCTCTGATTACCAGCACTCCATCGAGCGAGCTATCGACCAGCGTGCGAAAGTTCTGTTCGGAGGCGGCCAGGGCCGCTTGCAGCTGCCGCTGCTCGGTCTGATCGATCGTCAGCCCGCCGTGTCGATAGGCTCTACCCGCTGCGTCGAGCACTGGGAACAGCGAGGTCTGAAGCCAGCGCACACCGCGCTGCGGGTGATGGATGCGGTAGGTGATCGCGACGGGCTCGGGCTGCCGCTGGTACCGCGCGAGCGCTTGCTCGACCTGCGCCCGATCTTCCGCATCCACAAGCGCCAGCCAGGAGAGGAAATCTGCGTACAGGGTTGCGGTGGGCAGACCGAAGACGCTCTGGTGCTGGGGATTCACATAAAGCGTCTCGCGCAAGTCGGCGCTGACCAGCCAGAACACTCGATAGATGCTCTCGGCAAGCTGGCGGAAGCGCTCCTCGCTGTCGCGAAGCTTCTGCTCCATGCGCTGGCGCTCGGTGACGTCGCGCAGTGCGCTATAGTTCCGGTCGGGTCCGATGCGCACTGCGGAATACTCGGCGATTCGGTACTCGCCATCGCCGCGGAGAAATGGGAAGGTGCCAAACTCGCGGCCCGCCTTCAGATAGGCGCTGTAGCGCTCGGGGGAGCTCGGACCGGAAGAGGAAACCAGCTGGCTCACGCTCATCCGCAGCAGCTGTTCTCGGCGGTATCCGAGCAGCTCGCAGGCGGCCTGATTGACTTCGAGGTAGCGGCCGGCATCATCGGCGATCATCATGGCGTCGAGGCTATTTTCGAACAGACGGAGCAGCTGCGGCAGCTCCGTCTCGTGGGCCCTGCAGGCCGCTCCGCCAGTAGGCAGATCGGCTAGCTCGTGGTCATCCACTTGTATCATAACCCAATTTTATCATGAGTTCGCCGCTCATGTTAGGCCGCGGGACGCAGGAAGATCTGGTCGCGAGCCGCCTGGCAGATGGCGATAACGGCCGGGTGCTTGATCCGACGCTCGATGGAGATGGCGTAAAAGCGCTCGCTTAGCGGCGTCGCCTCACCAACCCGCTGGCAGCCGTACTGGTGGCTAATCTGGTCGGCCAGGATGCTCGGGCCGGCGAACATGCCGACGCCGGACTGCGCGAACACTGTCATGAGCGCGCTGTCGTCGAACTCACCGACAATCTGCGGCTCCACTTCCTGCGTCCGGAACCAGTGCTCCAGCGAGCGGCGCAGCGCGGCGTGCTCGGAGGGCAACAGCAGCGGCGCCCCAGCGAGCGAGGCCGGGAATCGTGGCCGATATTTGTGGCAGAGCGCCGGCACGCCGTAGATGGACACCCCACACTCCCCGAGCAGGTGATTGTAGGCGCGGACCTTGACCACGGGCGCGAGCGGGGTGTCCGATAGGACAACATCGAGCTCGTGAATCGCCAGGGCCGCGACCAGGCGCTCCTGGCTGTCCTCACGGCAGTGGATGCGCAGCGGCTTGTCGAGCATCAGCGCCGGCCGCAGCAGCTCATGGGCGATCAGCTTGGGCACCGCTTCGGTGACTCCGACATGGAGCTGCAGGCGCTCCTGACCGTGGCCGCGCAGCGCCTGCTGCAGGTCGCGCCCGATGGCGAAGATCTCGCCGGCGTACTGGTAGACGACCCGCCCCACATCCGTGAGGGCCAGATAGCGGCCCTGGCGCTTGAACAGCCGCTCCCCGACCTGTCGCTCGAGCTCACGCAGCTGGCCGCTGATCGTCGGCTGGGCCAGGCGCAGCTCCTGGGTCGCCTTGGAGATGCTGCCCTCGCGAGCGACGACCCAGAAGTAATAGAGGTGATGATAGTTGAGCCAGTGCATGGGCCACCCTTGATCCATCGGCTTTTCCGATAGGAAGCAGCCAAATTATCTATGTTTTGCGCGTCCTGGCAACGACATCTTTACTTCCAGGGGCGGCGAGGAACCATCCATGAGTGAGCTGACGAACACGCAGGGCGAAACGGACGCGACGGGGACTGTCTCCGCCGATGCGCCTGCAGATCCCACCACCGGCTCGGCCGCACTTGCGATTTCGGCGGCGGCGGAGGCAGCCACCTCCGCGCATGAGGAAGCCGGCGACCACAAGACCCCGGTGCAGCGGCTCTTCCTGCTGCTGCACCTGGAGGCCGACGATCTGTGGATGATTACTGTCTATGCGCTCGCGCTGGGAGTGTTATCCCTGGCTACTCCGATCGCGGTCCAGGCGATGGTCAATCAGCTGGCGTTCGGGCAGCTCTTGCAGCCGCTGGTGGCGCTGCTGCTCGGGCTGCTGGTCCTGCTCGGGCTGTCCGGTGTGCTGCGCGCCTTGCAGACTGTTGCAGTCGAGATATTGCAGCAGCGGCTGCTCGTGCGGACCGCGCTTGGGCTGGCGCGCCGGCTGCCGCTGGTTCCAGTCCCGGTACTCCGCGAGCACGGTCCGGACCTGGCCAGCCGATTCCTGGAGATCGCGGCCGTACAGAAGGCAGCCGCCGGGCTGCTCCTTGATGGGCTGGCGATTGCTCTGCAGCTGCTGATCGGCATGGCCGTGCTGGCGTTCTACCATCCGCTGCTGCTGGCGTTTGACGTCGTCCTTTCAGGATGCGTAGCGCTCATCTTGCTGGGCCTTGGGCGCGCCGCGGTGCCCACCAGCATCGCCGAGTCCCACGCCAAGTACGCGGTGGCAGACTGGCTGGCGGCGCTGTGCCGTCACCCGCTGGCCTTCAAGTTTGCCGATGGGCCGTGCGTGGCCAGCGGGCGAGCCGACGCGCTCCTTTGTGACTATGTGCACGCCCGCCGCCGCCACTTCCGCATCCTGCTGCGGCAGATCATCGGCTCGCTGACCCTGCAGGCGGCGGCCAGCGTGGCCCTGCTGGGCATCGGCGGCGCCCTGGTCATCGCCGGCCAGCTGACTTTGGGCCAGCTCATCGCGGCGGAGCTTATCGTCAGCGCGCTGCTGGCCGGCATCGCCAAGTTCGGCAAGCACCTGGAGACGTATTACGACCTGCTCACGGCGCTCGACAAGCTCGGACACCTCTCCGACCTCCAGCGCGAGCGCGCCGATGGCGAGCCGCTGCCGGGGCAGACCGGCGGCATCCAGCTTGAGCTGAGCGCGGTCGCGGCCGGCTATCCGGGCGGCGACATCCTCATCGGCGACCTGAACCTGCAGCTGCCCGCCGGAGCGCGCGTCGCCATCATCGGTGCGCCGCAGAGCGGCAAGAGCCTCTTGTGCGAGCTGCTCACCGGGCTTGTGCCACCGCGCGACGGCGCCCTGACCTACGACGGCTGCGATGTGCGTGACCTGCAGCTGTCGGCGCTGCGGGCCCAGATCGCGCTGGTCTGCGATGAGGAGCCGGCCCTGTTCGCCGGTACGGTAGCCGAGATCCTGTGCGGCGCCGGCGAGCGGAGGGGCAGCCCGGGGAGCAGAGCGCCCGGCCGCGGCGAGCTGCGCGCGGCCCTCGGCGCCGTCGGGCTGTGGCCGGCCCGGCGGGCGTTCAAGGACGGCCTGGACACCGCGCTAAGCGATGGCGCGCCGTCTCTGTCGCGCGATGAGCGGTGGCGGCTCCAGGTGGCGCGGGTGCTGGTGCAGCGGCCGCGGCTGGTGGTCATCGACAAGACGACCCCGAGCCGTGAGCCGCAGGACGACGCCACCGCGGCGCTGCTGCTGCCCGAGCTGCCGTTCACGGTCGTACTCTGCACGGCGCCCGGTGACCCGCTGCTGACGCGCTGCGATGAGGTCTATGAGATACGCCACGCCACGCTGGTCGCCGTGGCGCGAAAGGATCGGCAATGATGCGGCAGACTGACTCGGCCAGGCGCCCCCGCCAGGGCGCCGCGGCGATGGTGCAGACTCCCTACGGAGTGCGCGAGCTGGCGATCGCGCTGCTCGTTCTGTTTGTGCTGCTGGCCATCGGCCTGCTGGTCCTGCCTTGGCAGCAGAGCGTGCGCGGCAGCGGACGTGTCGTCGCCTATACTCCGACCGAGCGGCAGCAGACGATCGAGGCGCCGATCGAGGGACGCATCGTGCGCTGGCTCGTTCGTGAGGGCTCACGAGTCAAGGCGGGCGAGCACGTCGTCGAGATTGCCGACAACGATCCCGCGCTGATGCAGCGGCTGGGCCAGGAGCGCGACGCGGTGCAGGCGCGGCTCACCGCGGCCAAGGCCCGGCTGCTGGCCCTGGAGGAGCGGCTGCTGCAGCTGGGTGGAGCGCAGGGGGCGGCGATCTCGGGGGCCGGGGCGCGCGTGCGGATGGCCCGCGAGCGGATGCGCGCGGCGACCCAGGCGCTGGCCGCCAGCGAGGCGGCCCGGCACACGGCGCTCCTGAATCAGCAGCGGCAGCAGGCGCTGTTCGACAAGGGACTGAGCTCGCGCCGGGCGCTCGATCTGGCAGAGCTCGAAGCAGTGCGTACCACCACGGAAGAGGCGCGGGCGCTGGCCGCCCTGCAGGCCGCTCGCGGTGAACAGTCGGCCCTGCGCGCCGATAAGGCCCGCGCCACCAGCGACACCGGCGCCGTACTGGAAGACGCACGCGCCGCGCGCGCTGCCGCCCAGGGCGAGGTCGCCAATGTCACCGCCGAGCTGGCGCGCATCGAGGTCCGGCTGGCGCGCCAGGCCAGCCAGTCGGTGAACGCCCCGCGCGACGGCGTAATCCTGCGCCTGCTCGCCTCCGAGGGGGGCGAGATGGTCAAGGCCGGTGACGGCCTGGCAGTCCTGGTTCCCGATACCCAGGAGCGCGCAGTCGAGCTGTGGGTGGACGGCAACGACGTCCCTCTGTTGGCGGAAGGACGGACGGTGCGGCTGCAGTTCGAGGGCTGGCCGGCGGTCCAGTTCGTCGGCTGGCCAGCGGTCGCGGTGGGCACCTTCCCGGGACGGATCGCGCTCCTGGATGCCACCGACAACGGCAAGGGCAGGTTCCGCGCGCTCATCGTCCCCGAGCCGGGCGCCCACCCGGCGTGGCCGGCGGGTCGCTACCTGCGCCAGGGAGTACGCGTCCAGGGCTGGGTCCTGCTCGGTCGGGTGCGACTGGGTTATGAGCTGTGGCGAAAGTGGAACGGCTTTCCTCCGGTAGTGGCGGACGAAGAGCCGACTGAAGTCTCGACCAAAAAGGGAGGCGGGAAGTGAGGGAGTACGCTCGATTGTTCCGGGTTCCTTTGGGAGTCTTGCGCTGCGCTGCGCTGACCGGGCTCTTGCTCGCGAGCCCGCGGTCCGTGACGGCTACCGTGACCCCGGAGCTCGCGGTCGCGGCGGCCGAGCGGAAGTCCGAGCCCCTATTGCTCGGCGAGGTGCTCGATTCGGTGCTGCGCCACTTTCCCGCCATCCTCGCCGCGCAGAAGGAGCAGCGCGCCGCTGAGGCCGAGCTCCTTGCCGCCCGCGGCGCCTTCGATCCGCTGCTGCGGCTGCGGGCCGAAGGCGCCCTTCTCGGCTACTACCAGAACGGCCGGCTGGATGTCTCGCTGGAGCAGCCGACCCCGCTGTGGGGCACCCGGTTCTTCGCTGGCTGGCGCCTGGGGTCCGGCAGCTTCGCCGACTATGATGGCAAGCTCGCGACCAACGACTATGGGGAAGTGCGGGTCGGGGCGGTGGTTCCCCTGTGGCGCAACGGCCCCATCGATCGCACGCGGGCGGCGATCAAGCGCGCGACCATCGGGCAGACGCTGGCCGGCCAGACGGTTACGCAGCAGCGCCTGGAGGCGGTGCGGCTGGGCAGCCAGCGCTACTGGGAGTGGACGGCTGCCGGGCAGCGCTTGCACATCGCCCACAGTCTGCAGCGCCTGGCGGCAGAGCGGGACGGCGCGCTCGCCGAGCGGGTGCGCCACGGCGACCTGCCGGAGCTCGAGCGCATCGACAACCAGCGGCTCGTCTTGTCCCGCAAGAGCCTGTTGATCGCGGCCCAGCGCGGGCTGGAGCAGGCGCAGATCGAGCTGTCGATCTACCTGCGCGACGCCCGGGGCGAGCCGTGGCTGGCCCCCGCCGAGCGGCTGCCGAGCGAGCTCCCGCCGCCCGAGCCGCGGCTCCTGACCAAGGAGCGGCTCGCCGCCGATATCCAGTCTGCGCTGTCCCGCCGCCCCGAGGCCGAGCGCCTGCGCCTGCAGCTGGAGCAGCTGGGCATCGATCGCGACCTGGCGAAAAACCAGCTCGCTCCGGCCGTGGATGTGGGCCTGGCCTTCTCGCAGGATCTGGGTGCCGGCAGCTCGACCCGCACTCCGCCCGTGCTGGAGGGCAGTGTCCTTTTTGATATGCCGATTCCCAATCGCACCGCCAAGGGGCGGCTGGGAGCGGCCGAGGCGCTGATGGCCCGGCTGCAGGCCCAGGCGCGCCTGGTCCGCGATCGGATTTGTGCCGAGGTCCAGGACGTCCAGTCGCTGCTCAAGGCGGCGGAGCAGCGCGCCGCGGTGGCCCGAGCCGAGCTCCAGCTGTCGCAAAAGGTCGAGGCGGCGGAGCACCAGCGCTTCGAGCTTGGCGACAGCACGCTGGTCCTGGTCAATCTGCGCGAGCAGGCTACTGCCGATGCGGCGCTGCGTGAGATCGACGCCCGCCTGGACTACCACCGCGCGCAGGCCCTCTACAGTGCTGTTCTGGCGGGCGCTCCGCCAGGCTGAACCGCCGCTGTCCTTGCTTGCACCTCCAGGGTCGCAGGCAGCTCCAGATGCCGCCAAGCGGTCGTGGTCTTGGTCCGCTGACATAGAATTTTTGCGGCCTGTGGATTCGGCAGCCGGTTGTCAGGAACTCGAGTTACCAATCGGGGTCTAGGTCGGCCGGCGAATCATCGCCGGTGCGCTTTTGGGCCGATACAGCTGGAGTGAAAAAGAGAAGCCATGCGAACTAGACTTACGGACAGGCTCCGCATCCGCAGAGCGACCGAGCCCGGGTGGCTCGGGGCGATTCTCCTTTTGGTAGCGTCTCTTGTCGCCGTGCGCTGCGGCTCCGATGCGCCGCCAAGAGAAGAGATGGAGGCCGCGGAGCTGCAGCTCATGCTCTCTCCGTCCAATCCGCAGATCGCTCAGGGTACGGCGCAGCAGTTCTCTCTGCGCTCGCTGGGCAGAAACGGGCGTGTGCAGGATCTGACGGCCAAGGCGTCGTGGCGGGTGGCGGTCCAGGGCAGCGGCGATGCGCAGCCGTCCTCCGGCGGCCTGGTGGCTCTTCCTACCCCCGGCCGCTATGAGGTCACCGTCGAATATGCGGGCCGACAGCTCACCAGCCCGATTACCGTGACCACCGCGACCTTCCAGTCTCTGGCGGTCACGCCGGCCACCACCAAAGTGGCCAAAGGACTGCTGAAGCAGTTCACCGCCACGGCGACGTTCTCGGACGGCTCGACCCAGGACGTGACGACGCTCGCCGGCTGGTCGATCAAGGACACGACGGGCAGCGGGGTCGCGACGATCAACTCGACGGGTCTGGCCACGACCAAGAAGGTCGGCAAGGCGCGCATCACCGCCCGCTACCTCACCGGCAGCGCCAGCGCCAGCCTGGAGGTCACCGCGGCGGCCGTCACCAAGCTCGCCATAAGTCCGCTCTTGCCGGTCATCACCAAGGGCAGCGCGCAGCTCTTCGTCGCCACCGCGACCTTCACCGATGCGACGGTCCAGGATGTCAGCAGCCTGGCCGACTGGGTGATCACCGATGTCCTGGGCAGCGGGGTGGCTTCGATCGACGGCAGCGGCGCTGCCACGGGCGACGCGGTGGGCCAGGCCAAGGTGAGCGCCGAGTACCTGGGCAAGACCGCGGCGACCACGCTGACCGTGACCGCGGCCCCGGTGGCGGCAATCACGATAAGCCCGGCCTCGGCCACCATCGATAAGGGGGCCACCCAGAAGTTCACCGCCAGCGCCCGTCTCACCGATGGCACCATCCAGGACGTAACCGCCACTGCCGCCTGGACCGCGACCGACGTGATGGGCGTCGGCGTGGCTTCCGTCGACGCCAGCGGTGTAGCCAAGGGCCAGGCCGCGGGACAGGCGCGCATCGGCTGCACCTATCGCGGCGTGAGCGCCACGGCGGCCCTGACGGTCAATCCGGGCCCGCTGCCGCCGCTGGCCGGCAAGGTGGACCTGCTGCTGGTGATCGACAACTCGCCTTCCATGTCGCCCAAGCAGAAGGCGCTGGGGAACAACATCGGCCGCCTTACGCGGCTCCTGCAGCAGCTCGACATCGACTATCACGTCGGCATCATCAGCACCGATGTCGGCACCAACACGGCGCCGGGGACGCCCTGGGGTGGCATCGGAGCCTGTGATACCTACGAAGGGGACGACGGCGTGATGCAGAGCGCGGCGTGCACCACGCGCACCACCACCAGCTCCGAGGCGCGGGCGGCTTGCGCGGCCCTGTGCCCGGACAGCAAGTTCGTGCCTACCGACGGTCTGCGCTACATCACGAGCAGCGGCGGCGTGACCAACGTACCGGCGGCCCTCGAGGTGGATCCGATGACCGGAAAGACCGTGGACACCGGCCCGGAGAAGGCGCTGCGCTGCATGGGAATGATCGGTGACAGCGGCTGCGGCATCGAGTCGCCGCTGGAGGCGCTCAAGCGGGCGCTCGACGGCCACCGCAGCGAGAATAGTGGCTTCCTGCGGCCCGACGCCCTGCTCACGGTGCTGGTCATCACCGATGAGGATGACTGCTCCGTGCAGCTCGCCCGGCGCAGCGAGAACAGCCCCTTCACGCGCGACTGCGACCCCACAAGTCCGGATGCGTTCGACTGCTACAACCTGGATTACCGCTGCCTGGCCCGCAGCGTGCAGTGTGATCAGACGATGCTCACCCCGGGCGACAAGACCAACTGCCAAGAGCGTCCCGGAAACTACCTGGAGTCGGTGGACAAGTACGTCACCTTCCTTGGCACCCTGCGACCGGCGGGTCGCCTGGTCGTCTCCGGCATCTGGACCCGTCCCGCGGCGACCGAAGGCGGCAAGGTCCAGATTACGCGCATGAGCGGCGGCACCACGACCCCGTTCCTCAATCGCGCCAGCGGTACGGGTGCCTCCTGCGCGTACGCTTCGGATACGACGATCATCGGTCAGGCTCAGCTGCGGCTGAGCAGCTTCGCCAGCAAGCTCCCGGGAAGCCTGCAGTCCAGCGTCTGCGACATCGACAAGTACAGCATGGCGCTGGACGGTGTGGTGCAGGCGATCCGCACCAAGCTCGGTAAATAGAGTCGCCCGCGGGAGAGGGCAATCCGAGGCGACCATCCAACCCCCTTTACCCTTGACTTGTACTGAGCTGTGGGCCAGCCGTCGCAGCTCAGGAGGCGCCGCTATATGTAGAAAAATGAAGCACGTGTATTCCGTGAACTTCTATGTTAGAGGAGCTCGGTCTTCGCGACGAAACTGAGCTCACTCATGAACACCCATCGCTCCTCCGCACCCCTGTTCTCCGACGCGCTACCACTTCTTGTCTCCGGCCGAAACGAAGATGGGCTGCGCGCCCAAGCCGGCCGATGGGCTGCTTGGATACAAGAGCAGCCGCACGTTTCATGGACCGAGCTGCGGCGCGCCGCCGCCCTGCGCCCGCACCTCACCGTACGAGCCGCCATCCAGGCACCCAATATCGCGACCGCGCTCGCGGCTCTAAAGGCGCTGGCTGCAGGTCAGGCTCACCCCGGTGTCTCCATCAATCACGCTCGAGTGCCCACCGGCCTCGTATTTGTCTTTCCGGGCATTGGCGGCCAGTGGAGCGGGATGGGTCGGCAGCTGCTCGCAGAAGTGCCCGTCTTCGCCGAGACCATCGCCCAGTGCGACGCCGCCCTGCGCCCGCACCTCGGGTGGTCCGTCGAGCAGACACTTCGTGGAGAACCCGACGAGGCGTTATCGGCGGCGCTATCGGAGGCGCTATCGATCGACCGTTTGGACGTCATGCAGTGCTTGAACTTCTCGATGGGCATTGGCCTCGCTGCGGTATATCGAGACCTGGGCATCGTCCCGGATGCCATCGTCGGCCATAGCCTGGGGGAGATGACCGCTGCCGTGGCGGCCGGAGCCATTTCGCTCGAAGATGGCGCTCGCGGGATCTACGTATGCGCGCGGCTGATCATGGAGTCCACGCACCAGGGCGGAATGCTCTTCGTCAAGCTGCCCGCTGCCGAGGTCGAAGCCGTGATTCGACCGCTTGCTGGGCTGTACGTCGGAACCGTGGACGCACCCGACGCGACCTCTGTCTCTGGCGACATCGCGTCGCTCGTCCTTTTAGAGCAGGAGCTGTCCGCGCGAGGCGTCTTCCACCGCCGAGTCAAGATCCCCGGTGCGCCACATACCCCGCACATGGAGCCGCTGCTGCCCGGTCTGTACGAGGCGCAGCGCGACACGGTCAGGCGCCACACCCCGGTGCCCATGATCTCCTCCATCACGGGGGAGCAGATCGAAGGCACCGCTCTGGACGCAGACTACTGGTGCAGGAATCTCTGCTCCCCGGTCCGCTTCGATAAGGCGGTGCACACTCTGCTGTCGATGGGGATGAGCTCTTTCCTGGAGATTGGGCCGCATCCGCTGTTTACCTCATCGATCGCTTCGGTGGGTGCCGCCTACGGCGTTACGGACATATCGGTGCTCGGGTGCATGCGACGTAATGGCGGCGGCGCGCAGAGCGTGTTTGCTACCCT
>Ga0075160_10002474_pt1 | contig 10986 bp, 34 predicted proteins | sample JI91814C2DNA_FD_70969 | JGI IMG/M metagenome (GOLD analysis project Ga0075160, IMG submission 70969) | Wastewater effluent complex algal communities from Wisconsin, to seasonally profile nutrient transformation and Carbon sequestration -... | ecosystem: Engineered > WWTP > Effluent > Algae...
GCAATTCCCCGCGCGACTTTCACACGCCCCTCGATCTGACTGCGCTGAAGTTCCACGTCGGTGTAAGTCGGCGCTCCTGCCCCGTATGCGCTCATCTGCCCGCCCCTATTCCTGCTCGCTGTTGTCAGGCCGCAGCATCCCGAACAGTAGCGGTGGTGGCCCGTCGAGTGACCGGAGCGTGTATGTCGTGGTGAGCACGCCGGATGGGGTGGTGAATTGTTCAACGTCCTCGACAACCATCCGGCCACGCCACTGCTTGGTCTCCACTATGACGTCGGATGCGATCGGCCAGGTGTTCATTTCTACAGCGGTAGCGACTCGGTGCCAGCCCACTCAGAAGGTCCGCGCGCTCGGGATGTTGAGCTCGCGACGGATCTCGGCTTTGGCCTCGGCGATGGCCGCCTTGGCCCGTTTCATGCGCGCGGGGTGCCAGACCGGCCAGTCCCGGATGCGCGCACCGCCGAGGCTGATGTCACCCCAGACGATCTGGGAGGTGCCATCTCGATTCACCACGGTGAAGCGACCGTCCGGCAGCTCGACCGCGATCAGCGTCTCGCTATCGGGGGAGTAGCGCACATCAGGCTCGTTGGTCTCCATGGTCAACTCCTGCTCAGGTGGTAGTGGTCGGGCTTGTCCTCGCCGCCAACGTCGGGACACAGGAACGGGTGCAGTGGGACGTAGGTGCCCCCGTTGTACTCGACCTGGTTCCTGATCGTGCACGCATTGCTGGCGGCCTCGATCTCGGTGTGGAACGCGCGAAGGCCCGAATAGCGGCAGTTGGCGTGGAAGTAGGTGGCGATGACGAAGGAGTCGGTCTTGGGCTCGACCTCGGCGCGCTCCCTCTCGTGACGCGCGGCCTGCTCGCGCTCGACGTCATGGCGGCATGGCCCCCAACCCTCGTGTCCTTCGAACTGGCAGCAGTACTCCTCGTCACCACCGACATCCAGGTTCATCGGTCGCCTCGGTAGTCCTCGTTGTCGGCCTCATCGGGGTCGACCCAGGTGCGCATCGGCGGGGGCGCGCCAACCGGCTCCTGGCACACGCCGGTGCAAAAGCATGGACCGCCCATGTTCGGGCAGGGCTTGGTCTCTCGGCGAGGGGCCTGCCGATGGTCGAAGATCACGGGATCATCCGAAAGGCGACGATGGCGATGATGGTGATGGCGACCAGCGAGATGATGAAGATCTGCGTGCCGATGTAGGCCTTCTCGCCCAGTGTGTAGCGGCCCCTCATTGGTCCTTGGCCCTCTCGTTGTCCTGGCGCAGGATGTCGAGCTGTGGAACGACCGAAGCGGCCACTGCCACCGGCAGAAGGGCCCAGAGCGGCCAGTCGGCGACCATGCCCATGCTCTCCAGCACGATCATCACAGCAGCGAGTCCGAAAATCGGCACCGTGCGCACCAACACCGAAGCACTACCAGCGGTCATACCACCTCACCTCCCTCTTGATGTTCTTGAACTGGTCCTTGTGACTGGTGCAGATGAGGTGACTGAGATCGACGCGCTTGCCGTCGTGAACGACAGTGCGCACCCGAGCGACCGCCTTGTTCTGGCAGCGAGATCCTCGTCGGGTCATGGCATCGCAGCGCAACATGGCTACACCTTACCAACAGGATCCCAACAGGGGTAGTTGTGTGGCTCTTCGGGCTTAGAATATTGACCCAGGTTGCCGCCCTAGCTTGCCGATACCAAGACACTGCGACGCAGGGGCAAGTCCACGCCCGTCCACCTCGGTCTTAACGCACTCAGCCAGCCATCGATGCGCTCACCCCACCAGCACGCGGGGAGGTCTCTTACTCAGGCACCGATGCCCCGCTGTGAGTGACAGAAGCCGAAGGCCATGAAACCGTCGTGCTCGGTCTTGCACCGGAAGTAGGGCCGGGCCGCGCACTTCGGGCACACGTGCTTGATGCGCCGGTAGTAGAGCGCCGTGCGCTCCGACAGATCGTGGTCTTCTGCGAACCTCACTGCGGCTCCTCGGATTGCGGCCAACGGGTGTCGAACACGGCCAAACGCGCGGGGTCGCCCTGATCCACGAAGGACGTCCAGATGGTGCACCCGGCGGCCATGCGAGTCTTGAAGGTGTTGAGTACGGTGCGGTCGATCTTATCGACATCGCAGCCGATGGACGCGGCAATTTGCGCCTGGGTGGGCGGATGTACGGCCCAGGGCAACCCGCACGTCAGGCACGAGGGCAGCGGGAAGCCGTTGTCCTTGAACTCGTGGTCGGCGAGCTCGTTGATGCCGGTGTAGGTCATTCGGACCCACCGACCTTGAACTCCGGCAGCTTGGCCGAGGTGGTGATGTGCTTGCGCTCCACGGTGCCGGGTGGCGGCGAGGGCTTGGAGTAGCCGTGGGTGTGATGCTCCAGGTTGCGCTGCAGCACCTTGAGCTCCAGCAGGATGCAGTGGATCCAGCGTTTGACGTCGGTGATCTCAGCAACCCGCTGGTCTCGACTCACCTGGCCGAGCAGGCGGTCGATGCTGTCCTTGATGGCGATCTCTGGCTCGCTGGTCTGCTCGACGGAGGGCTGTCCTGAGCCATCGCAGAGAGTCGAGCGAAAGGCCCCGGGGATGTGCACGGTACCGGGCGGGATGTCCTCGGCCTTGCCCTGCTGGAAGTCACCGAACTGCACCACGGCCTGCGGGTGCGAGGCCTCGCCCACGATGATGTGCTCGGCATCGAAGGAATCAGTGTTGACCCCGTCATCGCCGACACCGGGGTCGCCCTCGATCACGAAGTACAGATCCCACTTGTCGGGGCCGACCTTATGCAGGATCTTGCGCTCGTTGTACTGGGTCTCGGCACCGAAGATCACCGTGCCGATCGGCATGTCCTCGGCCTGCTCGTTGGTTCGCTTAGTTCCCATGGTTCTCCTATTGCAGGCTGTCGTAGGACTCACCGCAACACTTGCAGTGAGTGTGGCGGTAAGACTTCTGGGGCATGAACGCCCCGCAGTTGAGACAGCGAGGGCGGCGCTGAGACATCGGCCAGCGCTTGAGCTCCTCCTCGCGCTGCAGGCGGTACTCCTCCTCCAGCTTGGCGACATCCTCTGCCGTCATGATGCGCCAGCCCGTGAGATCGAATGCTCCGTTGGCCATCAGAGATCCTCGGCCTTTGCTGGGTGGCTACTTTCCCCCGGGGGTGAGTATGCCTCTACCTGGGGCTCATCATTCTGGCCTGCTTTGCTGGAGAGCTCTCCGGTCGGCGGCGGCGCGTCAAAAAGGTAATGGGAGGCCCACCCATAGAACTCCTCGTGCCCGGCGGGGGTGTCCTCGCACAGGCGCAACCAGCCCCTCAGCTCGTAGAGCTTGTTGCTGTCGACCAACATCCGGTCCGCCCGCGCACGTTCGGTTTCGAGGTCTCGCCGTGCCAGCAGCGCAGCGACCTGCGACTTGATGGGCTCTGGAAGATCGGTCATTCGGTCAGCCCTTCGTCTGGCGAGATGATCGGCACCCGCCACTTCTCGTGCACCTGGGCCAGCAACAGGATCAGGTCAGAGAAGCCAGCGCCGGTAGCCGGTGCCTGAGCCACGATGATGTTCTCGGCCACGGTGACCGTGGCGTCGTTGCGCTTACCTTGGATCTCCCTCACTGGCCCTCCGTTCGCGGTGGGGCTTGAACTCGGTGATCAGCTCTTCCAGGACAGCCAGCGCGTCGTCCCGGGGCAGCGCCTTGACGAGGGTCCGTGCCGAGCGGAGCGCGTTGATGTACCCGGCGTCGAAGCCGTCGATGTTGATGCGCAGCTTGTCGCTGGCACAGCACCAGGGGTCCTTATCCATCGGAATCCTCCCTTCGGTCATAGATCGAGCACGTGTCGTCGCACGGCTCGTCCATGGTGTGGGAGTGCAGGCCCAGCACCCCGCACCGAGCGACGAGGTCAGAGTCGATCATCACTGATTCGCCTGGTCAGCGACCCAGAAGTGGTGGCGAATGCTGAAGTTGCGGTGGCCCCAGAGCCACACCGCCTTGATCGGGGTGAATGGCAGCCAGCGCGGGACCTCGACCATCGGCCCCTCGGCACCCTCACACACGCACCCGAAGGCCCGAGGCTGGCGCTTCTGACGGCGGCGCAGCGCCCACATCAGCTCTTCGACCCTCACCGTGCGGCCATCTTCACGCAGTGGGCGCAGCGCTTGCGCTTGGTCTGGCGGGCCTTGATGCGCACCGGCTCAGGGACGACGCCGCGCTCGTCGGTGTAGACGTAGCCGTAGCGCCCGCACAGCGAGGTGGTCGTGCCGAACTTGGTGAGCACAGCCTCAGGCCGAGGTATGTGCCAGGTGCCCGGCCAGGAGATGATCCAGCCTTCCAGCCAGCGATCGAAGGGGATGACGGTGGCGCTCATCGTTCTGTCCACACCGCTTTGCGAATGACGATCTCGTCCTCGCTCTCGTAATCGATGCGCTCGATGCCGCCCCAAGGGTCAATGACCGAGATGGTCATGTGGCAGGGGCGGGTGAAGCCGTCGCGCTCAATGGCGTGGACCCTGCCGACCACGATGCCGTCAATCACGATCTGGTCTCCGATCTTCAGATCGAAAGCAAGCACCCTGCGCAGCGCGCGGTAGACGGGATCCTGGGGCTCGGGATCGGTGTCCCACGTGCTGTGGCCCAGCCGGAAGATCTTGAGCTCGGTGATGGCCTGGGCGGCCTCCTCGGGAGTGGCCCAGCAGCCGATGATGGCGTGGTCCTGATTGCCGCCACCCGGCAGGCCGATGCCATAGCCCGGGGGTGGGCTGATCACTTCGCTCGCGGGCTCTTCGTCAGTCATGACAACACCCTATCAATAGATGGCCAACAGGGCCTATAAACGGACTTTCATCATGTGCGCGCAACGCTGCCAGGGGCTGGGTAGGCACGGCCAGCCAGCGGGCACCTCGATGGTGATCTCGCACGCATAGCAGCGGGCGTAGCCCGGGTGATCGACGTAGTAGACCCAGGCGCAGGTGCCATCGTTGCCGCCCATCTTCTGCCACACCATGCGATAGCCGGTGGCCTCTTCGTCCATGAGCCAGGCCATCCGCTCGCGCTGCTCGGTGGTCAGGGGAGGAATCAGGCCCTTCAGATCATCAGGCATCGAGCATGCCCTCGATGTAGAGCGGGCCGGTCATGCTCGCACAGACCTGGTGTAGGGCATCAGCTGTCCTGTCCCCGCCCGAAGACCTCGGAGACCTCGGCCTGTCCCTCCTCGAAGGCGTCAATGACCTCGGGCACCACAGCGGCCCTGAGATAGGACTCCTGTGCCTGCTCGGCATCCTGTGCCTGGGCGTAGGCCACGCCGTCGTTGAAGGCCACGTCCTCCTCGGGCTGACGCAGCTGGTGGCCTACGAGCAGTCCCTGGATGTAAATGGCGATGCCCTCCCAGGGCCAGAACGGGGTGACCTGGACGCCGCCGATCACCAGCGAGTACTGCGGACTCTGCCAGCCCGCCACCTCCACGGTGATCGGGCGGCCCAACTCCTTGCCCACCACCTCCATGAGCTTGCGCACCTTGCGCCCAGCCATGGGGTGGGCGAGGTTGCGTGTGGTGCGGGTGAGCCACGAGCCCCGCTCGATGGTCACGAAGGTCTGCTGCTTGGCCATGGTGCTCCTAGTCGAAGTTGCGGTGTGACGGTGTGTTGGCCAGCTCTCGGGCGAGGTGCCGGTTGCACCGGGTGAAGAACTCACCGTCCCAGATGAACACTCGCCCCGAGGGTATCCCGACTACGCCCCGGATGATGTTGTCTTCGAACAGCGGCTGCTGCGGGGTGTTGTGTGTTGCCATGGCGTCCATCAGTGGTTGTCCTCCCAGCCGATGAACTTCTGGGCCACCGGCTCAGCCGAGCCCACCAGGAGATCGCGCACCTTCTCGTGCACGCTCTGGTGCTGAAGATTGGGCGGCAGCGGAACCAGCGGCGAGTTGCTCGACGCGATGAGCACCCGCTCGTTCTCGCGGTCGCCCACCTTGACCCAGATCTCCACCTCGACGGTGGGGTTGCCTTCAGCCATGGCCATGCTCCTTGCTGCCACGCAGCTCACGCTGCTCTTTGACGAACTTCTCGGCGGTGCCCACGTGCGTAATGGTGAAGTGCTCCGGTGTGCCAGCGATGTCCAGGAAGACATGCTGCTCGCTGCGGTTGCAGAGTGCGCGGAAGAACGGATCCCACGCCGTTGTGGTCCTGATCTCGCTTTGGAAGACGGTCGTGATGTCGTCGTCGGACACAGGCTCGGCAGCCTGACCCACGGCAAGCGTGCTGGAGTCGAGCGCGAGCTTGAACGCGGGCTCGCCGTACACCGCGTCGTAGACCCGCTCGAAGGGCAGGTTGATGTGGTGGGCGATGCCGTCGGTGAACTTCACCTGGGTGGTCTGCTCGCTGATGGAGACCATGCGCAGTACGTCAGCGGCGTAGAAGGCGATCGAGCCCCCGGCGCTGGGCAGCACGAGGTGACGGCGCTCGCCGTCGAGATAGTCGATGCGGATGGTGGGCGTGGTCATGATGGTCGATAGCTCCCTACGTTGTAGGCGTCGAGGGCCTCCTGGCCCGTGCTGAAAGATCTGGTGCTGTAGGTGTCGTCACGCGCCGGTGGACTGACCGTCCAGAGGCCGTCCTCGCCCTTGTAGATCCACCATTTGTGAAGGCTGGAGAAGGCGGCCTTAGCCATCGGCCCGGGCCCGTCGCTCGGCCTGCTTGGCGCGCCACTCCTCGACCCATGCGGGGGTGTGCTCGGGGCACCAGCGACCACCGTCTTTGGCGAAGAACCAGCCCAGCTCCTGGGCGCGGATCATCGACCACTTGCCCGCCTTGATCGTGGCGTCACAGCTGGCGTCAGAGCACCCGATGATGCCGATTCCGGAGTAGGGCTCAGCCATCAAACCATCACCAGATCCAGGCGTGCGCGTGCGTGCCGGAACTTCATCTGGACCGAAGCGAAATCGCTGGTCTCCTCGCGAGACCAGCCCCTGTTCGGGAAACGGTTCTGGAGGGCGGTGATGCTGGAACGCCCGAGGGTGCGCGCCACCTCGCTGTAGGAGACACCGTCATCGAGCATGCGCTCGGCGATGGCGAACTCCTCGGGCGTGAAGGGCTTGGGTGCGGGCTTGGTCATCTTGAGCTTCCGGCTCTTGATGCGCTGGACAGAGCGAACGGTGCAGCCCATGATCTCGGCCACCTCGCGCACGCTGTTGCCCTGGAGCAGCAGTTGGCGCACGCGGTCGACGTCCAGTGCCTTGCCCTTCATGTCAGATGTCTCCTCGTAGGCGTAGGACGTGGTGATAAACGCTCTCGATGACGGCCACCGAGACGCCGTACTTGCGGGCCTGGCGGCGGACCTCTTTGTCGGCCTGAATGCTGGAGATCAGCAGGATCCACCTGTCGTCTCTGGAGGCATTGCGACCGGCGAGCTGCAGCGCCTTGAAGATCTTGTTGCGCTGCATCGTGGACAGGTGCGCGAACTGTGCATCGAGTGCTGTCATTTAGCGCACCACATTGTCCGTGCTGTGGGTCCAGTCGGTGGTGTTGTCGGGGCGCTCCCAGCCCTGGTTGACCAGGATCGCCTCGACGGCCAGCACCACGCTGTCCCAGGCGGTGCGCTGTTCTTGGGGCAGGCTCAGCCACTGCGCAGGGGGCACCTTGGCGGTGTAGCCGCTGGCCGCGTACATCAGCGTTTCCCAGGCACTGCGCGCCAGGTTGTCGGCGTCGTTGACGATGTCGAGCAGCTGGCCATCGGTGCCCAGGATGGGGGAGACGCGCGGGTCCTTGTGATGGGTGGCTTGGCGCACGTAGTCCTCGGAGAGGTCGTTGACCTTGTCCAAGAACGTGCGCTCCTCGGCGTGCTCGGGGGCGGGCGCTGGCTCAGCGTCCTGGTCCTGTTCGCGCGCGGCGATGGCCTCCAGCACGCCGACATCGGGGATGTTCGCCAGCGTGGCGTAGAAGGTGGCCTTGACATAGATCGCCGTGCGCTCGGTGGCGTGTAGATGGCCGCTGTGAGCGTGGGCTTCGAGGTCCTTGGCTTCCTGGTAGTACCGGGAACGTAAGACCTGTGAGCGCGATGGTTCGTCCGGGTCTTGGACCAGGGGATTGGTGGTCATCAGTGCGTCCCGTTTCCGTCGACCACGGTGCCGTCGATCACGAACTTTTCGATGGCCTTGGCGAGCTTGGTGAGATTGGCCGTGGTGACTGGCGCGTGTGTCTCTGCCAGTGCCCTGATGGCCTGGTCGATGGCCTCTCGGCGGGTGGCCTGATGGCCCTGTTGGACCTGCAGTCCCATGGCCTCTACCTGCAGCCGGGCCTGGCGCGATGCGGCGATGACATTGCTGTTCACCGGCACCAGGTGGGCGATGGGATCCACCACTTCCGAAGAGTCGGGGTTGAAGGTGCCATCAGCGTAGATGGCGAAGTCCTGGCCGGTGCTAGCAACTTCGGCGAGGATCTCGGCGAGGCGTTCTGCGCCGTCGGCGGGGCTGTAGACCTTGAATGCGTGGGCGGTCATTTCCGTCCTGTCCCTGTAGTGGGTGAAATCGTGCAGGTCAGCGTGCTTGATGCAATTCTACTACAGATCCTCAACAGGATATGGATGTCGAGTGAAGTAGTTCTCGGGATAGAGGTAACCTGTTGTCCCTCTGTTGATCTGAGGCAATTCGAACATGTCGTCTCGGTGATCTCCCAGGTCGCGATTTGGCTCAGACCTGTAATACAGAAGATCGATGGGATGTCGATAGTTGATCAACTGGGGGTCAGAAAGTTGACCACGGGTGTATCCCCATGCCTCAGCTAACGCCTTGGCCATCTTCTGCTTGGGTGTCAGCAAACTATCTGCCCACTCGATATGGGCCTGCTCATCGGGGGTCAGCCGGTCGGCGTTCACGCCCCAGAGGATGCGTCGCAGGGTGCTCATCACTTCACCGTCGGTGTGGTGAATACGCGCGCCACGATGTCGGCCATGATGTGGCGCGTGACCTCCCACTGGTAGAGCCTGAAGTTGGCTGGATCGCTCAGCGTCGACCAGCCGCAGTCACACACGGTATGCACGGGGGTCTTGGTGCCCGGCTCGCCGCCAGTGACGCGATATTGGTGGGTGAGGATCAGCGCAGTCATGGCGTCGACCTGAGCTGGGTCGGCGGGGCGACTCAGTGTGGACAGGTCGACGGCACTCTGGCGCAGAACGTCGGTGATGGCGTCGAACTTGTTGAGCTCGGTCATATGCGAAACTCCGGATCGATGTGATGGCCCTGGGCCTTGCAGCTGGCACAGAACAGGATGTAGTTGTGCGGGTAGTGCGCCACCTGCTGAGCCTCGCTGTCGCTGAGCACCCGCAGTAGCTCGCCGCAACTCTGACAGTCCAGGGTGGCACGCTGCTCGCCGTACATCAGCGCTCGGGCCGGTAGCGCTCGTAGGCGTCCTCGACATCCTGAGCGGTAGCCACCCGCCATCGCCGTGAACTGATCTCGTCGGTCCAGGTGTCGGGTTCGGGCGGGTCGTCGGTGATCAGGTAGTCGCCCTGGCGCAAGCTCACGTCATAAGCCCCTGATGCGGCCAGGGCCGAGTCGTCCCAGCCGAAACGAGCGTGGAACTGCAGTTGGGGCTCTGCGTCGCGACTCATCGCGAGCCGGATGTCCACCCGATGCGCGCCGAGGAGCTCCCGCAGTGTGTCGGCCTGGGTCCACTCGGTGAACTTGACCACGTAGAGCTTCTTGCGGGGGCGCATCACCATGGTGCGCTCGATGAGCGAGTCAGTGTTCATCGTCGTTCTCCTCGTAGGCCTCAGCCATGTCGGCGTGGTCCTGGCAGTAGAGCTGGGGCTCGTCATTGCCGAAGGCCCGGAGCAATACCTCGCCAGCGTTATCACAGAAGCCCATGGCGCATTGCTTCTCTGGTGCTTCGTCCATCAGTGGATGTAGTCGCTCATGTTGACCGGCACAAACACCAGCGGGATCTGGCGGGTGTCCCGGTAGTTGATGAAGTGCGTGTCGGGATACTTCGGATCCGGATTGGCCGCCCGCTTGTCGAAGCTCGCCACCAGCAACGACGACGAGGGTCTACAGGTCGTACATCCACGTGAGGGCCATGCAGATGTTCCACACACAGAACAGGAACACCCCGTACCGCGTCACTATCGGCTGATCCTCGGCCATCGAGTTCCCCTCTCTCCCACACTTCTCTGGTGGCCCACCAGTAGTTGACGTAAATCTGGTGGAGGCCGCCCTTGGGCTCGGTGACCTCCGAGATCGGATAGCGCCGCATCGCACGGGCGGCCATCAGATGAATTTCTCGCGATATTTGCGCGCAAAGACGTCAGCCTTGATGGGGTAAAAACCTGCGCTGTCCCTGGCCACCCACTCGCCGGTCTCCAGGCTGAGCCAGTCGGTGTTGGCCATCACCCACAGTCTGGCCGTGTAGGTCCGACCGATGCGCTGCGCACCTTCCAGGACGTAGAAGGCGTCACGATGTCTGAAGCCCTCCTGGCCGCTGGTGAACTCGATGAGCTCGCGAGCACGCTCCTCTGTGCCGTCCCACTGCAAGGCGTCAATGTCGGTGGGAATGCTGACATAGGTCTTGACGGGCATCAGTCGAGTCCATTCTCTGGCGAGGCCTCGCGCACCAGAGAAGCCAGCTCCTCCAGCGAGCGAGCGAACATCTCGCGGCGCTCGGGCGTCTTGGGCAGCCAGAAGGTGATGGCGCTGCGATCATCGTCGCCGGGCACCGCATGCAGGCGCTCGGAGCTGTGCAGGTAGAGCCGCACGCCGCTGTAGGTAAGGTCGAGCTCCTCGACCTTCTGAGCCACCAGCTCCACGGCGATCGTGGCGTCGGTGTCGTTGGGCTCACAGATGAGCTCCTGGCTATAAATATTTACCCTCAAGATATTTTCTCCCTGTCCATATCGTTGTGAGTGAACAGCTTCACCCGCATAGCTATCGCAGCCTCGTTGGCCTCTTCCGGTGTGTCGAAGCATCGGCAGCACGAAGCGCACCAGGCGGCCCTGGATGACGAAGGCGATCATCGCCATGTCATC
>Ga0075160_10002486_pt1 | contig 10954 bp, 18 predicted proteins | sample JI91814C2DNA_FD_70969 | JGI IMG/M metagenome (GOLD analysis project Ga0075160, IMG submission 70969) | Wastewater effluent complex algal communities from Wisconsin, to seasonally profile nutrient transformation and Carbon sequestration -... | ecosystem: Engineered > WWTP > Effluent > Algae...
CCCTCGAACGGCGAAGGTGGAGATCGCCGTACCCTCCTGCTCCGAGTGCGGCACGGGGCAGTGTCCGTTCTTCTACGAGAAGACGGCCTGTCCGTCCTACGAGTCCGCTAGTAAGGTAGCTTGACAGTGAGTAGCCCTGAGATTAGGGTGGCACTCGTGAGCACGACCCTGACTCCTCCCCCGATCGACACCGCCGAGGTGTGGATGGGGTGCCCCTCGATCCAGTGGCGCGAGGCGGCTGCCAAGCGGGTGTCCTCGCTGCACTGGATCCTGGTGCGCGAGGAGGTCTCGACCCAGGACGTGTACTCGCCCCGGGCTCGGGAGAACAACGGGTGGTCCGCCACCCCGGGGACGAAGGTCCAGTGGCGCATCGGCGTCGAGGAGCCCGAGTTCGCCGAGGAGGTCGAGCAGTACGGTACGACCTATCCGACCCGCAAGCAGGCTCTCGCAGCCTTCGACAGTGTCGTCTTCGAGCGCTACCAGTCCTGGTCGCTCGACATCCGAGAGGACAGCTACGCATGAAGATCATCGGCTACGAGTGGGAGGGCGGCATCCGGGACAACACCCCGGTCGTCCACGAGGTCTCGGCCTCGCTCCTGCGCCAGTTCGAGGAGCACGTCGAGACCTGTCCGCACTGCGACTCGACCAACCTCGACTTCGACATCGACGGGGCGACCTGCCTCGACTGCGCCGCCGAAGAGGATGAGACCTGACATGACCGTTTCCTGGACCGAGCCCGCCAAGCCCACCGCCGTCGGCCAGCGCGTCCGTGCCCGAGCCTGGGGCGGCAACGTGCGCCAGTGGATGGCCAACGCCTACGTCACCGGCACCGTGGTGCGCTTCACCCCGAAGGGCAACGCCGTCGTCGCTCTCGACGGGACCCAGGAGGGCACCTACCGCGTCGTCGAGGGCAACCTGATGAAGAACTTCGAGGTGTCCGACACCTACTCCTGCTTCCGCTGCATCACCGCCGACGGGAAGTGGATCAACGAGGTCGTCGAGGTGTTCTCCAAGTGAGGCTGAACAAGCGTCAGGAGCGCCTCGCTGAAGGCGGCCACTGGCCGGACGTACACAAGGTGTGCACGGGCTCGACCCCGACCTACCCGGCCCGGCCGGTGTACGGCACTCGGGTTCGTTGCGAGTGCGGCTGGAAGTTCAAGACCAACGAGTCGCCCACGAAGGGCGGCCGTGGTATCTGCCTGTTCCACTGGGAGCGCCACGCCGAGCCGATCGTCGAGCTGAACCTCGACGGCACTATGACCGAACGTCGAGACCTGGACGGTCGCTGGTGAGGCGCGACGACGCCGTCGCAGCGCTCATCGAGGGCGGCTGGACGAGGACGCACTACCCGAACTGGAAGGACGCTCGGGATCACCAGTACGCCACGACCTCTCTGCGCGACGGACAGCACGTCATCCTCCCGGCTGGACTCGCCTTCGCTCTCCGGGCGAAGCGAGCGCATCGCTACGACCGAGTTCGAGGTGCGTACACCGTCTCGTGGACGGACCATGCCGTGTCGGCAGACGTGTGGGTCTCCACGCCGAACGAACGTGGTGCCCAGGTGGCGATCGTCATGGTCTTCGACGCCGAGGGCAAGGTCATCCGCCAGGTACACGTCCAGGGCGGCTGGAAGCCCCACCTGGCCACCAACAGCGACGTGGTGCACACGGCACGCCGGAACTCGCCCCAGGGCCGGGAGATGGACCGCCTGGCCTCGCTGGAGGCCGACAGGAAGCGCGAGGAGCACAACGCCAAGCGGATGCAGGACCAGGAGCGTCTGGAGCGCCTCGCAGACGATGCCAGGGAACTGCTCGACGAGCTGGGCTACGACCCGGCGATCATCGAAGTCACCGGCAGGGGCAAGGTCGTGATCGACCTGGAGGACTTCCTGTCGATCCTGCGAGCAGACGTGGGATGATGGATCCATGAACGCCGTCAACGGAGCCAGGGTCACCGGGGAGACGAAGGTGCGCACGGTGAAGGTCCGCTTCACCGACGAGCCCTTCACCGACGCCCGGGGGTGGAAGTTCAAGCTGGTCGACCTCGAAGCCGAGGTGGACGTGTGGCGGCCCGACGACTACGAGATCACCATCGTGGCCGTCCATGCCCAGCGGATCCTCAACAACGGCCACCCGGGGCAGATCCTGCGGCTCGTGGGGAGCTTCTACGACCCCGTGTTCGCTGCGGGCAGGCTGGCCATCGTGGAGTACCTCCGTGAGCGGAAGGAGATCGAGTGAAGGTCATCCGTGTGCTCCGCAACGACCTGGGCACCCAGGTGTGGTCCTCTGGTCCTCTGGCAGACCCGGTGCAGATCAAGCGCATCGAGGGGAACCTGGAGCGCTCCATGGCCAAGGACCTCTTCACCATCGAGATCGAGGACGTCGAGTGCAGTCCTGTGCGGTCGCGTACGGTCTGATGTGGTCTCGTGCGGTCGTGTCTGATACGATCTCCGAAGACCCAGCACCATCTGGTTCGAGCAGGACGTAGGCCCCGGGAGCGATCTCGGGGCCTTCTCCTTTCCCAGGGGCTTGCATCTCTCTCCGGGGTGTGCGTAGGATCCCTCTCGCTCGAACCGAAGGTCATGCCCGGCTGTAGACCGCCAGGGCGGGTTGCGCCCGATACAGCGCCGAACGTGAGTTGCCAGGACGATACGGGCAACCGAAGGCCGATCGTACAGCGGGCACTCCGACTCCTGGGGAGTCGTGTCGGTCAAGGCGTGCCCGGACGACACCGCAGTTCGAGCTGACGCCCCAGGGGATACCCGGCCACGGATGTAAGAACAGCAGCGCCCTCGTGCCTGCTGTCCGGTGAAGCCACTCCCAAGAGTGGTGTGACGGCATCTGGATGACTGATGGGACCCAAAGGAAAGACCTTCCTCGTACCACCACCTCCACCCCCCTGATGAGCACCCGTTTGCTCACCAGGGGGGTGAAGACACCCCAAAGGAAAGGGGGCCGCGGGTGGCCAAGCGAGCGAGAGTGCGAACGTACGAGAGCGTGAGGTTCGATCGGGGTGAGGGTACGCGCGCATCTAATGCACGCAGGGGGAGCCGGAACGGTCCCAGCCCGGAGTGGAGCAGCACCCGGAAGAACCACCTACTGGTGTACCCGGAGTGCAGGGTGTGCGGGGAGATCGACCCGTCGAACCACGTCCACCATCTCCGGTACCGAGGTGTCCGTGGGGTGTCGGAGAAGCCGGGGGATCTGGTCACCCTGTGCCGTGATCACCACAACGAACTGCACGCCACGATGAACGGAGGGTCGCTCGTGGTGCACACGGTCGAGTTCATCCGGGAGCGCAGCCTGGACTACCTCCCTGTCGGACCCCCGTCGAGGGCGAGCTAAGGTGTGAGACGGAGGTTCCGAGATGGCAGCCCAGACGGTGAACGCAGCAGCACCCACGATCCACAAGACCCTCGTGACGACCACGGCCGACATGGTCACGGTCTCCGGCTTCGGCGTCCGGGCCGTGAAGGTGACCAACCGCCACGCCACCGTCGAGCTGTACGCCAAGGCGGTCGCCACCGCGGCCACCGCAGCGATCACCTCGGGTGCCGACGGGGCGACCTTCATCGGCGCTGGCAAGACCGAGCTGGTGCCGGTGATCGTGGACAACGCCGGGGCGGCCTACATCTCCGTCGTCGGCAACGCGAACCCCTACTCGATCTCCGTCATCTGAGGTATTCGCTAGCAACCTAGCTTGACAGTCCTGTTCGGGCTGTGCGTATGATGGCGGGGTGAACCAGGCACCCCAGAACTACACCGAAGCGATGGTCCGTCTCAAGGACCGGGTCCCCACCATGGAGGACCGCCCCCAGCAGGACACCGCCGCCCTCGCCATCGAGCGGGCGATCGAAGATGAATCCATCTTGGTCTGTCAGGCGGGCACGGGCGTCGGCAAGTCGAACGCCGCGCTGATCCCGGCGATCACCTCGGGCAAGCGGGTCGTGTACGCCACGGCCACGAAGGTCCTCCAGAGCCAGATCGTGGAGAAGGATCTCCCGTTCCTCCAGGAACACCTCGGGATCGACTTCACCTTCGCCTCACTCAAGGGCTGGGCGAGCTACCTGTGCCACTCGAAGCTGGCCGACTTCGCCGACGCCACCGTGCGCCAGGCGCTCCTCGACGAGCTGGAGGCCAACGAGGAGCACACGGGCGACCGCGAGGGCTTCACGGTCGACTTCACCGACCAGGAGTGGATGAACCTCTCGCTCTCCAGCGAGGAGTGCCCTGGGCGCAAGTCCTGCCCGTTCGGTGACGTGTGCAAGCCGCAGGCCGCTCGTGACCGGATCCTCACCGCCGACGTCGCCGTGGTGAACCACTCGGTGCTCGCCACCGACGCCATGGTGCAGGACCTCTCCGAGGGCGGCTTCAGCCTCGTCGGTCCGGCCGACGTGGTGATCGTGGACGAGGCGCACGAGCTGGAGGAGTTCATCTCCGGCGTGATGGGCGAGCAGTTCACCGAGGGCTCGATCCGCCACCTCGACTCCCAGTTCCGCACCTTCACCCGCAAGGTCGACCTCGGCGCACTGAACGATGCCGCCGACGACGCAGCCGACGAGCTGCTCGCTGCGGGCCGTGAGTTCTTCGCTGGTCTCCGGGTCGGGCGTCTCCGCCACGCCGACGTCGTCGAGCAGGCCGAGGCGTTCGAGCGCCTGCTGCGTGGCTACTCCGGCGTGTGGTCGGTGCTGATGAGCGAGGAGGCCCGGGAGGGCACCAACCGCCTCCCCGACATGACCGACCGCAACCGTGTCCGTGCGGCCCGCGAGCGGCTGCGCAAGATGACCGGCAACAAGATCGAGGCGCTGAAGGCGATGCTGCTCCAGCCCGATCACGAGCTGGTCCGCTACGTCGAGGAGAGCTTCCGCAACTACCAGGGTCGCCGCACGGCCGTCCGGGTGCTCAAGTCCACGCCGGTCTCGATCGCACCGTGGGCTCGCGAGTACCTGTGGCCGCTGTACCCGACGGCCATCCTGATCTCGGCCACCATCCTGGTCGACGGGTCGTCGGACTACGTCGCCAGTCGCCTCGGGCTCGACCAGCACACCCGTCTCGACGCCGGGACCCCGTTCGATTACCAGAAGCAGGCCGTGCTCTTCATCCCGGACGACTCGTTCCCGGAGCCGTCGGGCCAGAACCGCAACCGCTGGGAGAACATGGCCCCCGAGATGATGCTCGAACTGGTGAAGTCCTCGGGCGGCGGGGCGCTGCTGCTGTTCACCTCGACGAAGCAGCTCAACCTGGCCTACGAGCAGATCGCCCACCGGATGCCGTACGAGTGCAAGCGCCAGGGCGACGAGACGAACAAGCGGCTCATGAACTGGTTCCGCGAGGAGCACGACGGCGTGCTGTTCGCCACCCGGTCGTTCTTCACCGGGGCCAGCTTCGAGGGCGACACCTGTCGCCTCGTGGTGATCGACAAGATGCCCTTCCCCGTGCCGACCGAGCCCGTCTTCGAGGCTCGCTGCGAGGAGGTCAAGATGCGGGGCGGCAACGACTTCGCTGAGCTGACCATCCCGATGATGACCCTGCCGCTCCAGCAGGGAGCTGGGAGGCTCGTCCGCACGAAGAAGGATCGTGGCGTCGTTGCCATCCTCGACCCCCGGATGAAGACGAAGGGGTATGGAGCCAAGATCGTCCGTTCGCTTCCCCCGATGCGCCTCTCCACCAACATCTCGGACGTGGCCACCTTCTTCGCAGCGGTGCCCCATGAGTGATGACTGGTTCTGGGGTCGTGTCGATCGCGGTCCGGACGATGAGTGCTGGCTCTGGACTGGGTACGTCAGAAGGGACGGCTACGGGCAGGTGACGCACGCCAACCGCCGAAGCGGTGCTCACCGATGGGCGTACGAGTTGCATCACGGAGATATCCCTCGTGGCCTTCTCGTGTGCCACTCCTGTGACACCCCGCTCTGCTGTAACCCGGGCCACCTCTTCGTGGGATCAGTGGCCGACAATCAGAGAGACGCATCGCTGAAGGGGAGGCTGGTGAACCCGATGCGCAACCCTGCCTCCAGAGCGAAGGTCGCGCAGCCAGGCGAACGGAATCCGATGGCCAAGCTCGATGCAGAGAGGGTCAGCGAGATCCGAGCCCGCTCCCGTCAAGGCGACCGTCAGCGCGACATCGCTCACTCGTTCGGGGTGTCGCAGGCCACGATCAGCATGATCGTGAACGGACACACCTGGTGATGGCTGCTCCTCAGGGACCCAAGGAGCGGGCCGAGTGCCCATGGTGCGGCAAGATCATCGCCGTCTCGACGGCCAAGGGTGGGACGGACAACGTCTTCCCCCGGCACACCGCTCCGGCCGGATCCGAGAGGCTCCGGTGCGACGGGAGCCGGATGCTGGTCGAGCGCGAGGACTATCGACCGAACGACTAGCCTGGCTTGACTAGGCAGCTAGCTTGATAGTAGAAACTTCAGCGGAGGAACCATGACCATGACGACCAACACGACCACGGCACTCGTGCCCACCACCAACATCACCGAGCTGATCAACGGCGGCTCGCTCGTGAAGGTGCTCGACAAGCTCAAGCCGATCGAGAAGGTGGGCGGCAAGAAGGTCGTGCACATCCCGAAGAAGATCGAGTTGAGCGACCGGGTGAGAGAGGCCGTCGAGCGCTTCCCCACCACGATCGAGAAGGCGGTCACGCCGACCGAGCGCCGGGCTCTCTCCGCCGACGAGGTGATCGCTCTCCTCGACGAGCGCGAGGATCTCGACCTGATCGAGAAGGTGATCAAGGAGCGCAAGGAGGCGCAGAGGGTCGCCGTGTTCAACCACCACGACGTCACCCTGGAGTCCACCGAGGGCTTCGAGGCGAGCAACGTCGACACGAGCGACGACGGCTGGTACATCGTCCGCTCCGGCGTCGGCTCCCCGAAGCACGACAAGGGCTTCGTCCGCCAGGTCCAGGACGGCACGCCGAGCCTGACCGCCAACGCCCTGGAGGCCATCATCGGCCAGCACGGTTTCACCAAGGAGGACTACCTCGCCTGCACCTCTGCGGTGCGCGTCCTCGACGAGGCGAAGGTCATGCTCCACCTCCGCAAGCGCCCCCAGATCGTCACGGCGCTCCAGCAGGCCACGGTGCGCGGCAACACCGTCCTGAAGCACGCTCTGGGCAAGGTGGGGTCGTGACCGATCTCGTCGAGGCTCCCCCGAAGAAGGAGCGGAAGAAGATCGAGAAGGAGATCCCTCAGGACATCCAGATCCGCCTTCCGCTCGATCCCAACTCGGTCGCCGCCATCGTGGTGCCGCTCAACCCGTCGCTGCCGGTGGTGACCGAGTTGGACATCTCGAACTGCCCCACCTTCTCGACCCAGGAGGTGGCCTCGGTGTTCTTCCAGCGGTCGGCTGCGTGGTTCCGGTGGATCGACCGCCGTGGGCTCCTCGACCGTGACTCCCTCGGGCGCACCGTGAAGGTCATGCGCCTGAACGATCCCACCAACGGGATGAAGCGGTACTCCCTGGCCGACATCGAGATGACCGCCAGGATCCTCCACCAGAACGGGATGATCTCTTCCTCGAAGCTCACCATCGCCCTACAGCTCGTGCACCTCATCGCCATCGGCTATGGTGTGATCCCCGTGAAGTGAAGGATCCGATGAGCAACGATCTCCCAGGCCCCCGGTGCGGCCAGTATGTGGATGGTGGGTTCTCCAGCTTCCCGTGCTGGATCGAGGCCGGTCATGACGGCCCGTGCGTGGCCGTCGAGGTGCCCGTCAGCGGCATCAGGCGGGATCTGTGGCTCAAGCAGCAGTCACAGCAGCCGGAAGTGCCCCAGGTACCGCAGATCGCCCCCAGCGGTCCCGTGGCGGGCGTACCGGTCCCCCCGCGGGCACTCGACCCCCGTCTGCTGGCCGATCCGGCCGAGCGCCAGGAGAAGATGCTCGCTGCTCTCGCCACGAAGGACGTAGGGTCCTTGCCAGATTGGGTTCGACAGGGCATCATCTCCTCCTCGTCCCAGGTGAGTCTGGCCACGCTGTACCAACTCGCTCGGGAGCAGTTCGCGCAAGGGGCGACGGTGCTCACCATCACCCCAGAGTTCCTCGACCGGCTGATCATCCCGGTCGCCAGGGACTTCTTCGATCTCTTCCTCATCCAGAACAAGGAGCGTTGACCATGTCCCGCCTCATCTCGTACCCAGCGAACTTCCAGCCCAACCCCCCGGTGGTGGAAGTTCCTGAAGATGAATCCATCTTCACCACGACCGTGGAGGAGCTGGGGATCACCGACAAGGTCGAGGTCATCCCGTCCGAGCAGGCGATGGAGATCATCTCCAGGCCGACCGTCTCGCAGGGCAAGACCCACCTCACGGCGACAGCACCGTGGACGTGGGAGCAGATGCGGGACTACGTCATCGGCGAGATCCAGGCGCGTTGGGGGGCGCGGCCGAGAGATCCGCTGAAGGAGTCGGGCATCTTCAAGGGGTTCATCAACCGGTGGGGCGACAAGAGCGAGCCCATCGCCCGTGCGGCCTTCGAGGTCTACAACGGGGTCTGGAACGGCGCTCCCATCGCGGTCGAGCGCTTCTCCAAGGGGTCGGACCCCTACTTCGCAGAGGTCCTCTCGAAGAACGTCTGAGCCGTCCGTCGGCTCTCCGGAATCAGGCACCCATGGACGAGATCACGCGCATCCTCCCTCCCAACCCCCGGCACGTCTTGATGCCGTCGATGATCGAGCTGGACGACGCCGACATCAGCGATGTCGGCCGGTGGTCCCCCTCGATGTGCAGGGTGTGCCGCGGTGCTCGCCAGTACGTCGGGTACACGCCCGGGTCGACCACCGAGTTCGCCACCTACTCCTGCCCCTGCGAGGAGCAGCTCACGCTCCGGCGCTGGTTCGCCGTCCGAGGGATCACCGAGATTGGGATGCAGACCCGGTGGGCCGACATGACTGGTGCCCATGAGGAGTGGAAGGCCGCCGCCCAGGACTTCATCGCCCACAAGGATGGCAACGTCCGCGTGGGACAGAGCCTCGTCCTCTACGGCCGCTCGGGCTCCGGCAAGTCCAGCTTCGCTTGGCTGATCATGAAGTCGTTGCTCTGGGCTGGGTACAGCGCCCATGCCGTCACCTCCAACCGACTTTCGTCGCAGGTCACCATGTGGCGAGAACGAGAGGCGCTCGATCGGTGGAACCGCAGAGTCAGCGGGTGCGACCTGCTGGTGATCGACGATCTGGGCAAGGAGGTCGCCATGATCAGCGGCGACAAGGAGCCGACCTCGTGGTCCGAGGTGGTCAGGCAGTCGGTGGAGGATCTCATCGTGCGTCGGATCAGCGACCGGAGGTCCATCGTCGTCACGACCAACCTGAACGAGGACAAGCTCAACCTCCTGTACCCACGAGCCATGGAGTCGCTGCGTGGTTCCGGAATCGCCAGCTCGATGTCGCTGCCCGACTCGTGGCGTGACACCGGGTTGATGGAGCGCAACAAGTTCGAGATCCAGCACAACATCGCCCGACCGGCTGTGTGGGCCTGATGGCTACCCAGTTCGAGCGCGCCTTCGTGCAGCACATCGTTCTCCAGGACTCGATGAAGGAGATCATCGAGCGGGAGCTTCCCCACGACCTGATGCCCTCTCCGGACGTCACGAACATCTTCGAGTTCAGCCGGAACTACTGGCACGAGAACGGCCAGACCTGCCCGACACCGGAGGTGCTCGGGTTCCACTTCGGCAACGCCTTGGCCGAGCACGAGATCGACCTGTCCATCGACCCCGAGGGCGGACTGGAGTGGGCGCTCTCGGTCGCCCAGAACGCCTACGTCGACCGCCACTGGCAGCCATGGGTGCGTGAGTGGACGATGAAGATCTCCGGCCCCGACGTGGACGCCCTCGGCAAGGTGGCGGGGTTTGACGAGGCCATCCAGGAGATGATGTCGATCCAGAGCCGGTTCACGAAGAAGGCCGAGCACATCGACATCCGTGTCCATGGTGCACCCTTTCTCGACCGGTACGCCGAGCGTGCTGGCAACGCCTCCACCTCGGGCATCCCGGCAGGCGCTGCGGTACTCGGCATCGTCGATGCGGCCCGTGGTGCCGACCGTGCCGCGCAGTCCTTCTCCATCGACGAGACGACCGGTGCCACTCGCCTGGGCGAGCTGACCATCATGGCCGGTCCTCCGAAGTCGGGGAAGAGCTTCATGCTCGCTCTCGCCGCCCTGGCCCACTGGCGTCGCGGTGGCGTCCCGGCGTTGTTCACGCTGGAGAACTCGACCGAGATGACCCTCGACCGAATCGTCTGCATGGCGTGCAACGTCGACCCGAGGAACTGGGAGCGTGGCCTGTGCACCGAGAGCGAGCTGGCTCGGATCAACGCGCTGCGGGAGGAGATCCTCGCCAGCGATCGTCCCTTCCACATCCTCCAGCCCGAGCGTGGCAAACGGACCGTCGAGCACATCGTGCGCCGTGGCCGGTCGATGGCCGACGCCCTCTTCGTCGACCAGCTCACCTTCATCGAGCCCGCCCGGGACAGCGAGCGCAAGCAGCGGTACCAGCAGGTCGGTGACTCGCTCCACGAGTTGAAGTCGCTCATCTCGACCGGGTCTCGGATCCCGTGCATCATGGCCCACCAGATCAACCGTGAGGGCGTGAAGGCAGCGGAGAAGACCGGGCACCTGGAGATGTACCACCTCGCCGAGTCGGCCGAGGTCGAGCGCACCGCCGACCAGGTCTTCGGGCTGTGGCAGACCGCGGCCATGCGAGATGTCGGCACGGCGTGGCTCCAGTCCCTCGCCGCCCGTCGTCGGGACCTGGTGCACTGGGAGCTGCTGTGGCGGCCCTACATCGGTGACATCGCCATGATGAGCGAGATCCAGCTCCCGGACGCAGCATGAGGAAGGGACTCGACCACGCCAAGGCTGCGGCCTCGAAGGCGAGCGGTGGCATCAACATGACCGAGGTGCTGATGATGCCGATCGACCAGAAGCGGCAGATCTGCGCCGACCTGCTGGAGGA
>Ga0075160_10002490_pt1 | contig 10947 bp, 9 predicted proteins | sample JI91814C2DNA_FD_70969 | JGI IMG/M metagenome (GOLD analysis project Ga0075160, IMG submission 70969) | Wastewater effluent complex algal communities from Wisconsin, to seasonally profile nutrient transformation and Carbon sequestration -... | ecosystem: Engineered > WWTP > Effluent > Algae...
TGATTTTGATTATTATTTGCAAAAAGAAGCTGTTACAAATTTTATTAACGTAGGTGCAATTTCCATCAGAAACGATAGTACTATGGTAGCACCATTTTCTAACTATGGGAAAGAAAATGTAGATATTTTTGCACCTGGTGAAGACATTTTGGTGGCAAGACCTAATAATCAATATGAAAAAGATTCAGGAACTTCAATAGCTGGTCCAATGGTTTCTGGAACAGCGGCATTAATTTGGTTATATTATCCAAATTTGAGTGTGCAAGAAGTAAAGCTAATTATTTTAGAATCAGGAGTTGCTATTGATAAAAAAGTGATCAAACCGGGTACTAAAGATGAACTGGTTTCTTTTTCAGAACTTTGTAAATCAGGTAAAATTTTGAACACCTACAATGCTATGGAAATGGCAAAACAAATGAGTAAAAAGGAAAAATGATTCTAAAAAACCATACACACTTTCAAGAATATATTGTTAGAACACCTTTACTTCCAGTACATTTGTATTTAACATTGGTAAAAAACTATTCCCAAGAAGCATTGTTTGAAACTATTGAAAAAAATGTCCTTATAAAAAGTGCTATTGCTCACGCATCTCCTGATTTATGGAACGAATTTGAACGATTTAAACAAAACCCAATTCACTTTTCAAAGGACAAAAAACAAAATTTAGAATTCGCTTTGCTAAAGTATCTAGCGAGAATTACCTCAAGAGCAACGCCTTTTGGTCTTTTTGCGGGTTGTGCCGTGGGTAATTTTTCTAATGAAACTAAGATTATTTTAGAAAATAGTGAAAAGCACAACTTGCATTCGCAGTTTGATATGCAATTTGAAGCAACAGTTAAACAAAGTTTTTTGGTAAATAAACTAATTAGAAACAAACTGTTGTATTTTCCAAATAATTCCCTTTACGAAGTAGGTAATTTTTATAGATATGTTGAATATCAATATGAAAAATTAAAACGAAATCATGTAATTGCTGCCATAAGAAAAAACGAAATTATAACAGCAATTATAGAGAATGCGAAGCATGGAATAACTATAAATGAATTATCTCAACTCATAATCGATGATACTTCAGAATTGGAAGAAGCAACTGATTTTATTCATAGTTTAATTGATAACCAAATTTTAATAAGTGAATTAGACAATACAATTACGGGTCAATCTGCGCTTTCAAGGTTGATTGAAATTTTAGAAAATGACAAATTATTTGAAAAAGAAACAATTGCAATTAAAACAAGCTTACAAAAACTTCAAGAAACAACTATCGAAAACCATCAAAATATTTTTGAAAGCGTTATTAAAAATTTGCAAATTACGTTTAACTATGAACACACTAAATATGTAGTGCAAACGGATGCATATCCAAGTTATGTTTCAAATACTTTGAATGTTAAAATAGCACATAAAATTAAGCGAGCTATAACTTTTCTAAATGCAATCCAACCAAAAACAAAAAACGAAAACTTAGAACAATTTAAAAGAAATTTTTTTAAGCGTTATGAAACAAAAGAAATGCCACTTGCTATTGTTTTAGATGCTGATATTGGGATTGGCTATTTGCAAAATACTGAAGCAAATGATTCACACCCTATTTTGGATCAGTTTAGTATTCCAAATAAAAAACAAATTTTACAACAAGAAACATGGACTTCATTAGATTATTTTTTAGAGAAAAAACTCCAACATTGCATAGAAAGCAATACATCAATTTTAGAATTAAACGACGCTGATTTTCAAAATTTAGAAACAAACACAACGCATTTTCCATCAACATTTTCTGTTATGGTTGAAATTGCAGCTGAAAATAATAAAGAAGTAGTTGCAATTGAAGCTATTGTTGGTAATAGTGCTTTGCGGCTTATTGGAAGATTTTGTAATGGAAACGAATCTATAAAACAATTTGCAGAAAAAATTGCATCAAAAGAGCAGGAATTACAATCTGATAAAATTTTAGCAGAAGTTGTTCATATTGCTAATGCTAGAGCTGGAAATGTTTTGAGAAGACCCGTCTTACGCAACTATGAAATTCCTTATTTAGCAAAAAGTAATTTGGCAAAAGAAAATGTAATTGAAGTAAACGACTTAACCCTTTCAATTGTAAATGATCGTATTGTTTTAAAATCAAAAAAACTACAAAAAGAAGTAGTTCCGTGTTTGTCTAGTGCGCACAATTATAGCAATAATGCTTTACCTGTTTACCAATTTCTTTGCGATTTGCAAGCTCAAAACATGAATGTTGTTCCATCATTTGATTGGGGAATTTTAAAAAATCATAATAACTATTTTCCTAGAATAGTTTACAAAGAGGTGATTTTAGCTAAAGCAAAATGGTAGATTCATGAAAATGAGTTAGATGCCATTCAAAATTACTCAGATTTCTTACATTGGAAGTCAAGAAAAAAAATCCCAAAGCTAATAAGCATTGTCAAAGGCGATAATACGTTACTCCTTGATTTAGAACAGGAAATGGGTTTCAAATTACTTAAAAGCGAAGTAAAAAATAAAACAAAAATACTACTTGAAGAGTTTTTAGATTCAGCTATTACTTTGGTTAATGAGAAGAATAGTTTAAATTATCCGAACCAAATTATTGTTTCATTTTACGATAATAAATAACGATGCAAAGGGAATTTCAAATAGGAAGTAATTGGGTTTATTATAAAATTTATTGTGGTGTAAAAATCGCCGATACTATATTATTGGAGTATCTAGAAGAAACCATAATTCATTTAAAAGAAGAAAAACTAATAGAAAAATGGTTTTTTATTCGATATAATGATCCTGATTCACATATTCGATTACGGTTTTTATTGTCCGAAAATAGCAATTTGACTAAAGTTATCGCGTTGCTTTCCGTTGTTTTTGAAACATTACAAGAACAAAATTTGATAGGTAAAGTACAACTCGATACTTATATTAGAGAAATTGAGCGCTATGGTGCGTCAACTTATGAATTAACAGAAAGTATTTTTGAAAGTGATAGTGAAATGATTTTGGATTATATTAAATTCAAAAATGCTTTTTCTGAGAGTACATTTCCATTATTATTTAGTTTCTTGTCAATTGATGCGTTTTTACAACTTTTTCATCTCTCAAATGAGGATAAATTGACGATTCTTCACCAATTGCAGTATTCTTTTAAAGCGGAATTTAATGCAAATACTACCTTAAAATCAGAATTAGATAAACATTACAGAAGTATTTCAAATCATATTTCAGAAGTTCTTATGCAAAAAGACACAGAATTTCAACCCATTTTTGATTTAGTTAATTTGAAAAACAATAAAATAAAACCAACAACTTCATTATCTCAAATCAAATTTGATGTTTCATTAGTTTCCTTTCTTTCTAGTCAAATTCACATGATGATAAATCGCCAATATACTTCAAGACAAAGAGAGTATGAATTAGTCATTTATGATCACTTACATCGCTTTTACAAAACTCAAAATCACATCTTCAAGTAGAACTCTTTCGTTAATTCAATATATTCCGAAGTATACTTATGTCTTGAAATTTCAATGACTAACTCATCAATCAACGGAATTTGCTCTATTCGGCAAAAAGCCAATAAACTTCTTTTAATTACCGATGTGGGTGTGCCTTTTACCCGTGTAATTTTGAGTGGAAATAAATCCAATTCTTTACATATAGCAACAAAGCGTTCTTCTTCTTTATAAGGAATAATCACGGAGAAAATTCCGTTATCCGAAAGTAATAAGGCAGCTGCCTCAATTAATTCTTCAAATGGTAGTGCGTCTTCAAAACGTGCTAAATCCCTCGAAGTAGTAGCTGATTTATAATCATCGGTATAAAAAGGCGGATTAGAAATAATCAAATCGTATTCCTCTTCAGGTTCATCCACAAATTCATCCAAACCCGCATGAAAACAAAATAATTTGTCGCTCCAAGTCGAAGCTTCAAAATTTTCGACACATTGTTCGTAAGCAGCTTCTTCTATTTCAATGGCGTCGATTATCCCGACATTATTCGGGACGGTATTGCCTCTTTGAGCTAAAATTAAAGACAAAATTCCAGTTCCAGCTCCAATATCTAATACACTGTAAGGATTGTTAATCAACGGAGTCCAAGCGCCCAATAAAACACCATCCGTGCCAATTTTCATAGCACAACGATCTTGATTAACGGAAAATTGTTTGAATTTAATGGATGTCATGGCTTTAAAAAAATAGTTAAAATGTTGATTTTCAAAAACATAAACTAATTAAGGAGTGCAAAGATAATATCATTTGCATTAAACTTTATTAAATTTTTTTTTGAAATCAACTATTTTAGATTCAAAAACTTACTCTTTATTTTTGGTATCTATTATAATCGTTACGGGACCGTCATTAACCAAACTCACTTTCATATCAGTTCCAAATTGACCGGTTTGTACTTTTTTACCCAATTCTATTTCCATTTGTAGCACAAAAGATTCGTAAAGTGGAATGGCAATTTCGGGTTTTGAAGCTTTTATATAACTTGGACGATTTCCTTTTTTGGTTAAGGCGTGTAATGTGAACTGACTTACAACAATCATATCGCCGTCACTATCTTTTATGGACAAATTCATTACTTGTTCTTCATCTGCAAAAATTCTTAAATTGGCTATTTTAGCACTTAACCAATTGACATCTTCTTGATTATCGGCATCTTCAATACCAACTAAAACTAATAGTCCTTTTTGAATTTGTGCTACTGTTTTGTTATTTATTGTAACTGATGATTCGGAAACTCGTTGAATTACTGCTTTCATTTTTATACAATGTAAAATATGATATATCGCATTGGTGCTTCTTGATTTTAACATTTAGACGCGATAAATCGCGTCTCTACGATTTTCTGGTTTCATCGCTGGCTCTTCGTTCTGCATCATAAATATCTGCTCGATATTGCTCTTCGTCGCCTTCCAATATTTGCGTATAACTTTTATAGCGTGACCATGAAATTTCGTCTTTTTCTAAAGCTGCTTTAATGGCGCAATATGGCTCGTCTTTATGCAAACAATTATTGAATTTACATTGGTCTTTTAAAGCGAAAAACTCTGGAAAATAATCTCCAATTTCTTGTTTTTCCATGTCTATAATTCCAAAACCTCGAATCCCTGGTGTATCAATAATTTGGGCTCCAAAAGACAAATCAAACATTTCGGCAAACGTTGTCGTATGTTTTCCTTGTGCGTGTGATTCTGAAATTTGTTTGGTTTTTAAATTCAACGATAATTCTAACGTGTTTACCAAAGTAGATTTTCCAACACCAGAATGCCCAGAAAACATAGAAACCCTATCTTTCATTAACGCTTTTAATTCGTCAATTCCTTTTCCGTCCTTAGCTGAAACGCGCAAACATTTATAGCCAATCTCGGTGTATACATGTTGTAAATACAACTGTTCGTCTAATGTTGGGTCATCAAATGTGTCAATTTTATTAAAAATTATAATTGCTTCAATTCCGTAAGCTTCGGCAGTAACCAAAAATCGGTCAATAAAACTTGTAGTTGTTGGAGGATTATTAATGGTAACCAATAAAAAAACCACGTCAATATTTGATGCAATTATATGCATTTGATGTGATAAATTCACAGACTTTCTAACAATGTAATTTTTTCGTTCATGAATGTTGATGATTACACCTGTAGTTTCATCGGTTGTATTTTCGATATCGAAATCTACCACATCTCCCACTGCAATTGGATTGGTGCTTTTAATCCCTTTCATTCTAAATTTACCTTTAATACGGCACTCTAAAAAAGTATCATTTTCTGTTTTAATGGTGTACCAACTTCCGGTAGATTTATAAACGATTCCTGTCATGTAAAGTTAGAAGTATTATAATTTGTTAATTGTAGCAAAGATAGCGTTTCTTGTAAAATAAAAATAAAAAAACCAAGAAGATAATTTCTTGGTTTTTTTAAAGTTTTTACAACGTCATTCTGCCGAGTTTATCTTGCGATTTTCTTGAGGCATAAATAATAAATTCTTTGTTGTTTTTACGGTAATAAACACCAGGTCTAATTACCAATTCATTTTTTATAACTTCTTCAGGATCTTTACGTGTAATATTTCCTTGATTGTCAAATTGAAATAAAGTTGGAACTGCATTATTATAATTTCCTAAAGATTTTATTTCGTCCATGTCTGTAATTCCTTTGTTCTTTTTATTATCGTTAAAAAGAATATTCAACTGACCATCAGCATAAATAGGTATAGCACTCAAATATTCTGGTCCTTTACCCATCACTCCTAATTGAAACGATACTCCAATAGCTACATTAAAACCTCCACTTCCGCCAGAACCAAACATATTTAAAGAAGCTACAGTAGCTGTTGCATTTTGATCTTTTGCAACAACATTACTCCACTCTAATGAACCATCTGGTTTAAGAGAAGTAACAATCATTTCGTTTGTATAATAGGTAATTGGAGTTAATCCTAGAGGTCCAATTCCTTGTGTTTGACCTACATAAATAAATCGTTCCTCTGACAACACTATTAATCCGCCATCATTTTTTTCAATAATGGTATGAATTTTATAAAATGGTTTTACATCTTTTCCTTTTTTTGCTTTTCTCTCACCAAGTAGTTTTACTTTAGTGGCATAATCAAACTCATTGAATTTTAAATTATCATTAATGTTAGTTTTTATATCAATTGTTGCATTAAAAACACCTTTTAACTCTCTATTTGCTTTTCCATTTGCTCGAACTGAGGAATAAAATCCTACCAACTGAACTTTATCATTGTTAGTTGACATCATTGAGCAATTAATAATCTCTTTATCTTTAAACTTAATATCAATTATTTCTTTTTTGTAACCATTATTTTGTTTAAATGCAAAAACTTGAAATTTTTCAACTTTTTCTTTCTTTTTATTATCCCGATAACTTTCATTAATTACTAAAAATGCATCATTTTTATAATTTACATCAAAGTCGGAAATAGTAAATTCAAAATCTTTTTTATCATCATCAAAGGACACTTTTTCAGAATTTGAAAATATAGTCTTTAAATTTGAATCAAATAATTTTAAATCATATTTCATTGCATCTTCTTTACTAAATAATGATGCATGCATTGCCAATAATTTTGTTTCATCAGCAGAAGTTTTGAAATAAAAATCTCCTCTTCTTGATTTTTTTTCAACTTCGGCTTCAAACAAAGGAATCATATTGTTGCTCAATTTTCCATCTTCTGAAAATTCAATTCCAACCAATTTGAAGATTTTTTCTTTATTTTGGTAAACACTACCAATAACAAATACTTTTCCGTCCAACATAATAATTTCTTCAAAATCGACATCTTTATCTTTTACTTCTGGAAGTATAATAGGCTTGTTACTAACTAATTTCATTTCTTTAGAAGTAAAGATTTTTAAGAAATAATTTTTGCCTTTTATACCTAATGCATAAATTTTATCATTAGATTCTCCGATTATTTTTACAATTTTACCTTTCTCGTCGGTAATTTCTTCGCCGTAAGTAAGTTTTAAATTTTCAATATTGTATTGTGCATACGTTGAATTAATCCCCGCTAATACTGAAATAATAGCTATAAATAATAGTTTTTTCATTAAATAAGAGTGTTATGTTTTTAAAATTTTATGCAATTATACAATTTTCTATAAAATTAATCATCTTCTAAATGTTTTTATTTATTCTGTAAAAAGTGTAAAAGTCAAAATTGTGAACCAAAAGTTAATTCATTATTTTAAATATTCATTATTCTTTCTTGGTGCGTTATGCTTTCCTGGTGTATTGCCTTAAACAACAGCATCACAAACTCGCTACTCAGTCCTCTTTCTTCCCCTTCTAAAATCATTTTGCCTAAAATTTCGTTCCAACGTTGGTTTTGCAATATGGCTACGTTTTTTTCTTTCTTTAATAAACCTATTTTATCGGCTACTTTCATTCGGTTACCTAAAATTTCCAGTAACTTTCCATCAAATTCATCAATCTGCAAGCGTAGTTTTGCCATTTTTTGGTTGTATTCGCTTTCATCATCTGACACTTTTCTAACGCGTAAATTAATGAACATTTGCTTTAATGCGGCAGGTGTTACTTGTTGTGCAGCATCGCTCCACGCATTATCAGGGTCGATGTGGGTTTCAATAATTAAGCCATCATAATTCAAATCTAGAGCTTGTTGCGACACTTCTTGAATCATACTTCGCTTTCCTGTAATATGTGACGGATCACAAATCAAAGGTAAATCGGGAAAACGATTTTGTAAATCAATTGCTATTTGCCACTCCGGATTATTTCGATATTTTGTTTTTTCATAAGTAGAGAACCCTCTGTGAATTACGCCTAACTTTTCAATGTTGGCATTATACAACCGCTCTAAACCACCAATCCATAAAGACAAATCGGGATTTACTGGATTTTTTAGCAAAACAATTTTATCCGTTCCTTTTAATGCATCTGCAATTTCTTGCACTGCAAATGGGTTTACAGTAGTTCTGGCTCCAATCCACAAGACATCAATATCGTGTTCCAATGCTAATTTTACGTGAGCTGCGGTTGCTACTTCGGTTGCCATCAATAAACCCGTTTCTGCTTTGGCTTTTTGCAACCATTTCAACCCGATTTCTCCCACACCTTCAAATCCGCCTGGACGCGTGCGAGGTTTCCAAATTCCGGCACGGAAAATCGAAACATCCGAATTTTTCAATTCGTGTGCAATTTTTAAAACTTGTTCTTCGGTTTCTGCGCTGCATGGTCCTGCTATAACTAACGGATGATTCAATTGAAAATCATCTAACCAAGTGCGCAATTCTTTTTTATTTTCCATAACCTTTATTTCACTGTAAAATTACTATTTATTCTTTTCATGAGTAACTTATGTGAAAAAATCTAATCATTAAATTAAAAAGTTAGAAAATCTAACTCGAAAAATACTTTTTTAAATAAATTTGAGTTCATTTAAAAAAAGTTACTTTTGCTAAAATTTACATCCTATGTCGATAAAAGTTCAAAATATTTCAAAAAATTACGGAGATCAAAAAGCATTAGACAATATTAGTTTTTCTGTAAAAAAAGGAGAAATCGTAGGTTTTTTAGGCCCAAATGGCGCTGGAAAATCAACTTTAATGAAAATTTTGACCACTTATTTAACAGCCGATAGTGGAACCGCAGTGGTTAACGAACACGATGTAACTTCGGCACAAAAAGAAGTACAGAAGTCGGTTGGGTATTTACCTGAACACAATCCGTTGTATTTAGATTTATATGTGAGAGAATATTTGGCTTTCAATGCTGATTTACACAGAGTAGCTAAATCGAGAATTGATGAAGTAATTGCTTTGACTGGATTAACTCCTGAAAGTCATAAGAAAATTGGCGAACTTTCTAAAGGATATCGTCAACGTGTAGGATTAGCAACGGCTTTATTACACAATCCAGATGTAATGATTTTAGATGAGCCCACAACAGGTTTAGATCCAAATCAGTTGGTTGAAATTCGCAATTTGATTAAAAACATTGGAAAAGATAAAACGGTTTTTCTTTCTACCCATATTATGCAAGAGGTAGAAGCCATTTGCGATAGAATTATTATTATCGATAAAGGAAAAATCGTTACCGATAAAAAACTAAACAAATTAGTTGCCGAAGAAGCAGAACAAATTATCGAAGTAGAATTCGATAAAAAGGTTTCTGAATCTGATTTTGTGGCTTTACCAAATTTGAAATCGGCAAAAAACACACATGATTTAGTTTGGGAACTAACTTTTACTACAGCAACAGATATGCGTCCAGCACTATTTGATTTTGCTCAAGCCAATAATTTGAGAACTTTACAAATTGTACTCAAAAGCAAAAACTTGGAGCAAATATTTAGAGAGAAAACAGCCAAAAAATAATTAAAATATTTCTTTTGCTATTGCTTTCACATTTTCAGCCTTTCCCATAGAATAATAGTGTAATACTGGAATTCCAGCTGCTACTAATTCTTTACTTTGTTGTGTACACCATTCAATTCCAATCTGTTTGACAACGTCGTTATCTTTTGCTTTTACCACTTCCATAATCAAATCATCAGGCAATTCTAAACTAAACCGATGTGGAATTAAATTCAATTGTTTTTTGGTTGCGATAGGCTTCAATCCCGGAATAATTGGAACAGTAATTCCTGCAGTTCTACATTTCGCTACAAAATCGAAGAATTTTTTATTGTCAAAAAACATTTGGGTTATGATATAATCGGCTCCATTCTTGATTTTTTTCTTTAAAAAATGAATATCACTATCTAAACTTGGTGCTTCCATGTGTTTTTCTGGATAACCCGCAACTCCGATACAAAAATCAGTTTTTGTGGAATTCTGCAAATCTTCATCCAAATAAATTCCTTTGTTCAAATTGCTGATTTGTGTTACTAATTCCGAAGCATAGGCATGTCCTTCTTTTTCAGGTTTAAAATAAATTTCACTTTTTACGGCATCGCCACGAAGTGCTACTACATTGTCAATTCCTAAGAAATTTAAATCAATCAATAAGTTCTCTGTATCTTCTTTGGTAAAACCACCACACAAAATATGCGGAATGGCATCTACTTGATATTTATTTTGAATTCCAGCACAAATTCCAACCGTTCCCGGACGTTTTTTAACTATTTTTTTTTGAAGTAAGCCGTTTGCTAATTCCTTAAATTCATATTCTTCACGATGATAAGTTACATCAATAAAGGGCGGATTGAATTCCATCAGCGGGTCAATACTGTCAAAAATAGATTGAATATTTTGTCCTTTTAAGGGTGGTAAAATCTCGAAGGAGAACAAAGGTTTTCCGTTGGCTTGTTGTATATGTTCTGTTACTTTCATAATTTTAAATTTGCGAGTTGCGAGTTGCTAGTTGCGAGTTAACTTTGAACCCGAAACTCGTAACCCGAAACCAAATTAATCTGCTAAATTGGGTGAGAGCCATTTTTCGGCTAATTCAATGCTAAT
>Ga0075160_10002498_pt1 | contig 10914 bp, 7 predicted proteins | sample JI91814C2DNA_FD_70969 | JGI IMG/M metagenome (GOLD analysis project Ga0075160, IMG submission 70969) | Wastewater effluent complex algal communities from Wisconsin, to seasonally profile nutrient transformation and Carbon sequestration -... | ecosystem: Engineered > WWTP > Effluent > Algae...
TGGCCGAGCCGGCGTCGAGTACCTGGACGTGGAGTTCGTGCCCTGTGTGTCTGCCGGGCTGAGCCAGCATCCGGCCGTGCAGGCTTTCGCGCAAGTCTTGCCCGCCTGTGCGGCCGAGCCCGCCACCAAGCAATACCGACCGGCCCAGGCCAATGGTTCGGGGGGTCTGGCTGAACTCGGCGGCAAGGCCATGGTCTTCCCCAGCAATGCCGACCCCAGCCAACCGGTGGCGCTGGCACCGAGCAACTATGCCAAAGGCGAGGCTCTGCGCTTTCGCCTGCGCATTGACCACATCGCCCCGCCGCAATGAAGCTCTCGCGTCTGCCCCGCCTACGGCCCGTTCTGGCCGCCCTGCTGCTGCTCACCTGCTGGCAAGTCCAGGCGCGCGATCATGTGCTCATCCTGACCATCAGCAACTACCCCCAGCAGCCGCTCAAGGGGGTCAAGCACGATGCGGGCAATGCCTTGCGCCTGGCCCGCAGCCTGGGCTACGACACCAGCCAGGCCCAGGTGCTGAAGGATGAACAACTGAACACCACCGGGCTGCGGATGGCACTGCAGCAGCTCAGCCCTCAGGTGCAGCTGAATGACCGGGTCTTCATCTACTACTCAGGCCATGGCGCCAGCATGCGCCAGGGCACGCAGTGCGTGCAGTCCTTGGTCGCTCAGGATGGCGGCATGGTCGGCGTGGGCGAGTTGCAGGCTCAGCTCGATGCGGTCAAGCAGCGCAGCCGCGATGTGTTCGTGCTGATCGATGCCTGCCATTCAGGGGGCTTGGCCGACATCGCTGTCATGCGCAGCCTGCCCGCGCCTGCGGCCGGGAACAGCGGCGATGTGAGCGCCAAGGTCTTCAACGCCCGCGACGGGGAAGCCTGCCACGCACCCATGAACTTCAACGGCCTGCCGCCCGCCCCTGCGCCCGCCGCTGGCATCCAGCGGGCACTGTTCCCGCAGCAAAACTTCAGCTACATCGCCGCCGCCAACGAACGCGAGGTGGCCTTGGACGACAGCGAGCGAGGCGGCCTGGCCACCGTCCAGCTCTTGCAATGCGCCGAACAAGGCAGCAAGGACAGCGACCAGTCCGGCCAGGTTTCCTTGAAGGAACTGCTGGCCTGTGCGCAGGAAGGCATCGCCGAGGCCGTGCCGCGACTGAACACCCGCAAAGGCACACGCTGGACGGCCCACACCTTGGAAGTCTATGGCAACACGAGCCGACCCTTGGCCGCCATCAAGGCCCTGCCCTCGGCCTCACCGCCTGCTGGCGCGCTGAACCCGCAGGCCGAGGCCACCTTGGCCCTGTTCCGCGAAATCGAGGCCGGTGCCAATGGCAATTGGCAGGCCAGCTTCGAGCTGCCCAGCCAGGTTCGCATGGGCAGCAAGGCCAGCTTGCGCTACCAAAGCACACAGCCCGGCTACCTGAGCATCATCTACCTGGGCTCCGACCGGCGCGACATCCAGCTGCTCGCCCGCAACGTGCTGGTCAGCGCCAGCCCGGGACGAGAGCTGGGGCAGATTCCCATCAAAGACTGCCCGGGAGGCTGCCCAGGAGACAACCACTTTCTCTTGCTGCTGAGCCAGGCCCGCCTCAACACCGAGGGCCTGCTGGAGCGAGCGCGGGAGGGGCGCGTGGGCAACGACGTCGAGGGCCGGCACGGCCTGCGATGCTTGCTGAACCCGGGTGACAGCAATTGCCCAAGCCGCATGCGCAACGCAGGCGAACTCGAACTGGCCCCTGAGGCGGCGATTGCCGGCTACGCCGCACAAGTGCTGGTGGTGCGCGGCGACTGAGGGCGAAGCTGCCGCGCGCGGCGACAATCCGCCCCATGAGTTCCCACGCCTCGCCCACCCGACTGCAGCTCTACTTGAACCTGATCCGCTGGGACAGGCCCGCCGGCTGGCTGCTGCTGCTCTGGCCGACGCTCAGCAGCCTCTGGATCGCGGCCGACGGCTGGCCGGGCTGGCACCTGCTGGCCGTCTTCATCGGCGGCACCGTGCTGATGCGCTCGGCCGGCTGCTGCGTCAACGACGTCGCCGACCGCGATTTCGACAAACACGTCAAACGCACGGCCCAGCGCCCCGTCACCAGCGGCGCGGTCTCGGTGAAAGAAGCCCTGGCCCTGGGGGCAGGTCTTGCCCTGCTGGCTTTCGGCCTGGTGCTGACCACCAATGCGCCGACCATCCTGCTGTCCTTCGCCGCCCTGGCCGTGACCCTGCTCTACCCCTATGCCAAGCGGGTGCTGAACATGCCGCAGGCGGTGCTGGGCGTGGCCTTCAGCTTCGGCATCCCCATGGCCTTCTCGGCCGCCCTGGGTGGCACCGAATGGAGCCTGGCTGCCATTAGCGCCGCCGTGCCGCTCTCGGCCTGGGCCCTGCTGGTGGCCAATCTGTTCTGGGTGCTGGCCTACGACACCGAGTACGCCATGGTCGACCGCGATGACGACATCCGCATCGGCATCAAGACCTCGGCCCTGACCCTAGGTCGCTTCGATGTGGCCGGCGTGATGGCCTTCTACGCCATCTATCTGTCCGCCTGGACAGCGCTAGGCCTGCGCCTGGGCCTGGGCCGCGTCTTTCTGCTCGGCATGGCCGTGGCGGCGGCGCAAGTGGTCTGGCACTACAGCCTGATCAAGGACCGCAGCCGCGAGGGCTGCTTCAAAGCCTTCCGCGAGAACCACTGGGTCGGACTGGCGGTGTTCGCGGGCACGGCGGCGGATCTGGCGCTGCGCTGAACGGCCCCGGGGCCTGAAGCCCCGAGGCCCTGCCAGTGCGCGCTCAGTGCGCGTGGCCGTGGGGCTGCTTGATGCTCAGGCTCTGGCTCAAGCCCTGAGCCGAGGACTCGGGCCAGAAGCTCACGGCCGACAAGTCCTGCCAGCAGGCCGCAGCCGCCGCGTCCTCGGTCCAGCCGCGGCCCGTGGCCTGGCCCTTGGCCTGGGAGGCTTGCAACGGGTCCAGGGCCTTGGTACTGACATCGGCAAGCTCAGCCCAGTGACCGCGCGCCACGCTGTCGCGGGCGCTGCCAGCGGCGCCGGCGAAGCGCTGGCTGAGGCGCTTGAGCTCGGCGCGGATCTGGGCGCGGCCGTCGTCCATGCCGGCAGCTTCACCCAGCCGTGACGCCAGCAGCTCGACGTAGGAGCGCTGCAGATTGCGGCGCGCGGCTTGCGGGATGCTGCCCTGGGCCAGTTCACCGAGAACACCACCGCGCAGATCGGCCAACAACAGCTCGACGCGATACGCGCGTTCGCCGAGCGCACTTTCCTGGCCTTGCAAGCGAACCAGGCGCGAGCGATCGAGCAGATGGCTGAGCATGCCGCGCTGCAGGTTCAGCAAGGCGCCGCTGGGCAGATTGGGCGTCAGGCGCTCCACCACGGCAGGCTCGAACAACCAGCTCGGTGTCTGGAACAGCTGCTCGTTGATCAAGGCCACGGCGCGTGCCTGCTGGGCTTTGCTGGCCGGCTGGCTGATGGCGCCGGCCTGCGAGCCATGCTTGTTCTGGTAGTCATAGCCGCCCACCAGCGCGGCCACATGGCCCAGCTCATTGCGCCACTGGCCCCAGACGGCCTTGTACAGCTCTTCCAGATCGCGGTCGCTCTCGCCGGCGCGCAAGGTCATCTTGGGCAGGTTCTTGACGATGCGCTGCAGGTTCTTCGTGCCCAGCTCGGTCGCGCGCACCGCGTCGGCATCGCCCACGGCCTCCATCACCACGCCGTAATCGCCATCCCCCTTGGGCGACTGGAAGCGCAGCCATGGCTTGCCATCTTGCTCGCGCGCCCAGGCGTCCAGCACCGGCTTCTCGGCAGCCGGCGTGCTCGCGTTGGGGATGGGGGTGTAGCCCCACTTGGTGGCGTAGATGTCGTAGGGGCCAACCTTGGGGATCAGCAGGGCCGGGTCAATCCTGTCCTCGGGTTGGACCACATAGTTCATGCGGCTGTAGTCCATGATGGAGGAAACATGGCCCATGGTGGCCAGCCACTTCGCATCGCGCAGCTTCTCGAAGGGGTACTGCGAGCTGGCCTTCATATTGTGCTGAAAGCCCAGCGAGTGGCCGACTTCATGCGTCACCACATAGGCCACCAGATCGCCCATCAAGTCGTCGGGCAGAGGCAGCTGCTGGGCGCGCGGATCGACGGCACCGGCCTGGCTGATGTACCAGTCACGCAGGATCTTCTGGATGTTGTGATACATCACGATGTTGGCATTCAGTATCTCGCCGCTGCGCGGGTCGCTGAGGTGCGGGCCATAGGCATTGGGGATGGACGAGGGCACCCAGCGGATGATGCTGTAGCGCACGTCTTCGGGGTCGAACTCGGGGTCGTCTTGCTTGCTCGGGAAGAGCCGGGCCTGCACCGCGTTCTTGAAGCCGGCGGCCTCGAAGGCCACATTCCAGGCTTCGATGCCCTTCTTGACGTAGGGCACCAGGGCGGTGGGCGTGCTCTTGTCGATGTACCAGACGATGGGCTTGACCGGCTCGCTCAGGGCCGCCGCCGGGTCCTTCTTTTCCAGGCGCCAGCGAGTGATCAGTCGCTCGCGCTCGACGCCATGGCGGTCGCTGCCAAAGTCGGTGCGGCTGACAAAAAAGTAGCCGATGCGATCGTCCATCAGGCGCGGCATCATGGCTTGTTCCGGCAGCTCCACGAGGCTGTAGGCCAGGTTCATGCTGGCCGAGCGAGCCGGGAAATGCGGCGGCGCCTTCATCGGGCCCACGGGCGTTTGCACCATCGCCGGCGCGGTGTAGGTGTGAACCGCGTCGATGCGCAGGCTGCCCGGGAAGGCACGGCTGCTTTCCACAAAGCTGCGCGAGGCATCGAGCGAAGTGCCCTGGATCAGGCGGCGGGCCGTGAAATCCCCGACCTCGGACGTGAACAGGCGGCTGACCTCGATCACCGGCGCGCCATCGGCCGCAAAGCTCTCGACATTGAAGGCCAGCAGGATGGCATCGCGCTGCGAATCGCGCACCGCCTGGGCATTGGGCCGCGAGGCCTCGGACACATAGGCATGGTCCACCGCATGGAAGTAGACCTTGTTGCCCTTGAGGCTGAAACGCACCACCTCCTGGTTGAGCGATTTGCCGACATGGTCCACATCTGAAGGCACAGCCGTGGCGTTGGCCACCATCAGCAGCTGCTTGTCGAGCAGCTTCTTGGGGATCTCGAAGTACAGCTTCTGCTTGACGCTGTGCAGGGTGATCAGGCCCTTCTGGGTCTTGGCTTCCTTGGTGATCACCTTGTCGTAGGGTTTGGGTTCCAAGGCGGCCTCGGGGGCACCTGGCTTGGCAGCTACAGCGCCGGCTGAAGCATCTGATGTCGGAGTTGGCGCGGGCGCTGGCGCGTCCTGGGCCAGTGTGCTGCTGCTCAAGGCCAGGCCGGCGGCCAGCGCCAGCAGGCTGCGCGCGAAGGGAGAGTGGGCGGGGTGTGAGTGCTTCATGGTGGGGACAGGCAGGGGTGGGGAAAGGAAGAGCGGGTATGGCAAGGCACGCACGCAAGGCGCAGCGCCCTTGTGGGCGGCAGCGTCGGGGCTTGGGTCTGGAGGTGGGCGGCCTGCGGGCCGGACCGGCGTGCGGCCCGAACCCGCAAGCTCAGCGTCAGAAGCGTTTGCGCAAGGTGAAGGTGTAGCGAAGCATGCGCGGGTCGACGCTGCCGTTGACATTGCCCGTGGGGCTCAGCGGCGGGGCCGTGTCCAGCGCATTGATCAAGCCGAAGGAAAGCCGCGTGTTGTGCAGCCAATGGCCGAGCCAGCCCTCGCGGTCGTGCAGCCCGCCGGTGCCGAAGTCATACCAAACATTGGTGTTGAACTGCTGGGTCTTGGGGTAGTCGACCACGGGCGGGAAAAGGCTGACTGGAAAGCCGGCCTGGCGGATCATGGTCACGCTGGCACCCAAGCCACGGTAGCTCCAGCTCAGGCTGCTGACCGAGCGGGTCGGGCGCAGCCGGGCCGAAACGTAGGGGCTGGGCGTGGCGGCCGGCGTGGCCATGCTCTCCAGGCGATCGGTCTTGGTGATCTTGCTGCTGAAGATGAACTCGCCCCAGGTCGTCTGGCGCTGGAAACGCAGCGCGTAGTCATAGCCCGAGCTGCGGTACTTGGCGATGTTCATAGAGCTGTTGTCCACGCCATTGATGCGGCCCACGGTGTAGCCAGCGGCCGCGTCGGCGGCGCTCAGCGGCGCGCGCGTGTAGGTCTCGGGGAAGTAAAGCAGGCGCTCCTGGCGAGTCAGGCTGCCGACCCGATCGAGGATCTCCGACTGCCAGCGGTCCACCGAGAACGAGAAGCCCTTGGCCGCCTCCCAGGGCGCCTCGAACACCAGGCCGATGTTGCGGTGGGTGGAGCTTTCCGGCTTGAGCAGAGGGTTACCGCCCACCGTGGTGGGCAGCACGCCGACAAAGGCCTCGTTCCTGCGATAGGTGTCGATCAGGGCGCTGCTGCCCGTGGCCGGCACCGTCTGGTTGCTGACAAAACGCGGCCGCGTGATGTCGATCAGGTAGGGCACTCGAAAGGCCTCGTTGTGCGAGGCACGCAAAGCCAGCCAGGCGGTGGGTTTGAACAGCAGGCCGTACTGCGGTTTGGTGGCAGCGCCGAAATCGTTGTAGTGATCGCGCCGCACGGCGCCGGTGACGCTCAGGCTGTGGGCCAAGGGCAGGCGCAGATCAGACTTGGTGGACAGCAGCGGAATCGCCACTTCCAGGTACTGCGCATCGACCTTGCGGTCCTGCTTGGGCTCGGCCGCCTCGCTGCCGCTGGAGAGGGTCGAGCTGTTGAAGAACCGGACCGATTCGACCCGCTGTTCGGCACCCACGGCCAGATTGACCGGGCCAGCCGGCAGCTGCCAGATCGGGCCGTCCAGATTGAGCGCCGTGCTGCGCGTGCGCGGCTGATCCTGACGCGAATCCTCAAAGTACAAGGCCTCCAGCACACCGGCGGCGTTGGGGCCCTTGCCTGAGCCGAGCAAGGCCAAGCTGTCGTGCAGCAGCACGGGCTTGCTGGCGCTGTTGATGGCCGCCGTCAGCTTGCCGCCGTCGAACTGGTAAACGCCTTCCGGCAACTCGGGGTTGCTGCGCGCGTCGGCCAGGCTGAAGTGATAGCGCCAATCCCCGGGCAGATCGCCGCGCACACCCAGAGTGGCCGATTGCTGCGAGTAGCGGTAGTGGCGGGCAGGCGTGCCCAGCTCCCACATGTATTTATCCACCATGATGGGCACACCGAAGGGGTTGCCCGGATAGCCGGCGGGGATGCGGGTGTTCAAGCGCACCGGATCGCCAGGCGCCTCCGATTCATTGCGCGACCAGTTGTAGCTGGCATACAGCGTGGCCCAGGGTGCGAACTGGTAGTCGGCATACAGATTGGCCACCTTGCGGGTGTAGGGGTTGATCGCGTTCAGGTGCTTGGCCGCGTCATAACGCTCGGTTGCAGCGGCACCAGCGAAATACTTGACCGTAGCTGTGCTGCCATTGGCGCTGGCGGGAATGAAGGCGGTGGACGCCCCGATGCCCGGCAGCTGGCCACTGACGGCGCTGACCACGCCACCGATGGCCGGGTTGTTGCGGGTGTTGTCCGCACCGCCCCAAGGGCGGCGGTCGTCCGAAGCCAGCCATTCGCGGTCGCGCAAAGCCAGGGCGTTTTGAGTCTCGACAGAGAGCATGCCGCGCGCCGAGAAGCCACTCTTGCGGAAGGCATGGCTCAGGGCCAAGCGGTCGTTGGCCGCGTCGCGATCAACCGTGTTGTCGCGGGCGTACTCGATCTCGGTGCCCGAGTAGCGCTTGCGGGTGATGATGTTGACCACGCCGCCCACGGCATCGGCGCCATAGATGGCGCTGCCGCCACCGAGCAGCACTTCCACCCGCTCGATGGCCGACATCGGGATGCCGGTCGCCTCGTAGGCCTCGGCCACGCCGCGCGAGCCGGTCTTGGGCAGGCGCATGCCGTCCACCAGGATCAGGGTGTTGCCCGCGCCCAAGCCGCGCAGATCAAAGAGCAGGCGCCCGTCCGGCGAACCGCGCGAGCTGTTGCCGTCAAAGCTGGTCGAGGCTCCGACCGAGAGTTGCGGGATCAGATTGCGCAGCTCGGCCAAGGTCGTGACACCAGAGCGCTCGATGTCCTGACGCGTCAGCACCGTGACCGGGTTGACACCCTGCTCACCGAGGATGGAGCGCAGGTGCGAGCCCGTCACCTCGACGCGAGCGATGGTCTCCAGGCGCCGCACCACATACTCGCCGGTAGCGACTTGCACGCCCACGGCCAGGCGGGTGTCGGCCAGCAGGCGCTGAAAAGCCTGCAAGGTGGTGAACTCGCCGCTGATGCGGTTGGTGCGCACGCCGCTGAGTTCGTTTTCCTTGAAGCTGACCGAAACACCGGCCAGGCGGGCTGCCTGCTGCACCGTCTCCAGCGCATCGCCGGCAGCCAGATCAAAGCTGTGAACGCGGCCGGCCGATTCGGCCAGCACTGAGGCCGGACGGCGCGATTCAGGCACCTCACCACCGTCACCGCCTCGGCCCTGCTCCAGGGCGGCCGACGCGCCCGAAGCCCGGAGGCCCGGCGTCGACCCTCCGGGAGCACGCAAAGTTGCCGCGTTAGGGCCGGTGTCGATGATCTGCAGACCGCTGCCTTCCAGCAAGCGGGCCAGAGCCTCACGCGGGCTCATCACGCCGCTGACGGCCTTGCTGTTGAGGCCGCGCAGCAGCTCGGGCGCGTAGAGCAGCTGGAAGTTCAGCTGCTTGACAAAGGTCTGCAAGGCCTGGGCCGTGGGCTGGGCGGGAATCTCGATGGCCTGGGGCTTGGCAGTGGCCTCGGCCCCAGGCGTAGTCTGGGCCTGAGCCGGCAGCTGCAATGCCAGCGCGGCGGCCAGAGCCAGGGGTCGAAGATCAAAAGAACGGAATCGGGGCTGCAAGATGGTGGCTCCAATGACAGAGGTGGTTCGGGCGTCGCGCACAACTGCTATGTCGACGCGCCAGCCACCACCTCCCCCCAAAGGACAAACCCTGATATCGGTTTTCCGTACAAGCAAAGATCAACCGCGACTGACGCGCCAGCGCTGGTCCTGCAAGCGCACCTTGAGGCCGAAACCCTGCTCCAGGCTGCGCAGGAACACGGCCACATCACGCGTGGCGAAGGCTCCCGAGATGCGCAGATCCTGCAGCGTCGGGTCGGCCAGCTCGATGGGCTCGGGGCTGTAGCGGTTGACCTCTTCCAGCGCCAGGCCCAGGCTGCTGTTGTCAAACACGATGCGGCCTTGCTGCCAGGCCAGCTTGCGCTCCAGCTCGGCCGGCGAGGCTATGGACAGCTGGGTCTGGCGCAGCTGATCCAGCGCCACCTGGCCGGCGCCCAGGCGCAGGGGCTGTGCATCGGGCTCGCCCTCGGCCTTGGCCGCCTTGCGCAGCTCGACCACGCCCTCGTACACCGTCACCTCGACACTGCCGTCGCGGTGACGCTGCACCAGAAAGCGCGTGCCCACGGCTCGCACCACGGTATGGCCGGCCACCACCTCGAAGGGCCGGCTCTTGTCCTTGGCCACCTCGAACAGGCCAACACCGCGCTCCAGCACCACACGGCGGCGCGCCTCGCCGTAGAGCACGCCCAGGGACGAGGCGGCATTGAGCTCGGTGCGCGAGCCATCGGGCAGCAACAAGACCTGCTGCTGACCCACTGGCGTGGCGTGCTGGGCGGCGAACTGGTTCTCGGGCGGCGCGGGCGTCCAGGGCTGGCGCAGGATCAGCACCAGCAGCAGGCAGGTGGCCGCCAGACCACCGGCTGCCGAGACCCAAAGCCAGGGGCGCCGGCTCCGCGCCGGGCGGGCCGGTGCAGGACTGGCCGCTTCATCAGGAAAACGCGCCTGGCCAGCGGCTGCCCAGATCAGGGCATGCTCGTCCAGCAATCGGGCGTGGACCGGATCGCTCGCCAACCAGTCCTTGAGCTGTTGGCGCTCCGCAGCGCTGAGTTCGCCGGCATCGATGCGCACCACCCAGCGGCGCGCCTCCTCAGCCGAATCGCCGACGCGACCGAAAGGCAAGACCTGGCCCTCGGCTTGATGAGACGGCCTGTCTGGCGTGCGGCTCATCGGCGCTGGTCCTCCCGGCGCTGCAGCTCGCCGTCATGTTCGGCCATGGCCTCGTGACAGAGCTGCAGGGCACGCGTGATGTGGCGCTCCACCGTCTTGGGCGAGATGTCCAAGCGGCGCGCAATCTCGGCGTGTGAGAGATTGTCGACCTTGCGCATGCGAAACACTTCCAGGCACTTGGGGGCCATGCGTTCCATGGCGGCCTCGACGGCGGCCACACGTTGGCGTTGTTGGATCAGGGCCTCCACACTGGGCCCTGTGTCCTCAACGCGCAAGTCGTCCCATTCCCCCACAGCGTCGGTGGCACGAGCAATGCGCTTGCGCAACTCGCTCAGCGCCAGATTGCGCGCCACCGTGTAGAGCAAGGCCTCGCTGACCGGCGTCTGCTCGCCGAGCTCGGCGGCATAGACGCGCAGGAACGCCTCCTGCGACACCTCGGCCGCCTCATCGGCATTGCCCAGCAAACGCTGAACATAACGTTCCAGCAGCTTGCGGCGCGCGCGATAAATGTCGAGAAGGCTCATGGGGCGGCGACTATATGCCATCCCCCCGCAGGGCAGCACCATGCGGCATGCCCAGCTCGCCCATTCGCCTGGACGAGGCCTTGATTTTGGCCCTCGATGTCGACACCGAAGCCCAGGCCCTGAACATGATCACCAGCCTGCTCGAAGCCGATCTGCCCGAGATCGGCCTGCACTAAAGGCCAGTTCCAGTGCGAGTCATGGGTGAGGCTCGGCAGCAAAAAAGCCTGGCCCCGTCATCCGCCTCAAGCCATCCAACAACTCCTGCTGCGCCTGGGCGCGGCCCTCGCTCGCGTAGTCCTGAGCGTCTGCGGCCAGCCGCGCCATCTGGGCATTGCAGGAAGCCCGGCA
>Ga0075160_10002507_pt1 | contig 10891 bp, 9 predicted proteins | sample JI91814C2DNA_FD_70969 | JGI IMG/M metagenome (GOLD analysis project Ga0075160, IMG submission 70969) | Wastewater effluent complex algal communities from Wisconsin, to seasonally profile nutrient transformation and Carbon sequestration -... | ecosystem: Engineered > WWTP > Effluent > Algae...
TCGCCCAGCTTCTTGAGCGCCTTGGGCGGCAGCTCTTCGACAAACAATTCGATCAGCAGATTCTTGTGCGCGCTCATGACTCAGGCCGCCTTTGCTTTCTTTTCAATCTGGGCGATGACTTGATCGGCCCATTCCTTCGGCGCCATGGGGAAGCCCAGGCGTGCGCGGCTTTCCAGATAGCTCTGCGCCACGGCGCGTGCCAGATTGCGGATACGGCCGATGTAGGCGGCACGCTCGGTCACGCTGATGGCACCGCGGGCGTCCAGCAGGTTAAAGCTGTGGCCGGCCTTGAGCAGCTGCTCGTAGGCGGGCAGCGCCAGCTGCTGCTCCATCAGGTGCTTGGATTGCTTCTCGTGCGCGGCAAAAGCGGTCAGCAGGAACTCGACGTCACTGTGCTCGAAGTTGTAGGTCGATTGCTCGACCTCATTCTGGTGGAAGACATCGCCGTACTTGATGTCCGGCGCACCGTCCTTGCCTTCGACATAGACCAGGTCATAGACCGACTCCACGCCCTGCAGATACATGGCCAGACGCTCCAGGCCGTAGGTGATCTCGCCGGTGATGGGCTTGCAATCAATACCGCCGACTTGCTGGAAGTAGGTGAACTGGGTCACTTCCATGCCGTTGAGCCAGACCTCCCAGCCCAGGCCCCAGCAACCGAGGGTCGGGTTTTCCCAATCGTCCTCAACGAAGCGCACATCGTTCTTCTTCAGGTCAAAGCCCAGGGCTTCGAGCGAACCGAGGTAGAGCTCCAGGATGTTGGCCGGCGCGGGCTTGAGCACCACTTGGTATTGGTAGTAGTGCTGCAAGCGGTTGGGGTTCTCGCCGTAGCGGCCATCCTTGGGGCGGCGGCTGGGCTGAACGTAGGCGGCCTTCCAGGGCTCAGGGCCCAGGGCGCGCAGAAAGGTGGCGGTGTGGCTGGTGCCGGCGCCGACTTCCATATCGTAGGGCTGGAGGAGTGCGCAGCCCTGCTTGGACCAGTAGTCCTGCAGGGTCAAGATGATGTGCTGGAAACTCAGCATAAGGTATGGGCTCGGGCTTGCGCCGCAGGCAAAAAGAAGGGTGAACTGGGGTGAAAGCCCCATCGCTTGGGATTGATTCTACGAGGCGCGGCGCGCGGCTCGCGGCCAGCCGGCGCAGGCCGCCAGAAGCAGCATGGCCAGGGCCCAAAGTGGCCACAAACCCAGGGCATGGAGCCAGCGGGCGTAAGGCGTGTCGCCCAGCTGCCCTTCGACTTCGGCCTCCAGCACGCCGGCCTGGGCCGGCGGCAGCTGGGCGGTGCGCTCGGCGCGGTGGTCCAGCACCACGGTGGCGCCGGTGTTGGTCGAGCGGATGAAGGGGCGCTGGAATTCGAGCGCGCGCATGCGCGAGAACTGCAGGTGCTGGTCCAGCACCATCACCGTGCCGAACCAGGCCAGATTGCTGACATTGGCCAGCACGGTGGCAGCCCCGGGCCCTCGCACGCTTTCGACGAAATCCTCGCCAAACAAGTCTTCGTAGCAAATCAGGGGCCGCAGCCGTTGGTCGGCCACGGCAAAGGCGCGCTGATGCTGTCCGCGTGCCTGGTCGTCCATAGGGATGCCCATCAGACGCACAAACCAGTGAAAGCCCGGCGGGATGAATTCACCAAAAGGCAGCAGGTGCCGCTTGCCATAGCTGTAGCTGGGCAGGCTGCCAAAGCTCTGCAGAGAGTTGACGAAGCCGTCTTGCTCATTGCCGAGAAAACTGCCCAGCAGCAGTGGCCGGTCCAACGAGGCCGCCTGCAAGCGGCTGAGGTACTGCGGGTCGAGATAGGCCATGGGCACCGGCACCACCGATTCCGGCGTCAGCACCAGCTGGCCGCGTGCCGATTCAATCAGCTGGGCCAGCTGTTCCAAATTACCGTCGATGCGCTCGCGGTCGAATTTCTGATCCTGCGGCACATTGGGTTGCAGCAGGGACACTTTCAGAAATCCCGTCGAGCGGGTGAAGTCTTGCGGCAGCAGCAAGGCGGCCAACGCCAACACCAGCAACACGCCGGCCGCCGGCCGCCAGGCGCGCACGGCCGGCAAGGCCAAAGCCGCCAACGCCGCCGCAGCCAGGGCCGCGAGAGCCGAGATGCCATAGATGCCAACCCACGGCGCCCACGGGGCCAGTGGCCCGACCGTGTGGGCATAACCACTGGCGATCCACGGGAAACCGCCGAACACCGTGGCGCGCAGCAATTCGGCCAGCAGCCAGATCGCCGCGAACATCAGCACCTGCGCCGCCGGCCCCGGCTGTGCGCGCTGTCGCAGCGCCGCCCACAGGGCCAGCATGGCTGCGTAGTAACTAGAAAGAAAGGCTGCCAGCAAGAGCACAGCCAAGGCCGCCAGCAACCAAGGAATACCGCCGAACTGGTGCATGCTGATGTGCAGCCACCAAAGGCCGCTGCTCAGCCAGCCCAGGCCGAAGCCAAAACCCAGCAGCGCCGCGCGGCGCGGTTCGGCCGCCCAGCCCAAGCCCGCGAGGCTGGCCAGGGCCAGAATCTGCAGCCACCAGGCATCGAACGGCGCAAAAGCCGCGGTATGCAAGCCACCTGCCACCAGGGCCGCAAAAAAGGCCACCCGAGGGGCGGCCTTGAGGGAATCGTGAGGCATGAGCATCAGGTTTCGGCTTTGGGCATGCGCGTGACCTTGAACCAGCGCACCGAGCCGCCGCGCGTCAGCATGACGGCGAAGCGCAGTCCGGCCAGATCGACCACCTCGCCACGGCGCGGCACTCGGCCATGCTCCTGGGCCACCAGGCCGCCAATGGTGTCGAATTCCTCCAGCTCCAGCTGTACACCGAAGGCCTGGTTGACCTGGACGATGGGTGTATCCCCGGCCACGCGCTGGCTGCCATCCGCCAGCGTGTAGATGCCGGATTCGCCGTCCTTGTCGTCGAACTCGTCCTCGATTTCGCCGACGATTTCCTCCAGCACATCCTCGATCGTGATCAACCCGGCGGTGTTGCCGAACTCATCGATGACGATGGCCAGATGGTTGCGGTTGGATCGGAAGTCGCGCAGCAGATCGTTGAGGCCCTTGCTTTCGGGCACAAAGATGGTCGGCCGCAGCAGGGCACGCAGGTTCAGCTCAGGCGCACGCTGAATCTTCAGCAGATCCTTGGCCAGCAAGATGCCGATGATGTTCTGGCGCGAGTCCTCGAAAACTGGGAAACGCGAGTGACCGGAATCGATCACCGCGGCCAGCAGCTCGTCGTAGGGTGCATCAATATCGAGCAGATCCATGCGCGGCGCCGCCACCATCACGTCGCCGGCGCTGAGCTCGGCCATACGCAGCACGCCCTCCAGCATCTGGCGCGACTCGGGCTCGATCAGCTCGCGCTGCTCGGCATCGGCCAGCGCTTCGAGCAGTTCACTCTTGGAATCCGGGCCGGGATGGAGAAACTCCAGGATGCGCACCATGAGGCCGCGCGGCACAGCGGATGGTTTTCTTTCGCCCCCTTTTGCATGATTTGCAGAGGGCCGACTAGGCTGAGGTTCAGACACTGGGACTGCGTGTCGTAGTTACACAAGCTTGCAGAATAACCGATTGACATGACAGGGCTCTTGCAGGACATTGCAGCCGCCCCCATATCCAGGGCTGGTTTTTCTAGCAGAGCGCCGCGCGCGAACCCATCATGTCCAAAGGTCTCATCCCCGTCACCATCCTCACCGGCTTCCTCGGATCCGGCAAGACCACCCTGCTCAAGCGCGTGCTCTCAGAGGCCCACGGCCAGAAAATCGCCGTGATCGAAAACGAGTTCGGTGAAGAGGACATCGACACCGAGATCCTGGTGGCCGACACCGAGGAACAGATCATCCAGATGAACAACGGCTGCGTCTGCTGCACCATCCGTGAAGATCTGCGCACCACACTGTCCGACCTGGCCGCCAAAAAGCGCCGCGGCGAACTGAACTTCGAGCGCGTCATCATTGAAACCACTGGCGTGGCCGACCCCGGCCCGGTGGCCCAGACCTTCTTCATGGACGACGAGATCGCCGAGTCTTATCTGCTGGATGGCGTGCTGACCCTGGTTGATGCGGTGCATGCCAACCAACAGCTGGACAGCCGCCAGGAAGCGCGCCGCCAGGTCGGATTCGCCGACCAGATCTTCATCAGCAAGTCAGACCTGGTCGACAGCGCCGCCGTCGATGCCCTGAGCCACCGCCTCAAGCACATGAACCCGCGTGCGCCGCAGCAACGCGTGCACTTCGGCGAAGTGGAACTGTCGCGCGTGCTGGATCTGCGCGGCTTCAATCTGAACGCCAAGCTGGAAATCGACCCGGACTTCCTGAAGATTGACGACCACCACCACCATGATCACGACCACGAGCATGGCGAGCATTGCGACCACCCGCACCACCATGTCCATGACGATGACGTGAAGTCCTTTGTCTTCAAATCGGACCGCGCCTTCAACCCGGCCAAGCTGGAAGACTTCCTGGGCGCCATCGTTCAGGTCTACGGCCCCAAGCTCTTGCGCTACAAGGGCGTGCTGAACATGAAGGGCACCGACAAGCGCGTGATTTTCCAGGGTGTGCACCAACTGATGGGCTCGGACCTGGGCCCCAAGTGGATGCCAGGCGAGAAGAAGACGAGCAAAATGGTTTTCATCGGCATCGACCTGCCCAAGGAGATCCTCTTGCAAGGCCTCGAAGGCTGCCTGAGCTGAGGCCGTTGCGCCGACCTGAATGCTGGGGAAAACTCCCCTAACTCGGGCATTCTGGGCGCACACTCAAGCTGGCTACAATCCGCGGCGCCCGAAAAAGCGATTCAGCTGATCCCGATTGCAATCTAGCCCGGCAGAGACCTCATCAACTGCCGGAGCGAGGAGAGAAACGTGAGCAAGATCCAGGCCCCACATCCGACACCGACGTCAGCCACCAAGCCTGACGCCGATGCCAAGCCAAGCAGCAAAACCAGCAAGGCAGCATCGAAGTCCAAGACCGATGCAGGGGTTCAACCAGCTGTCGCTTTGCTGGATGCCGCCCCCCCACCGACCGGAAACAGCCGCTTCGCTGACCGATTCGCTCCCCCGAAGCCGCCTACCCGACAGATGAATACGCCCGTGATCGAAAGCCCTCAAAACTCCAACAACAAAGCCGCCAAGGCCGACCCCAAGCTGGCCAATGCCTGGAAGACCAAGTCTGGCGCCGAACTCAGCGATGCCGAAGTGCTGGCCATGCCAGACACCGAGTACATGAGCGCCAAGCAAATTGAGTTCTTCCGCGCCAAGCTGACCGAACTGAAGAACGGTGTGCTGTCCAATGCCGGCGAGACCACCGAGCATCTGCGCGAAGACACCTCCATCGTGCCCGACCCGGCAGACCGCGCCACCATCGAGGAAGAGCATGCTCTGGAGCTGCGCACCCGCGACCGCGAGCGCAAGCTGCTGAAGAAGATCATGCAGTCGCTGGCACGCCTGGACAGTGGCGAGTATGGTTACTGCGATGAAACCGGTGAACCCATCGGCCTGGGCCGCTTGATTGCTCGCCCGACCGCCTCTCTGTCGCTGGAAGCCCAGCAGCGTCGCGAAATGAAGCAAAAGATGTTCGGGGACTGATGAGTGCGGCCCGCAGGGCTGGCGCCTGAGCCCCCTGTCTACACAGCACCTCGGCGTGCTGCAGCCCTCTTCCCCCTAACTCACCCACAGCCAAGGTCCAGCGCGCATGACAGAACCGAAAGACGGCGAGAGCTTCTTCCGCAAGGTCGCGCGCTTTGTGGCCAACCCAACCACGGACTGGGCTGAGATCAACTCGCGCCAGGATGACCCCGAAGGCGACCAGGCCAAGGCCGAGTTGCGCGCCATGGTCGAGCGCAAGCGCCGCAATGACTTTGTGCGCAAGCGCGAGCTCGACATGCTGCGCCGCATCCGCCGCGAAGGCCTGACCCCTGAGCAGCTGGCCGCCCTGGGCTCGTCGAATTCCAAGCTCGAAGAGGCCGAGCGAGCCAGTGCCAGCGGCCACAGCGAGGTCAATTCCAAGATTGACCTGGGCGTCAAAGCCAAGATCGACGAGATCGAACAGCAAATGGCCGGCGAGAGCTTTGCGCCAACCCAGGTGCAGAGCACCCACCCGCCCGGCTTCTTTGAAACCAGCACCCGCCCGGTGCATTTCTCGCCCACCACCATCACCGCCGATCCCGGCGCCAGCCGCAGCAGCCGTGTCAGCGAGTTTGCCAGCGCCGCCGAGAAGGAGCGCTTGGACAGCAAGGCCGGTCCGGCCGCCCTGGTCATGGGCGCAGGCATGGCCCCTCTGTCGGACGCCAAACCGAGCCGCCTGCCCAGCCTCGGCGCCCTGCCCGCAGCCCCGTTCCCACCGGCCAAGGTCAATGCCAGCAAGACGGCCAAGCCGGCCACTCCGGCTGCTGCAGCGCCATCGGCCACCGAAAGACCCAAGCCGACCGCAGCAAAGCCGCCTGCACTGCCGGTGTTGGATCAAGCCCTGAGCTTCATGGCCGGAGAAAAAGCGCCGGTCGAAGTGCAGGAACTGATCCACGATCCGGAGCTTGACGAGGCCGTGATTGCCTTCGCCAACGCTGACTACGAGAGCTGCGAACGCGCGCTGGTCGAACTGACAGGCAAGGGCGGCCGCCGCCACAGCGACGGCGAAACCTGGTTGGTGCTGTTCGACCATTACCGAGCCACCGGTCAGCAGCCGAAGTTCGAGGCGCTGGCCCTGAGCTATGCGCAGCAATTCGGCCGCTCGGCTCCGCAGTGGTTTTCACTGCCCAAGCTGGTGGCCGAAGCGGCCGCCAAGCAGGTGCGGGCGCCCATGGCCAAAGCCAGCAATATCAGCTGGGTTGCGCCCGAAGTCTTGAGCGAAGAGGCGGTCACCCTGCTGCAAAAGCGCAGCCAGAACATGCCCATGCCCTGGGTGCTCGACTGGTCTGCCGCACGCCAGATCGACCCTGCCGCCTGCACACAGCTGCACGGACTGTTCCGCAGCTGGGCCAGCCAGCAGGTCGATATGCGCTGGCTGTCAGGCGAAGCCTTCCTGTTGGCACTCAAGGAACTGACGCCGATCGGGGTTCGTGAAGTCGACCCGCAGCTCTGGATGCTGCGCCTGGAGGCCTTGCGCCTGGTCAACCGGCCGGACCAGTTTGACGAAGCCGCCATCGACTACTGCGTCACGTATGAAGTTTCGCCGCCATCCTGGGAGCGCACGCGGTGCCGGGTCAGCGTCAGCGGCTCCAGCCTGTCCACCAATGGGCCAGCCACCAGCACTGCAGCGCAGGAAGCGGTGTCCACGTCCTTCATGGAATCACAGATCACCGAACAAGCCGGCCTGGAAGCCAGCGTGCAGCTGGAACTCAGTGGCCAGCTCAGCGGCGACATTTCCGAACTGCTGCGCAAGCTGAGCGCCGACCTGGGCGCCGCGACCGTGATCAACGTCAGCTGCCCGCGCCTGATCCGCCTCGACTTCATGGCCGCTGGCGACCTCTTGAACTGGGTGCTCAGCCGGCGCAGCGAGAACCGCAGCGTCAGTTTCAGCGAACCTCACCGCCTGGTGGCCATGTTCTTTGCCGCCATGGGCATCAACGAACACGCCAAGATCAAGGTCCGCACCGTTTAGAGCTGCGATCCAAGCCCTTCTGGCGGCGTTGGCCTGGCTTGCCGTACTCCGAGTACGGTCTGCGCCAGGCCGCCTCGCCAGAACCGCTGCGCTGGGCTTTGCTCGCAGCTCTTGGCGAGCTGCATCGACAGCCACGATTGAAACCTGCGGGTCGCATGCTTGAAAGCTGCGACCCGCAGCCCCATCTGGAGCCGCTATGGACTCTTCATACTCCCAGGGCCACAGCGCCCCGCCGTCTTTCCACGGCACCACCATCGTCAGCGTGCGTCGGCCCTTGCCCGATGGCCGCATGCAGGTTGCCATCGGCGGCGACGGCCAGGTCACCCTCGGCCACATCGTCGTCAAGGCCAGCGCGCGCAAGGTACGCAAGCTGCACCGCGACCAGGTGCTGGCAGGTTTCGCCGGCGCCACCGCCGATGCCTTCACGCTCTTCGAGCGCTTTGAAGCGAAACTGGAAAAGCACCAAGGCCATTTGGTGCGGGCCGCCGTCGAACTCACGCGCGACTGGCGCACCGACCGCGTGCTGCGCCGCCTGGAGGCCATGCTGGCCGTGGCCGACCGCACGGCCTCGCTGATCATCACCGGCAACGGCGATGTGCTGGAGCCCGAACTGGGCATCGTCGCCATCGGCTCCGGTGGCGCCTATGCGCAAGCGGCCGCGCGCGCCCTGCTGCAGCACAGCACGCTGACAGCGCCCGAGATCGTCAAGCAGTCGCTGGAAATCGCCGGCGAGATCTGCATCTATACCAACGGCAATCACACCATCGAAGTGTTGGAACCATGAGCTCCATGACCCCCCAAGAAATCGTCTCCGAACTCGACCAGCACATCGTCGGCCAGAACGCGGCCAAGCGGGCCGTGGCCATTGCCATGCGCAACCGCTGGCGCCGCCAGCAGGTGGACGACAAGCTGCGCGGCGAGATCACGCCCAAGAACATCCTGATGATCGGCCCCACCGGTGTCGGCAAGACCGAAATCGCACGTCGCCTGGCCCGCCTGGCCGGCGCGCCCTTCATCAAGGTCGAGGCGACCAAGTTCACCGAAGTCGGCTATGTCGGCAAGGACGTGGACAGCATCATCCGCGACCTGATCGAGACCGCCGTCAAGCAGGAGCGCGAGGTGCAGATGCGCCGCCAGCGTCTGCGCGCCGAGGACGCCGCCGAAGACCGGGTGCTGGACATCCTGGTGCCCCCGGCCCGCCTGGAAGCCGAAAGCAGCAGCCCGGCCCCCGACAGCACCGCCCGCCAGATCATGCGCAAGCGCCTGCGTGAAGGCAGCATGAACGACAAGGAAATCGAGCTCGACCTGCTGGAGGCCAAGCCGACCATGGAGATCCTGGGCGGCCAGGGCATGGAGGAGATGGCCGAGCAGATCAAAGGCATGTTTTCGCAAATGGGCGCGGGCAAGAAAAAAACCCGCAAGCTCAAAATCGGCGAGGCACTCAAGCTGCTGGTCGAGGAAGAAGCGGCCAAGCTGCTCAACGAAGACGAGATCAAGACCGCCGCCCTGCAGAGCGCGCAGGAGATGGGCATCGTCTTCATCGACGAAATCGACAAGGTCTGCTCGCGTTCGGACACTGGCACCGCTGAAGTTTCTCGTCAGGGGGTGCAGCGCGATCTGCTGCCCCTGGTCGAGGGCACGACGGTCAACACCAAGTACGGCATGGTCAAGACCGACCACATGCTCTTCATCGCCTCGGGCGCCTTCCATCTGGCCAAGCCCAGCGACTTGATCCCCGAGCTGCAAGGTCGCTTCCCGATCCGGGTCGAGCTGGGCTCGCTGTCGGTCGATGATTTCGAAGCCATCCTCAGCAGCACGCACGCCAGCCTGATCAAGCAATACCAGGCCCTGCTGGCAACCGAAGGCGTGACCTTGGAGATCACAGCCGAGGGCATCCGCCGCCTGGCTGAGATCGCCTATGACGTCAACGAGCGCACCGAGAACATCGGCGCCCGCCGCCTGGCGACCGTGATGGAGCGCCTGCTCGACGAGATCAGCTTCGATGCGCCCAAGCTCGGCGGCCAGACGGTCACCTTGAGCGCTGCCGAGGTGGACGCCAAGCTGGGTGAGTTGTCGCGCAATGAGGACTTGTCGCGCTTCATTCTCTGAGCTCAGGCCGGGCGCTCAGGCCCGGCATCTTGTCTTACATCAATTCGCAGGCTCAGCGCGGCGCTTAAGCTGCAGCTCATGCCACACCGTCTGCCCACCCGAAGCTGGGGCCTGAGCCGTCCGAGCGCACTCAATGCCGGCGCCGTGCGCGCCGAGAAGTTCTGGCGCTGGCCAGTGCTGGTGGCCTTGATGTGCACGATTCCAGCCTTCTATATCGAGTTGCTGGAATCGCTGCCCACACCGCTGGCCGTGGCCATCTACTTGGTGGCAGCGGCCCTGGTGACCACCTCGCTCTGGCGGGTGGCACGGCATTGCAGCCATCCGCGCCAATACCTGCGAGGCAATCTGCTCGATCTCTGTCTGGTCGTGCTGCTGCCGGTGGCGGCCTTGATACCGCCCAGCAATGAATCTCAGGCTGCCTTGGCCATCCGCCTGGTGATTGCCATGCTGACCTTGCTGCGCATGGTCTGGGCGGTCAAGAGCTGGGTGACGCGTGGCGGGCTCGGCTATCTGCTCTTGCTGTCCCTGCTGGTGCTGGGCATGTGCGGCGTCGGTTTCTGGGCTTTGGAGCCGCGCGCCAACACCCTGGGCGACGGCCTCTGGCTGGCCTTCACCACCGCAGCGACGGTGGGATTCGGTGACATCGTGCCCACCACAGCCGCGTCCAAGATCTTCTCGGTCTTCGTCGTGCTGCTCGGCTATGCGGTGTTGTCTCTGGTCACGGCGGCGATTGCGGCCATGTGGGTGGAGACCTCGGAGCGGCGCATGGAGGCAGACATTCTGCGCGACCTGCACGCGCAACTGCGCAGCGTGCACCAAGAACTGGCCGAACTCAAAGACGAGCTGCGCCGGAACCGCCAGAGCCCCTAACTACAGTGCCAAGCGGTGCGACTGCAGCGCCAGCATGCCATCAAAGATCAGCGAGTCGACCAACTCGTGCTCGATGTCCAGGGTCGGTGACACCTTCCAGCCGGCACCGCCGGTCATCAGGGTCAAGGGCATGGCGCCCTCGCGCTTCGCCAAGTGGCGGTGCATGCGTTCGATGGCGCCGGTGATGGCATAGGTGCCGCCACTGGTGAGCGCATCCGAGGTGTTGGTCGGAAACTCGCGCACCTCGCCGGTGGGCACGCGCAGGCCGGCCGTGCCGCCTTCCAGCGCGCGCAGCATGATGCCGTGGCCGGGCATGATCAGCCCGCCCAGAAA
>Ga0075160_10002514_pt1 | contig 10876 bp, 11 predicted proteins | sample JI91814C2DNA_FD_70969 | JGI IMG/M metagenome (GOLD analysis project Ga0075160, IMG submission 70969) | Wastewater effluent complex algal communities from Wisconsin, to seasonally profile nutrient transformation and Carbon sequestration -... | ecosystem: Engineered > WWTP > Effluent > Algae...
CCAGGCAGCGGGCTCTCGGCGCCGGCGCGGCAGGACCGCTCCGCGGAGCTTCCCCGAGGAAGTGCAGGGACTACGAGCGGATGGCGGCGGCGACGGCGTCCGCGAGCGTGAGCTCGGTGGCGCAAGACGGGCAGCGGGCGCGCGGGCCGCTGAGGTGGGCGCGGCGCAGGGGCTCGCCGCACGGGCAGACAGCACCGTGGAGGCGCGCCGGGTTGCCGCGCATAAGGCCGTGGGCGGGCACGTCGCGCGTCACCACCGAGCCGGCAGCGACCATCGCGAACTCGCCGATGGTGACGCCGCAGACGATGATCGCGCCGGCGCCGATCGCGGCGCCGCGGCGGATAAGGGTCGGGGTCACCGTAAAGTCGCGCGGGCCGCGGGGCTCGCCGCTCGGGAAGATGGCGCGCGGGCGGAGGTCGTTGGTGGTGGTGACGCGCGGCCCGAGGAACACGCCGTCTTCGACGGTGACGCCGTGATACAGGTACACGCCGTTCTGGATCTTGCAGCGCGCCCCGACGCGCACGCCGGCGTCGATGTAGGCGTCCTTGCCGACGGTGCACTCGGCGCCGAGCTCGGCGTCCTCGCGCACCTGGGCCTGGTTCCAGATGCGCACCGACGCCCCAAGGCGGGCGCGCGGCGAGACCTCTGCGCTGGGGTGGATGAAACAGGAGCTGGCGGGCGCCGCGGGCATTGGACCTTTGTGCAAAAGCATATACAAAATCAGTTAAATAGCCTAATATCATGATTGGAAAACTATCGACTCTTCGCTCTTCATATTGACCAATTCGATCACCGGGATAGCCGCTTGGTCAGTCGCCCGGCAAGGGTGGAATCTCGGGTGAATTACCCTGGTTTTGACCAGGGAATCGGAGGCTTAATGCGCAATCATTCAGTGCCCGGCCGCGCTCGCGGCTTTCTTGGGTCTTTTTTCGGCCCTGGTCTCGGGCTTGGTCTCGGGCTTGGTCTCGGCTTTGGGCTGCTCAGCGTCGTCGGCTGCCAGGGGAGCACGACCGGCGGCGATCCCAACTTCCACCCGGCGGACTCGCGGCGCAGCATGGGCAACCCGCTGGTCGGGGCGCTGTGCGATAACGTCCAGGTCTGCCCGGATGACAGCCGCGGCATGAAGGTGCCGTGCCTCACCGCGAATCTGTATGACACGGTCGGGCTCTGCGCACCGAGCTGCACGACGGACAGCGACTGCGACACCTACCTGCCGGGCCTGCCCATCTGCACGACCATGGGCGGCGCGCTAGAGTGCGTTATCTTCTGCGATCAGAACAAGGTCAACACGAGCCGCATCTGCCCGGACAAGTGGACCTGCCAGCTGGTCTCGGGTCCGCAGCAGGCCTACTCGCTGTGCGTGCCGCCGCAGACCCGGCTCACCCCGGACGGCGGGGCCTAGCCGGGCTGGTCGACTGGGTCGGGGGGGTCGGGGAGGATGCCGAGGGGCTCGCTGCGGCGGGCCCAGAAGCGGACCGCGCTCGCGTCGATGCCGAGGACGCGCTCGGTCGGCTCGGGCGGCAGGAGCACGTGCGTCTCGATGACGACCGGCGGCGGGCCGGCGCCCTTCACCTCGCGCTACAGCTGCGCCAGGAGTGACCGCGGCGGCCCGCTGCGCGCGGCCAGCAGGGCCAGCTCGTACTCGCTGTCATCCAGGCGCTCGATGATCGCCAGCGCGCCGACGCTCAGCTTCTCCAGGAGCTCGTCGCTCACCAGCAGGTAGCCGATGCGCCCCGAGCGGCGGATGAAGTAGAAGCGGCGCTGCCCGGGCCGGCGCTGGCGTACGGCCCAGCGCTCGCAGATGTTGCGCACGCGGTCGCGCGCCTCGTGGCGCAGGCGCTCGGCGGCGCGCTCGGCTTCGTACTGGCGCTTGGCCTCGGCCTCGGCGGCCAGCTTCTCGGCGAAGGCGCGCTGCTTGGCCTCCTCCTGGGCCGCCAGCTGCTCGGCGCCTTTCTGCTTCTTGTCCCGGCGGTCCTGGGTGTCGACCTGAGTCTTTTGCTTCTTGTCGACGAGGCCCGCCTTCAGCAGCTTGTCGCGCAGGTTCTGCATCGCCATAGGCCCACTCTCGCCCATGCGAAGGTACGGTTCAAGCTGCGCGTGGCAAGGGCCGGGGCGGGCTGGGGTTAGCGGGCTCGGTTACCCGGACGCGGTCGGGGACGGTCGATACTCGCCCGACTCGTTGCCGGCCAGGGCCTGCAGCTCGGGCGTGGTCGGCTTGAGGCGGCCGTTCTTGAGGAAGTAGCGGAAGGTGTCCTTCAGCGACTCCTGCAGCGGGCGGATCGTGTAGCCCAGCTCGGCGATGGCGCGCGCCGACGAGACCCAGGTGTACAGGTGGCTGGCCATGACCAGCTGCCGCGACAGACCGATCTTGCGCCGCAGCGCCTTGCCCGAGAGCTCGGCCGCCGCCGCCAGCGCCAGCGCCAGCGGGTAGGGGAGCGGGCGCGGCGCCGGCACCCCGGTGATCGCCGCCACCTGCGCCACCAGCGCCGCGACCTCCAGGTTGTGGCCGCCGACGATATAGACCTCGCCGACCCGGCCCCGGGTGAGCGCGGCGACGTGGGCGCGCGCGATATCGCGCACATCGCCCAGCGCGGCCCCGCCGGCGACGTACACCGGCAGCCGGTGCTGCGCCAGGGCCAGGAAGGTCGACGTGCTCGACTGATAGACGTCGCCCGGCCCGAGCGCCACCACCGGTCGGAGCACGCACAGCGGCAGGCCCTGCCGGCACAGCCGCAGCCCGGCCTGCTCGCCGCGCCACTTGGAGACGTTGTACTGCATGCCGAGCTCCTCGGCGTTGGACGGCGTCGACTCGTCGGCGACGCGCGCCGTCTTGCTCCCCCCCATGGCGGCCACCGACGAGGTCAGCACCGCGCGCTTGACCTGGGCGCGCAGCGCCGCGGAAAGGACGATCTCGGTCCCCTCGGTGTTGACCCGGTGCATCATCAGCGGATCGTCGGGGTTGATGTGGGCGACCCCGGCGGTGTGGATCACCCCGTCGCAGCCGAGCAGCGCCTTGTCCACCGAGGCGGCGTCGAGCACGTCGCCCTCGGCCCGCTCGACCTGGGCCCCCCCGCTGCCGGCCAGGAGCGCGCTCAGGTTGGCGAGGTTGCTATTTTTGCGCACCAGCACCCGCGCCAGGTGCCCGGCCGCGGTCAGCTCCCGCACCACCCACGAGCCGATAAATCCCGTCGCTCCGGTCACCAGTATCTTCATCTTGCCACCTCGCGGCTCCGCGATGGGTGTCGGCGGCGCCGGCCGCTACTCATTTTCGAAGCGGACCACGTAGCTCTCGATGACGTAGGCCACGGGCTTTCCGTCCTTGCCGATTGCGGGGCTGAACTTGCAGCGCGGGTTGAACCGGACAAAGCCGATGGCGATGCTGTCCACCTCGCGGCTTATGCCCTTGATGACCTTGACCCCGTGCACCTTGCCGCGCTCGTCGAGCTCGATGCGCATGCTCACCTTGCCCTCCAGCCCCTGGGCGTGCGCTTCCGAGCTGTTCCACTTCTCCTTCATCGCCGCGCCGCACTCGTCGGCGTCGTGATCCGGGATCTTCTTCAGCTGCTCCTCGGCGACCGGGTGGTACTCGCTGCCGCCCGGGGCGGTCGAGGGGGGCAGCGGCGGGATCTCCTTGACCTTGGGCCGCTTTTCGGGGTCGGCCATGGTCGTGTTGCCGGTCGCCACCGAGATCCCCTGACCGCCGGTCTGGCTCGGATCGATGCCGAACACCGGCTTGGGCGGCTCGGGCGGCGGCTCGGCCGGCGGCGGCGTCGAGGGCTTGGGCGCCGAAGCCGGCTGGGGCTGCCGCTTGACCACCTTCTTGGGCGGCTCGGGCGGCGGCGGCTCGGGCGGCGGCGGCTCGGGCGGCTTCTCCGGCGGCGGCGGCGGCTTGGCCTTCTTGACCTCCATCTCGACGACGGTCACCCGCTTGGGCAGGGGGACCCGGGCATAGTAGAGGTACGCCAGGATCGCGCCGTGCAGCAGCATCGCCAGGCTCAGCCCGACGACGCTAAACCTGTTCTCTAGCGCGGTCACGTCCCGTCTGTGGCCATGGCGAACTTGGTGACCCCCAGGGACTTGACGAGATCGACAATGTGCATCACATCCCCGTAAGCGATGCCCTTGTCGCCGGCGATCACGGCCTGGATGTCCTTGTTCTTGCCCACCAGGTCGGCGATGACCCCCTTGGCCCGCGCCTCATCCATCTTGTCACCGTTGAGGTACAGGTCAAACCCGGCCTGCCCGGCGGCCTTCTTGGTCAGGGTCAGCGACAAGGTAGTCTTCTGCGTCTCATCGGCGTTGGCGGCCTTGGGCAGCTCGACCTTGATCGACGGGTTGTTGGCGATGATCGGCGCCGCGACCATCATGATGATAAGGAGCACAAGCGTGATGTCGACCAGCGGCGTGACGTTGATGTCGGCGATCATGCCGCCGCCCTCGTCGTCGCCAAACCCCGATGGGGCCGAGCCCGCCATCAGCGCGCCTCCTCGCCATCCGGCGTCTTCTTGTCCGCCTTCTTGTCGGGCGTCTTCTTGTCCGACCCGGGCTCGACGCGGCCGGCGGCCTTGGCCTCCTTGGCCTCCTTGGCCTCTTCAATCGCCTCGGCGCGCAGCGCCGCCAGGATCGTCTGCGCCACCGTCTCGACCTGCGCCGACAGGGTGCGCACCCGCCGATTATAGAAGTTGAACCCGACGACCGCCGGGATGGCGACGAGCAGGCCGACCGCGGTGGCGACGAGCGCCTCGGAGATGCCGGACATCACGACGGCGATGCCGCCCGACTGGTTGCCGGCCAGATCCTTGAACGCCTTGATGATGCCAAGCACGGTGCCGAACAGGCCGATGAACGGCGCGTTGGCGCCCAGGGTGCCGAGGAAGGCGAGGTTGCGCTCCAGGCGCAGCCGCACCCGCGCCTTGGCGCCGAGCATGGCCGACTCGACTGCGTCGGCGCCGCGCTCGGCCTCCTCAAGGCCCGCCCGCGCCACCTCGGCCTCGACACCGCGCTCGTCGACCAGGCGCTTGCGCGCCTCCTTGAACTTGCCGCCGAGCAGCTGCCGGCGCAGGTCGTCGGCGAGGCTGCCGAAGTCGGCCCGCAGGCTGAAGTAGTAAAGGCCCCGCTCGATCATCACCGCGACCGAGAACAGCGACAAGGCGATGAGCAGCCAGAGCACCCACTCGGCGCCGACCAGGGTGAAAGCCAGGAGTTTCTGTGTGAGGTTCATCGGAACGAGAGGTCTCCTATTTGAGATGCCGGCGAGCCGTCTGCCTCACCGATGCCCAAGCGCGCGCAGACTAGTAGCACCAGACCGCAGGTCGAGCGAGCAACAAGCGACCGCCCAGGCGGCGGTCTTCGCCGGAGGTCTGCCAGCACAGAGATGCTACAGGGGATGTTAACGATACAAACTCTCGGGCGCCCAAAGCCCCCAAAGTCTATGTGCATGCGCCCGGGCGCGCAACGGCTGGCGATCATAAACTGCCGGCCGCAAGCGGCGGTCTTCCTCGGGCCGGGCTCGGGCCGTCCGGTGCTGGCCAGGTCGGCAGAGTAGCTTTTCCGGGCGCTGTCAGTTTATCCTTGCCTGGGCTTAAGTCTTGTCGACGTACGCTTCTGAGCGTAATTTCCGGCTGAGCGCAATTCCCGGACGCAACCTCCGCCCCTACAAGGACTGACGACCTTGATTCCGTATCTCCAGATTCCCTCGCTCCCAATCTTTGACAGCGTCGCCATCCACCCCTTCGGCGTGCTCGTCGCCACCGGCATCCTCGTCGGGGCGTCGCTGACCATCCGGCGCGGCCGCAAGCTCGGTCTCGACGAAGAGATGGTCAAGAGCATGATCTTCTGGTCGGTGTTCACGGGGTTTGTGTTCGCCCACGTGCTCGACGTGCTCCTCTACCAGAACCACCCCGACACCAAGGCGCTGCTGATGGCGCTCATCGACCCGCGGTCGGGGCTGTCGTCGATGGCCGGCTTCCTCGGCGCGGTGATCGGCATGTTCGGGTGGTGCCGGTTCCACAAGCAGCCGGTGCTGCCCTACGCCGACTCGCTGGCCTACGGGCTGGCCACCGGCTGGATGTTCGGGCGCCTGGGCTGCTTCGTCGCCCACGACCACCCCGGCAACCTTGTCGGGCAGGAGTGGTACCGCTTCCTCGGCGTCGACTACCCCTGCCCCGAGCCCCACTGCCGGGTCCTGCCCACCGACAAGCGCTGGATCATCACCGCCAGCAGCACCCCGATCTTCCCCCGCTACGACATGGGCTTCTTCGAGGTGATCGTCGCCGGCGCCCTGGCCACCTTCTACTTCATCGCCGAGCGCTTCAAGCCCCGCTGCGGCTTCTTCGTCGCCGCCATCGCCATCTACTACGGGCCGGTGCGCTTCGTCCTGGACTACCTGCGGGTGCGCGGCGGCGAGGGCGCAGACCCGCGCTGGCCCGACACCAGCTGGGGTCTGACGCCGGCGCAGTATGCGGCGGTGCTGGTGTCGCTCATTGGCCTTCTCCTGATCGTCCGCGTGCGCCAGAAAGAGCCGCTTTATCCGACCGACTAGCCAAGCCGACTAGCCCGCCCGCCGGTCCGCCGGTCCGCGCAACCAGGCCGCCCGGTCCGTCCGCTCCCAGCGTCACCCGCACTCGGAAACTCCCCTCCGCTGCGCTTCGCCAAGAGGCCGCCGCCGCGGCGCTATTTTTCTCACCGCCCGGCTGCCCACACGCGGTATAAGAAACCCCTCTTTCACACACGGGCCCAGAGCGAACTACATCGGGCGGCGCGCCGGGTCGGCCATCAAGCTCTGGCAAGCGCTGACAAGTTCTGACATTCGAAAAGGGAGGCATTAAGATGCGTGGCACTACTTCACACAGGCCTTCAGATCACCACTCAGGCCGCTGGAGCCACTGGCTGATAGGTCTTGGCACCGTTGCCGCGGGTCTCTGTGTCCACTCCGAGGCGCGCGCCGATCTGCACCTGGCGATCGGCTCCCGCATCGAGCCCCTGCGCTACACCAGCGCCTACCTCCCCAACTCCTCCGCCAGCACGTTCCGCCCAAGCGGCGCCACCTCCGGCGGCTCGGAGTCGCTGCAGTCGACCTCCCTGAGCCCCTACATCGCCCTTTATTTCGCCCAGAAGTACGGAATCATGCTGTCGCTCGACATCGGCTACGCCAAGTCGACCGGCGAGGTCCAGGCGATGGGCATGGCCATGCCGACCACCGACAACAACAGCTACTTCCAGTTCGGCGTCGGCCTGGGCACCAAGATCTACTTCACCCCGCCGCGCAGCCAGAAGATCTCGCCGTATATCTACCTGGATGTCTTCAAGTACTTCGCCAGCATCTCGACCGACAACATGGGAGTCTCGGGCGAGTATGCCGGCGCCCAGGCGTCGCTGCGCAGCCCCACCGGCGGCACCCTGGCGGTGGGCGCCGAGTACTTCCTGAGCCCCGGCTTCTCGATCGGCTCGGAGATCTTCGGCCTGCGCGTCTCGGGCGTCACCAGCGACTACAAGGACGCGGCGATGACGCGCCACTCCAGCTCGTACACCCAGGTGACGCTGTACACCGGCATCACCCTGAACTACCGGTTCCAGGTCTCGTCGTCGGTGCGCGCCGTCGAGGAAGAGGGATCCGCCGAGCCCGCCAAGAAGCGGCGCCCGCAGACCTCGGAAGAGTTCCTCTCGACCCCGTCGGCGCCGCCGCCGCCGCCGCCGCCGTCTCCCGAAGCCGTCGACTGAGCCCCTGCCCTGCCGCGGTGCTCTTCACGGGCGCCGCGCCGGGACCTTGACGATCGTGAAGTCCTGGGCGACTACCACCTCGGGGTGGATCGCCGACGCCTCGGCGAAGAACCCGTCCAGCCGCGTGTAGCGCTGCGAGAAGTGGGTGAGCGCCAGGGTCCGCGCCCCGGCCGTGTGCGCCAGCGTCGCCGCCTGCGCCGCGGTCATGTGCCGGTACTCGTGGGCCTCGTCGGCGTGCTCGCTGGTGAACGTCGACTCGCAGACCAGCAGGTCGACGCCCTGGGCGAGCGCCTGCGCTCCGGCGCACGGCCGGGTGTCCATGACCAGCGCGAAGGACTGGCCGGGTCGCGGCTCGCTCACCTGTTCCAGGCGGACGGTGCGGTCGCCGACGGTCAGCTGACCGCGCTGCATCAGCTCCTTGATCGCCGGCCCCTGCACCCCGTGCGCCGCCAGCTGCTCGGGCAGCATGCGCCGGCCGTCGGCCTCCTGCAGGCGGTAGCCGAAGCAGTCCACCCGGTGGTCGAGCGGCCGCGCGACGATGCGCACGCCGCCCTGCTCCGTGACCAGGATCTCGCCCTCGGGGTCGGCGGCGCTGCGGCGGATCGGGCGCGGCAGCAGGGTCGCCTGCTCGTGATAGATGGCGGCGTAGCGGAGGCGCTCGAAGAAGACCTGGCCGCTCTCGGGGTAGATGATCTGGATCGGGTGCGGCACCCGATCCAGGGACAGCCGCTGGACCAGCGCCGCCAGCCCCAGGCAGTGATCGCCGTGGAAGTGGGTGATGCAGATATGGGTGATCTGGGTCGCCGCCACCCCCGCGATGAGCAGCTGGCGCTGGGTCCCCTCGCCGGGATCGAAGAGCACCCCGAGGTTGTCCCAGCGCAGGAACAGCGCGTTGTGGTTGCGGTGGCGGGTCGGTACCTGGCTGGCGGTGCCGAGGAAGATGGCCTCACGAGCAGACATGGGAGCGCTAGGCGCGGCCCGCCCGGCGCGGCGCCGCGACGGGCGGCGCGGTCGGCTCGGCGGGCGCCCCCGGCAGGGCCAGCACGTGCTTGCGCTGCCCGTCGAGGAAGCGCCACAGAAGCGGCATCGTGCGCTCCAGCGGCTCGTCATCGCGCGCCAGGGTCAGGGCGAGCAGGTGGCGCGACATCTCCTCATCGCCGAGCTTGTGGAAGCCCCAGCAGCACAGCCCGAGGAGCGGCACCGCCTGCGGGGTGGCGAGCGCCACCTGGGTGCGATCCCACAGCGGCGCATCGAGAAACGGCATCCGATCTTCGGCGAGGGCGACGTACAGCTCGGTGAGGAAGTGCTGCGCCCGCAGGTAGTCGCCGGTCGGCGGCTCGCCGAGCTCCTCGAAGAGGTAGCGCGCATCGGGCAGCCGGCTGTCGCTGACCAGGGCGCGGATCTCCTGGTAGCGCGACAGGTGGATAAACTGCGGCTGCGGCGGGTACTCGGTGGTAAAAAGCGACACCGCCTGGCGCGCCTCGCGCACCGCCTGGGCGTGGTCGCCGCGCCGGGTGGCGATGCCCGACAGCCGCAGGTGGGCATGCGCGCGCACGCCCTCCGAGCCCCACGGCGGCCGCAGGCAGCGCCGCAGCAGCGACTCGGCGCGATCGAGCTCGCCGGTGAGCATCAGCGCCGAGGCCTGCTCGAGCCAGCGGGTGACCAGGATGCCGTGGCCCCAGGCCGCGGTGCCGACCAGGCTCAGCGCCATCACCAGCGGATCGCCCGAGGCCAGCGAGCACATCCCGATCGTCGACAGGATGCTGAGCGCCCCATACGCGGCGGCGCGCCCGGCGTAGCGGCGCAGCGGCGACATCACCGCGCCGCTGCGATCGATCGCGACCAGGGCGCGGCGGCTGCCCACCGGTCGCTCGGCGCGCGGCGGCGGCGGCTCGGCTGTCGCGTCGGCCCCCACCGCGGCCAGGTCGAGCTGAGCGGACATCCGGGCGAGCTCGGGCGGGACCGGCTCGCCGACGACGCTGGGCGCGGCGCCGCCGGCAAGCTCCGCCTCGTCTTCCCAGCTCAGCTCGCGCGAGGCGAGCAGGCCGGCGATCGCCCGCCGGGCGCGGTCCCGGCCCCGCAGCGCGCTCACGCCGCCGCCTCGGCAGTCCCGCGGTTCTCGGTCATCCACTGCCACAGCGGCGGCATGATCGTCCGCAGCGGCTCCCCATCGAGCCGATCAAAGGCCTCACGCAGAAGGTGCCAGGCCATGTCCAGGTTGGACTCCGACTGCTTGCCGGGGCTCCTGGTGAACCCCCAGGCGCACAGCGCCAGGAGCGCCGCCGAGGAGGTGATGCGCAGCGCCCGCTCCGCCCGCTCCCACAGGGTGCCGTCGTCGGGCGGGGCGTCGCCGCGGCAGAACCGTACATAGAGCTCGGTGGTCCAGTACTTCACCAGCAAGTAATCCCCTTCAGACTGCTCGGGCAGCGAGAGCAGCCGCTGCCGTGCTTCATCGGCCCGCCGGAGGTTGCACAGCGCGATCACCTCGCCGTACTGGCAGGATCGCAGGTGCGGGCTCCGTCGCCAAGCCGCCTGATAAAGGCCAATCGCGCTGCGCAGCTGGCCCAGCGCCTCCTCGTGGTCGCCGCGCCGGGTCGCCACCGCCCCGAGGTTGTGGTGGATGAGCGCACGCAGCCGTCGCCCGACCAGCCGCCGGCTGAGCAGCCGGCGCAGCAGCACCTCGGCCTCGTCCAGGCGATCGTGCGAGGACAGGAGCGCCGCCTGGTTGATCTGGCGGGTGAGCCGCAGGTTGCGGCCGACCAGGGCGCTGAACATCACGCCGAACAGCAGCCCCTGCGGCCCGAGCAGGCTCGCATAGAGCGCGGTGCCGCCGATGAGGATGGCGGCCAGCATCGAGTAGCTGAACACCTGCATGAGGCGGTACTGGACCGGCGAGCGCACCCGCCCCTGGTTGTCGATGTAGACGAAGGTTCGCGGCCCGGCCTCTTCCAGCGAGCGCGCGAGCTCCATGCGCGGCACGTCCTGGGGCGGCTGCGCCAGCGCGCGGTCGAGCGCCATGAGGAGCTCGGGCGGGCTTCCCTCGACCAGCTCACCCTCGCGATCGCCTTCCTTGACCAGGTCGCGGGACATCGCGCGGGCGAGCTCGCGGTTGCGCTGCCGCATCTGGTCCGCGGTCTGCGGGTCGGTGGTGCCGTCT
>Ga0075160_10002518_pt1 | contig 10872 bp, 7 predicted proteins | sample JI91814C2DNA_FD_70969 | JGI IMG/M metagenome (GOLD analysis project Ga0075160, IMG submission 70969) | Wastewater effluent complex algal communities from Wisconsin, to seasonally profile nutrient transformation and Carbon sequestration -... | ecosystem: Engineered > WWTP > Effluent > Algae...
CGTGCCGTCGGCGGTTGTGGCGATGGTGTCCGCGGTGCGTGACGACATGACTTTCTTGAGGAGTGCGGTGGCGAGCCCCTTCTCGTCGGCATGCAAGCCGAAGATGGGAGAGAGTTGCGTGTGTGTGGCCTTCATGAGGGCCATGCGGTCTTCCTTTGGACCGCTGAAGGTCTCTTCGTGGGGCAGGATGCCGCCGCCGACGCGCGGGCCGAAGGGAACTGTTTCGACGGTGACGCACATGCCGCTGCGCAGGACTGTGCTCTTGCCGTCGGCGCCCTTGAACGTCTGGCGATACGCGAACATGACTGGCGCAGCGTGGCGTTCGAGCACGCCATCTTTCAGCATCGCGCGGTAGGAGTTTGCTGCACCCTCATACGCGGCTGGGGGTCCGAGTTCCTTCGCGGGTGTGTGGGGCAGATCAATGCCGACGACGTTGCTCGCGTTCTTGTCAAGCAGGGCTTTCTTGCCCATCGTGTCGAGCACGTCATAGGGCGGGGCGACGAGTGCGGAGACGTCCTTGGAGACGCCTTGCGACTTTGAGGACTTGGTCGAATACACCACGGCCTTGAATGGGTACACGTTTGGCATGCGCCAGCGTAGGCGATCCGCCTCGAAACCGACTACCCTCCCGCATGCCATCCGCCCTTGTCATCCGTGCGCCGGGAACCAACTGCGACCTTGAAGTGTGCCATGGATTTCATCTGGCAGGGGCGACGACGACTCTCGTCCATCTGGACGCGTTGATCCGCGAGCCTTCTTTGATTGATCGAGCAGACATCGTCGCGTTTCCGGGAGGGTTTTCGTATGGCGATGACGTCGCGTCGGGGCGCATCTTCGCGATGAAACTGCGGGAGAAGTTGTACTCGCCCTTGCGCCAGGCGGCGGACCGCGGCGCTCTCATGATCGGCATCTGCAACGGGTTCCAGGTGCTGGTGCAGGTGGGGCTCCTTCCCGGTGCGACTCCTGGTGCTTGGCCACAGGTGCCGCCGGTCCAGACGCTGGCATTGTCCGACAACAAGGACGCGCGGTACATGTGTCGCTGGGTCGATGTGTCGTATGAAGCGGAGAGTGTGTGCGTGTGGACACGCGGGATCAGCGCGTTGGGGACTGATGACGCGTCGCGGTTGGCGAATCACATGCTGCCTGTGGGGCATGGCGAAGGGCGCTTGACGGCGTCGTCTTCCGAGGTCATCGCGGCTTTGGAAGGTGCTGGACAAGTGGCGGTGCGTTACGCCGACAACTTCAACGGGTCGGAGGCCGCGATCGCGGGCGTATGCGACCCGACGGGGCGGATCTTTGGGTTGATGCCACACCCGGATCGGTTCCTCGATTGGACGAGGCACCCTTGCTGGACGCGGCTTGATGCGTCGGTGCGCGCGGGGGACACGCCGGGCGTCAAGATGTTCAAGAACGCGGTCGAGGCGGCGGCGACTGTTCGCGCGTGAGCGATCGAAGTCGGAGTCATGACCACTGCGGGTGATTGCAGATTCGCACGCCCACGATGAGGTCCGCCGAATCGTGGCGCTTGGGCTCTGCTCACGACGCGACGCGCACGCAGCGGTCCTTCGCGCGGGAAAGAAGGGCGACGATTCGCACCGAAGACTGCGCTTATCGTCGGCGTGTGAGTGTCAGCCCTTCGCGTTCTCAAGTGCTCGCTTCTTGGCCTCATTCGCGCGAACTTTGAGATTGATCATCTCCACGATGAGCGAGAAGGCCATCGCGAAGTAGATGTAGCCGCGGTTGAGGTGCTGGTGGAACCCGTCGGCGAGGAGGAGCACGCCGATCATGATGAGGAACGAGAGGGCGAGGATGGTGATGCTCGGGTGGCGTTCGACGAAGCCGCCGATGGAGTTTGCGAAGAGGAGCATGACGCCCATTGAGAGGACGACTGCGGTGATCATGATTGTGAGGCGCACGGTCTGATTCTCGGTCTCGTTGGTCATGCCGACGGCGGTGATGACCGAGTCGAGCGAGAAGATGAGGTCCATCACGATGATGAGGACGATCGCCTTGGAGAATGAGGCGGCGATCTTGGGTTTTCCATGATCGTCGGGCGCGTCGAGACGGTGCCCGATCTCGTAGGTGGCTTTGCCGATGAGGAAGAGGCCGCCGACGATGAGGATGAGGTCCTTGACCGAGATCGCGAGGCCTTCCTTCATCCAGGGCAAGTTGAGTGTAAAAATTGGGTCGGTGAGTTTCATGACCCACGCGATGCACAGGAGGAGAACGATGCGCATCGCCATGGCGAGGATGAGCCCCAGGCGCCGGGCTTTGGGCTGTTCTTCCTTCTTGAGTTTCGCGGTGACGACCGAGAGCACGACGAGGTTGTCGATGCCGAGCACGATCTCAAGGAGCGTGAGGGTGCCGAGGGCGATGAGGGACTCGGCGGTCAGGAGTTGTTCGAGCACGTTACCGTCTCCGTAGAACTCGCGACGAACCCTGTTGGTCGAGCGAGGGATGAGGATATCTCATTGGATCTCGTTGGTGTGACTGAGTCACGCTCCGAGCACGGGCGGCTCACCCGGGCCGTCTTCGGGGTCCTTTTCGCCAGGTTCTTTCGCTCGTTTCTTGGACGCGACGAGGCTGGTGCCCACGCCCACCGCGAGCGAAACTGCGATGACCGACAAGGAGATGGCGGCGGCGATGTGCTTGCCCGAGAAGAACTCGTACAGCATCTTGCCGCCCACGTAAAAGAGGATGACGCCCAAACTGAACTTGAGGTGCTCGAACTTGTCTTTGAGGCTCGCGAGGGCGAAGTAGAGGCTGCGCAAGCCCATGATCGCGAACACGTTGCTGCTGAAGACCAGGAACGGGTCTTGCGTGATCCCCAGGATCGCGGGGATCGAGTCCACGGCGAAGATCACGTCCGTGCCCTCGACGACGAGCAGAACGAGGAACAGGGGCGTTGCCATCCGCTTGCCATCGACCTTGGTGAAAAACTTCTGCCCGTCGAACTGGTTGGTGATCGGGAACAACTTGCGGGCGATGCGCACGAGGATGTTGTGGTTCTCGTCGAACTCTTCGTCCCCATCGTCCTTGGAGAGCGCCATCTTGATCGCGGTGAAGATGAGGAACCCGCCAAAGATGACCAGGACCCACTCGAATCGCTGAACGAGCGCGACGCCCGCGCCGATCATAATGCCTCGCAGGACAAGAGCGCCCATGATGCCCCAGAAGAGGACGCGATGCTGGAACTGCCCCGGCACGCGGAAGTGGGCAAACACCAGGGCGATCACGAAGATGTTATCAACCGAGAGCGAGTACTCGGTGATCCAGCCCGTGAGGTACAGGGTCATCGCGGTTTTTCCGGGATTGGCCTTGGCCTCTGCGAGTTCTGACACGCGGACACCCCCCGGTCGGCCCGGGTCCTGCTCGACACCGGCCGGGGCGTCGGATGCGGGCGTTGCGCGTTCCTTATTCTCGATCGTGGCGATGAACCGGTCCTGGATCCCTTCGACATTGTGCTCGTAGAGGTACCAGACGACCCCGCCGAAGAGTGCGCCCATCGCAAGAAAGACGCACGTCCAGCGGATCGCCTCTTTCGCCGAGACCACGTGCTGCTTGCGATTCAGCACGAAGAGGTCGAAGAAGAGGACGAACAAAACGAACGCAACGAAGCACGTCCAGATCAGCGTCACGGGGATTCCTATGCGACGGCGTCGCGCAGACCAAACGGCGGCCCGTGATGGTCTTGCGAACTGGACGAGCCGAGTGCTCCTCCAACGATGGGCCGGGGGCGGACCTGATCCGCGCCCGTGCTGACGACCCAAGCACCTGGCTGCAACGCAGCCCGGTCGCTACTCCCCAACACGCGTGAGGGCGATCCTAGGCCAACCCGCCTGCCCATCCCCATCTCGGCGAGTTACACCACGGCGCTCCCGCCACCTTGCTCCGCGTCGCTTCCCTGCGCCTGTGCGTGTGCCACCGAGTTGACGACGATCTCGATCGTCATCGCGGCCTCCTTGGGGCCTGGCAGGGCATCGGTGCCTTCGATGGCGGGGGCCTGCTCGGCGCTCAGCGCCTCAACCGGGGCTTCGGAGCCTTCCGGCGCTGGCTCGCCCAGTTTCTCCGCCGGGTGATCGGGGAGCATCGTCGGGATGTCGTGGGTCGTACGTGGCACGGGCACCTTGACGTTCGCAATCGTCTGCACCGTGAGCGGGTCGCCGCGATTTTCCTTGTAGACGCTTCCATCGACGAAGCCCTGCAACTTGCGGGCACGGACGGGGTGCTGCAACTTGCGGATCGCTTTGGCTTCGACCTGGCGCACGCGCTCGCGGGTGACCTTGAAGATGCGCCCGACCTCTTCGAGCGTGTAGGTGTACCCGTCACCGATGCCGTAGCGGAGTTTGATGATCTCTCGCTCGCGATACGTCAGCGTCTTGAGCACGCCCTCGATGCGGCTGCGGAGCATTTCCTGTGCGGCGTTCTCCGTCGGGGCGGCCTGACGCGTGTCCTCGATGAAATCGCCGAAGTAACTGTCCTCGCTCTCGCCGACTGGGCGGTCGAGGCTGACGGGGTGACGCCCGATCTTGAGGACGCGTTTCACTTCCGCGAGGCTCATCGACGCACGCTCTGCCATCTCCTCGACCGTCGGCTCAATGCCGCTTTCCTGCAGCATCTGCTTCTGGATCGCGCGCAACTTGCCCATCGTCTCGATCATGTGGACCGGGATGCGGATCGTGCGGGCGTGGTCCGCGACGGCACGGGTGATCGCCTGGCGGATCCACCACGTCGCGTACGTGCTGAACTTGTAGCCACGCTTGTACTCGTACTTATCGACGGCACGCATCAATCCGGTGTTGCCCTCCTGGATCACGTCCAGGAACGAGAGCCCGCGGTTGCGGTACTTCTTGGCTATCGAAACAACAAGGCGGAGGTTGCCGCCAGACAGGTCGCGCTTGGCCTGCTCGTATTCCCAGAAGACCGTGTTGAGTTCTCGCACGCGCCGGAGGAGGTCGTTGGGCTCCTCCATCACAAGGCTGCGGAGCCCAGAGAGTTCATCACGCATCACGGCGATGTCCTCGGCGTCCACGTTCTTGAGTTTCTTCTTGAGGCGCTTCATCTTGGGCGACAGGGGCTTGCTCTCCCCGCTCGCGAGCGAGATCGTGCGTTCGAGTTCGATCATCTTCTTCGCAATCGAACGCAGTTTCCTCATGAGCGGAATGATGCGTCCGGTGCGCAGGCACATCTCTTCGGTGAGCGCGGCCATTCGACGCCGACGCGTGGAAATGCGCCGGCGCAGCGTGTCGCGTTGCTTGGCTTCGGATTCCTTGCTCAGGGTCTGGAGCAGATCCCAGTCCTCGCGGTTGCGCGACAGGAGTTTCGAGACCGTCTCGATGTTGCCGGGCAGGCGCCTGGCGACCTTGTCGCGAGCGTTGGCCTCCGCGGTCGAGATCCGCATTGTGCGATCGAACGGCAGTTCGCCCTTGACGACCGAGCGAAGCGTGTCGATCGCGAGAGACACAACGTAATCGCTCTCGAGGCAGCGACGCCGGAAGATCATCCGAGTCGTCTCGATCTTCTTGGCGAGGCGAACTTCTTCATCACGCGCCAGGAGCGGGATGCTGCCCATCTGCGAGAGGTACATCCGAACGGGGTCGTCGATGCGCTTGCTCTGGCTTTCCTCCTGGACGGCCGCCAGATCACGTGCGATCGCATCGTCGTTGTCTTCGTCGCCGTCCTGCGACTGGGTTCCTTCCATCTCGGCGTCAGGCGTGTCAAGGATGGTGATCGCGGGCACGGTCTTGAGCGGGCCATGCAGGAACTTGGCGAGGCGTGCCGATTCGTTGGTGCGTTCGCCGCCTGCGACGCTCATGGCGCGGACCGATGCGGCGAGCCCGGGAATGGAACCCATGCCCATCTCGATGCCATTGCTCATCGCCTCGCGATGGAGGCGCGCGCGAAACTCCAACTCATCCACCATCTCGATGCCCAGGCGATCGAGGAGGACGAGCAGTTCGTCCAGGCGCTCCGCGTCCACCATCTCATCGGGCAGGGTGTTGTTCAGTTCCTCGTAACTCAGCCACTTGCGGCGCTGGCCTAGTTCGAGCAACTCCCGTACGGCAGGGTGAAGTTCAGCGATCACGTCGGGCTCCTCAACACACCGGGTCGTCGCCTCGTGGCACGTTGCCACAAGACCCCGGGCGACCAATCGTCCCACCCGTGCCACCCGCCTCCGCGTCGTGGCACGCACAACCGATCTTGCCGTTCGTCGAGGCGCCGATCCCTGGCACGCCGCCGAACGATTGTCCCACCCACACCTACCCGCGACTTGGCTTGGGAAGGACGGTCATGTCCCCCCCATGCGTCGCGTGCTGCTTGCGCTTCAATTCGATCCGTTCGGCGAGTGTCATCTCGCCGCCCGACTTTCCAACCATGCCCATCTCGCCTCGCTTGACGCACTCGCGCCAATGGGCGTGGAGTACTTTGGCATCCCCGCCGGTTTCTTTCGAAACTCGTTCATGCAATCCGACGGCGACCGCCTTGATGGATTCATCTTCCGCCGAGGCGAGCACGCCTTGGAGATCGGGCGTCTCGCCATGGAGCGCCACGTCCGCCACAACCTGGGCCAGTTCGCGCAACAACGGATGAGGGTACGCCGAGGGGGCGACCAGGTCACGAACGTCCTCTTTCAGGGCCAACCACAGGATTCTGTCGCACAGGATGCACCCCAGCAGATGCCACGAAAGGGACAAGCCTGCTTGTTTCATCGTGTCGAGGGCGGTCTTGACTGCCGCGGCTCGGTCCAGTTGCGTCTCGGTCAGCGATTCGTCGCGCGTCACCACCCGAGCGCTTCGCCCGGCGGGAATCGAGCGGCGGATTGCCGATTCGTCCACGCCCGTAAGTTGCGCAAGGCGTCGCACGATGAGTGCTTGTCGCACTGGCGGGACATCGCGCAGGCCCAGATCCGCGTACCGGGCGACTTCTTCGTCGATGCCCTTGGCCAGTGCCGACAACCCGCTTCCGGCGAGCCTGGCACGCAGACGCGCAAAGCGGTAATCGAGCAGATCCGTCGCGCCCGCGAGGGCTTTGCGGAAGACTTCGGCGCCGTCCTCACGCTTCAGCAACTCATCGGGGTCTTTCGCGTCGGTGTACGCCTTGAGCGTGCAGATCTTCACGTCGATCGACTCGGCAAAGAAAACCTCGACCGCGCGATCCGCCGCTCGCTGACCGGCCTCGTCGCCGTCGAACAGCAACACGATTGTGTCACAAAGGCGACGCAGCACCGTCGCGTGCTCACGCGTGAGCGCAGTGCCCAAGGTCGCGACGGCGTTCGTGAAACCGCCCTGGTGGCAGGCGATCACGTCGGTGTATCCCTCGGTGATGATCGCCGTCTTTTCCAGTTGGATCGTGCGCGAAGCATGGTTCAGCCCATAGAGCGTCTTGCTCTTGTCGAACAAACGCGTCTCGGGGCTGTTGAGGTACTTGGGCTCGTCTTCCTCGTTGATCTTGCGCCCGCCAAACGCGATGACGCGCCCAGTCTGATCCTGGATGGGGAAGATGAGACGGTTGCGCAGAGCGTCGTAGGTGCCGCCGCTGTCGCGGTTCTTGAGCAACCCCAGTTCGAGCAGGCCGCGCTCGTTCCACCCCTCATGGCGCGCCTTCAGGACGAGCCCGTCCCACCGATCGGGCGACGCACCGATCAGGAACTGCTCGACCATCTCGCGGGAAATGCCACGCCGTTCGATCACGTCGCGGGCGGCCTTGCCGTGCTCGGGGTGGGAGAGGACGGTGCGGAAGAAGTGAGCGGCACCAGTGTTGAGCGCGACGAGGTCGCCACGAGACAGGCGATCGTCGTCTTCGCCTTGGATGGCGGTGTTTCCGTCCGCCCACTTCCGCGGCGTGAGCACCACACCGAACTTCTCAGCGAGGAACTCGAGGGCCTCGCGAAAGTCCATCTTGTGGAACTTCTGGACGAAACTGAAAACGTCCCCGCCGCTGCCACAAACGAAGCAGTGGAAGATCCCCTTGGAAGGGACGACGCCCATCGAAGGTTTGTGGTCGTCGTGGAAGGGGCAGAGGCCCACGTATTCGCGGCCCTTGGGCTTGAGGGCGACGACCTCGCCCACCACGCGCACGATGTCCGCCGCGTCCCTGACGCGGTCCTTGTCACCGTTCTCGACCCACATAGCGGCCACGTCCTGCGACCTCCAAGAATGACATCGGGCGCCGAGCGATCGGCACCCACACCAACGATCTTCCGACCAAGCCTGCTGCTCTTTCAAACGTAGCACAGATTCCCGGATCGGCAACCAATCCGAAGGGGGGACCCCCTCATAACCCCTTCAGGCCCCCGAGAACGCCCGATAGCACGCACTCACTTATCCGCCAGCGGCTGGCTGGGCAACAATCCCGGCATGTCCAACCGTTCCCGAGTCCGAACGATCTACTCAGGCCGCGTCCAGGGCGTGGGGTTCCGCGCGACGACGGCGTCAATCGCCGCACGCCATCCGATCACGGGCTTTGTCAGGAATGAGCCGGATGGGTCGGTCCTCTGTGAGGCGCAGGGAGCACCCAAGGACCTGACCAGATTCCACGCGGACGTCCGGGCAGCCCTAGGCGGCAACATCCGTGCGGAAGCGACGACGCCGATCCCGCCAGTTCTGGATGAGGCTGACTTTATGATTCAGCGGTGAGTGGGTGGTTCCGGACGATGAGGCTCACACCATCGCGAGGACGTTGTTCCAGTCCATCGCCTGTCCGGGCGGGCGGGCGTCGACGTGCTTGATCTTTCCCTTGCCGTCCGCAGCCTTGCCAATGACAACGGTCCCGCGGTTCGCGACGTTGAGGTCGGCCCAGAAGAGGCCATAGGCCTTCACCACGTCGCGCTTCAGGTCGGAGAGGATCGTGTGGGTGTACCCCTCTTTTTCGGCCCAGGCCTTGTTGGCGTAGGGGCTGTCGCAATCGACGCCGACGACGGTGGCGCCCTTCTTGGACCACGTCGCTATGTCTTTACTGATGCAGCCCATTTCGGTTGAACAGACGCCGGTGAAGGCGAAGGGCACAAACGACAGGACGACGTCGCCCTTCTTGAGGGCGGCGGAGAGAGTCCACTCCTTGCCGTGCTGGTCCTTGAGCGTGAAATCGGGAGCGGTGTCGCCAACGTTGAGCATGGTCAGTTCCTTTGGTTGCGGGACAGACGGTAGGGAGGGCGGGCGAATTGGCCAAATAGCAAAGGTGCAAAGGTGCAAATCTGAAAGCCTCGATCGGACCTGATTTGGCCATTTGCCTCTTTGCTATTTGGCCATGTGCCTCTGTACCCTGTAGCCGCGGATGGAGTGTCCGCAGGCAAGGGTCCAGGAGGGAGCCTCATGAGTGCGACGGGAGTTTCATTGCCGGATTCGCTGGAAGCACGCTACACGGACGTTCGCCAGCGCGTGGCGGCGGCCGCGATCAAGTCCGGGCGCAAGCCTGAGGACATCCTCCTCGTCGCTGTCACCAAGTCCGCGCACCCCGAGCAGATCCGCGAACTCATGGACCTGGGCCATCGCGACTTTGGCGAAAACAAGGTCCAGAACCTTCTGCAGCGCCAGGCGATGGTCGAGGAATACATGGCGCGACTCAAGGTCCACTCCACCTCCGCCCGCGGGCGGGGGGAGGATGGACTCTTCGGCAGCAAGAGCAAAGTCGAACTCGGTCCCACCAAGAACGCGCCGGCATCGCTCGCGCAATCACCCGTGCGATGGCACATGATCGGGCATTTGCAGCGCAACAAGGTCAAGAAGATCGTGGACATCGTGCGGTTGATCCATTCGGTGGACTCGCTGCGATTGGCCGAGGAGTTGCAGACGATCGCCGTGCGCCGCGAGCAGGACATCGAGGTCCTGATCGAGATCAACGCGAGCGGCGAAGAGAGCAAGCAGGGGTGCCCATTGCCCGCCGCGATCCCGCTCGCCGAGCAGATCGACACAATGGCGAACGTGAAGGTTCGCGGGCTTATGACCATGGCGGCGTACAGCGACAACCCGGAAGATGCGCGTCCGGCGTTCACTCGCTGCCGTGAGTTGTTCGAAGAGATGCGAACGATGCCCTTCGCGGGGCGGAAGTTCAACATCCTGTCGATGGGAATGAGCAACGACTACGAAGTCGCGATCAGCGAGGGCGCGAACATCGTCCGCGTCGGGAGCGCGATCTTTGGTGCGCCAACGACGGGCGAGGGTGCCGAGGCGGATGAAGATGATTGATCGGGCACTCTTCTAGAGCGACGCGAACCGTCCGCCGCGCGATCGCGCGGCCTGCATGATTTGCTGGAGGTTGAGGCCAGGGCACGCCGAGGTGCCCAGTTCCCGGTGCGTAAAGAGCATCGTAGAGTGAACGTTGTACCGACGCATCTGCTCGGCGACAAAGCCGTTGAGCGTGCTGAGTTGGTTGCGCGTGGGCTTCTGGATCTCGAAGTTGCCCATCACGCAGATGCCCAGGTTGTGCTCGTTCTGATCCTTGACGTGCGCGCCCTGGAGATTGGTGCTGCGCCCGGCCCAGATGTTGCCCGACGGATCGATGATGTAGTGGTAGCCGATGTCAATGAAGCGGGGATCGCGGCGCAGGTGTTCCTGACGGATGCGTTCGAGCATGGTCGCGACGTCGCCGCGGGAGCGCAGGTCGGTGCTGTCCATCGCGGTGTGGTGGATCGTGATGCGCCGAACGCCATTCATCGCGTGCTTCGCGCCAGACTCGCGGAGGCCACCCCTGGCCCATGCGGACCGGGGGATGATGTTGGGGTCAGCGGCAAGGACGGGCGCCGGGTTGCTCGGGAGTTGTGTAGTGCCAGGGCGTGGGGAGTCGGGCCACAACGGGTCGGGCAGATCGCTTCGGTCGATCGCGCCCCGCGACCGGCAGCCAACGAGGATCGCCCCGGCTCCAAAGACGAGGGAG
>Ga0075160_10002521_pt1 | contig 10863 bp, 7 predicted proteins | sample JI91814C2DNA_FD_70969 | JGI IMG/M metagenome (GOLD analysis project Ga0075160, IMG submission 70969) | Wastewater effluent complex algal communities from Wisconsin, to seasonally profile nutrient transformation and Carbon sequestration -... | ecosystem: Engineered > WWTP > Effluent > Algae...
AAAAGAAGGTTGATCGATAAACTTAGCTCCGACAATTTTCACGGTATCAAAAACTTTCGCGTTTTTTTTACTAATAGCGATGGTTTGTGGATAAAAAATCTCCCCCACTTTCTGATAGTCGTTGTAGGTATAGTGCTCCGACACATCCCCGTACAAGTCGTCATCCATCAACAGGCTTATTTTACCCAGCAAGCTATCCGATCGGCGAACAAATAATTGCAGGTTTATTTTGTTAATAGATCCTTCGTAAACCACGTGGATCTTATCTGATTGTTTACCCACTTTAAATTTTTCCCGCAGCGCAAGATCGACCAGTTGTATGGGTGTGTAACGCAGCGAAAGTAAATACCTTTCGGTGAACATACGTTTTGTTATCGGACTTAGTTCTTTGTCCCCATAATCTAAATACAAGTAGGTGGAATCATTGTACTGACCTTTTGAAAAAAAAGTTCGTTTCCCCCGCGTAAGGGTATCTTGTTTCAAAAATGTTTTCGGGTTACAACCAATTATTCCCTTGCCTTCATAGTTTAACTGCAGCCAGGGTTCGGGGCTATGGTACAGTTGATTGACTTTTTCAGCGTAGGACAGTTGAAGGTAGACGTATTTAGCGGGATTTACCTGTTTGTTCCAACAAGTTTGTAAGATACCGGTTTGCGCCGTGTAAGCCTGTAGCAAGGCCAGGTGCAAAACGAGAAGCGTAAAATTTTTAGGCATGGGTTAGGTTTTACTACAAGGTAAAGAAACGCCTAAGCCCTAAAAAGAACTTTTGTACTTTTTAACACAATTTTGGCTTTGCGCGTTGAAACCTTTTAACACATAACGCGCTTACCTTACTTCGATTTGGATTTCAAATTTTCAAGCACCTTATCCAGTTTATCGAAACGCTCTTCCCACATGGCGCGAAACGGTTGCAACCAGTCATCGACCTCCTTCATTTTTTTAGCGTTAAAATGGTAATAAATTTCTCTCCCGTTTTTTTCCTGCTTTACGAGTTGACACTCCGTTAGGATTTGTATGTGTTTAGATACTGCCTGACGGCTGGTATCAAAATGTTCGGCAATGGCGTTTGGGGTCATCGCCTGCAAAGCGATCAGGCTGAGTATGGCGCGACGGGTGGGATCTGCGATCGATTGAAAGACATCTCGTTTCATAGTGTGTGTATGTTCTTGGTGCTGGATTTGAATTGCAAATATACTTGCAATTATTTGGTTGCGCAAATACAGTCCGGTTATTTCAATTGAATTTATTAAAACTCAATCTCATAAACCCGTTCTTCACCTTTGCTCATTGAAAGAGAACCATTTATATAAGTAACATTGCCACCTATTTTTTTTCGCACGTTCACAGTATATTTTCCTGCCGGACCCTTATAATAAACCAACCCTAAAGGCAAAGCAGCGTAACTATAAGCTCCTTCCATGCTAAATGCATTGAGGGCATCTGTTTCTTTAAGGTAGTCACTTTGCAATGAATAGATAATGCTGTCGCCCGGACCCAGGTTACTCACACCATTTATATTCAGGTATAAACGTTTAAATGCCGGCACTACATAAAAATCATAATGATGTTCCGATTCATTTAAATCAATGTCAGAAGCCCCCACAAATTTATACACATCGGTTTGCCAGTCGGAACTGGAATTGCCAACAGAATAACGGTTATTACTTTTATTTTTGAGTTTCACCATTCCAAAATCAAAATAACCTTCTTGATCGGTGGTAACGGTTTTAATTACTTTCCGACTGTCTTCAAGCCACCCGTGGTCTCTTGCCTCAATGATCTGAAATTCTTCACCGGCCATGCCTTTTTTACTCACTGCATCCATATAACGGCCGCTTAAATGGTGTTCATTGTTCTTGTTACAACCAACCAGACCTAGTAGCAAAAAAAGGAGTGTGACTTTAGCCAGGCATCCTCTCATTTTATTTACTTCGTTTTTGTCTGTCATCATTTCATAAAATTAGGTAAAAAAAAGAAACACACATTTGTTTGTGGGTTCATTCTATTATATTAAGGGCTTCAATAAAAATGGACATTTAAACCCTGGCTTTTGTCCAAGTACTCATAGTCAGAAGTTGCTGTCCCTGTTATGGTTAAGAGACTTTCAATGTAGAAAATTTTGTATGGAGGCCAGATTTTCCAATCGTATATTGTTGGTCCGTCTTTCATTGAATTAAAACTAACTGTCAGCTCCTAGATAATTAGGCCTAACTATCAGATCACTTCCATAAATATGCACTTGTTCAACCAAATTTACAAGATGGGCTAAATCACAGGTGTCTTTCGTCCAACACCACCTCCAGCCGCGCCATTTTTTGCACGTCGATACTGGGTACACCAAAGTCTTCGGTTACTTTCCCTAGAATAAGGTAAGCGCCCCAACCCTTGAAGGGACAGGCTTTAAGAACCGGCGGGAAATGAACGGTGTCAAAAAAATCACCCTCGGTATCGGTAAAGGTACCAAAACCCATATAGCCGCCATTGGACGCCCTTAGGTTTTTGTGCGCAATGTAATTGCCCACCAGGCGAATGGTTTGGCCCACATGATTCATCAGGTACTTTGCTTTGCAATCGCCCCGGAAGGAAGTTTTCAGCAGATCAAATTCCGTTAAACTTACGGGGAACTCCAACAGCTCCAATTCATCATAGGCATCTTCTACTTTACTCGTCATGAGTTTTGGCAAGTCCCATTTTACCGGGGGCTCCGCGAAAAGCGCCACTGTTTTGTCTTTGCGTTTTAATTCAGAAGCACTGTAAAGCATGTGTGCTTCCCATAACAATTCGCGTTTGTTGCGGCTTGTAAACCGTAAGGCATCTAACCGGATTAAAATAACGAGTTGGTCGAGCGACACACCGGTCCGGAGTTTAAAATTTTCAAGCGAGGTGTAATCGCCATTAGCGGCGCGCTCTTTTGGAATTTTTTTGGCCAGGTCCTGCTGCAGGGTTTTGATGTGTATGAAACCAAGGAACACATTTTTGCCGGACAAAAGTGTGGTGTAAGCGCTCGTATTTACACAGGGCAAACAGATGGTAGCGCCCAGCCTGCGGGCTTCATACACGTACACTTTGGTTTTGTAAAAACCCCCGAAGTTATTGATCACCGCCACCATAAATTCCAGCGGATAATGCGTTTTTAAGTAAAGGCTCTGATAACTTTCAACCGCATAGCTGGCAGAATGGCCTTTGGCAAAACTAAAGCCAGCAAAGTGGTTCACCTGGCGCCAGATCTCTTCTGAAGTCATCGGATCATAGCCCTGTTGTCGGCAATGCGCATCGTATTTATTTTTTACCTCTTGCAATTTAGCTTCGTTCCTTCCCTTGCCCCCCATCATGCGCCTTAATACATCGGCATCCGCCAGGTCCAGCCCGCCAAAGTGATGCACAACTTTTAACACATCTTCCTGATAAACCATCACACCATGTGTTTCTTTTAACTGCTCCTCCAATATGGGATGGGGATAGGTAAAACTTCCCGGTTGGCGGGTGCGCCGAATGTATTCTTTCATCATGCCGCTTTTGGCTACACCGGGACGGATAATGGAACTGGCCGCCACCAGGGTAAGGTAATCTTTACATTGAAGTTTGCGGATCAGGGCCCGCATGGCCGGACTTTCGATGTAGAAACAACCGATGGTGTCGCCATTTACCAACCGCTCATTGCTTAACGCGTCTGTTTTAAAGGTGTGTACGTGGTGGATGTCTATGTCGATGTTTCTAGTGTTATATACCAGGTCTTTGGTTTCTTTGATATGACCTAAACCGCGCTGGCTAAGTACGTCCAGTTTTTCAAACCCAATTTCTTCGGCAATGTGCATATCGAACTGCGAGGTGGGATAACCTTTTGGAGGCAAATCCAAAGCGCCATAGCAGGTTAAGGGTTCTTCGGAAATGAGAACGCCACCGGCGTGAATGCTGCGGATGCTGGGGTAATTGGAAATGGCGTTGTAATGTTCCAAGATGTCGCGGCAAAGGTCTGTTTTGTTTAAAGGGGATTCGGGAAAGGTAATTAAACGGTCTATTTCCTCTTTGGGCAACCCGTGTACCTTGCCCATTTCGCGGATAATGGAGCGATCCTGAAAAGTCACCATGGCGCCCAATAACGCAACGTGGCCTCTGCCGTATTTACCAAACAGGTAATTGTAAATATGGTCGCGGTCCTTCCAGGAATAGTCAATATCGAAATCGGGGGGCGAATTACGTTTGGGATTCAGGAACCGCTCAAAATAGAGGTCGAGTTCGATGGGACACACATCGGTTATTTTAAGGCAATAGGCCACCACACTGTTGGCACCACTTCCACGGCCATAATGGTGATAGTTGTTGTTGAGCGAAAAATTGACCATGTCCCAGGTAATGAGAAAATAGGAATTGAAACTCAGGCGGTCAATAATCTCCAGCTCCTTTTTTACCCGCTCCAAAGCAAATTTATTTTCAGATCCGTACCGTTCCTTCAAGCCATGAAACGCGAGTTTTTCGAGCATCAATTTATCTTCATAGGCACTGCCGGTAAATGTCTTTTTATTTTTATGGGTTTTAAAGTCAAATTTAAAATGGCAGGTGTTGGTAAGGTGCCTGGTGTTTTCAATAATATGTGGAAAACCTTCAAAGTAGGTCAACAGCTTATGATAAGGTACGATGTACTCATCGATACCGGCGATGTGTTGCGGCTCAAGTTGCGACAGCACCAGGTTTTTATCGATCGCCCTGAGTTTTTTGTGAACGTCGTAACCGGTCTTGGTTTTGTAAGAAGAACTTTGAAGGATGACGTATTTTTTTTGTAGTTCGTTTTTCTCGAACAGGATTTTATTAAGATCGTTTAACCGCACACCGATGTACTCATTTTCTTTAAGCACACGCAGGCGGCCACGCTGGTAGGGATAAATGACGTAACAGTCCTCTAAGCCTTTTTCGTGAGATAGGTAGTCGATCCCGTGCAGGTTGTGCCAGGTAAGAAGTTCGTTGATTTGTTGAAACCCCTTGTTGTTAATGGCCAACGCGACAAAGAGTAACTCGTCGCCATTTCTGAATTCAGCGCCGACAATTGGCCGGATCTGCTTTTCAAAACACCGTTTCACAAATTGAAGCGCGCCGGTGGTGTTATTAATATCCGTTAAGGCCACGGTATCGTAATGGTGTTTGAGGGCTTCGTCGATTAACTCCTCTACCGAAAGGGTGCCGTAACGCAGGCTATAAAAGCTATGAGCATTGAGGATCAAGGTAACTGACGTTTTTGTTTTTCCTTCTCTTTTTCTGCAGCACTAATAACCGCCTTGGCCAATTTTTCACTTCGCAACTCCCCGCAAGCGGGCATAATCAAATCGCTGCCAAAACGTAAACGAATTTTATCCATCGCAGAATACAGATTGATGCGTTCTTCGGTATCTTCAAACAAATTAATCTGGTTGAAGCCAGATACCAGGTTGCTGAATTTTACGCCAATTAAACGAATGAGCACCCTCCGCGAATAATTTTTAGCAAACAATTCCTGAAGTTTTTGCAACAACACATTGTCAGAAGCCGTATAAGGGATACTTGCCTGAAAAGTATGTGTTTGAAAATCAGAGTATTTGAGTTTTAAGGTTACACAGCCGGTGACCCTTTTCATTTTACGCAGTTCAAATGCCAGTGCGTTGGTCATTCCAATCAGTTCTTTTTTAAGCATCGCCACATCGGTGGTGTCTTTATCGTAGGTGGTTTCGGTACTAATGCTTTTTTGTTCGGTATAGGGCTCTATGGGATTGTTATCGATGCCGTTGGCTTTACGCCAGATAGAAGCGCCATTGTCACCCAGTACCTTTTGCATCAGCTGGATGGGCATGGCCTGTATGGTTTCTACCTTCTCCACTCCCATGTTACGCAGAATGGGATAGGTTTTATTACCAATACCTGGTATTTTTTTTATAGAAAGAGGGGCTAAGAAAAACTTTTCCGTTCCATGTTGGATGTGTTTTTCGCCATCGGGTTTCGACTCACCAGTGGCTACTTTAGAAACCGTTTTGTTTTGCGACATGCCAAAAGAAATGGGCAGGCCGGTTTCTTTGATAATGGTTCTGCGTAACTCTTTTGTCCACAATAAACTGTCTTTCACATAACGGTCCATACCGCTTACATCCAGGTAATGTTCATCAATACTGGCTTTTTCAAAAAGAGGTGCTTCCTTTTCTATGATTTCGGTTACGGTGTGTGAATATTTGGAGTATAAATCCATATCGCCCCGCACAAAAATGGCATGGGGACACAGGGCTTTTGCCTGCTTGCTCGGCATGGCTGAATGAACGCCGAACTGACGGGCTTCATAACTACAAGAGGCCACCACACCCCGGTCGGAGGTGCCACCAATAATTACCGGCTTACCCTTCAGTGTGCTGTCAACCAGCCGCTCTACCGAAACAAAAAAACTGTCAAGATCCATGTGTACGATCGTCCGTTCCATTAAAATTCGATTTTAAGTTTTCAGCTTAAAATTACCACTAAAAACCGCAGTAGTGTGCTACAAAATATAGCAATCACCCCTCACAAAGAATAAAACACTAAAACACCAGGGTTATTTGCTGAGGCCCGCCACCAGATTGATGGTAAGCGCTACCACAAACGTATTCAGTGCAAACGAAAGGAGTCCGTGAAGCAGCACGACACGCCGGATTCGTTTTGAAGAGATTTCAACGTCCGACACCTGAAAGGTACAACCAATCACAAACGAAAAATACGCGAAATCAATATAATCCGGCGCTTCATCCCCGGGAAAATTGAGGCCGGCGGCGGCGCCTCGCTCGTCATCGCCATAATACAGGTGCGCGTAATGAAAGATAAAAACCGTATGGGTCATAAGCCAGGCCAGCAACATGCCGCCCACCGCCACAGGCACAAAGAGCGCGGTTTCGGTATTTTTTGTTTCGCCGGACACGATGAGTAAAAGAACGGTGAACATACTGGCAAAGGAGGAAATCACGATCATGGTAAATACAAACACTTTGCTCCCATCATCCTGCTGGGCAACTCTTTTGATCTGGTCAATGGGTCGCGTAAATAAAATGATCCAATCGCTCAGCGTAAACACAAAAGCAAAGGTAATCCATAACAACATCGCCAAAAGTAGAGGACTCAACGCGCGGGCAGGAATAATAAAGTATACCGCCAACGAAAAGGCGATTCCCAAAAACATGCGGTGCAAGGGACGCATTTTTAAAAAGAAATTGTTTGTTTTGTCTGGATTAAGGCCCGGCATATTGAGGTTATTTCATTTCAAAGATAAACTAAAAACAAAACATAAAACGTGTCACGTTTTTTAAACAACCTGTTTAAAACGGCCCGTCGTTGCCGTTCGAATTATATTTGTCCTCAACTCGCTTTGCTTTAAAATTTTCCTAATTTTAAAACTTATTATATGCTGAATCATGAGAAGTAACCCGCTTCAGGAAAAAAACACAAAAAACAACCTCCTCTGGCCGTTCCTTACATGCTGCCTGCTGCTCCCACTGGCTTTTACAAACATTAAAAACTCACACGACTGGGGCGATGATTTTGCCATGTACCTGATGGAAGCCGGAAACATCGTTAAACACAAAGACCCCGGCCAAAATGGATTTATCATCAACCCTAATGCCATGATGGGGCCACAGTCCTACCCAATTGGTTACCCCTTGATTCTGGCACCCATCGTTAAAACATACGGCCTGAACTTCCGCGCTTTAAATATCTATCAGAGCCTGCTACTCATTGGCGCCCTGCTTTTTGGGTTTTTATTTTTATACCGACATTTTTCGGGCTTAAGCAGTTTGCTCATTACCCTGATCATTGCCTATAATCCGGTGATACTAAATTTTAAAACGGAAATTTTGTCGGATATCCCTTTTTGGTGCATCGTAAATCTGGTACTTTATCTTATATACAGCAACAGACATAACACCGGTTGGACGTTGTTTTTGGGCGCTTTAATCGGGTTCAGCATTCATGTGCGGAGCATTGGGTTTGCAGTACTGATTAGTTTGGTACTGTACCAGTTACTCAAAGATCTCAGCGACCGCCGCTCCGACTGGAAAAAATATTTGCTCTTTTTAGTCGCGTTCACGTTGGTCTTTTCGGGATTAAAACTTTTATTCCCATTGGACACGAGTTATACGTATTTTGAAGGGGAGGTGTTGAATACAAGCGCTAATCATCTCTCCTACAACCTCGAAAGCATCTGTAACTTTTTCAAATCGCCCGGTTTAACCGATTACTATTTTATCACCAGTATCTGTGCCTACACGTTCCTCACCTTTATGGTTATTGGTTTTTTTATTGAAATTCAATCAAATCCGTTTTCATTTCTCAACATCCTTACTGTTCTTTTTGTCGGCGTCGTGATCCTGTATCACTTTGGCGATGCCGGCATCCGGCTTATCCTTCCCCTGCTGTTTGTTTTCTTTTATTACTTTGCAATGGCATTCAAAAAAATCATGGGGACGCTGCATTTTAATTACAAGTTTATTGCCATAAGCGGTTGCCTGGTTCTTTTTTGCACGTATTATACCCCAATTCGCACACTCATCGTTACGACCCACGAGGTGATAGAAGGGCCATGTACCAGTGCGTCGCAGGAAGTTTTCGGTTATATGAAGGAGAATGGCATTGTTTCAAAAAACATTGGGTTCGACCGACCGCGGGCTCTGTCGCTTTTTACAGCCAATAACGGTTTGCATTTGAGCGATGAACACCTGCTGGAAGAAGTTAAAAATTATCAACTGGATTACGTGTTGGTACACCAGACGGAAACCAGTGAAGCCAAAAAAAATAGTATTTACAGCGACACCCTTACTTTCAAAAAAGTATTTACCAATGGTACTTATGGGTTGTTTAAAATAAAGGCACCCTGATTAAGCCTGTATGTAAAAGCTCAAATCTTATAGTAAACCCTTAAACCGATGCCATTTTGCAATTTTAACGCAGGGTTCGTTCCTATGTTCACCTTTTCGTGAGACAACGTATACAGCAGTTGCATTGTAATTTTTTTACTCATGTCCAGATTGAGCCCTAAACCGGCGAAAGCACCAATACCAAAGCCTACCGGTCGCCGCGTTGGTGGTGGTGCAGGATAAAGCGTTTGGTTGACATAATAAGTCAGGTCAATAACCAGACCATTAATGTAAATGGTGTTCTGATCGAATTTAGCCAACGTGCCATTAACCCCTATCTCTCCAAAAAAATTAAACTTTTCATCGTCCCCAAAAATTTGCTGAAACCCAAATTGGATTAACAGACGCTGTTCTTTACCGGTGATTGGAAACGTATATACATTGGTATTGTTCGCAGGATTAACACTGGGTGGCCTTATGGTATTAATTGTAAAAACACCGCCAACATTTATCTTAGACCCATTTAAATTAAAAATGAACGCGCCTCTTCGTTCGATCGGAATTTTGAAATTAACACCTACCATGATCGCGGAATTATAACGCATGTTAACCGGCATATCACTCTCGGTAAATACCCATTGTTTTTGATCCACACCCAGGGCCTCGGCAATCTGGTCATACTGTCCATAACCACCCCCGTATTCGTTCACGATTTTCTGGTACATAAAACTGTTAATGAATGTGTTTTTGTTGCCATACACATCAAACCCATAACCATTGTAAGTACTTGCAGAGTATTTATTGGCGAAATAAGAGCCTACATATAGCCCGGTGAGGAATTTGCTTTTGGCTGGTTTTGGCTCCTGCACCTCGCCATTGTCGCTTTGCGGGAAAACGGTTGTTACTGAGAGTAAACATAAAAAAATCCAGTTCATTTTAGTTCTAAAAACATTTTTCATGCTTAAATGTATAAATTTTAACACTAAAATGGGATTTATATAGAATTCCCATGGTAATTACAATCTATACCATTGTTGCTGACGGCCGGGCAATGGACTCTAAACGCATGATTGTTGCAGAAAAATAAACGACCCTTATAATTAATACTCACAAAGCCACCCTACATCGGGGTGGCTTTTTTTTATCTGAAAATTGACAAAAACCTGAAAAATCTTACATCTGTAACAATTAAATGTTAAATCCGGTTGGTTTATTCTAATATTATTCAATCTTCGTAATGGCAAACACCAACGAGCCAAATACGCTAAATTGCTACGCGAGGCTCACAGATCTTTTAGCTTATACTACTTTAACGATGAAGAAACTATTTTTAGTCTATTTCGCCATTCTCGCTACTATCTGCGCCAGTTTCGTTTTATTAAAAAAAACGTATGACGAGTGGACCACCTACTCAGAACTCACCCATAGGGCAAATAACATCCTTTTGGCTTATCAGGATTTAAACACACAGATTAGTAACGCCGCCGTGCTAAACCCAAAACTGGTGGATGTCCAAAACAAGTCTCAAACGTTCACTATTTTTTCAGCGGACAAAAAATCTATTCTAAAAAATTTGGTGACATTGAACTATCTGGTAAAAGATTCCATCAACATAAAAATAACAAAACAACTTACTTCCGAAATACCGCGTGAATTAAACTGGATATTTAACAGCGATGTCCCAGATTCCATTTTGCATCAACAGGCAAAACGACGCCTGGCAGCACTTGAATCGGTCATCAGGCACATGAATCAGGGAATTAACAGGACCCGTTTCCTGATTGATTACCGGAGCCGAAATATGAATAGAAGTTTTAACCAACTCATCCTTTTGGTTTTTATTTTTCTGTCACTGACACTATCTCTATTAACCTACACCATCCTAAGCCTTTTTAACCAACGTGTAAAAGGAAAGAAAAAAGATTCTAAGCTAAAAGAAAAAGACCTGCAATACCTGCACGTTCTTGACAACATGCTTGAAGGTGTACAAATTCACGACTTTAACTGGCGCTATACTTATGTAAACGAT
>Ga0075160_10002523_pt1 | contig 10858 bp, 9 predicted proteins | sample JI91814C2DNA_FD_70969 | JGI IMG/M metagenome (GOLD analysis project Ga0075160, IMG submission 70969) | Wastewater effluent complex algal communities from Wisconsin, to seasonally profile nutrient transformation and Carbon sequestration -... | ecosystem: Engineered > WWTP > Effluent > Algae...
TCAATTTCAGTTTTGTCAAGATGATTTTCTACCTAACCCCACATCTCTCAGGAGTTGTAATATTATGTAGAAATTTCCCCTTCCCTAATTCGCTTCGCAAGGCAGGGGACTTTCGTATAGAGGATAGTATTGAGTTACCTCTTTCCGTGCTTTTCCCCTTTTGCAAAGGGGTTAGGGGATTTTCGGAAAGGGGTGTTGGAAAAAAAAGCAAACCTCACCTGAAAAGTCGGGGATAGGTAAGTAAGGAGAATAAATCATGAATAAAAAACAAAACCAATCTTTCCAAAAAAGAATCTTCCACGCACTGAGGATATTATTAATTATCCTCCTGTCAGCCTGTAAATTTTCATTTGCAGAAGACAAGCTTTCTCAGATTGCTACTGCGTTTAATCTAAGTAAGCCTCAGAGTGAGAAGGATGCAAGGATTATCATTCAGTGTGATGCGGATACTCCGACGGGAGTTCGCTCGATTCGCGGGCTGGTCACGGATTATGAGACGAATGCTGTTATTTCGAATGCATTTGTTAGCACGCAGGTTTCTACCGAGGTGTATTCTACTGATGCAGAGGGAAAATTTAAAATCCAAAAAGTAGGAATGGAGACAACGCGCGTTACCCTCAAAGTGGTAGCGGATACTTATAAAAGTCTATCTACCCCGATTGAATTTACCTGTCAAAATTTGAATGCTTTGATCTATCTTCCAAAAGAAACCATTACAGGCACGAACACAGCGTCTAATCCGAATAATACTCCAGTTACTCCGACGGGCACTGCTTCAACAGCTTGTATTTTTAGCATGTCTATCTATGGCGGTTGTAAGTTATGATTTTTCTCTCTCAGGGGATAATGGTTCGACAGGCTCACCATGACAAAATATGTGTCACCCTGAGCCTAGTCGAATGGGGCAAATCCGTTTTTATCAGTGCAAGTCAGTGGTTAATATTACCTTTCATCCTTTCCATCTCCAATTGTGTTATCTTTTATCCTCTCGTGGAAAAAAGTTTTGAAGTGGAAGACAAATCGGGCTCTTATGCGATAGCAGCATTGTATGCACTTGCTGACAAAGAAGCACCTAGAGCGGGTAACGGTGGAACTTTACAAAAACTAAATCCGGGTAACGCGGGATTTACTCTTTCCTGGAGCGAAGGCACGGACGACAAGACAGATGCATATAGTCTACGCTATAAAGTATATACTTCAACCTCAGACAATATTCACACTGTTGCAGATATTGAGGCTAATGGCGAATTACTTACAGAATCTACAAAGTCCATGTCTAGTCTTACTATTTCTAATTTGCGAATTCGTGGGACGGTTTCTTATTACAATGTAATCGTGCAGGACTTGTTTGGTAAAAAGACCGCCTATTCATCTGTATCCGCTACGATTATTCCAAAATACTTTTACGCATTAAACCAATCTGACAATTCTGTTTCCATTTTTACTGTTAATAAAACGACAGGTGAACTAACGCAAATCAATACACTGATTGGAGGAAACTCTCCTTCTTCGATCTACATTCCACCCCAAGGAAACTATTTGTATATGGCTTCGACTTCTGAAAATAAAATTATACTTTATACTTTGGATGCAAATACAGGTGGATTAACCTTTACAAATTCCTATTCCGGCGGCAGTGGAGTAATCTCGTTAATCGCTGACACGGAAGGACGTTATCTTTATTCTGCTGATTCTCTCTCGAATAAAATCTTTATGTTTAAGATTAACTCTACTGACGGCACACTTACGCCGCTGACTGCTGTATCTGTGGCTACTGGTAATTATCCGATTCACTTAAGCATTGACCCTTCTGGCAGTTTTGTCTATGCGATGAATCGGGATTCGGATAGTGAATCTCAATTTGTGCTAAATTATACCACAGGTGAGTTGACTCCTCTTGTTGTATCTTCTCAGGTGACAGGAATCAAGCCTTTACAGGCTGCAATTGATCCTTTGGGCTCTTACGCATTCGCTACAAATTTCATCGGAAATTCTCTTTCCAATTTCAAGATTGACCCTGTGCGCGGCGAATTGAAATTATACGCTACTCTAACTACAGCCCTCAGCTCCGGTCCTTCCTCTCTTCAATTTCATCCCTCCGGGAATTATCTCTATGTAGCTGAGTCTACGGCAAATCAAATTCGGCAAATGAGTTTAGACCGAACAAATGGAATCTTACAGCCATTAGCCACGGCAACTGTCTCCCAGACTGGCAATCCATATTACATTTTATCAGATTACGGGGGCAAATTCTTATACTCCGTAAATAAAACAGGAAATTCAGTGAGTCTCTATACAATCGGTAGTGATGGCTCACTATCGTATAATTCAAATTATCCGACAGGAAATACTCCTGTATACGGAGTTCTATATCATACAGTGGAGTAAAATAATATGAAAAAAGTTATAAAGTTATTTAAAAAAAGCCTAAAGCGAATCGTTCTAAGGCAAATAGATTTCTCACACTTCGCAAACTGTGAAGCCGCTCGGTTCGAAATGACTGGTATAAATTCCATCCGTGTTTATCTGTGTTCAGTCCGCCCTGCGCTTTGCGCCCAACGCCTTCGCATGGTAATCTTTTCTCTTATCCTCACCAGTTGCGCGAGCATTGAGAAAAATCCTATCGCTATTCGAACGCATGAATATGGAAGTTTTGAATTCAAGCAAGTGGGGCTTGGTGGATTTTCGGAAAGCTGTGAAATTTTATACGAAAAAAAAATCGTTCACGGCTTATTCGTATTACCCATTAACCCGCTTAATAAAGAAGAACTTCCTTCTCTTAAAAATAAAAAGATTAGAATAAAATATTTAGTTCGTAAATTAGATTTGCTTTACAACGCTTTGGGATTTGTATTTAGTATAATCACTCAGACGGTTGTGGTAGAAGACTGTGGGCGGACGAATAATCGAGACGATTTAGTAGAGCAAAAGTCTGTAGACTTTATGAAATCATTTCTTGGAAAGTATGAAAAGATTAAAGCGTTAAGAGACGAAGGAAAGTTAAACGTAAAAATTGTAAACGGGCGAATGGTCATTGTCCTCTCAACTGATGTCTTGTTTAACGTTGGCTCTAAAGAACTTTCTTTCAAAGGAAAAAAAGCGATTATTGAAATAACAAAAATTCTTTCTGAAATTGAAGATCAAAAATTTCAAGTGGAAGGGCATACGGATAACGATCCATTTAAAGCAGAAGGAGCGACTAATTGGGATTTGGCGGCAAGCCGCGCGCTCAGTGTTCTAAATGAAATGATTAAAACAGGAATGCCATCGACTAAAATCTCAGCCGCAAGCTTTGGCGATGCAAGACCGTTAGTCGCAAACGATACCCCTTCCAATAAAAAGCAAAATCGTAGAATTGAAATTGTAGTTCTGCCGGATATTGAATCTTTGCCTGGCTATGAATGACATTGTGAGGTTTATGCACTTAGCATTTTTTCAACATGCCCGATATATTTCTTTAAAAAATTCATATCGGGAGTTCTACCTTTTTTTCCGACGGATAATTCTTCTTTGACTCGTAAGACGAAATACATTTCCATTTCTCCTTTTCCTTTTACAGGAATTTTGCCTCTGAATTGGAAATCGAAGAAGTCTTTTGTCATAAGGTATAGGTCATGCGATATATTGACCTTATCCGCTTCTCCGTTTGCTTCCATTCTTTGCGCAATATTGACCGTGTCTCCCCAAATATCAAAGTTAAATCTTTGTTCTCCTAAAACTCCGCAAACAACAGGACCGCAGTGAATTCCGATTCTTACCTTCCAACTTGGAAGTCCTTTTCTCTTTTGGCTCTTTTGGTATTTGCGTAGAAATTCCTGTATTTTGAGAGCACTTAAGACTGCATCGACTGCGTGAAGGCGTTTACTCTCTGTTATCCCGGCAGCCGCCATATAGCTATCACCGATGGTTTTTATTTTTTCTATACCCTTCATTTGAACGATTCTATCAAAGTGCGAATAGCATTCATCTAACTCAGAAAGTAATTTCTCGGGTGAAAGAGTGGAGGCAATCTTTGTAAACCCCACAAGATCACAAAAAAGAATAGAGGCAGAAGGAATCGATTTTGGTTTTACTTTTCCATTTCGTTTTAATTCTTCTACAATGTATTTAGGTAGGACTGAATTTAATATATCATCTGTTTTTTTGAAAGAGTCTTTTAATTCTTTATCGAAAATACGGTAAGCGGTTCTTTGAATGAAAGAATTTTGCTCAAACAAAATATCTGTGCAAATTCTGTAAGGAAGCCTTGCACGCCTGACAATAATTTCAAGTAGCGGATACATCTTATTTTCCGAGCTAAAGATTGTATCAAAACCAATATTTCTGCCTCGAGCACGAAGGGAATTTATCGCATACTCCATATTCTCCTCATATTTTTTTCTTAGAAAGGAATCATTTTTCTTAATGTCTAAAACTTTAAAGAAGAACATTTGATTTTGCGATTTGAAAGTTGCTTCATAGTATGAGTTTAGGTTTCCACTCAAATTGAGCTCTCCTTGGGTTGCAATCCACCAGTGTTTGAACAAATTGAAATAGGGAGGTTTTTGGCTTATATCTGGAAATTCCTTTCGCAGGGTGTCGATCATGCCTTCGGTAATCTTACGAAACGAGACTCCTTCAATAGCAATGTAGTCAGAAACTCCCGGCGGCTTCTTAAGCTCCTCCTGCAAATGGAGCAGTAAATATCTAGCCATTTCGCGTGCTAGCTCATATCTGATTTCTTTTCTGTTCATTCAATTGCCAATATTAAATTCTCCTTGCTTAATGCTTTTACAAATTCAATTTGGTTAATGTGAAAACAAAAAAAAAGCCAGAGACTGCAAGAGAGCAGCTAATCAATCCCGACGGCTTGCCAGCGTTTGGGATTTTTTCCCAAGCCATTAATGAAATCAATTTTAAGGATTACCAATACTTATCTCCGTTTGGTAAGAAAAAGAATTCTATAAGTAAACACTTTGCTTACAATCAATTTGAATATGTGGGCGGAGTTTCCGATAAAATTATTTTTGGTGTTGCCATTGCGGATTTGAAGTTTTTGACTACTACTTTTTTTTATATCTATCTTCCTGAGACAGGTAAATTCTTTCACAAAAGTTTCAAAGCTCCTTTTTCTATCGGCTCTAAGTTTTCTAATTTTCCCGAAACAGGAGTAGTATCTTTTTCTCAGGGAAAAAACAAAATCGAGATGGCTCCGTTAAACGGTAGGCGAAAGCTTACCCTAGAATTGGCTTCAGGCGAAACAGTCGAAGCTGAATTTTTAGAAGAAGGAATTGAACCTCTTCGTATTTGCACACAAGCCGGCGTCAATGGTTGGGTGTATGTGCGCAAAACAGCTGGTAGTCCCGTCATTGGAAAAATTGATTGTGATTTAGGAAAGTTTGATTTGGAAAAACTTGGCGTTTATGGGCATAATGATTACAGTGTAGGATTTATGCGAAGGGAAACATTTTGGAATTGGGCTAGCTTCACTGGTAAGATAGAGAAGGGTGTAATTGGTATTAATCTCTCTTGCGGGGTAAATGAAACTAGCTTCTCCGAAAATTCTCTCTGGCTAAACGGTGAACGATTTCAAATGCCACTTGTGTCCTTTCAATATGATAAGAGAGACTTAAAGAAAGATTGGAAAATTGTTTCGAGTGATAGTGCTATTGATTTGGTGTTTAAGCCCGAAGGAAATTACCGAGAGAACATAAATGCATTTATCGTTGCCTCAAACTTTAACCAATTATATGGAAAATACTTTGGGAAAATACAAATTAGCCCCACAAAGTCAATTAAGATCAACGGCATGTATGGATATGCCGAAGATCATTATGCAAAATGGTAAATTAATAAAAGAAGGATAGGAACTACAAATGAGTGAAGAGGAAATGGAATTCAGTGAGGATGATTTTAACTATGCCGACAAACAGATTACTATTTCTGTTCGGACGATTGGTATTCCAGAAAATCTCCCTAAGAACGGAGTAATTTTAGATTTAAAAGGTATTTTGAATATATACTCTGCAAATCCTTTGAAAGCGGTCCTTGCGAATTTAATCAATTCCGGTAAGACTAAAATTTACATTTACATGAAGCATCTGGATAATATCGATTCGTCGGGACTCGGTGGTTTAATCGCCGTTCAAACGAAACTCTTGAAAATAAACGGAGTGCTAAAAGTTGTAGAGCCTTCTGATAAAGCAAGGTCAGTTTTGAAATTAACCAACCTGGAAAGTTACTTTCATATGAACGATATATTTGTTCCTTAGGTAAATATCATTATGCCGCACCAGTAACCGGCATAAACTCTTCAATAATTCTATACACCGCCTGAGCGAGAGCTGGATCAAATTGTAATTCCATTGCTCTTGTTTCGGGACTGGTGACTAAAATATTTTCTAACCCTTTTGGTTTAAAGCGGAAGTAAGTAAGCTTCGTATAAATGTCCATTTTAAAATTGTCGCTATCTAGTCGAATCGCACTTATTTCTTCGAGGGGTAATCTAAAAGTTTCCGCTAGTAGAAAACGGAGTCTGCTTGATTCATAGATAATATCTCTGATTGTATCCGGGTCTGTGATTTGTATGTCTGCCATAGTGGCGTTATTAGATATTATTCGATAAGTTTGTCAAGAAATTATTTTGAAAATATCTCGAGTAAAATCGGAAGATAATAACAATCCAACTTAAATGAATTAAAAAAACCATTGTGTCCACCATAGTTTTCAATCCTGACCGTCAAATTAGGATTAGGCGTTAGCTCATAAAAATCTTCTGGATGAACTACAGGGTCATCCTTTGCAGTGATGATTGTTGTTGGTGTTTTTAGATTTTTAAAATAATCTTTCGTGAGTGTGTAGGTTTGAAAGTATTCATCTGCACTTTTATAAGGACTGTAATCAGGAATAATTCTTTCTGTAAGTTTCATCACAGTATCCGCATTTTTATATTTTTCGAAATCATACAAAAAGGGAAAGAGTCTTTCTTTTTCTTCGAGCGAGCGCATCCATTGCTTCAAAAAGTATTTTCGTAGAAATGGATTTTCATCCATCATCTCTGTGCTAGACTTTGGATGAATCGCGGGGCTAATGCCTACAGCGTGTTTTAAATTGGGAATTATTTTTTTAGTGTTATTTCGTGCAATGCGAAGAGCGAAGTTTCCACCAAGAGAAAATCCAGTGACAAAGAATGGATTGCCCTTATCCGCTAGCTTAGAAACTTCTTTTGCTGCTGTCATAGTTTCTTCTAAGAGGCTACCATTGAATATCCCCTCATTGAGATGATGAGTTCCTCCATGATCGCGCAGATTGATTCTAAAAACATCAAATCCATTATTATAAAGGTAGGCTCCCGTCTTTAATATATACGCAGAATTTATATGTCCTTCCCATCCATGTAAAAGTAAAACTAATCCTTTCGGATTTTTATTCATCTGCTTGGACAAATACCCGATTAGCCGCACATTCTTTCCTGCCTGGATTAAATAAAGCTTTGCCTGTTCAAACATTGCATTCTGTTTTAGTTTTTCGAATTTCAAACTCGCAAGGATTGTCTGCACAGTTGCAGAGCGAAGTAGTAAGGGAGGTTTAAATTTTGGAACCATATTTTATATACTGATTGATCTATTTGTTTCTGATTTCATTCAAGTCTAGTTTTAGTTGCTTGGTGTTGTTGTCGAGAAGAAACTGATTACGAAGAATACCACCGATGGACACCGAGGGCACCGATAAAAGATACGATAGGTTTTATTTTTGAGTTAATAGGGAAGTTAATGTTAGTTTTCAATTTTATTAAGTTAAATGCCAGTTATCCAGTCACCTCGAACGTTCGAAAGAAATAGTCCCGTGCTTGGCGAAAAGATCGTGAGAGGTCTATTTTACAAATTACGAAAAGGCAAACCTAAAACTGTGCTTATAGATTAGCTATCTCAAATTGCAAACCCTGATGTTGCTAGTTTTACTCTAAAATTTCTTGTTTAATTCAACTTGACTTCTTATTGGAATCCGAAAGATACTTTTTTAAATGCTATTATAAGGAAAGCTAATAAAAATAAAATGAACAGTTACATACGAATAGCCGCAATCGTGCCGGAACTCAAAGTCGGCGATGTTGAGTTTAACACAAAAGAAATTATTTCGTCGCTAGAGAAGGCAAAGAAAGAAGGTGTGGAGATTGTAATATTTCCAGAACTTTGCATTACTGGTTATACGTGCGCGGATTTGTTTTATCAATCCAAACTCAGGCGAGAAGCGATAAATGCTTTAATTGAAATTGCAAAAGTGACTGGATTACACGGAATTACCGCAATCGTGGGACTTCCTGTGGAAGTAAATAGCAAGCTTTATAACTGTGCAGCTTTACTTGCGAATGGAGAAATCATAGGCATTGTGACTAAGGCATATTTACCGACGACGGGAGAGTTTTACGAAGAGAGATGGTTTTCGAGTGAACTAGATAGAGTAGGTGAGTTTGTAAAAATGGAGGGAAAGGAAATTCCGTTTGGTGCAGATTTGCTATTTGCCGCTGAGAATTTATCTGAGTTAAAGATTGGAATTGAAATCTGTGAAGATTTATGGGCTGTTATTCCTCCTAGTAGTGAGCTTGCGATTTCGGGAGCGACTCTACTTTTAAATCCTTCTGCAAGTAATGAAATACTGGGTAAATTTGAATACCGTAAAGAATTAGTCCGGCAACAATCTGCTCGTTGTATAGCGGCTTACGTGTATTCGTCGGCTGGGGCGAATGAGTCTTCCACCGACGTGGTATATTCCGGTCATGCGCTTGTTGCAGAGAATGGATCAATTATAGCCGAGTCTTCTCGATATTCTTTTGCAACTGAAATGACTCTTATGGATATTGATCTAGAACGGCTTGTAAATGATAGAATTCGAAATAGTAGTTTTTCTAAATCTGCTGCCGAAACTAAATTTACAGAAATTAATTTTACACTATCTCGAACAACAAAAGAGAAGCTAATGCGCGTTATTCCTAGAATGCCTTTTGTGCCTACTGATCCGGCGAAGCGAAATGCAAATTGTGAAGAAATATTTCTCATTCAATCTACTGGTCTTGCCAAGCGGCTAAAGCATACTAACTCTAAGAAAGTTGTTCTTGGTCTTTCGGGCGGGCTTGATTCTACTCTTGCCCTTTTGGTTTGTATTAAAGCATTTGAAATTCTCGGGATGGATAAAAAAGGAATTCTTTGTATCACCATGCCGGGCTTTGGCACAACAAATAGAACTAGAACGAATGCAGAGACTCTTGCTGTCGAGCTTGGAACAAGTCTACAGATTATTTCTATTGCCGATGCAGTCTTGCAACACTTCAAAGATATTGGGCAGGACTTAAATCTTCACGATATTACCTACGAGAATTCGCAAGCGAGAGAGAGAACGCAAATTTTAATGGATCTGGCTAACAAAGAGAATGCGCTTGTCATTGGAACGGGAGATATGTCAGAGCTGGCACTTGGCTGGTGCACTTACAATGGAGATCAAATGTCCATGTATGGGGTTAATGCCGGTATACCCAAAACGCTTGTGCGTTATTTGATAGAATGGAGAGCAGACGCAGAATACAAAAACAATATCGGAAAAATTCTACACGATATTTGCAATACTCCTGTCTCACCCGAGCTTCTTCCTGCTAAGGATGGGGAGATTGTGCAAAAGACAGAAGAAGTAGTTGGTCCTTATCTACTGCATGATTTCTTTTTGTATTATATGCTTCGCTTGAATTATTCTCCTTCTAAAATATTCTTTCTCGCAAAACAAGCATTTGCCAATGAGTTTGAATCTTCTGAAATTAAAAAATGGATGTTAGTTTTCTATAAACGATTTTTCTCACAACAATTCAAACGCTCTGTAATGCCAGACGGACCGAAAGTAGGTTCTGTTGCCCTTTCACCGAGAGGAGATTTACGTATGCCAAGTGATGCCAGCGCAAACTTATGGTTATCCGAGATTGACGGAATGGAGTAGCAAAGTGTCATTCCCAAAATTTTCTGTTGGGAATCTCAATAACACAAAGGGCGAGAGATTCCAGATAAAAGAATTCGGGAATGACTACTCCAAATCCAGTTGCAGCTTTCTAATTTTCTTTTGTTGGATATCGCCGGTTGGATCGTTGCCTAATTTGGCTGCAATAAATTCTCTCGCTTTGTCGGAAGTCTGGTAGCGAAGATAAGGCTTCTCTGAGAGTATACAATCTAGAATTACGCGTGCTACTTCGTCGGGGCTTTGACCTGCGGCGAAAGATTTTTTTGCTGTATCCATGTATGTTTTTAGAACGGGCGCATAATCGTCATTTAACACTCCACCTGATTTTTGCATATCACCTAGAACTCGATTTACAAATTCTGTCTGAATAGCTCCGGGCTCTATGATGGACATTTTTATATTGAAGAATGGTTCAAGGTAAGTTGCCATGCTTTCAATTAAACCTTCAAGTGCAAATTTGGATGAGCAATAGATTTCATTCATTGGTTGACCGATTAGCCCACCCACTGAGGTTACAGAAATAATATGTCCTGATTTTCTTTCTCGCATGGAGGGTAATACTGCTTTGATGCAGCGTATCGCTCCGTAGTAGTTTACATCCATTACATTTTCGATTTCTCTCATGGAAGCTTGCTCTAGAGTTCGAATGTAGCCAAACCCTGCATTATTGACTAGAACGTCTATTCTTTCTTCTTTGTCTAATATGAATTTAACGCAATCTAAAACTGATTCATCATTTTGCACATCAAGTTGTCGTATTTCTAATTTAACTCCTTGATCGTTTGCGAATTGTTTTAACTTATCTTTTTTTTCTAGATGTCTCATCGTCGCATAGACTTTGAAGTCAGTCTTTGCAAGTCGGACTGCTGTGTGCAATCCC
>Ga0075160_10002525_pt1 | contig 10854 bp, 8 predicted proteins | sample JI91814C2DNA_FD_70969 | JGI IMG/M metagenome (GOLD analysis project Ga0075160, IMG submission 70969) | Wastewater effluent complex algal communities from Wisconsin, to seasonally profile nutrient transformation and Carbon sequestration -... | ecosystem: Engineered > WWTP > Effluent > Algae...
CTGCTCGAGTACAAGCGCTACCGCGACCTCGCGCGCGAGCTCGACCGCCGCGCCGACACCCGCTCGCGCCAGGCGCCGTTGGTGCTGACCCAGCCGCCGCAGCTCACGGAGCCCGGCGACGAAGAGCTGCTCGACATCGGCGAGGTCGGCCTGTGGGACCTGACCGCGGCGTTCGCCAAGCTGCTCGAGGAGATCGGCTCGCAGGGGCCGATGCAGATCGAGCGCGAGAAGCGCGACGTCGGCTACTACACGCGGCGGCTGCTGCAGCAGTTCCTGGAGCGCCGCGAAGTGCGGTTCAGCGAGATCTTCGACAAGCGTGAAGGCCGCTACGGGCTGATCGGCACGCTGATCGCGCTGCTCGAGATGATGAAGCAGGGCTACCTGCGCGCGTTCCAGGAGAACTGCTTCGACGAGATCCACCTGGTCTACAAGGGCGGCGAAGGCGTCACCGCCGACCAGATCCTCGCCGGCATCAGCGCCGACGAGGAGCAGCAGCGGCAGAAGGACGCGGCTGCCGCGGCCGCGACCGAAGCGGCCGCCAGCGGTGCGGAACCGCCGGCCCAGTTCGACGCCGCCGAGCTCGCTTCGGTGCTCGGATCCGGGGACGACGACGAGGACGAGGACGATCCGTTCACGGCGTCGACCACGGCCGACGCGGACGACGAGCCCGACGAGGAGTCGAGCGAGTTCCGCCGCCGCGACGACGGCGAGCTCGGCGCCGAATCAGCGGGCTGACGCTACCTGCGGAGGGGCGTCGAGGGCCCGTGCGGTTCTTCCGCCGCGATCAGTCGGCGAGCCGTGGCTCGAGTCGGGTCGCCGATCAGCCGATCAGCCGATCAGCCGATCAGGGCGGGCAGGCGGCCGGCGAGGGCGCGCAGGGCCTTGCCGCGGTGGCTCAGCCGGTCCTTGGTTGCCGCGTCGAGGGCCGCGAACGTGCGGGCCGGATCGTCGGCGAACTCGCGCGGCACGAAGATCGGGTCGTAGCCGAATCCGCCCTGGCCTGTCGGCGTGTCGAGCAGGGTGCCCTCACAGCGTTCTTCGATCGCCGCCAGCACCCGACCGTCGGGGCCGCAGACGCACAGGCTGCACACGAAGTGCGCCGTGCGATGCGGCGGGCGCACCGGCGCCAGTTCGTCGAGCAGGCGCAGCAGCCGGCCGCGATCGTCGAGGCCGGGGCCGCCGAAGCGCGCCGACAGCACACCCGGACGACCGCCGAGCGCGTCGACGCACAGGCCGCTGTCGTCGGCGAGCGCCACACCCCTTGCGAGCGTCGCCAGCAGCTCCGCCTTCTTGCGCGCGTTGCCGGCGAAGTCGGGCTGGTCCTCGACCGGTTCGAACGGCACGCCGAGCTGTTCGGGCGTGGCCAGCGTGATGCCGAGCGGCGCCAGGATGCGCTCGAGCTCGGCGCGCTTCTTCTTGTTGTTCGTGCCGATCCAGAGCGCCGGCACGGCTCAGATCCCCAGCGCCTGCTTCTGCATGGCCGTGATGTCACCGCACGCCTGTTGCGCCAGCGTCAGCATCTGCTGGAACTGGTCGAAGGCGAACGGCCGCTTCTCGGCGCCCCCGCCGACCTCGATCAGCCGGCCGTCGGCGGCCAGCACCACGCTGAGGTCGACCTCGGCTGTGCTGTCCTCGCTGTAGTCGAGGTCGACCATCGGCGCGCCGTTGACGATGCCGACCGACACCGCCGACACGAGGCCGCGCAGCGGCCACTTCGGCAGCATCTTCTGTTCCTCCATCCACAGCAGCGCGTCGTAGACCGCGACCACCGCACCGTTCACGGACGCAGTGCGTGTCCCGCCGTCGGCCTGCAGCACGTCGCAGTCGACCCACAGCGTCACCTCGGGCAGGGCCCCGAGGTCGACCGCGCAGCGCAGCGCCCGGCCGATCAGGCGCTGGATCTCGAAGCTGCGTCCGTCGAGCGGGCGACCGGTGCGGCCGTCGCGCGGTTTCCGCGGCTGGCCGGCGCCGGGCAGCATCGAGTACTCGGCGGTCAGCCAGCCGCCGGCGTGGCGGTTGTACATCCACTGCGGCACCTGCTCCTGCACGGTCACCGTGCAGAGCACCTTGGTCTTGCCGCTCTCGACCAGCACGGAGCCCGGCAGATCGGTGTAGGAACGGGTGAACTGCAGCGGGCGCAGTTGCTCGGGTTGCCGGTTGTTCTTGCGGGCCAGGGTCGAATCCTCGAAATCGGGGGGAACACCCTAACCGGCGGCCGGGATCGAGGCGAGGGCGGCGCGCAGTTCGTGCACACCGAACGGTTTCGCCATGTGGCGCAGCTCCGGCCAGGCGAGCAGGGCCGGCGGCGTCACCGGCGCCAGCACCAGGATGCAGAGCCGCGGCGCCACCGTGCGGATCGTCGCGGCGAGCGCCTCGTCGTCGTCGAGGCGTTCCTGGTGGTCGACGATCAGCAGCTCGAAGCGCTCGGGCGTGGCCAGCAGGAACGAGCGGGCGGCCGCCCCGTCCGCGCACGCGAACACCGCGCGGCCGGTCGCCTTCAGCTCGCGGCTCAGCAGGTCGCGGACCGCGGCGTCGGCTTCGAGCAGCAGGGCGCCACCGTAGCGATGGCCCGCCGGGGCCGGCACGTCCGCCGGCTCGGCCGGCGCCGCCGCTGCCGCCGGTGCGGCGGGGGCCTCGGCCTCGGCGGTGCGCACCGCCAGCGGCCAGCGCAGCACGGCGCGGATCGAACAGCCCGGCAGATGCGACAGCGCCAGTTCGCCGCCGTGGCCGCGGATCAGGTGGTTCGCGGCCTCGACGTCGAGCGTGTAGGCAGGATCCGCGAACGGCGTGTGCCCGTTCGGCGGCGACTCGTGGCTCCACTCGAGCACCAGTTCGACCTGCACGACCGGTTCGTCGTCGCGGAAGCACAGCTCGGTGCTGATGGACAGGTTGGTGGCGCCGCGCTCGGCACGCTGCATCGCCGCGCAGACGAAGCGCAGCGTGTCGTGCACGACGCCGGGGCCGACCCCGAGCATCGGCAGGTGGGCCGCCGATTCGCGGCGCACCTCGATGCCGAGCTGCAGGGTCTGCAGTTCGTCGGTGATCGCCACCAGCGCCGCCTCCAGCGACGTGCGGCCCGGTTCGAGCGCCCGGTTCCGGCCGAACGCGACCAGCTTGCCGTGCAGATGGCGCAGCCGTTGCACCGCCGCGAGCAGCGCTTCGGCCGTGGCCGGCAGCTGCCGGCGATCGGGGGCCGCTTCGATCAGGTGGTGGGCGCGCCCTTCGACGCCGGACACCAGCGTGGCGAGTTCGTCCGCCAGCGAACGGGCGAGCTGCACGGCGTCGAGGACCGGGCTGGTCGGGGTCGCTGCGGCAAGCGGCGGTGGCTCGGGTGCTGGCGGGGCCACCGGCGGGATCGTCGGCGTCGCGTTCGTCGTGGCCTGCGGCGTCGACGCGGCCGGCACGGCGCTCCCGGCCGGGAGCCGGCGCAGGCGCTGCACGAGCACGGCGCACAGCGCACCGCCGAGGACGCAGAGCAGTTCGATCACGACGAGGAGAGGGCCGGGGAGCCGGGCCAAGCTAGCCCTGCCTGCGTGACCTGTCGAGGGATGCGCTGGCTGCTACGCCTGGGTGCCGAGCCAGAACGTGTGCCGGATCGGCCCGAGGCACGCGGCTCCGGGCGTCGCCACGTCCTCGCCGCCGACCACGAGCCGCGTCGCGGCGCGCACCAGCGTGAAGGCGACGAAGCCGCCGGCGTCGTTGTGGACCACTTCGTGCACCGGCGTGCATTCGTGCGCGATCGCCGCGAGCGGCAGGCCGAGGAAGCGCGCGCGCAGGCGCCAGCCCGGCAGCCGGTGGTCGATCTGGATCGTCAGCTGCACCGCCGGGCGCTGCGGATCGCCGCGCAGCACCAGCAGGCACGGCCAGCCGACGGGGCCGCGGCCGAGCCGGCCGGCGAGCGCCAGTTCGGTGCCCGTGTCGCTCTCGACCAGTCGCTGTGGTTGCAGGAACTGCGCCGAGAACAGGCGTGGTCGCTGGTCCTGGCGCGGCGCGAACGCGTCGAGCGAGCCGAGGTCCTCGCCGGCTTCGAAGCGCAGGCAGTTGCTGGCGTGCAGTCCGCCGTCGCGATCGACGAACAGGACGCCTTCCTTGCGGGTCACGCGCACACGCGCCCCGGCACTCGCGATCAGCACGTCCTTGCGCTTCTTCAGCTCCTTGCCGGTGGTGACGCGGGCGCCGGCGGGTGCGGGCCGCACCAACGGTGGCAGCGCGAGCGGTCGGCCGGCCAGCGCGATCGCCTCGTCCAGGCGAACCGCGAAGCCGCGCGCGGTGCCGTCCTGCACCGTGCCGGCCCACAGGTCGGCATGGCGGTGCGGCGGGAACGCGGCGAGGTGCTCGCGCGCGGCCGCGCTCGTGCTCGCCGCGGCTTCGGCGCGCCAGCGCAGCAGCTTCAGATCGATGCGGCAGTCGGCGGCGCCGAGTCCGGCAGTCGGAGTGCCCTTCGCCCCCGGACCGGCGTCGACCCCCGGACCCACGTCGACCCCAGGGCCGACGGCGACGCCGGGGCCGATCGCGATTCGCGCGTCGTCGGCGGTGGCCTCGATGGGGGAGCTGGCGGCGAGCTGGGCTAGGGTCGCGGCCGCCCGATCGGGGTGCGCGGTCGACTGCACGGGCATCGTCCCGATCTTGGCGCCCGCTGTCGGATCGTGCCACAGCCGTGTCGGCGGTTTCAGCAACGCGGCAGAACTGCCGATGAGAAGGGCACGATGAACCACGTGCGCCTGCTGGGTGATCCGTTCGGCGAGGATCCTGCGGCCTCGGCCCTGCGCAGCTTCCTGCGCCAGTGCCTCGGCAACGGCATGCGTTGTTCGCTGTCGCTCGCCGGCCTGCAGCCGCGCGAGCCCGGCCCCGGCGAACGCGAGATCCCGCTGACCGACGGCGTGCGCAACCTGCGCGTCGGCACGCGGCTGCCGGCGACCGAGGTCGAGATGCTGCTGCGCGCCGCCGGCGAAGCGGTCGCCGCCACCGCCCCCGTGGTGGTGTTCGCCGGACCTGCCCGGCGGGTCGACCTGGTGCGCGAAGCCGGCCTGTGGTGGCCGCGGGCCTGTGCGGTCTCGTCGGCCCGCGACGGGGCGACCGCCGGCGAACTGCTCGACCGGGTGCGCGCCGAGATCCGCTGGGCGGGCAGCGAGAACCCGCCGCACGCGCTGGAGGAACACGAACTGGCGCCGTGGGCGTCGCTGCCACCGGTGCCGCCGCACGGTCCGCTGGTGGTGGTCGGCGACGGCGAGTTCGGCTCCGGCATGGACCTGGCGATCACGCTGTTCCGCGACCATCTCGCGCCGTCCGGCCTGCGGCTGCGCTGCGTGCTGACCGGCCAGGCCGACTCGACGGCGCGCCTCGCCACGTGGCAGCAACAGCTCGGCGCGCACGCCGGTGCGGTCGAGTTCGTCGAGTCGCCGTTCGAGCCGGCCCACGCGCGCGACGCCTCGGCGATCCTGCTGCCATACCGCTCGTTCGAACGCGGCCGCGACCTGGTGCTGGCCCTCTCCTCCGGGCGTCCGGTCTGCGTGTCGCGCTTCGCCGCCACCGCGAGCCTGTTGCATCGTCCGGGCACGTGCCTGCCGATCGGCGGGCGCAACCTGGCCGCCGAAGCGGGCCGTCCCGCGCACTTCGCGCCGCACCCGTCGGCCGTGCTCGCCACGCTCCAGCAGGCGCTGGGCGACGGCGCGTTCGCCGCGGCGACCGGCCGGCGCGCGCGCGAGTTCGTGGTCGAGGAACTGCTGCGCGGCCGGCCGACCCCGCCGCCGCCGCCGATGGTGTCGACGACGAGCAAGCGTCCGACGGTCGTGCTGGAGGCACCGTTCTTCGAGACCTCGTCGAGTGCCGAGCTGTCGATCGCGACGGCCGAGGCGCTGCTCCGCCGCGGCCGGGTCGACCTGCGCCTGGTGCCGACCACGCCGCTGCGCCACGGCCTCGCGGCGCTGCGTGCCCGCGCGCCGGCGCTCGAATCGCTGCTGACCCGCAATCCCGGCACCGTCGATCTGTGGCTCGCCAGTGGCTGGCCGGTGCGTTCGCTGCGGCCGCCGTGCCGCAGCTGGGCGCTGCGCGTCGACTGGGAGTACGGGGCACTGCCGCTCGAGCTCGCGCCGCACGTCACGCAGGACGCCGACGCGCTGGTCGTGCACAGCGAACCCGTCCATCGCACCATGACCGCGGCCGGCCGGCCGATGCACGGCATCCACGTCGTGCCGCACGGCGTCGACGCGGCGGTGCACGAGAACGTGATCCCGGACGCCGAGCTCGTCGCCTGGAAGAACGGTCTGCCGGCGGTGCTGTTCTGCGGCGGTGCTGTGTGGCGCAAGGGACTCGACGTGTTCCTGCGTTCGGTGCTCGGCGCCTGGCAGGCCGGCGCCCGCTTCTGCGTCGTCGTGAAGACGGTCGGCGGCGACCAGCACTACGGTCGCTTCCACCTCGGCGAACTGCTGGCGCGCTGCCAGCGCACGCCGGGGACCCCGCCGCTGCGCGTCGTCGACGGCGAACTGTCGCGCGACGAGCTGGCGAGCCTCTACACCGCCTGCGACCTGATGCTGCACCCGTATCGCGGCGAGGGCTTCTGCCTGCCGGTGCTCGAAGCGCGGGCGGCCGGCCTGCCGGTGCTCGCCACCGCCGGCGGTGCCACCGACGCGCTGATGGTCGGCCCCGGGGCCGTGCCGATCCCGTCGGCGCGGCGGGCGGTCGAACTGCCCGGGGCGCACATGGGCGCGCCGTTCGTGCTCGAGCCGTCGCCCGAGGACACCACGCGGCTGTTGCTCGAGTCGCTGGCGAACCTGCCGAAGCTGCGCACCGAGGCGCGGGCGTTCGCGGCGTCGGTGCGGGCGGCCTACTCGTGGGACGCCGCGGCGGCGTCGCTCGAACAGCTGGCGTTCGCGGCGATGGGCCAGCGTCGGGTCGCAGTGCCCGCCGAGCCGCTCGTCGAGCTGCCGGCGATGGAGCCGCGCGTCGCAGTACCGGAACCCGAGCCGGTGGTCGGCTGAGCCGCGTCTGGGCCCGGCCGCGGCCGGCGCCGGCGTTCGTCGCGCGGATTTGCGCCGGCGGTCGTCGACCGCCATCCTGAAGCGCCGCATGACGGACGCGGCGCTGCGACTGCTGTTGTTGTTCCACGGCACGTGGGAGGACGAGTGCGTCGCCGCCTTGCAGCGCAGCAGCGGCGTGCAGCTGCATCGCGTCGGCTTCGAGACCTTCGGCTACCCGCACGTGCTGCGGCTGCTCGGCTTCGACGCCGCGCGCTTCGCGGAACGGATCGCCGCGCGCTTCGCCGGCCGCATCGACGCGGTGTGGTCGAACGACGACCAGTTCGGGGCGCTGCTGGCGGCGGTGGTGGGCAAGCGGCTCGGGTTGCCGGGCGCCGATCCGGCGTCGATCGTGCGCGCGCAGCACAAGCTGCTGCTGCGGCGAGCACTCGCCGTGCACCTGCCGCAGGCGAACGTGCGCGCCGCGGCGCTGCCGTGGCCGCTCGGCGATCGCCGATGCCGTGATCCGCGGTCGCTGGCCTCGGCGGTCGAGGCCGCGGGGCTGCGCTTCCCGCTGTTCGCCAAACCCGTGAAGGGCACCTTCTCGGCGCTGGCCCGCCGCGTGGTGTGTGCCGAGCAGCTGGCGGCGCACCTCGCCCTGCCGCTCTCCGACCGCTGGCTGCTGGCGCGGGTGCAGCGACCGTTCGAACAGCTCGCCGCTCTGGTCGGCCAGGCGCTGCCGTGCGGCGCCGACCACGTGCTGCTCGAGGAAGTGCAGGACGGTGTGCAGCTGAACGTCGACGGCTACGCCGACCGGGGCGCCGTGCACGTGCTCGGCGTGATCGACGAGTGCATGTATCCCGGCGAGGTCCAGGGCGCGCGCCACTTCGCCGGCTTCACGCTGCCGTCGCGCGAGCCCGACGACGTGCAGGTGCGCGCCGCGGCGATCGCGGCGGACGCGGTGCGCGCGGTCGGCTACGACCACGGCCTGTTCAACGTCGAACTGTTCGTCGCGCGCGACGGCACGATCCGGGTGATCGAGATCAACCCGCGCGGCGCCGGCCAGTTCACGACGCTCTACCGCGCCGTGCACGGCCTCGACGTCGAACGGCTGGCGCTGCAGCTGGCGCGCGGGGGCGACCCGGCGGCCGTGCCGCGCGTGGCCCCGCTCGGGCGGGCCGCGGCGAGCTTCGTGTTCCGCCGCTTCGACGGGCGCCCGGGGCCCGAGCCGACCGCCGCCGCCCGCACCTGGCTCGCCGGCCGGCATCCACACTCGCGGCTGTGGACCGAGCCGTGTTCGCCGCGGGCGCTGCGCCGCGAGTACCGCTGGCTCGGTTCGCACCGCCACGCCGTCTGGAACCACGCCGCCGCGGACTTCGCGACGCTGTTCTCCGACGGCGAGGAGATGGCGCAGCGGCTGTTCGGCGCGTCCGTGCCGTGGTCCCGCGCCGCCGCCGATCAGGGGGCGTAGAGGCGGGTGGCGATGGCGCCGATCGCCCGCGCGTCGGCCCCGAGCTCGGCGACGCCGCGCTGCAGCAGCGAGGGCTGCACGAACACCAGCACCGGCAGGTGCGGGGCGAGGCGCCTGGCGAGCGACCACAGCAGCTGCGTCTCCGCGGCGTCGAGGCCGTGCTGGCGCGCGAGCGTCGTGACGTGCCGACGCCAGTGCCGCTGGCGTTGCAGGCCGGGCGCCAGGGTGGCGCCGACGACCAGCGCCAGCAGGACGGCGACCACGACGGCGATCGTCACGTGCGCACCTCGCGGCCGAGTGTGCCGGCCAGCAGTTCGTGGATCTTGGCGCGCACCCGCGGCGACGGTTCGGCCGGATCGCGGGCCAGCAGCAGAGCCCGGGCGTCGGGCAGGTCGATCTCGCCGAGCGCCCAGATCGCCGACAGGCGGGTCGCCTCTTCCGGGGCGACCATCAGGCCCAGCAACGCCTCGCGGGCGCGCGGCCAGCCGAGGTGCCACAGCGCCTTCACGGCGTTGGCGCGCACCCGGTTGTCGTGGTCGTCGAGGAACGGCACCAGCATCTGCACGTAGCGCGGATCGGCGAGCTCCTCGAACGCCTCGACGGCGTTGGCGCGCACGCGCCGGTCCGGATCGGCGAGCGCACCGAGCAGCACCTGCACGCCTTCGCGCGATCCGGTGACCTCGACGATGCGCACCGCGGTGGCGCGCACGCGCTTGTCCGGGTCGTCGAGCAGTTCGAGCAGCGGGCCGCGCAGCTCGGCGCCGGCGTCGAGCAGTTCGACGATGTGCAGCGCCTTCAACCGGCGCGACGGGTCGAACGAACCGATCTCGTCGGCGATGCGATCGAGCATGCCGCCGTCGATCTTGGCCAGCGCCTTGGCGGCCGCCTCGCGCTGGTTCTTGCTCATCGAGTCGAAGCGCTCGAGGTAGTGCTGGAAGCTGACCTTCGAGACCTCGCGCACGGCGAGCCGACGCAGCTCCGGGTCGATCGAACCGAGCAGGGGCGTCAGCAGGGCGATGCGCTGCGGCGGCGCTGCGTCGATCACCAGCTGGGCGGCGGCGCGCACCCCGGTGCCCGTCGAGCCGCTGGCGAGCAGCTTGCCGAGCGCCACGAAGCCGCCGCTGCACTTCAACTCGCGGATCGCGTCGACGACGGTGATCTGCACGTTGGGGTCCGGGTGCAGCAGGAACGGTTCGAGCATCTCCTGTCGCTTGTCGGGGTTGACCTTCGCATCGCGCAGCAGGACGACGAGTCGGGTCGCGGACCTGGTGTCGACCTCGGTGGCGACGTGCTGGACCGGGCCCCACCACGGCAGTTCCCGCGGCGTGCGGGCCTGCTGCACGGCGCGCTCGTCGCGCAGGGCGGCCACCTCGGCGGCGACCGCCTTGGCGAACGCGGGGTCGCGGCGGTCGCGCAGCACCTGCTGGCCGATGCGCTGCACGCGGTGGTCGAGGTCGGTGGCGAGCGCCACGACGAACGCCGCGGCGCCTTCGCCGGGGCCGTGGCCGAGCGCCTGCACGAAGGTCTGGCTCATGCCGGACTCCGGCTGGGTCATCAGCACCGAGCGGAACAGCGACAGCACGACCGGGCCGAGGTCGAACAGCACGCCGCACAGTTCGCGGCAGCGCGCCAATGGGCAGCGGCGGAGCGCCGTGCCGAGTGCCTGCCACGCCGCCTCCTGCCGCGTGTCACGGGCGCCGCTGGTCTTGTTGCCCTCGAGCAGTGCCTGCCGCCGCGCGATCGCGTAGCTGGCGAGGCGCGTGGCCACGCCTTCGATGGCGACCGCGGCGACCTCGTCGACCGGGTCGTCGACGCCGACCGCGAGCAGTTCGGCGGCGCCGAGGTCGCCGAGTGCGTCGGCGAGCTGGAAGGCACCGATGCGCCGCGCGTCGCGTCCGCTGACGATCTTGTCGCGCGCCGTGGCGAGCAGGTCCTGGCGGTGCGGCTCGAGCTGCTTCCGCACGGCCGGCAGCAGGTTCGGGAAGTGGTCGACGACGAGGTCGTGGCGCTTCGGGTCCATGGCCAGCAAGCGCTGCACCGCACCGCCCTGCACGACCGCGTCCTTCTCGAGCAAGGCGGCGACCAGGCACTCGACCTGCTGCGGCGGATCGAGGCGGTCCAGGTATTCGAGGGTGGCGGCGAAGCTCATGCGACAGCGATGCGCTTCCCTGTTTCGGCGCACGGCGCGGCCGCTCCTGAGCGCCGGTGACACGGCTCGCCAGGGCCCGCACGGGCCGTGGCGGCAACGGCCGATGCGATCGGCCCGGGCGGCCTCAGCCGATCGAGGAGCTGCCGTCCGGAACCGCGACGAAGAAGGCGAACCAGTCGCGCGGGTCGGTCCAGCTGCCCACCGTGCGCAGGCCTGCCCGGGCCAGCAGGGCGGTGAAGCCGGGCAGCGTGTGCTTGTAGGAGTTCTCGGTGTGGATGCGG
>Ga0075160_10002526_pt1 | contig 10849 bp, 8 predicted proteins | sample JI91814C2DNA_FD_70969 | JGI IMG/M metagenome (GOLD analysis project Ga0075160, IMG submission 70969) | Wastewater effluent complex algal communities from Wisconsin, to seasonally profile nutrient transformation and Carbon sequestration -... | ecosystem: Engineered > WWTP > Effluent > Algae...
CGCGCGACGTCATCGCCCGCCTGCGCGCCCTGGCCCGCAAGGTGGTCCGGATCCTCGGCCTGCGCGACGTCGCCCGCATCGACTTCCGCCTGGGCGAGGACGGGCGCATCTACTTCCTCGAGGTCAACGCCCTGCCGGCCCTGGACACCCACGCCGCGCTGTTCGCCGCCAGCAAGCGCGAGGGGCTGGACTACGAGGGTACGATCGCCGCGGTGCTGGCCAGCGCGGCGGTGCGCTGGAAGCTCATGCCGGGCGACGCGCAGAAGCCCAAGTCGCGGCAGGCCGATAAGCTGCGCATCGGCTTCACCTACAACATCAAGCGCCCGGGCGGCAAGGCGGTGGGCGATGCCGAGGCGGAGTATGACTCGCCGCTGACCATCAACGCGATCTCCACCGCGCTCGAGTCGCTGGGCCACGAGGTCATCCAGCTGGAGGCCAACAGCGAGCTGCCCTCGCGCCTGATGGAGTCCAAGGTCGACCTGGTGTTCAACATCGCCGAGGGGCTGTCGGGCAGAAACCGCGAGGCGCAGGTGCCGGCGCTGTGCGAGCTGTGCGGCATCCCGTACACCGGCAGCGACGCGGCGACCCTGGCGCTCGCCCTGGACAAGGCGCTGGCCAAGCGGCTCTTGCGCCAGCACGGCATCCTCACCCCGGCGTTTCAGGTCATGACCACCGGGCGCGAGAAGCTGTCGGCGATGCTGCGCTACCCGCTTATCGTCAAGCCGATCGCCGAGGGGTCGTCCAAGGGCATCGCCGCCAAGGGTGTGGTCGACGACGAGCACGCGCTGCGCAAGATCGTCCGCGAGCTCATCGACAAGTACAAGCAGCCGGCGCTCATCGAGGAGTACATCTCGGGGCGCGAGTTCACCGTGGGCCTGCTGGGCGATCGCCGCCCGCGCGTGCTGCCCCCGATGGAGATCCTGTTCAAGGACCAGAGCAACAAGCGTCCCGTCTATGACTACGAGGTAAAGCAGGACTGGCCGCAGTACGTCTACTACCAGTGCCCGGCCAAGCTGACCCCGCAGGAGCTCAAGGCCGTCGAGCGCGCCGCCCGCGAGACCTTCCAGGCGCTCGACTGCCGGGATGTCGGCCGCGTCGATCTGCGCATGGACTCGCAGGGCAATGTCTACGTGCTGGAGCTAAACCCACTGCCCGGGCTGACGCCCGAGCACTCGGACCTGGTGCTCATCGGGAAGGCGGCGGCGATGGACTACCGCACCCTCATCGCCGAGATCCTCGCCGGCGGGCTCAAGCGCCGGCGCGAGAAGCGCCGCGACGGTGGGATGCGCAGCGGCAACCACACCCGGGCTTCCCGCTTCGAGGGCTCGGCTTCGTCGCTCAGCCCCGAGTCGGCGGCGTCTCCGGTCGAGGCCGTGGAGCCGCGGCCGAGTAAGCCCGTCAAGACGCGCGTCAAGCGCGCGGTCGAAGCGCCGCCCTCCGCGGAGAGCACCCCGCGCAAGCCGGCACGCAAGAAGGCCAAGTCGAGCCACTAGCCGGGCAGCCCGCCTCCCCCGTCCATGCAGCTTTTAACCGACCACGACCTGTACCTGTTCAACGAAGGCCGCCACCTTCGCCTGTACCACAAGCTGGGGGCTCACCTCATCCATGCGGGTGACTCGGGCGCCGCGGCGGGGTGCGTCTTTTCGGTGTGGGCCCCCAACGCGCGCAGCGTCTCGGTGATGGGCGATTTCAACGGCTGGAATCCCGACACCTGCCCGCTCACCCTGCGCGGCGAGTCGGGGATCTGGGAGGGATTCGTTCCCGGCGCCTGCCTCGGCCAGCGCTACGTCTACCGGGTCAACTCGCGCTTTGCCGGCTACTGGGTGGACAAGGCCGATCCGCTGGCGGTCTACGCCGAGGTCGCGCCGGGCAAGGCGTCGGTCATCTGGGATCTGGACTACACCTGGGGCGATGAGCAGTGGATGGCCGGTCGCCAGGCCAAAAACGCACTCTCCGCGCCGATGTCGATCTACGAGCTGCACCTGGGCTCGTGGATGCGCGTCCCCGAGGAGGGCAACCGCTGGCTCAGCTACCGCGAGCTCGCCCCGCGGCTGTGCGAGTACGTGCGCAAGCTCGGCTTCACCCACGTCGAGCTCTTGCCGGTGATGGAGCACCCGTTTTACGGCTCGTGGGGCTATCAGGTCACGGGCTTCTTCGCCCCGACGAGCCGCTACGGCACGCCGCAGGACCTGATGTTCCTCATCGACTCGCTGCACCAGGCGGGGATCGGGGTCCTGCTCGACTGGGTGCCCTCGCACTTCCCGGCCGACGGGCACGGCCTGGGCTACTTCGACGGCACCCACCTGTACGAGCACCGCGACCCCCGGCAGGGCTTCCACCCCGAGTGGAACAGCCTGCTTTTTAACTATGGCCGCAACGAGGTCCGCAGCTTCCTTTACAGCAGCGCCATGTACTGGCTCGACTGCTACCACGTCGACGGGCTGCGGGTGGACGCGGTGGCGTCGATGCTGTACCTGGACTACGCGCGGCAGCCCGGCGAGTGGATCCCCAACGCGCTCGGCGGGCGCGAGAACCTGGACGCGGTCCACTTCCTGCGCACCCTCAACGAAGAGGTCTACCGCGCCTACCCCGACGTGCAGACCATCGCCGAGGAGTCGACCTCGTGGCCGATGGTAACGCGGCCGACGGCGGTCGGGGGCCTCGGCTTCGGGCTCAAGTGGGACATGGGCTGGATGCACGACACCCGCGACTACCTGGCGCGCGACCCGATCCACCGCAAGCACCACCACGCCGAGCTCACCTTCCGCATGATGTACGCGCGCACGGAGAACTTCGTGCTCGCGCTGTCGCACGACGAGGTGGTGCACCTCAAGCGGACCCTGCTCGGCAAGATGGCGGGCGATCTGTGGCAGAAGTGCGCGAGCCTGCGGCTGCTGTTCGGCTACCTGTTCGCGCAGCCGGGCAAGAAGCTGCTGTTCATGGGCGGCGAGTTCGGCCAGCTCGCCGAGTGGGACCACGACAGCAGCCTGGACTGGCACCTGCTAGAGCGCCCCGAGCACGCCGGCATCCTGCGCTGCATGCGCGACCTCAACCACCTGTATCGCAGCGAGCCGGCGCTGTCGGTGCGCGACTATGAGGACGACGGCTTCGCCTGGCTTGAGCCCGACGACGCCGATCACAGCGTGCTGACGTTCCTGCGCCGCGGCCACGACCCGGCGCAGACGCTGGTCATCGGCTGCAACTTCACCCCGGTGCCGCGGCCCGAGTACCGCATCAGCGTCCCCGCGCTCGGCTTCTGGCACGAGGTGCACAACAGCGACGCCACCCTCTACGGCGGCAGCGGGCTCGGGAACCTCGGCGGGGTGGCCGCGCGGGCGGAGCCGCACCACGGTCAGCCGTACTCGATCCTGGCCCTTCTGCCGCCGCTGGCGATGGTGATGTTCAAGCTGCGGCCCGCGGAGCCGAGCCCGCCCTAGCCGCCGTCCGGGCCTTGGCCGGGGAACTCTCTTACGGCGACGAACTGGCCGTCCTGGAAGCGGAACAGCTTGGCGCCCTTGACGCCGTCGCGGTGGCAGGAGATGACCAGGTAGTCGACCGGGTAGGCGGGCGTGCCGTCGAACAGCGCGGCGCGGTGGTCCTCGTCGGAGAAGTAGGCGCCGCGGTCGACGTGGGAGTGGTAGATGATCTTCACCGGGCGGGCGCTCTTGGCCGAGTCTTCGAGTGCGCGGATGTCGGCAAGGCTCAGGCTGTAGGCGGTGGTGGCGTCGCGCGGGAAGCGCTCGGGGTCGAGCGCGTGCATGCGGTTCTGCTGGTTTTTGCACGGCCGCGCTTCGTCGCACAGCGCCGCGTCCGCCGGCCCGAGCAAGAGGCCGCACGACTCCTCGGGGTGGCAGCGGCGGGCGTCGGCGTAGCAGGCCAGAAGGGCCGCCTCCGTGATGTCGATTACCGGGGTCTCACCACTCATAGCGACGCTCCCATTTAAGCGGTACGAAATAACGGTCGCCGCGATCGCACAGCACCGTCGCGACGCAGCCGGTCTGGCCGCGGGCGGACAGCTCCATGGCCACCTGCAGCGCCGCCGCGACGTTGGCCCCCGCCGAGTGACCGACGAACAGGCCCTCGGCCTCCTTGAGCCGCTCGGTCATCTCCCAGCCGGCGTCGGTCGACACCGCGCGGACCTCATCGACGCACTCCGCGGGCCGCCAGATCGCCGGCACCAGCGACGAGGCCATGTGCTTGAGGCCCTCCAGGCCGTGGAAGGCGTCGTCGGGCTCGACGGCGATGACGCGCACCGGCGCGCCGCCCGGCCCGGGGTGCTCCTTGAGGCGCCGCCCGGTGCCCATGATCGTCCCCGAGGTGCCGACGCCGGCGATGAAGTGGGTGAGCCGCGGGCCGAGCTCGGCGACCAGCTCGGCGCCGGTGCCCAGGTAGTGGGCGCGGGGGTTTGACTCGTTGCTGTACTGGTCGGGGTAGAAGTAGCGCTCGGGCTCGCCGGCGACGATCTCGCGCACCAGCCGGATCGCCCCGTCCGAGCCCTCCAGCTCCGACGAGAACACGAGCTCGGTCCCGTACGCCCCGGTGATCTGCTTGCGCGCCGCCGAGACGTTGGCCGGCATGACCAGCTTGACGCGGTAGCCGAGCGCCGCCCCGACCAGCGAGTAGGCGACCCCGGTGTTGCCCGAGGTCGAGTCGATGAGGATCTTGTCGCGGGTCAGCCGCCCGTCGGCGATGGCGTCGCGGATCATCTGCAGGGCCGGGCGATCCTTGACCGAGCCGCCGGGGTTGCAGAACTCGCACTTGGCCCACAGCTCGACGCCGGGCGGCTCCAGGTTGGCGAGCCGCACCAGCGGGGTGCCGCCGATCAGATCGACCACCGAGTCCGCGGCCTGGGCGCGCCGCAGGAGCAGCGCCGCATCAAGCTGGGCGCCCGCCGGCCGCCGCGGGCCCTCGGCAGAGGCTGCGGGGCGCGGCGGCGCGGCGGCAGGGACGGCGCTGGCGCCGGGATTTTCGGATGGACCGGAGCAGGGCTGCATGGCGTCTTATGATGCCCAAGTCGGCCGGGTCCCGCCGCAGATTTTCGCCGCCCGCAGCCGGAAGCCGGCTCAGTCGCCCGCGGCGTCGCCGGCGCCGAAGATCGCCAGCTTGATCGCGCCCTCGCTGACTCCGTGCCGGGCGGCCACTGCCCGATAGGCGATCGCCGCCAGCCGCCCGCGGGCCGGGTCAGAGACCGCGGCGAGCAGCTCGGTGGTGACGGCCAGCCACGGCACCTCGCAGTCGCGGACGAGCTGCTGACAGTCGGCGACGCTCTGGGTAGAGAAGGTCGCCGGCCGGGAGTCGGGGCGCGCGTCCCCTCGGGGCAGCCGCCCTCCGGCTTGCTGGCTCAGGTAGCTGCGCAGCTTCAGCACCGCGCGCAGGCAGTCGTGGACATCGAGCCCGTAGCGGAGCCAGCCCTCGCCGGCGGCCGCGCTACCGGCTTCGTGACCTGCTCCGCTGTCGGCAGGACACGCGGCGGCACCCTCGTCTGGCGGGCGGTCGATTACGGCGAGCTCCGCGGCGACGTGCTGGCGGCGGCGCTCGATCTCGTGGGCGGGCTGCTGCTCCCACTCGCGCAGGGCGGCGGGGAAGCGCTGGGCGATCGCCCGCATGTCATCCCGCCGCTGCACGGTGCGCCCCGGCTCGCTGCCAGTAAGGCGGATGAGCAGGTCGTACTTCTCCAGCAGACGGCGCAGCCGCGCCGGCCCCTGCGGGGAGGCGGTCAGCGGCCGAGTCAGCGCGGAGTCAGCGACGGGGATGCCCCCATGTGTCGACATCGCCAGAGCATACCATGGCCCAACCAGCTGCCACCCCTTGACTCGCCTCGGGGCGGTCGGTGTAATCATAGCCATCCGCTGGGAATCTGACGCCGCGTGCACATGCCCGACCCTGTTTACACTCCAGCCTTGAGGCGCTCTCGTTGAGGAGCGCACGCTCGCGCGCCGCGCGCTACCGGGCCCTGGGCGCCGGGCTGGGCCTCCTCGTGCTGTGCAGCCTGCTCGCCCAGGGCCTGGCGCTGGCCGCCAGCGACCGCCTCAGCGAGCTGCAAAAGACCCTGCGCGCGAGCAAGAACACCGCCCAGCGCCGCCAGGCCGCCGAGGAGCTCGGCAAGCTCGGCGAGGAAGCGGCGCTGCCGCAGCTGGTCCAGTCCCTGCTTGCCGACCGCAGCGAAGCGGTGCGCGCGGCCTGCGCCGAGGCCCTCGGGCAGCTCGGCGAGGTCGGGGCCCGCGCCGCCCTGCGCGCCGCCGCCCACGACGAGAGCGAGCGCGTGCAGCGGCTGGCCGGCGTGGCGCTCGGAAAGCTGGAGGAGAAGCAGGCGGCCCTCTCGCGGCCGCTGCAGCGGGTGTCGGTGATCGTCGGCCGCATGGGCAGCAAGGCCAAGTCGGGGACCCTGGCCGACATCCCCAAGCGCCTGCGCGAGACGATCTTGAAGGAGCTGCAGGCGATCCCCGAGCTCGATCTGTTCGAGGAGAGCAAGAAGCCCACCGGTCCGAACAAGATCTTCCTCGTCGAGAGCAGCGTCACCAACCTCGCCCGCCGGACCACCCCCTCCGGCGAGCTTGAGATCTCGTGCGACATCAGCGTCGTCATCGCGCTCATGCCGGGCCACAACATCGTCGGCATCGTGTCGGGCGGAGCGAGCGCCTTCGGGCCGCGCGGCCCCTCGACCAAGCCGACCAAGGCGCTGCTCGAGAACCTGGAGACCCAGGCCCTGACCCAGGCGGTGCAGGCGGCCAACGAGAACCTGGTGTCGTTCCTGCGCGCGCAGACCCGGGCCCCGTCCCTGTAGCCGGCACCCAGGCGCCTCCGCGGCGGCTCATTTAGGCGCTTGGCCTGGACCGCGGCTGTACTAGGCTCTGGCCATGACGGCGCGCCGGTCCTTTAAGCGTTGGCGATTGCTCGGGATGGCTGCCCTGGCCCTGCTGCTCGCGCGCTGCGCCCCGGTCGAGTCGCGCACCGAGGACGAGCTCCCGGCGATGCTCATCCTGGTCTCGCCGGGGGCGCCGCTCGGGCTGAACTACGGGGAGTCGGCGCTGTTGGAGCTCGGCTACATGCTGCGCGGCAAGCCCAAGGCCGGGGTCACCCTGCACCTTAGCACCGACGGCGATGACGGCGGCGCGACGCTGTCGACGGCGAGCGTGGTGACCAACGATCGCGGCCAGGCGAGCGCGCGGCTCACTGCGGGCGCCGCCGAGTCGGCGTTCCACGTGCTGGTCACCGTCCCGCAGGCCGCCGAGCTGGTCATCGACGTGGCGGTGTCGCGCTACGACTTCGGACGGATGCTGGTCAAGCTCGATACCCGGGAGCTGACCCCGCCGGCGGTCACCATTGAGGCGGGGGCGTACATCGAGAAGGGCTGCGCCGAGCTGCCGCCGACGGCCAAGCTGATGGGGGCGCTGCGCAGCATGCAGGCGGCGGCGCAGCCGGGCGAGCTGTTCTTCGCCAAGCTGCTCTTGCACGACTACACGGTCGTCGGCAGGGCCCTGGACCGGCGCGGCCGGCTGATCGCGCACGGCTGCGTCGGCCTGCCCGAGCGGCTGCTCAAGTCGGGCGTGGTGGTGCCGCTGGCCATCCCGCTGCAGCCGGTGTTTATCAGCCCGGTGGGCTCGTTCACCGTCAGGAGCGAGCTGCAGCTGCACCTGCCCGAGCCGCTGTTCGCGACGCTCGCTTGCCGCTACGGGCTGGCCCAGACCCTGCTCGACGAGCTCCTTGTCGCGCTGGCGGCGACCGATCGCACCCTGGCGATGCGGCTGCAGGCGGCGCGCTCGATGGTCGACGGTCAGGGCTGCCGCAGCCCGGGCCTTTCGAGCGACGCGCCGGATCAGAGCTTGCAGACCCTGCTCGGGGGCACCGCCGCCGCCCCCACCCTGATCGCGGTGGCGGTGGACATGGCGGCGGTGCAGGACGCCGCCGTGCTCACCTCGCGCCTGGACATCCGCGGCAGCGAGGCGACGCGCTGGTTCGGCGACCACACCCTGCTCGCGGTGACCCTGAAGAGCTCGACGCTGAGCGCCACCTACCCGCTGCTCACCCTGCCGACGCCGACGGTGCGCGAGCTGCCGCTGTCGGTGCACGCGAACCTGCTCGGGGTGCCGACCCACGCGCTGAGCCTGCAGCTGCCGGAGCAGTGGCGACAGGCGCTGGCCGAGCTCGTCCTTCTGCCCAAAGGCGTGACGATGTCGCCGAGCCAGCTGTGGCAGGCGGTGGTGAGCGGGGCCCGCAGCGGCATGGCCACCGGCTGCCAGGCCGTCGAGGCGGTGCTGTGCAGCAAGCTGGCGCCGCCGTGCAAGGGGGTGCTGGTCGGCCCGTGCCAGACCGCCAGCACGAATATCGCCGCGGCGCTCTTGCACGCGCTCGACGACGCCCCCCCGCAGCTCGACCTCCGCTACGGGCTGTCGGCGGATCTGGACGATCCCGACGACCTCCTGCAGGCCAAGGCGCTGAGCGGCGGGCAGGCCGCCGGTGAGCTCGCCCTTGGCAGCGGCACCGCGGCCTTCACCGCCATCGCGACCGGAACCCGGCGCCCCGACTAAGGCCGATTAAAGACGTTAAACCGCCACCTAGCACAAGCGCCCGCCAATCGGCTAAAGTGCGCGCCATGACCTCTGCCGACCGATTGGCGCCTGACGCGCACGCTCCCGCCGCCCCGCATGTCCACGGGCCCGACTGCGCCCACGGGCACGAGCCGGGGACCGGGCATGACCCCGAGTCCTACGATCCCAACCTGCTGCTCAAGAAGCAGCCGGTGTATCGGACCGAGCCCAAGGTGGGGCGTAACGACGCCTGCCCGTGCGGCAGCGGCAAAAAATACAAGAAGTGTCACGGCGCCTAGCGCCCGCTCATCGCCAGGAACCGCATGCCCACACCCAGCCCTTCCGCTCCCTCGGCTGTGACCATCAAGCCGATCAAGAAGATCCTCGTCGCCAACCGCGGCGAGATCGCCGTCCGGGTGATCCGCGCCTGCCGTGAGCTCGGCATCCGCAGCGTCGCCGTCTACTCCGACGCCGACCGCGGGGCGCTGCACGTGCGGATGGCCGATGAGGCCTACCCGATCGGGCCGCCGCCGGCGCGCGAGAGCTACCTCGACATGGAGAAGGTCGCCGACGCCGCCGTGCGGGCGGGCGCCGACGCGGTGCACCCCGGCTACGGCTTCTTGTCGGAGCGCGCGGAGTTCGTCGAGGTCTGCGAGCGCAAGGGCCTGGTGTTCATCGGGCCCTCGGCGGACGCGATGCGCAAGATGGGCGAAAAGACCCGCGCCCGCATCAACATGCAGGCCGCCGGGGTGCCCACCGTCCCCGGCGACAACGGCGAGGGCGGGCGGGGCTTCTCGACCGTCGAGTCGGCGCTCGCGGCGGCGGAGAAGGTCGGCTACCCGATCATGCTCAAGGCGGCGGCCGGGGGCGGCGGTCGCGGCATGCGGCTGTGCGACGGACCGAGCAAGTTCGCCGCGATGTACGACGGCGCCCGCCGCGAGGCCAAGGCGGCGTTCGGCGACGACACCGTCTACCTTGAGCGCGCCATCGTCAAGCCGCGCCACGTCGAGATCCAGATCTTCGGCGATCGCCACGGCCACCACGTGTACCTGTTTGATCGCGACTGCTCGGTGCAGCGCCGCAACCAGAAGGTCATCGAGGAGGCCCCGTCCCCGGCGGTCGACGACGAGCTGCGCCGCCGCATGGGCGAGGTGGCGGTGCGCGCCGCCGCCGCGGTCGACTACGTCGGCGCCGGCACCTGCGAGTTCCTCGTCGCCCCCGACAAAAGCTTCTACTTCCTGGAGATGAACACGCGCCTACAGGTCGAGCACCCGGTCACCGAGCTTGTCACCGGCATCGACCTGGTGCACCTGCAGATCCGCGTCGCCGAGGGGCACCCGCTGCCGTTCCGGCAGGAGGACCTGCGGCTGCGCGGGGCCGCCATCGAGTGCCGGGTCTACGCCGAGGATCCGATCCGCTTTATGCCCTCGCCGGGCAAGCTGGCGCGGCTGCGCGTGCCGGCGGGACCCTCGGTGCGCAACGACAGCGGGGTGTATGAGGGGGCCGAGATCAGCATGTTCTACGACCCCATGATCTCCAAGCTCGCGGTGTGGGCGGAGACGCGCGCCGAGGCGATCACGCGCATGGCCCGGGCGCTTGCCGAGTATCAGGTCACCGGCATCAAGACCAACATCCCCTTCCACCGCCGGGTGATGCAGGAGCCGGACTTTATCTCCGGCCGCTACGACACCGGCTATATCGACTCCCACAAGGCCACCCTGCTCGCCCCCTACGCGGCCGATGCCGAGACCGCGACCCTGGCGATCCAGGCCGCCGCCATCCACGCGGCGCAGGCCGCGGCCGCAGCCGCCCCCGCGGGCAGCGCGGCGACCACCGAGCCTTCGGCCTGGCGCGCCGGCCACTCCGGCTGGCGCCGCAATCCCTAGCCCTCCGAGCCCGGCCCCGCCCCTCTACTTTAACCCTTACGTATGGGGAAGATTCGGTGCTTGACAGGCCACCTACGAAGTCACACACTCCACTTAGAACCTGACGCATACGTAAGGGTTCGAGTTGGACTTAAAGATGGTAACCGAGGATGACAAGCAAGCGGCGGCCGAGGAACTAGCTGGCTGCTCGCCGGCAAGGGCTGGAGACGGGCTAGTGAGCCTCTCAATAGCTGCTGGGGCCGGGGCTGCTGAAGGTATGGAGAGAGAGTCGGCTCCGGGGGGCAGCGAGCGCCCGGGGCGCGACGCGATGCCGCCGGCCGAGGGACTCTTGCGCATCGGGCAGCTTGCCGATCGCTGCGGCAAGACGGCGCGCGCCCTTCATCTGTATGAGGAGATGGGCCTGCTCAAGCCGGCCATCCGGTCGCGCGGCGGGTT
>Ga0075160_10002528_pt1 | contig 10847 bp, 7 predicted proteins | sample JI91814C2DNA_FD_70969 | JGI IMG/M metagenome (GOLD analysis project Ga0075160, IMG submission 70969) | Wastewater effluent complex algal communities from Wisconsin, to seasonally profile nutrient transformation and Carbon sequestration -... | ecosystem: Engineered > WWTP > Effluent > Algae...
TCCGCCGACTCCTCGCCCGCGGCAATCATGCGCCGTGCAAACTTCGGCAGATAGTGGCACGCCTCCAGCACCTTGCTCACGCGCCCGCCCGCCTTGACCTGATCGATCATCTTCTCGGCATCACGCTGCAGCATCGATCGCCCCGAAGCCCGCCCTGCCATCTCGATCGCGTCAATCAATCCGATCCCCGACGACAGGCACAGCCCGAACACCCGCGAGAATCGAGACACCGCCGCCCCGACAAGCAACTCTCGCACAACGGGAATCTTGTGCAGCAAGCGGTCGATCGCCAATCGCCCCTCGGCGGACTTCGCATAGCGATGAAGCCCCATGCCTCCAGCAACGATGCCAATCAGATACGCCCACCAGAATCCACTGAGCGACTCGCCCGCGACCAGCAGGACCTTGGTCAGCATCGGCAGGTCCACGCCCCGCGACTCGAACATCCGTCCAAATCGCGGCACCACAAACCCGACCAGAAACAGCACCGCCAGCGACAGCACGCTGATCACCACGATCGGATACATGAGCGCCGACTTGATCTCCAGCCGCGTCTCTTCCGATCGCTCCAGCATCTCCGAAAGGTACTCTAACACCTTGGTCATGTTGCCCGACTTCTCGGCCGCTCGCATCGTCTCCAGGAACACATCGCCAAAGACCTCGGCGTGCTGATCCATAGCACTCGCCAGTTGATCGCCCGCCTCAACACGCACGCTGATCGACTGAATGACTTCCTTGAACCGAGGGTTGCTCTCATGATCGGCAATGCTCTTGAGTCCATCCGCCAGCGGGATGCGGGCGCCAATCAAAACCGACAACTGCTGCGCGAAGTGGGCCACGTCCTTGGTCCGCACCCCCGCACGCCCGCCTCGCTTCACCATCGACACCATCGGCCTGATGTTGATCGGCGTCAGCCCCTGCGACGTGAGTTGCCGATACACCTCAAGGCGCGACTCCCCCGCCGCCGTGCCCGAGACGCTCGCCCCCGCCGCGTTGAGCGCCTTGTACTGGAACTTGGATCCATTCATGCGCTCATCCTCACTGCGCCGCTCTCGCCCATTGCCTCAAGATCAGACTCCGTCGAGTTCGCCGCGATCTCCAGAATCTCATCGAGCGATGTCACACCCATGCACGCCTTCTCGACCCCGTCCTTCCACATGGGCTTCATGCCCATCTTGAGCGCAAGCCGACGCAGTGCCGCCGACGAAGCCCGCGCCTCGACCGCCTCCTGCATCTTCGAGTTCATCATGAGCAACTCGTACGTCGCGACGCGCCCGCGATATCCGCTGTTCGAGCATCGACCGCAGCCAAGTCCGGCACGGAACTGCCCACCCTCGATCCGAAACTTGCGGAGCAGCAACTCGCTCGGCTGATCCGGCGCCGCGCAGTGCGGGCACACACGCCTCACAAGCCGCTGCGCCAGCACCGCGAGCAGGGCCGTATTGATCGCAAACACCGGACAGTTGAAATCCACCAGCCGCGCCACCGTGCTCGGCGCGTCATTGGTGTGCACCGTCGAGAGGACCAGGTGCCCCGTCAGCGCCGCCTGCAAGGCGATTCGCGCCGTCTCTTCATCACGAATCTCGCCCAAAAGGATCACATCCGGATCCTGACGAAGGATCGACCGAAGCGCCGCCGCAAACGTCAGTCCGATCTCAGCATTGACCTGCACATGACGCACCATCGGCAAGCGAATCTCAACCGGATCCTCGATCGCCACAACGTTGCGGTCGGGCGTGTTCACCCGCTGCAACCCCGTGTACAGCGTCGTCGTCTTGCCCGAACCCGTCGGACCGCTGACCAGGATCATCCCGTGTGGCCGCTCGAACAACTCGTCAAACTGCTTCGCCACATCCGGCGCAAAGCCCAGCGACAGGAAGTCCTTGGACTGCACGTCGCCCGCGAGCAACCGAAGCACCACGTTCTCCCCGCACACCGTCGGAATCATGCTCACGCGAATGTCCACGTGCTTTCCCGCATGCGTGAAGCGAAACTTCCCGTCCTGAGGCCGACGTGTCTGCGTCAGGTCCAAGGCAGACATCACCTTCAGCCGCTGCACCAACGCCGGATGGCTCGAGAGCGGCGGCCCCTGGCGGTGCTGCAACGACCCATCGATGCGGTACCGCAGATACAGTTCCTTCTCGTCCGGATTCAGATGGATGTCCGACGCCCCGCTCTCCATCCCCTGCACAATAATCTGATTCACGGCAGAGACGATCGGATCCGCCGCCAACGACTCGTCGGCCTTGTCCTGCGCGGACAGCGCTTCGAGCGCCTTCATCGACTCGCCCGCACCCTGCATCGAGTACGCGCGAGAAATCAAAGCGAGGAGACCCGCCCGCTCGCACTGCACGACCTCGATCTCTGTCTTGATCGAAGATCGAATGCGGTCCACCGCTCGCAGGTCGGACGGATCCGCCATGCCTACCACGGCGACCTTCTCCATCTGAAACAACACAAGCGCCGTGAACTTCTCCGCCAGAGCGCGAGGGAGCAGTTCGGCGTTCGAGAGGTCCAGGTCGTAATGCGCCAGGTCAACGAAGCAGCACTCCGCAACGCTGGCGCGGGCGATCGCGAGGTCACGCGACGTCATCACACCCGTGGCGATCAGCGCCTCATCAGTCCCGATACCCTTCTCGACCGCGTGCCGCTGCGCAGCCGCCACCGCCTCGGGCGTGGCGAGTTTCTCTTCCTGGAGGTACGACAAAAGGAAGTCATTCGCGCTAAGCACTGGCCTTGCCCTCCATCTGGGCGCACTCGGCCAGCAACGCCTCCACCACCCGGCCGTGCTCCTCGCTCGTACCGATGAACGACGTGCCGATGTAATACGAGGGCGTCCGGTCCAGCATGCGAACACGCTGCACCTTCACCCTCACCTCCTGCACGATGCCAGAAACCTTCAGCGATACCACCAGGCGAATCGAAGGAGGGAGATAGACCTTGGAACTGAATCCCACGCCGCCCCGGCTCGCGTCAATCAACTGGCACGCGACCGTCGTCGCAGATGTCGAGGCCTCAGGCGACAACTTCACGCGCCGCGCATCCGCCTCATCGAAGCGAACCGCCGCCGCGATGTTGCACTGATATCGCTGGTGCTGCCGCACAGCGTTGTTGTTCCTGGGCTGCGACATGGCGCGTTCGATCCCCTCTCTGGTGCATATGCACGACAACGAAGCCGCACCGCGACGATGCGACCCGTCCGGGAATCGACCTATCCATGCCTCGTCTCCAGCAAGGGCCGCGCAGCCCCTCGCCGACCTTGACGATTATGCCGATTGGAACACTTATCGGACAACAGCCCGCGAGCGCCGCCTTGGCCTTGGCGTGGCGCTCACGATCGCAGGCGCCTCAGATTCGGCCGGCATGGCGTGCTCAAATCGGACCTTCACGCCGAACTCGTCTTCAAACAGCCCGCACTTAGACTTCGCCCCGGCCAAATCAACCGCGACATCGCCCAGCGCGTCAACCTCAAGCACGCAACGACCGCGAGCAACCTTGACGCCGACGCCGCGAACCGCCTGCGTGTGAGACCGATCCAGCCCATCCGCAACGCGAAGAACCGCCGATAATCGGCGCACCAGCGAGCGCTCTTCTTTCGAGAGCGCCGAGTACTCCGCATGCCGCTTGGCCGGCTCCGCCTTGCGGTGGTATCGAGCGATCAACGCGACCAGCCTCTTGTCCTCCTCGTTCCAACCCGACCACTCAGCGTTCAGAATCATGGCCATGGAATGCCGGTGGTGCGCGCGGTATTCCACAAACACTCCAACGTCGTGCGCGATGCTCGCAGCCTCCAACAAGCGACGCTCCCTCGAGTCACCTTGAATCAACGCCGGTTGATCCCCCGACGCTTGCCCCAACTGGTCGTACAGAGACAGCGAGAGCCTCGCGACATGCGCCGAATGTGCCGCGTCATAGGCACACATGCTCGCAAACTGTCGCACCACGCCACAATCCCCCGCCATCCGCTCAGGCAAGCCCGCCCGCTCGCGCAGCGACCGAAGCACCAGCCCCTCCCTCAGTCCAATCTCGCTCACGATCACCGATTCCACCCCGAGATGGGCCAGAAGCCGCTCCACCACCACAAGCCCGGGCAGGATCACATCCACACGGTCCGTCGGCAGCCCCGGAATCTTTGATCGCTCGATCAAGGGCGTGTTCTCGATCTGCTCCCGAAGCGCCCCCACCACATCCGCCATCACAGGCTCCGCCGCCGCAACCGATGCGTTGCGCTGCCCGCGCGCCATCGCGAGCAGCGTCGTCATCGTGCCACCAACACCAACCACCACTTCAGGCTTCGGCAACCCCTTTTCCAATCCACCCGCCAGCGTCTTGTCAACGTGCTTCGCCAGTTCCTTCGCGCGCCGAGGCGTCACGCCTTTCGGCCCGCTGAACAAACGATGCGTGCGCACCGCTCCCAACTTCAGCGACACGTTCGAGACGATGACGCCTCGACGTGCATGGATGATCTGAAGACTCCCACCCCCAAGATCAAACACAACCGCATCCTTGCCGCCCAAGTCCATCGCCGCATCGACCGCCGAGAACGCCGTCCGCGCCTCGTCCGCGCCTGTGAGAATCGTCAGTTCGAGCCCGATCCGCTCGCGCACGGCGTTCGCAAACTCCACACCATTCTCGGCCTCGCGCACCGCCGCCGTCGCAAAGGCCTGCACGACCTCCGCACCTTCTTGCCTCGCCTGCGCTGCCATGGACTCGATAGCGTCGAGTGACTTGGACGCCGCATCATCATCCAGCCGCCCGTTCGCCGCCAACCCGTCCCCCAAACGCGTCATGCGTCGCCCCTGCGCGAGCGACCTCATCGACCCATCCGCACCCACCTGGACCACCAGCAGACGAACGCTCGAACTGCCAACATCGATGATCCCAATCCGCATGAATCCCTCCCACCAAGGCACACGCCCACGCCTGACTATCCTTGGACACGTTTGTCAGGCGAAGTCGGACATAAGCCACCATGCTACCGAACCGTTCCCGCCCTGCGCACGAATCGCTGTGTTAAATCTCGCACGCCCTCCTGGAGACTCGCTTGAGATCCATCGCCACCCGCGCACTCGCCCCCGCCCTCTTCGCCGCAGCCGCCCTCTCCCTGCTCGGAGCGACGGCCCAGCCTTCCCCTCAGCCCACAGGCTACCCGTGCGTCTCCCGACCATCAGATGTTCGCGAAATCGGCTTCTCGATCCGCGGCACCGTCGGCGAACTGCTCGTCGCTCCCGGCCAACTGGTCACCGCCGGACAGATGCTGGTGCGTCTCGACGACTCAGTCCAGAAAGCCATCGTCGAGTACGCCTCCCTGCAGGCAAACGACGACTCCAACCTGAAACTCGCCCAGAGCGAGTTGGAATACCGCGCCAAAGAGTTGGAACTCATCGAAAACGCACGCATCAACCAGGCCACCGGCTCAGACGCCCAGGTCCGTGAAGCACGCTATCGCAGCGAGCAGGCCAAGATCACTCTGGAAGCCGCCAAGACCCAAACCAAACTCCGAGCCACCGAACTGGCGCGAGAGAAGGCCCAACTCGCACAAATGTCAATCGTCTCTCCCTTTGCCGGCAGCATCCTCGACGTCCGCAAGCGTCCCGGCGAGACCGTCGACGAAGGCTCCCCCGTCCTCACCATCGTCTCCGTAGACCCCCTCTGGCTCGACGCCAGCATCCCCATCAAAGAGTCCGCCGGCGTTGCCGTCGGTGCGGCCGCTTCCGTGATCTTCGAGGACTGGGAGAACAAAAACCCGTTCAAGGGCAAGGTCATCTACAAGTCCCCAGCGGGCAACGCCGGTGCCCGCCAGGTCCAGATCCGCGTCGAGATTCCCAACCCTGGCCTCATCCCCAGCGGCATGCACGGCCGCCTCGTTCTGGACTGACCCAACCCGCCCCGGCCACCCTTGCGAATCCCTGATTCCGGCATCCCTCCCCGCTGGACCCGCGTACCATCTGGAGTAGACTTCCACCCTTGGTGGGCGGCCGGCCTGCGAGCGACGTGCTCGTGTGAGGGAACAACCGGCATGGGTGGAGCGTCCTGCCCCACAGGGCGGGTGACGCGCCAAACGCCGCCACTCGAACAATGTGCCGGTCCATCCGGCGTGAGACCGGCGATTCCGTCGCCGGCAGAAGGTAGAGCACCGATGTCCGACACCCCAGCCAACAACGAGTCCCGCCAGATCCAACTTCGCATCGACGAATCCAAAATGCACTCGACCTATGCGAACACAATCCGTACCAGCACCACCAACGACGAAGTCGTCCTCGACTTCGGCATGAACCTCCCCGTTCCCGGCCAGGACAACCAGCCCGCCCTCCTCTTCACCGTGGGCAGCCGCGTTGTCATGAACTGGGCCGGTGCCAAGCGCCTCGCCATCAACCTCGGCCAGGTCGTCCGCCAGTACGAAGAACGCAACGGCACCATCAACCTGGGCCAGCAGGGCGGCGGCGCTCCCAAACTCAGCCAGTAAGATCGAGTCCCCGCGGACTGTGAATGCCAGACACCGGCGTCCCCGCGGACGCCGGTGTTTCCATAACGGGTGAACCCTCACTCGTTCGGAGCCCTCACGGATGCCCGACACCTCACACGCCGCGACACCAACGCAACTCGATATCGCCGCCAAGCCGACGCCGGCCGCAGGACCGCCACGCCCGGAGTTGCAGCGCTTCCTCAGCGACCTTCTTGCGATCCAGTGCGATCTCGTCGGTGCCGTCGCCGGCGTCGCGTTTGTTGCCTCGGGCCCAGATCGCAAACTCGGTCCCGTCGCCCGCCACCTGGGTGCGCTTGAAGCCGAATCACTCATCGCGCTCCTCTTCCCCTCCATCGAACGCTCCGCAGAGGAACTCACACGCGAACGCGCCGCGCTCGAACAGGCCAACCGCCCACTCGTCCACGGCCGAATCGAGCACGTGTCACGCCCGACCAAAAAAGCCGGGCTCTACGGCTCCGATCCGCAACATCGCCTCGTCACCACGCCCCTCGTCGCCGAAGGAGTCACACGAGGCGCCGCCGTCCTCGTCTTCCCAGCATCCATGCCCGACGCGCGAGGCCGACTGATCTCGCCAGGCCCAGAAGACAACGAAGCCCTCTCACTCCTCGCCCTCACCAACGCACGCCTCGAGGCATTCCTCTGGCGCGAGCACGCGATGCTCGAGGCCGAGCAGAAGATCAAACTCCGCGAGACCCTCGAACTGCTCGACGCCTCGCAACAAGGCTCCAACGCCAGCGCGATGGGCGCACTCTTCTGCCACGAACTCAAACGCCGCTTCGGCTGCACACGCGTCTCGATCTGCCTCGCCACACGCGACCACATGCGAGTCGTCGCGATCAGCGACGTCGAACAGATCGACGCCAACTCCGCAGTAGCGAAGTCCATCGAAGCCGTCGCCGAAGAGTGCGCAGACCAGGACGTCGAGATCGCCTTCCCCGCGCCCGAATCCACCGCGAGCGATCCATCTCTCCAGCGCGTCACGCGCGCCCACGAGGACCACTCCCGCAAGCATGGCCCCGCCGCCTTGCTCAGCCTTCCGCTGCGAGTCGAAGGCGACTTGATCGGCGCCGCTCTCCTCGAGCGCCCATCGCACGATCCATTCCCAACGGGCGCCATGTCGCTCGTGCGATTGGTCTCTGAGTACATCGGCCCGGCATTGTGGACCCGCCGCCTCGCAGATCGCGGCATCGCACAGGTCCTTCGCGACCAGACCATCGCGTTCGGCCGCCACCTCGTCGGCCCGCGATACACCCTCGCCAAGATCGTCACGGCGCTCATCCTGCTCATCGTCATCCTCGCCGCAGTCATCCCCATCCCGCGCCAGATCTCGGCCAACTTCGAAGCCAAAGCCGCCGTCTCGCGCACCGTCGTTCCGCCCTTCACCGGATACCTCGAAGATGTCCTCGCCAAGCCGGGCGATCCTGTCAAGGCAGGTGAAGCCATCGCCCGCATGGACACACGCGAGGCCGAACAGCAGTTGGCCGTCGAGACCGCACGGCGCGACCAGTTGAAGTTCCAACGCGACGAAGCACAGGCCAAGGGCGAACTCGCCAAGCAGCGGATGTTCGAGGCCCAGATGTCCGGCGCCGAGGCGACCATCCGCCAGATCCAGGACCAACTGGCACGCGCCGAGATCGCCGCCCCCATCGACGGCGTCGTCGGCCGCGGCGATCTTGATCGCCTCATCGGCGCTCGCGTCGATCCCACGCAGGTCCTCTTCGAGATCCTCACGCCGCAGCGCCTCGCCGTCGTGCATGTCCGCGAGCGTGACATCCACGCTGTCGCCATCGATCAGACCGGCGAACTGATCGTGCGAGCCCGCTCCGGCACGCCCATCCCCATCAAAGTCCAGCGCATCGCACCCATGGCCGAGATCGTGCGAGGCGAGAACGTTTTCGCCGTCGAGTGCCAGGTCCTCGCCGAAGCGCTGGAACTCGCGCCGGGCATGTCGGGCACCGCCCGCATCCGCTCCGGATCCACAACCGTCCTTCGCATGATCGCCGAGCCCCTCGTCGATGAGGCGCGCCTGCGCCTCTGGTGGTGACGCATGCCCGCCCTCGACCTCCTCCAGGAAGAAGTCTCCTCGTCGCAGAGCGACCTCTGGTATCGCGTTGGTCCGACACGACCTCGCCTCGCCGTCCACGCCAACATCATCCGCCAGTCACTCGGCGACCGCACCATCTTCGTCCTCGAAGACCCCGCCTCCACGCAATACTTCCGCCTCTCCGAAGCCGCCTACTGGTGGCTCGGCCTGCTCGATGGCAAGCGCACCGTCCACGAAGCATGGACCATCGCCGGCACTCAACTCGGCGAACACGCGCCCACTCAACGTGAATGCGTCGAACTCCTCGCACGCCTCCAGTTCTTTGGCATGCTCGAAGGCGATGGCCCCGTCGCCCCAGACATGGTCGCCCAGCGCCACGCACAGCACGCTTCCACAAACCGTCAGCGTCGCCTCGGCATGGGCATCTCCCTCACCGTCCCGCTCTTCAATCCCGAGCCATTCCTAGAAGCCACCAAGTGGATTTGGAAAGCGTTCTACTCGTGGGTCGGCCTCGCCCTCTGGACCATGCTCGTGGCAGTCGGCCTCTACTGCGTCTTCTCCAAGCCCGACGCCCTCTTCAGCCAGTTCAATCGCGTCCTCGATCCCGCCAATCTCGTGTGGATGGGCGTCATCCTCCTCTTCCTCCGCGCGTGGCACGAACTCGGACATGCCGCCGCATGCAAAGCCCTCGGCGCCCGCACCACCGAAGTCGGCGTCATGCTCGTCATGTTCATCTTCCCCTTCCCCTACTGCGACGCCACGACCGCCTGGCGCCTCCCCGAACCGCGCAAGCGCATCATCGTCTCCTTCGGCGGCATCTACTTCGAGACCATCCTTGCCGCGATCGCCGCAATCCTCTGGTGGAAGAGCGAGCCAGGCCTCCTGCGCACGCTCTCCTACAACACCATGCTCCTCTCCGGGCTCACAACCCTCGTCTTCAACCTCAACCCCCTCCTCCGCTACGACGGCTACTACATCCTCTCCGACCTCACAGGCATCGCCAACCTCTGGCAACGCTCCCGCGATCTCCTCACCTTCCTCATCGAGAAATACGCGTTCGGCGTAAAAGCCCTCAAGCCGCCGCTCATCACCACCACACGCGAGTTCTGGTTCGTCCTGATCTACGCGATCCTCTCGGTTCCCTATCGCCTCCTCGTCACCTTCACCATCGTCTTCATCATCTGGTCAAACCCGACATACATGACCCTCGGCGCAGTCCTCGCCGTCCTCGCCGCCGTCATGTTCATCCTCATGCCGATCGGGAAGGGCATCACCTACCTCTTCGGCTCCATCAAACTCATGGGGCAGCGACCACGCGCCTTCGCCGTCTGTGCGAGCACGCTCGCGGCAGTCATCATCGGCGTCGGCATCATCCCCGCCCCAAGCGCAGGCTTCGCACCCGCCGTCATCAGAGCCCAGCGCGAAGAACCCGTGCGCGTCGGCGAAGCCGGGTTCGTCGAACTCGTCCACGCGCACGCGGGTGCTCGCATCAACCAGGGCGATCCACTCTTCACCCTCCGCAACCCCGAAGTCTCCGCCAACCTCGCCCTTGCCGAATCGGCCTACGCCGAGTCCCTCGCCAAACTCGACGACGCCGCTTCCGAAAGCCCGACCCAGCGCCAGATCGAAGAACGCACCGTCGCGAAAGCAGAAGCCGAACTCACCAGAGCACGCCAACGTGTCGCAGACCTCACCGTCCGCGCGCCGATCGCCGGCACCCTCACTCCAATCGGCGGCACGCCCATCGACCTCGAGAACCTCCCCGGCCGATTCCTGCAAAAAGGCGCCCTCGTCGGCTTCGTCACCACGCCCGACGATCTGCTCATCCGCGCCGTCGTCTCCGATCGCGATCAGGCGTACCTGTTCCCCATGGGCGAAAAGACGCCGCTCCAAACTGACAAGAACCAAGGCATCTCCGCTTCCTTCCGCGTGCGAGGACAAGCCGCCATCGCCTTCGACGCTTCCATCGTCCGATTCCCTTCACAAGGCTCACGAACGCTCGAAGCCCAGTCTCTCTCCGCACAGGCTGGCGGCGACATCGTCCTCGATCCCTCCGACCAGAAGAACGAGACAACACTCGATCCGCAGTTCGTGGTCGACCTGCGCCCAACCGACCCGACGGCCTCGCAACGCCTCAAACCAGGCCAGCGCGCACAGGTCCGCTTCGCCACGCCGCCGCGCCCCTTGCTCGTGCAATGGTGGCGCCGCCTGTCGCAGTCCTTTGCCGAACGCTCGCCCGTCTAGACACTTCGCGCCATGAGCACCGCCGCCGCCAACCCGACGAACGTGACGACCGCAGGCGCCAGCGAGCGGGGC
>Ga0075160_10002529_pt1 | contig 10845 bp, 11 predicted proteins | sample JI91814C2DNA_FD_70969 | JGI IMG/M metagenome (GOLD analysis project Ga0075160, IMG submission 70969) | Wastewater effluent complex algal communities from Wisconsin, to seasonally profile nutrient transformation and Carbon sequestration -... | ecosystem: Engineered > WWTP > Effluent > Algae...
GCCGTGCAGGGCAGCCTGACCGTGACGTTGTGGGGCGCCGACGAGGACACGCCCGACAACCGCCGCCTGGTGCGCGCCGCCGAGCGCATCGCTGGGCGTGTGCTCTTTGCCGGCGTGCCCACGGGGGTGGCCGTCACTGCCGCGCAACAGCACGGCGGGCCCTGGCCTTCGTCCACCCAGGCCTTCAGCACCAGCGTGGGCTACGCGGCCATGGAACGTTTCCTGCGCCCGGTGGCGCTGCAGGACGCACCGGCCTGGCTGGTGGCTGCGAAAGGCCAGCCCTGATGAGCAGCGCCAAGAAACCCGAAGACCTTCGCAGCGCGCGCTGGTTTGCGCCGGACGACTTCCGCAGCTTCGGCCACCGCAGCCGCGTCATGCAGATGGGCTACGGCCCGGCGGACTACATCGGCAAGCCGGTCATTGCCATCGTCAACACCTGGAGCGACGCCAACCAGTGCCATGCGCATTTCAAGCAGCGCGTGGAAGACGTCAAGCGCGGCATCCTGCAGGCCGGCGGCTTCCCGCTGGAGCTGCCGGCCATCAGCTTGAGCGAAAGCATGGTCAAGCCCACCACCATGCTCTACCGCAACTTCCTGGCCATGGAGACGGAAGAACTCTTGCGCTCGCATCCAGTGGACGGCGCGGTGCTCATGGGCGGCTGCGACAAGACCACGCCGGGCCTCTTGATGGGCGCCATCAGCATGGGCCTGCCCTGCATCTACCTGCCCGCCGGCCCCATGCTGCGCGGCAACTGGCGCGGCCAGGTGCTGGGCAGTGGCAGCGACGCCTTCAAGTACTGGGACGAACGCCGTGCCGGGCGCCTGAGTGACCAGGCCTGGCAAGAGATGGAAGCCGGCATCGCACGCAGCCACGGCACCTGCATGACCATGGGCACGGCGGCCACGATGATGGGCATTGCAGAAGCCATCGGTTTCACGTTGCCGGGCGCCAGCAGCATCCCCGCAGCGGACGCCAACCACGTGCGCATGGCCAGCGAGTGCGGCCGGCGCATCGTGCAGATGGTGTGGGACGACCTGACGCCCGCGAAGATGCTGTCGCGCAAGAACTTCGACAACGGCATCGCGGTGGCCATGGCCATGGGCTGCAGCACCAACGCCATCATCCACCTGGTGGCCATCAGCCGGCGCGCAGGCCACGCGGTGACGCTGGACGACTTTGACGCGGCCAGCCGCACGGTGGGCGTCATCGCCAACATCCGGCCCAGCGGCGACCGCTACCTGATGGAGGACTTCTTCTACGCGGGTGGCCTGCCAGCCATGATGAACGTCATGCGCCAGCACCTGCAGCTGGATGCGATGAGCGTCAACGGTCGCACGCTGGGCCAGAACATCGAAGGCGCGGAGGTCTTCGACAGCGACGTGATCCGCCCGCTGGACAAGCCCATCTACGCCGAAGGCGCGCTGGCGGTGCTGCGCGGCAACATCGCGCCCGGTGGCGTCGTCATCAAGCCCAGCGCCTGCGCGCCGCACCTGCTGCAGCACACCGGCCGTGCGCTGGTGTTTGACGACTACCCGTCACTGAAGAAGGCCGTGGACGACCCGGACCTGGACGTGACGGGCGACGACGTGCTGGTGCTGCGCAACGCCGGCCCCAAGGGCGCGGGCATGCCGGAGTGGGGCATGCTGCCCATCCCTACCAAACTGTTGAAGCAGGGTGTGAAGGACATGCTGCGCCTGTCTGACGCGCGCATGAGCGGCACCAGCTACGGCGGCTGCCTGCTGCACTGCAGCCCGGAAGCCTTTGTGGGCGGCCCGCTGGCGCTGGTGCGCACCGGCGACACCATCACCGTGGACGTGCCGGCGCGCACCATCCACTTGAACATCGGCGACGAGGAGTTCGCGCGCCGCCAGGCCGCCTGGCAGCCGCCACCAAGGCGCTACGAACGTGGCTACGGCTGGATGTTCGGCCAGCACATCCTGCAGGCCCACGAAGGCTGCGACTTCGACTTCCTGGAAACCAGTTTCGGCGCGCCCGTGAGCGAACCGTCCATCTTCTGAGAGCCCCGCGATGAACCCCAAGACCCGAGAACTGCTCATGGGCGTGAGCACGGCCACGATCTGCACGGCGCTGTTCAAGCGCGGCCTGCGCAACCAGTTCATCCAGGACGTTCGACCCGTGGGCAGCGTAGCCCTGGGCAAGCCCAACATGGTGGGCCCGGCCTACACGCTGCGCTACATCCCTGCGCGCGAGGACCTGAACCCGATCGGCGTGTTCCTGGACCGCGCCCACCCGCAACGCAAGGCGGTGGAGGAGTGCCCGGCTGGCGCGGTGTTCGTCATCGACAGCCGCAAGGACGCGCGCGCCGCGAGCGCAGGCGCCATCCTGGTCACGCGGCTCATGAAGCGTGGCGTGGCCGGTGTGGTCACCGATGGCGGCTTCCGCGACAGCCCCGAGATCGCTGCGCTGCCCTTCCCCAGCTACCACCAGCGGCCCAGCGCGCCCACCAACCTGACGGTGCACCAGGCGCTGGACATCAACGTGCCCATAGGCTGCGGCGACGCACCGGTGTGGCCGGGCGACATCGTGGTGGGTGACGGTGAAGGCGTGGTGATCATCCCCGAGGCAATAGCCGACGAGATCGCGGCCGAGGCGGTGGAGATGACCGCCTTTGAAGACTTCGTCACCGAGAAGGTGAACGAAGGCCGCAGCATCCTGGGCCTGTACCCACCCACCGACGAGCAAAGCCGCGTGGACTTCGCGGCCTGGCGTGCCGCCAAGGGCCGCTAAGACCGTCAGATCAGCTCAAAGCTGTTCACGATCTGACCCATGGCGGCGTACAGCTCCTCACGCGTGTCGCCATCGGCTCGCGACGCGGTGATGATGTAGCTCACGCCGTCGCGCAGCACCACACGCTGGATCTGCGCCGTGCCCATCTGGCGGTTCACGGTGACCAGCACGCCCGACTGCGTGGCGATGTCCGCCTGCTGTGCCGTGACTTCCCAGCCCATGCCCGTGAGCATGCGCGCGGTGGCGTTGATGTACTGCGCCACATCCACGCCCGCGGCGTCGCGTGTCACCACCACGTTGACGTTGGGCACGAACTGGCCGCGCGAAGCCGAGGGGTTGGTCAGCACCAGGCGGGCGCCGAACTGGCGCGCCGCTTCCGGCTGGCTGACCCAACGGCCGTTGGTGGGCCAGGACATGGCGAAGCCGGCCTCTTCGTCGCGTGTGGTCTGGAAACCGCTGCCCGGCGGCTGCGTCTGTCCGGCCGGCCCGGGCGTGGTGCTGCCTGCAGCGGCCGTGGGCTGCACGCCCTTGTTGGACACCACGGTCTCGCCCAGGGGCGTCTTCACGGTGCTCACCTTGACGCCGGTGGTGGTGATCTCCACGTTTTCTGCGCGGTCCAGCAGCTTGGTCAGCGGGTCCTTGAACAGGACCATGCCGACGATGGCAATGACGCCAGCGACGATCCACTTGACGTTGCCGGCCAGCACCTGGCCTGCACTGCCGCTGCCCGTGCTGTCGCTGGGCTTGTCCTTGTTGGGCTCGGTGGCCATGGTGGTCCTCCTGTGCGCGCATCGTAGACCAGCGCACCGCTGCGGGACCAGTCACCCGCTAGCCCAAGGCCCTGAACAGGCTGTCGGCTTCCACCCGGTTGCGCCCCTTGCCCTTGGCGCGGTACAGCGCCTGGTCGGCACGGCGCACCAGGTCGGCGGCGCTTTCACCGGCGCGCCAGGCGGCCAGGCCGAAGGACGCGGTCACCGCCGGCTCGCCCGCCGGCAGCGACTGCAGCGCTTCCAGCCGTGTGCGCAGCCGCTCGGCCAGCGCCGTGGCCTGCGCCATGGGCGTGGCGGGCAGCAGCAGCAGGAATTCCTCGCCGCCGTAGCGCGCCACCTGGTCGCCCGCGCGCAGGCTGCCCTGCAGGCTGCCGGCCACCGCTTTGAGCACCTCGTCACCCACGCCGTGGCCGTGGCGGTCGTTGATGGACTTGAAGTGGTCCACGTCCACCAGGGCCACGCACAGGGCGCTGCCCTGGCGTTCGGCGTGCTTGACGGCCGCTTCCAGGCCCAGGTCGACCTGGCGGCGGTTCCACAGGCCGGTCAGGCCGTCGTGCGTGGCCAGCGCTGCGATGTGGTCCAGCGACTGACGCAGCCGCGCCTTCAGCTGGCTGATGTAGCTGGCCGCCACCGCGAACCACACCGCCCCGCCCGCCACGGTGATGGCGGTGACGGCTTCCTCGCGCACGTCCAGCCCGCCGCCGTAGAGCTGGTGGCGCAGCACCAGGGCTGCCGTGTGGCAGGCCATCACGTACAGCGCCACGCCGGCCAGCGCGCGTGGGCGCAGCTGCAACATGCCAAAGACAAACAGCACGCTGTAGAAGGGGGCGGCCACGAAGTGCACGTCGCGCCCCAGCACCAGGATCAGCGCCACCATGCTCACGGCCACGTAGACCTGCGCGGCGGTGAGCGAAGGGTCCCTGAAGCGCGTGTTCCAGCCGCTGGCAAAGGCGGCCAGGAAACCGGCGTTGACCACCACGAAAGACAGGCCCACCGCCAGCAGGGACCGCAGCGGGAACAGCTCCAGCAGCGTGCACAGCGACAGGATCACCAGCCCCAGCAGGTAGGTGGAGCTGGCCATGCCAAAGCGGCGCAGGCGCAGGGCTTGCTGCTGCTGCGCGGTGCGGGGCTGGAGTGGGCTGGAGGGCAGTGCGGGCATGAAAAGGCGGGGCCGGCCGTGTCACGGGCCTGCCTGCTCGGTATCGGGTGCAGGCACTCGGACTTGAGTCACTTGGCAGGATGGACAATGCGCGCATGAGCAGCATGCACACCATTTCCCTCGCCAAACTGACTTCCGCCATGCACCTGGTGGTGCGCGGCTTCGGCAGTTTGGAAGCCGAAGTCCAGGCCGTGGCCGGCAACCTGATCGAGGCCAACCTCACGGGCCATGACTCCCACGGCGTGGGCATGCTGCCGCGTTATGCCAAGGCTTTCCTGGAAGGCGGCTTGAAGCCCAACACGGGCCTGAAGGTGCTGCACGACGCCGGCGCCCTGCTGCGGCTGGACGGCCAAGCCGGCTTTGGCCAGGTGATTGGTGCGCAAGCGATGGCGCTGGGCATTGAACGTGCGCGCACGCACGGCAGCTGCATCGTGGCGTTGGGCAACAGCCACCACCTGGGGCGCATTGGCGCGTGGGCTGAGCAGGCCGCGGCCGCCGGGCTGGTGTCCCTGCACTTCGTGAACGTGATTTCGCGGCCCATCGTGGCGCCGCATGGCGGCGGTGATGCGCGCTTCGGCACCAACCCCTTCTGCGTGGGCATGCCGCTGGTCGGCCGCCCGCCGGTGATTCTGGACTTTGCGACCAGCGTCATCGCCCAGGGCAAGACGCGTGTGGCGCACAACAAGGGCGTGCCGGTGGAGCCGGGCCAGCTGATCGACGACCAGGGCCGCGACACCACCGACCCGCGCTACACCGTCGTGCCACCCTTTGGCGCGCTGCTCACCTTCGGCGGCCAGCATGGCAGCCACAAGGGCTACGGCCTGGCGCTGATGTGCGAACTGCTGGGCGGCGCGCTGGCCGCGGGCATGACGGCACACGAGCCCGCCGACGGCCGCATGCGCGTGTTGAACGGCATGTTCAGCATGCTCATGAACCCGGCCGCTTTAGGCTCTACCGCGGCGTTTGAGAGCGAGGCCGAAGCCTTCCTGCAGTGGGTGCAGCAAAGCCCCGTGCGCGAAGGCTTCGGACCGGTGCAGGTGGCCGGTGACGCGGAACGTGCATCGCGCGCCAGGCGCAGCCTTGAGGGTGTGCCGGTGGACAGCACCACCTGGCAGGAGATCCTGGACGCGGCGGCGTCGCTGGGCGTGGACCCGGCGGCCGTCAACGCGGCGGCCGGGGTGGCCTGACGCCGCCGAGGCTCACTCCGGCTTGATGCCGGCGGTCTTGATGACCTTGGTCCACAGGTCCAGCTCGCTCTTCACGAACTGCGTGTAGGCCGCACCGCCCGGTGCCGGCACCACAAAGCCCACGGATTCCAGGCGTTGCTTGATCTCGGGCGAGGTCATCACCTTCTTCAGCGCGGCTTCCAGCTTGTCCACGATGGGCTGCGGCGTGCCCTTCAGGATGGACAGCCCGCTCCAGCTGAGCGCCTGGAAGCCGGGGAAGCCGCTTTCGGCGATGGTGGGCACGTCCGGGTACAGCGGGTTGCGTTGCGCGCTGGTCACGGCCAGAGGGCGCAGCTTGCCGCTCCTGACGTGCGGCAAGGCGGTGTCCTGGTTGATGAACATCAGCGGGATCTGGCCGCCCAGCAGGTCCTGCATCATGGGGCCGCCACCACGGTAGGGAATGCCCACCATGAAGAAGCCATTGCAGGTCTTGACCCCTTTGGGGCATTCGCTGGCGCGCTGCTTGAGCAGCTCCATGGCCATGTGGCCGCTGGCGGCGTGCGTGAAGCCGTAGTTCAGCTTGCCGGGGTTCTTGCGCACGTAATCCACCAGCTCGGCGAAGGTCTTGAACGGCGTGGCCGCGTTGACCACCAGCACATTGGGGCCGGAGTGCGTCTGCGCCAGGTGCACGAAGTCCTTGACCGAGTCATACGCCAGCTTGGGGTCCAGGCCGTGCGCCACGGCACTCTGGCCCACGCCGGTCTGGATGATGGTGTAGCCATCGGCCGGCTGCTTGGTCGCGCGCAGCGTGCCCACGGTGCCGCCGGCGCCGCCGACGTTTTCCACCAGGATCTGCTGGCCCAGTTCCTTGCCCAGCGCCTCGCCCACCAGGCGGGCAATGATGTCGCTGGTGCCGCCGGCCGGGAAGGGGCTGACGATCTTGACCGGCCGGTTGGGCCAGGTGTCCTGGGCCAATGCGGGCGCGGTGGCCAGGGTGCAGGCGCTGGCCAGGGCCAGCAGGCCGCGCAAGGTGTGGCGTCGAATCATGGGTGTCTCCGTGGGTGCGTCAGCGGCACATCTTTCACGGGGTACCGGGCGCGGGCAATCGGCATTGGCCCGGGCAGGGGCGCGGCTGTCCCAGATGCCGGGACGCTGCGCCCCCGGTACTTCAACCCCCGAGCATGTCGGACCAGATGTTGTCGGCCCAGCTCAGCGCGTAGCGGCCTTCCACCTGGTTGGCCGCCGCGCTGACGCCGCCGCTGCCGGGCACGGTCTTGAAGGTCTTGTCCTTCGCGTCGTACTGGTGGACGCTGGCCACGTGCACCACGTCGCGGGCGGTGACGAAGCTGTAGCAGGTGTTCATCACCACCGGCGTGGCGTTCACTGGCCTGCCCTGCAGCAGTTCGATGATGGCCGCCGCCGCCACCTTGGCGTGCTGGTTGGCCATGTGGCCGCTCTTGGGCATGGCCGGTGCGCTGAAGGTGGCGTCGCCCAGCACGTGCACGCCCGGCGCGGCCGTGCTTTCCATGGTGAGCCAGTTCACGCCCACCCAGCGGTTGTTCATGTTCAGCAGGCCGGCCGTGCGCGCGATGTTGCCGGCGCGCTGCGGCGGGATGACGTTCAGCACGTCGGCCTTCACGTCGTCGAACTCCAGCTTGGCCGTGAGCTGCGCGCCTGTGGCCACCACTTCCTTCAGCTCGTTGTTGGCGCGGTATTCCAGGATGCCGTCGTAGTGCTGCTTGAAGGCGCGCTCGAACAGCGCCTTCTTGCTCTGGATCTCCGGGTTGGCGTCCAGCACCAACACCTTGGACTTGGGCTTGAACTGCTTGAAGTAGCTGGCCACCATGCAGGCGCGTTCGTACGGCCCGGGCGGGCAGCGGTAGGGCACCTTGGGGATGCTCATGGCGAACACGCCGCCGTCGGGCATGGCTTCCAGTTGCTTGCGCAGCGCGGCGGTCTGCGGGCCGGCCTTCCAGCTGTGCAGCACACGGCCGCTGTCCAGCGCGGCCTGCAGGCCGGGCGTGGTGTCGGTGATGAAGTCCACGCCGGGGCTCAGCACCAGGCGGTCGTAGGGCAGTTCGGTGCCATCGGCCAGGCGCACCTTCTTGGCCGCGGCGTCCACGGCGGTCACCTCGCCGCGCACCAGCTTCACGCCCAGGGCCTGCAGGCCGCCGTAGCCGCGGCTGATGTCGGCCATCTGCTTGTGGCCGCCCAGCACCAGGTTGCTGATGGGGCAGCTGACGAAGCCGGCGTCGCGCTCCACCAGCGTCACGTCCACGTTGCCGCCCCAGAGCTTGAGGTAGCGCGCCGCGGTGCTGCCGCCGAAGCCGGCACCCACCACCACCACGCGGCCTATGCTGGGGCCGCTGCCCGTGCTGGCGCAGCCCGCCAGGGTCAGGCCGGACAGCGCAGCGCCAGCGCCCAGCAGGCGGCGGCGGGAAAGTTCAGTTGCTTGCTTGCGATTCATGCGGGTCTCCTCACTTCACCGGCTTCTGGGCCGCGAAGTAAGCGGCGATGAGCTGCACCTGCGCGTCGGTGTAGCCCTTGCTGATCTGGTGCATGATGGTTGCGGGCTGGTTGCCGTTCTTGTAGTCGTTGAAGGCGGCCACGATCTTGTCGGCCGACACGCCGGCCAGCGGCTTCATGTCGCCGCGTGCGTTGCCGTTGGTGCCGTGGCAGTTGGCGCAAGTGGCGGCCAGGTTGCGGCCCAGGTTTGCGTCCTGGGCCAGGGCGGGGGCGCTGCTGAAAACCAGCGCCAGGGCGGCCAGGGCGCTGCGGGTCGGTCGTGTCATTGCTGTCTCCTTGAGGGCTGCGCGCGCATTGTGGCGGGCTGAAGCGGCTTGTAGCTTGGCGTGAACTTGCCTGCACACACTTGGCGAATGCGCTCATGCGGTGTTCAAATATCACTCCATGCGAATGTACGGTTTTGCAGCGGCTTTGGCCCTGTGGTTCACCCTGATACCCACACCCGTTCAGGCCCAGCCCACGCTGCGGGTGGAACCCGTGGAGGTGGTGCCGGGTGTGTGGATGGTTCAAGGCGCCAGCGCCTTGGGCAGCCGCGCCAACCGCAACTTCATCAGCAATGCGGCGTTTGTGGTGACGCCTGCGGGCGTGCTGGTGGTGGACGGCCTGGGCTCGCCGGTGCTGGCGCAGGAACTGGTGGCGGCCATTGCGCGCATCACGCCCAAGCCCATCACCCAGGTGGTGGTGACGCACTACCACGCCGACCACATCTATGGGCTGCAGGTCTTCAAGGCGCTGGGCGCCACCATCACCGCGCACGACGCCGGCCGCGCCTACCTGCACAGCGACACCGCCGCGCTGCGCCTGCAAGCCAGCCGCGAGGAACTGGCGCCCTGGGTGGACGCGCAGACCCGCCTGGTGCCGGCCGACCGCTGGATCAGCGGCCCGGAGCAGCTGGACCTGGGCGGCATGCCGGTGGTGCTGCAGCCGGCCGGCCCCGCCCACACGCCGGAAGACCTGGCGGTGTGGCTGCCGCAGCAGCGTGTGCTGATCACGGGTGACCTGGTCTTCCGCGGCCGCGTGCCCTTCGTGGGGCAGGCCGACAGCCGCCGCTGGGTGGAGGCGCTGGATCGGCTGATCGCCCTGCGGCCGCTGATCATCGTGCCCGGCCACGGCCCGGCCTCCAGCAGCGCAGAATCGGACCTCACGCTGACCCGCAGCTACCTGCAGCACCTGCGGCAGACCATGGGGGAGGCGGCGCGCAACATGGAGCCCTTTGAAGAGGCCTACGCCAAGGCCGACTGGTCGCGCTTCGAGCACCTGCCCTTGTTCAAGGCGGCCAACCGCATCAATGCCTACAACACCTACCTCTTGATGGAGCAGGACAAGTGAAGCGCCGCACGCTGCTGCGTGCCACAGCCGCGGCCACTGCGGCCGCCACCGGCCTGGCCCGCGCGCTGCCCGCTCAGAAAGGCCAGCCCGTGGCGTGGCCGGACGTGCAACTGCTGGGTGGTGGCACGCTGCGGCCTGCCGACTGGCAGGGCCGGGCCGCCGTGGTGGTGTTCTGGTCCCTGACCTGCCCCTTCTGCCGCCGCCACAACGCGCACCTGGAAAAGCTGCACCGCGCCGCGCAGGCCGCAGGCCTGCCGCTCACCGTGCTGGGCGTGGTGCGCGAGCGCGACGCCGCCGCGGTGGCGCGCCACGTGCAGCAGCAGGGCTACAGCTTCGCCCAGACGCTGGACCTGGCGCCCATGGCCGCGGCCCTGTCTGAGCGCCGCGTCACGCCCAACACCGCCGTGGTGGACCGCCAGGGCCGGCTGAAGCTGGTGCTGCCTGGCGAGATGTTTGAAGAGGACGTGATGGAACTGCTGCAACTGGGGAGGTCCGCGTGAGGCGGGGCCTGGTCCTGACCGCCTTGCTGACCAGCTCTCTGGGCTGGCCGCTGCTGGGTGCTGCCCAGACCCTGCACCAGTACCCCGAAGCCGACCTGGCCCTGGGCCAGAAGCTGCTGCGCGAGCACAACTGCGCGGCTTGTCATGCGCGCCGCGTGGGTGGCGACGGCAGCGCCATCTACCGCCCCACCGGCCGCGTCAACACGCCCAGCGCCCTGGTCACCATGGTGGAGCGCTGCAACACCGAACTGAACCTGCAGCTGTTCCCGGAAGACGTGCTGTCCGTCGCGGCTGTGCTGCAGCGGGACCACTACCGTTTCCTGGTCAGCACCGCACCCAAGAAGCCATGAGCCGCGATCCAGAAACCGCCACCGTCGCCGACGAGTCCGACCAGGTCTTCGACTCCGCCGCCGAGCTCTTCCGCCTGCTGGCCACGCCCATCCGCTTGAAGATCATCAGCGCGCTGTGCGGCCAGGAGAAGAACGTGTCGCAGCTGCTGGGCGAGATCGCCACCACCCAGCCCAACATGAGCCAGCACCTGGCCACGCTGTACCGCGCGGGTGTGCTGGCGCGGCGGCGTGACGCCACGCAGATCTACTACCGCATCGGCAGCGAACGCGCGGCCACGCTGTGCCGCGCGGTGTGCA
>Ga0075160_10002531_pt1 | contig 10844 bp, 10 predicted proteins | sample JI91814C2DNA_FD_70969 | JGI IMG/M metagenome (GOLD analysis project Ga0075160, IMG submission 70969) | Wastewater effluent complex algal communities from Wisconsin, to seasonally profile nutrient transformation and Carbon sequestration -... | ecosystem: Engineered > WWTP > Effluent > Algae...
TACGCCAACGTGCGGCCGACGCGCATCCTGCCGGGCATCGACGGCCCGCTCAAGCGCTGTGGGCCCGACGACCTGAACTGGGTCATCGTGCGCGAGAACTCCGAGGGCGAGTACGCCGGCGTCGGCGGACGTGTCCACCAGGGTCACCCGATCGAAGCCGCCACCGACGTCTCGATGATGACCCGCGCCGGCGTCGAACGGATCATGCGCTTCGCGTTCAATCTGGCCCGGTCGCGGCCCCGCAAGCTGCTGACCGTCGTCACCAAGAGCAATGCGCAGCGCCATGCCATGGTGATGTGGGACGAGATCGCGCTGCAGATCTCCAGGGAGTTTCCCGACGTCACCTGGGACAAGGAACTGGTCGACGCAGCGACCGCCCGAATGGTGAACCGCCCCGCGACGCTGGACACCATCGTGGCCACCAACCTGCATGCCGACATCCTCAGCGATCTGGCCGCGGCGCTCGCCGGCAGCCTGGGTATCGCACCGACCGGCAACATCGACCCGGAGCGCCGCTATCCATCGATGTTCGAGCCGATCCACGGCTCGGCTTTCGACATCATGGGCAAGGGCCTGGCCAACCCGGTGGGCACCTTCTGGTCGGTCGTGATGATGCTCGAGCATCTGGGCGAGGCCGACGCGGCCAGCCGGGTGATGAAGGCCATCGAGCAGGTGACCGCCGACCCGACGCTGCACACCCGCGACCTCGGCGGGCAGGCCACGACGGCCCAGGTCACGCAGGCGGTGTGCGCACTGCTGACCGCCTCGACGCAGCGCCAGGCCGCGTAAGAAGAATCACCGGAGACCCACATGAAATCCATCTACCAACCCGATCGTCGGCGACTGCTCCAAGGCGCCGTACTCGCCGCAGCGATGTCCGCCGGCGGCGCCATGGCCCAGGCCTGGCCGAGCAAGCCGATCAGCCTGATCGTGCCGTTCCCGGCCGGGGGCACCACCGACGTGCTGGCCCGGGCGCTGGCGGAGAAGCTGACGCTGAGCCTCGGCCAGACCGTGGTCGTCGAGAGCAAACCGGGCGCGGGCGCCACGCTCGGCGCAGACTACGTGGCCAAGGCACGGCCGGACGGCTACACGCTCCTGGTCGGCGCGGTGCACCACACCATCGCCTCCAGCGTCTACAAGAAGCTGCCCTACGACTTTCAGAAGGATCTGGCGCCGATCACCACCATCGCGCTGGTGCCGAACGTGCTGGTCGTGAATGCGAGCACCCCGGTCAACAACGTGGCCGAACTGGTCGCGCTGCTCAAGGCCAGGCCGGGTGCCTACAACTACGGCTCCAACGGCAACGGCACGGCCCAGCATCTGATCGGGACGCAGTTCGAGAACATGACCGGCACGGACTTCAGCCACATTCCCTACAAGGGCAGCGGGCCGCTGGCGACCGACCTGCTCGGCGGCCAGATCACGATGTCGTTCGACACCGTCACGCCGGTGCTCCCGCACATCAAGGCCGGCAAGCTGCGGGCGCTGGCCGTCACCACGGCCAGACGTTCTTCAGCGCTGCCCGACGTACCGACGCTCGACGAAGCCGGGCTCAAGGGCTTCAACATCGGCACCTGGTTCGGCGTGCTCGCGCCGGTGGCCACGCCGAAGGACGTGCTGGCCCGGCTGAACACCGAGATGGTGAAGGTCATTCAGTCGCCCGAGTTCCGCAAGCGCATGGACGAGATCGGCGCCGAAGCGATCGGCGACAGCGCCGAACACATGGCGCAGCAGATCAGGAGCGAGACCGAGAAGTTTGCGAAGCTGGTCAAGGATGCCAAGGTGACGATCGAGTGACCAGCGGCCCGATCGGCGCGCAGGGCTTCGCGTGACAGGCCGGCCCCGCGCGACTCAAGGCCGGATGCGGCGCGACTCGAGATAGAAGCGCTTCTCGTCGGCCTCGCCCATCGAGAAGCTCTTGCGTGGCAGCGGGCCGTGCCGCGCCACGCGTCCGATCAGCTCGCTCTTGCCCAGCGTGGCCAGGTGCAAGCCCGCGTTGCCTTGCACGCCGGCCAGCTGCGCCAGCGCGTCGTCGCCGTGCACGTAGTCCACCTCGTGTGCGCCGCCCCGGGCCAGCAGGTCATCGACGAAACCCTGGAAGGTGGCCACGTCCAGCTGCGCGGCCGGCATGCCGGAGACCACCACCAGTGCATGGCGGCCGCCCGGCTGCACCAGCCCGGCGGCATGCTCGCTGCGCGGCAGCGCGGCCAGCGCGGCATGCATCGAGGCCGCATCGGGCTGATCGACGATGCGCACCCGCTCGCCGAAGTGCGCCGCCAGCGCCGCGCGGATCTCGCCCTTCACCCCGGTCAGCAGACGGTGGATGGGCGAGAACTCCAGCGCGGGGTCGTGGATGTTCACCACCTCCACCAGGGCCCAGCGTGCCGGATGGTCGGGCCCCGCGCCGGCTTTCATGCGGTCCCAGCAGGCCTTGGCGGTGGCCAGCGAATGGTTGCCGTCGCCCATGGCGAACAGCATCGGCGGCGTGTCGGGCGGCAGGCCGTGCCGCGCGGCGAAAGCGGCGCCGTCGCCCAGCGCCTGCAGCGCCTGCATGCCCTGGCCTTGCGTGGGCGCGTCCAGCGCCAGGCCGGCCACGCGGCCGCCGCCGAGCATCAGCGGCGTGTCGTACAGCGGCGCGAGGCGCGCGCGTTGCGCCGCCAGCGGCTCGATGACCGTGCACTGCGGGTCGTCGATCAGCACGAGGATGTGCGGCAGCTCCAGCTCGGCGCCCTGGCGCACCTCGACGCGCGGCGCGATGCGCTCGACGATGGTGCCCTCGGTGGGGCGGATCAGGCTGCTCGAAGCAGGCGAGAAGTCGTAGTGCTCCAGGTCCAGCTCCAGCATCAGGCCGCGGCGCACGCGACCGTCGGGCAGGCTGCGCTCCACCAGCACTGCGCCGGCATGCTCGCGCAGCAGGCCTTCGGCCAGGTAGCGCCGCATCGTGGCCTGGATGCGCGCGATGCGCTGGGGCTTGTCGGCACTGGCGAGGAAGACCTCCGGAAAGATCATGTGCAGCGTCGACGGCGCATCGCCGACCCGGCCCGCCACGCGCTCCCAGTAGCCGGGCTCGCTGGTGTACTGGTCGCAGGCGATGACGCTCCAGCGCTGCAGGTCGATGCCCGAGCGCGGAAGCAGCAGACGAGGGGGGCGAAAGCAGGGCGGGATGGTCATGGCGGCCATCATGCCGCAGCCGGACGGCAAGTCACAGCGGTGTCGGGCGCGGCGCGCCGGGCTATCGTCGCGCCCTTGCCTCGACCCCGAACCGGTGACGAGCATGCTGCAAGCCGGCCCGATGGTGGGCCGCCCATTGCAGATCCTCGACCGTGCCAAGGGCCTCGGCGAGCGCCTGGCCAAGTGTCTGCCTTGCTCCACCGCGCTCGCACGATCCGCGACGCATGAATCCGCAGGCGTCGGCAGGCGGCTTGCGGCCCAGAGGAGCCGGTCACCTACGCCGAAGCCGTCACTCGCGAACGCTGGGCACGTTGGCGCGCAGATGTGCGATCTCTGCCTCCAAAGTGGCGATGCGCTGGTCGCGCGAGCTGATCGCAGCCTGCACGTCCGCGGCCTCGAACCGCTGCGGGATGTGCTGCGGGCAGTTCACATCCCACGCCGTCACGGTGAGGAGCACCACCTGTTCCGGCCGCGCGCGGTAGCCAGCCGGCATGAGTCGGCGCAGCAGTTCCTCGTCGCCCTCGACGACGCGCGCAGTGCCCCACACCTTGATGCGGCGCCGGTTCGCGTAGTCGATCAGGAAGAGGTGCACCTTCGGGTTGTCCAGCAGATTGCCCTGCGTGATGTACTGACGGTTGCCGGCGAAGTCCGCGAATCCGATCGTCCGCTCGTCCAGTACCCGCAGGAATCCGGCCGGTCCGCCGCGGTGCTGGATGTAGGGTTGCCCATCGCGGTTCACGGTTGCGAGGAACACGCTGGTCTGCGCCTCGATCTCCGCCTTCAACTCGGGCGTGATGGCCTGCTCCCAGGAGGCGCCGGCTTCCAGCCGCGCGTAGGCAGCTCGCGAGCCTTTGCGGCTTTGGATGGCCTTCACCGTGTCGGTGAAGGCCACATCGCTGGTAAAGGTCTTGACCTCATCCATGATCACAACCCGCGCTCGGTAAGCCTGGCATGCGCATCCGGGCACCGGCCGCTCGGCCAGCGGAACTGCCGCTCGCCTTCGGCGATGGCCAGGTCGTTGATGCTCGCGATGCGCGTGTGCGTCAGGCCCTCGCCATCGAAGGCCCGGTTCTCGTTGCCATGGCTTCGAAACCATTTCTGCGTCAGGAAGGCTTCGATCTCTCCGCGTCCTTGCAGGAAGATCGCGCGGTTGCGCCACCGACTGTCGGGCGAATACGCCAGCGCCGCACGCGGTGGATCGCGGCTGTTCCACACGTCTTCGGCCAGGGGAACCTTCTGGATGGCCGTCTCGAGCGTGAACGGCGGCAGGGGCGGACGGGTCATGTCGAGTTCTCCTGAAACATGGTTGCGAGACCGCGGCAACAAGCGCCACGACCTCGCCGGAATGACCGCTCCGATCAGGCGGCGAGGGCCTGCACGACGGGGAAGTCGATCTCGGTCTGTGCGACTGAATTGACGTAGTTCGTCCAGGTGTTCAGCGCGATGTGCTGGACGATCTCGACGATCTGCGCATCGTCGTAGCCGGCCATGCGCACCGCCTGCACATCGGCGTCGGACACATGCCCACGCTCGCGCACGACCTTGGCGGCAAAGCGCACGGCGGCATCTGCCTTCGGATCGAGCGAACCGCCGTGGCGATTGGCCGCGATCTCGGCTTCGCTCAGCTTTGCCAGGTTCTTGCCCAGGAAGCTGTGCGCCGACAGGCAGTAGCCGCAATCGTTGATCTGCGCAACAGCCAGCGCGATGCGCTCGCGGGTTTGTGCCGGAAGGCTGCCCTTGGCCAACGCGCCCGACATGCCCAGGTACCCCTCCAGGGCGGCGGGGCTGTTGGCGACGAGGCGGAACAGGTTGGGAACGCTTCCGATCTGCTTGTGGACGGCGTCGAGCAGCGGGCGAGCCGAAGCAGGAGCGGCATCGACGCTGGCGGGGGTAGTGAGGCGGGACATGGCGTGGACTCCAGAGGTTGGTTGGCCGGTAGGTGCCGGTGAAGAGACTGTAGATATTCCCGTCATCTACAACTAGACTGCAATTTTGCGAATCTACCTACCGAAATTCGGAACAATGGATCGACTCGATGCGATGACGGTATTTGCGGCCATCGTCGATGCGGGCAGCCTGTCCGCGGCAGGGCGCCGTCTTGAGGTGCCCTTGGCGACAGTGAGCCGCAAGCTTGCGGATCTGGAGTCCTACCTCGGCACCAGGCTCATCACGCGCTCGACCCGCAGGCTCGAACTGACGGAGGCCGGGCGCGACTACCTCGAGGCGTGCCGCCAGATCCTCGAGCAGGTCGACGAGGCAGAGCGGGCCGCGAGCGGCGCGTATGCCAATGTCAGGGGCCGGCTCGTGGTGGCTGCGCCTGTCGTGTTCGGCCGCCTGCACGTCGTGCCGGTGGCCACCGCGTTTCTGGAGCTGCATCCTGAAGTTGATGTGCAGTTGCGGCTCGGTGACCGCAATGTCAACCTGATCGAGGAGCACGTCGACGTGGCGCTGCGCATCGGCAACCTGCCGGACAGCAGTCTTGTGGCGACCCCGGTTGGCTTCGTCCGCAGGGTCGTGTGCGCGAGCCCGGGCTACCTGGATCGCTTCGGTACGCCGCGTTCTTTGAACGAACTGGCGTCGCACCGGTGCGTCACCTTCGACGGGCTTGACGCCGCCTCAATCTGGACCTTCGTTTCGGCCGACGATGTTCGGCGCCAGGTGCCGGTGCACACGCGCATGACCGTCTCGACAGCCGACGCCGCGATCGCGGCTGCGGCACTTGGCCTCGGGCTGACCCGGGTGCTGTCCTACCAGGTGGCTGATGCCTTGCGCGACGGTCAACTCGTCCGCGTGCTGGCCGCAGACGAACCGCCCCCGGTGCCGGTGAACCTGATCTATCCGGGGCAGGGGCGGCTCCCCATGAAGTCTCGCGCGTTCATCGATATCGCGGCAGGCCAGTTGCGCGAGCGCTTGCAAGGGCTTGTCGAAGCCGGCTCCGCGCCACCATCCCCCGCAAGGCGACAACCGCGAGGCGACCGGCCGAAACGGTCGTGAAGGTCGGCAGCCTCCTCAGCTTTCGGCCTGTCTGCGCTTGTTTGCAGGATGCCTGGCTTCTCTTCGGCTGCCGCGGCGAGAGGCACCGTCACCGTTGCCGGTCGCACCGGCGACCACGTGACGGCTACTTGCGAGGAGTCGCGGAGCGCGCGCTGAACGCGTTGCGCACCAGGGCCTGCGACTGCGGGCTGTCCCACTCGCGCGCGCCGTAGACCTTGTCGACGACGCGGCCCTGGGCATCGACCAGCACCGTCAGCGGCAGGCGCGAGGCCCCGAGCAGCGACTCGAGCTGCAGCTTGCGGTCGATGAAGTGGCTGATGGTCGCGTTGGTGGCGCGCAGCAGCTGCTGCGCTCGGTCGGGATAGTCGTCGGTCGAGATGCCGATCACGGCGAAGGGCACCGGGTGCTCCAGCCAGGCAAGCCGCTCGAGCGAGGCCATCTCCGCCCGGCAGGGCGCGCACCAGCTCGCCCAGACGTTGATGAGCAGCGGCCGGCCGCGGTAGTCGGAGAGCCTGCGGTTCGGGCCGTTCAGGCCAAGCATGGGCGCGTCCTGCAGCAACTGGCCCACCTTCGCTTCCTCGGGCAGCTTCTCGGCGCCCTGCGCCAGCGCGGCCCGGGGCAGCAGGGCGCCGGCACAAAGCGCCAGCAAGGCCGAGCGGCGCGGGCAAGGCGTCATCGATCAGGTCCCGCAGAAGGTCTGGTAGCCGGCCTGCGCCTCGGCCGGTGCCGGCTCGGCATAGACCGCGTGTTCCGGCCGCTCGTCGAAGGGCTGGCGCAGCGCGGCAAGCAGGCTCTCGAAAGGCGCGAGGTCACCGTCCGTGGCCGCAGCCAGCGCTACCTCGACACGGTGGTTGCGGGGGATGAGCCAGGGACTGGCGCGGCGCATGCGCGCGGCCCGTTCGGCCGCACCCGGCCCGCCGGCCGCGTCGTCGCGCGCGCAGCGCTCGCGCCATCGGGCCAGCCAGGCGTCGAGCGCCGCAGGGTCGGCGAACAGCTCGCGCAGCGGTGCATCGCGCCCTTCGGCCGCATCGGCCAGACGCCGCCAGCCGAGCGTGAAATCCACCGACTGCGCAAGCAGCAGCGCGAGCCAGTCGTCGACGAGCGCTGCGTCCTGCGCGTCGTCGGCTGCGGAGGCGGCGTACAGGCCCAGCTTGCCGCGCTGGCCGCGCAGCAGCGCGGCGGCATAGAGGCCGGGAAAGGCGTCGATCACCGCCGTGGCCTGCGCCACCGCGTGCTGGACCACTGCCTCGTCGTCGGAAGCGGCCATCAGCGGCAGCAGCGTCTCGGCCAGGCGCGCGAGGTTCCAGCGCGCGATGTGTGGCTGGTTGCCGTAGGCATAACGCCCACCGTGGTCGATGCTGCTGAAGACCGTCTGCGGGTCGTAGGCCTCCATGAAGGCACAGGGGCCGTAGTCGATCGTCTCGCCGGAGATCGTCATGTTGTCGGTGTTCATCACGCCGTGGATGAAGCCCGCGTTCATCCATTGCGCGATCAGCGCGGCCTGGCGCTGCGCGACGGCCTGCAGCAGCGCGAGGTAGCGATCCGGTGCCTGCGCGAGCCCGGGGTCGTGTCGCGCCATCGTGTACTCGGCCAGCTGGCGCAAGCGCTCGACTTCGCCTCTGGCAAGGAAGTACTGGAAGGTGCCCACGCGCAGATGGCTCGCGGCCACGCGGGTGAGCACCGCGCCGGGCAGGGGCAGTTCGCGGCGCACGGTCTCGCCGGTGGCGGCCACGGCCAGCGCGCGCGTGGTCGAGATGCCCAGCGCGTGCATCGCTTCGCCGATCAGCACCTCGCGCAGCATCGGGCCGACGGCGGCCTTGCCGTCGCCGCCGCGCGAGAAGGGCGTGCGGCCCGAGCCCTTGAAGGCGATGTCGCGGCGCCGGCCGTCGCGATCGATCAGCTCGCCGAGCAGCAGCGCGCGGCCGTCGCCGAGCTGCGGCGAGAAGCCGCCGAACTGGTGCCCGGCGTAGGCCTGCGCGATCGGCTCGGCGCCTTCGGGCAGCGCATTGCCGGCGAACAGGCTGGCCCCCGCTTCATCACGCAGGGCCGAAGCATCGAGCCCCAGCTCGGCGGCCAGCGCATCGTTGAGGAACAGCAGCCGCGGCGCAGGCACCGTGGCGGGCTGCCAGGCCGTGTAGAAGCCAGGCAGCTCGCGGGCGTAGGTGTTGTCGAAGGCGAATCGGGTCATGGGGGCCGTGGGCAGCGCGAAAGGTCTATCGATAGTGTGCCGGGCGCGGGCCGGCCTTGCTGCCCGTCACGCGCCAGACCACGTCGCCCACGTCGTCGGCCACCAGCAGGGCGCCGTCGGCGGCGAGCGCCACGCCGACCGGCCGGCCGTAGGACTCGCGCTCGTCGGGCGCCAGGAAGCCGCCGAGGATGTCGCGCGGCGGCCCGGCGGGGCGCCCGTTCGCGAAGGGAACGAAGACGACCTTGTAGCCGCTGAGCGTGCTGCGGTTCCACGAGCCGTGCTGGCCGATGACCATGCCGTCCTCGGCGAAGCCGGGCAGCGTGCCGCCGGGCATCCAGCACAGGCCGAGCGACGCGGTGTGCCCGCCCAGCGCGTAGTCGGGCTCCATGGCACGCGCGACCAGCGCGGCGTCCTGCGGCACGCGCTCGTCCACCGTCTGCCCCCAGTAGCTGTACGGCCAGCCGTAGAAGCCACCGTCGATCACCGACGTCAGGTAATCCGGCGGCGTCTCGTCGCCCAGGCCGTCGCGCTCGTTGACCACCGTCCACAGCGCCTTCGTGTGCGGCTCCCAGGCCAGGCCCACCGGGTTGCGCAGGCCGGCGGCGAAGATGCGGTGGCTGCCGGTGGCGAGGTCGAGTTCATAGATGCAGGCGCGGCCCTGCTCGACTGCCATGCCGCTCTCGGCGATGTTGCTCAGCGAGCCCACGCCGACGTAGAGCTTGCGGCCGTCGGGGCTGGCCAGCAGGCTGCGCGTCCAGTGCCCGCCGCCGGGGTAGCTCGTCAGCGGACGTCCCGGCGCAGTGATTCGGGTCGTGCCCGGCGTGTACGGAAAGGCCACCACGCCGTCGGTGTTGCCGACGTAGAAGGTGTCGCCCAGCAAGGCCATGCCGAAGGGCTGGCGCAGCCCCTCGAGGAAGGCTTCGCGTGTCTCGGCCACGCCGTCGCCATCGGCGTCGCGCAGCAGCGTGATGCGGTTCGGGCTCACGCCCACGGCGGCGGCGCGGCGCAGCGTGCTGAACATCGCCAGGTCGAACAGCGACTTGGCCGGGCCGGGCAGGAACAGCGATTCGGCCACGGTGACGTCGCCGTTGGGCAGCACGTGGATCCAGCGCGGGTGCTTCAGCCCGGTGGCGAAGGCGTTGACCGCCAGGCCGGGCGCGGCGGTGGGCCGATGGCCCGGTGCCCAGCCACGCGCCGTGGGCATCTTCAGCGTCGGGATGCGGCCTTGCGGGCGGGCCGCGGGAATCGTCGGCGCCGTGCCGATGGCCTGGCCCGATACGGTGCCTTGCAGCCGCCGCCAGGCGATGGCCATGTCGCCGACCCGCGCGACCAGTTGCGCGAATGCGCCGGACATGTTCATGACACCCCTCCTTCGGACCGGGCGGATGTTAGGGCAGGACGTCTTGCGGCGCTCCGGCCGGGCGATTCACGCGTGCCGGATGGCCGTCGGCTCGATGCCGAACATGCGGCGGTGCGTGCGCGTCAGGTGCGAGGAATCGGCAAAGCCGGCTTCGTGCGCCGCGTCGGTCCAGGAGGCGCCGGCCATCGCCGCTTCGATGGCCACGTTGATGCGCAGCCACAGCACATAGGCACGGAACGAGGTGCCTGTCTCCTGCACGAACAGGTGCCTGAAGCGGCTGGGCGACAGCGTTGCTGCGGCCGCGGCATCGGCCAGCGAAACGGTCGTGCGGACGCGCGAGCGGATGCGCTCGAGCGCACGCTGCAGGCGCGGGTCGCCGGCGCCCACCGGCGGCACGCCGGCGGCGTTCAACGCCAGCCGGGCGACCGTGTCGCGAGCGATGCCGCGCATCGTGTCGGCATCACTCGCGCCGCGCAGCGCCGCGAGCAGGCGATCGGCCAGGCCACGCGCCTCGCGCGGCGGCAGGGCACTCAGGCCCTGCGCGCCGAACCGACTCGACAAGGCCCGGCCCTCGGTGCTCTCGGGCTCGACGAACAGGTGCGCCACGGTCGCGCCGTCGAGCTCGAACTCGTGCGGGCAATGCGAGGGCACGATGGCGGCCTCGAAGGCGGCCCAGGGCCCCGCCCGATCGGTGCGGAAGCGGAACCCGCCCTCGAGCGCGAGGGCGACCTGGTGGGCATGGTGCGCGTGCCACTCGGAGCGCCCCTGGCCCTGGCCGATCCACAGGCTGCCGGTTTGCCAGAAGTAGACGCGTCCCGAGGCGGCGATGCGCTGGCGATCGAACTTCGAGTCCGTCACGGGAGCCCTCTCGCAAGTCAGCCGTTTCGTTCAATCCCCGCCGCGGGCCGCCCGGAAGAATCCTTCCTCATCGACCCACCCCGACGAACCCCTGATGAACCACTTCGCCCGCCGCATCCGCACCAGCGTCCAGCGCGAACTGGACGCCGCCCGCGAAGCCGATTCACAGGGCCTCGCGCAGATCGCCTTCGTTCACCTGGAGCGGGCGCATGTGCTCGGCCAGGCGTCGACGGTCGAGCACGTGCGTGTCCACCTTCGCATGTTCGGCTGGGC
>Ga0075160_10002537_pt1 | contig 10825 bp, 9 predicted proteins | sample JI91814C2DNA_FD_70969 | JGI IMG/M metagenome (GOLD analysis project Ga0075160, IMG submission 70969) | Wastewater effluent complex algal communities from Wisconsin, to seasonally profile nutrient transformation and Carbon sequestration -... | ecosystem: Engineered > WWTP > Effluent > Algae...
AACGCGATGATCACCGCGCCCGAGGCGTGGGCGAGGATGACGTCGGATTCGGTGACGCCGCCGACGCCCGACTGCAGCACCTGGACGCCAACTTCGTCGGTCGCCAGGCCGCGCAGGGCCTGCGCGATCGCTTCGACCGAACCCTGCACGTCCGCCTTGATGACGACGGGCAGAATTTTCTTTTCGCCGACCTGACGGTCTTTCAGCAGGTCTTCCATCGTCGCGCGGCCCGACGCGGTGGTGCGGGCTTCGCGGCGCTTGCGCGTGCGGAAATCGGCGATCTCGCGGGCGCGGGCGTCGCTTTCCACGACCACCAGTTCATCGCCGGCTTCCGGCGTGCCCTGGAGACCCAGAACCTCGACGGGTTCGGACGGACCGGCCGACGGAACGGCTTTGCCCTGATCGTTGACCAGGGCGCGCACGCGGCCCCATTCGCCGCCGGCGACGACGATGTCGCCGACCTTGATCGTGCCGCGCTGGACGAGAACGGTCGCGACCGGGCCGCGGCCCTTGTCGAGCTTGGCTTCGACGATGGCGCCTTCGGCGGGGCGATCCGGATTGGCCTGGAGTTCCAGCAGTTCGGACTGGAGGAGGATCGCCTCTTCCAGCTTGTCGAGGCCCGTCTTCTTGAGCGCCGAGACTTCGACGGCCTGAACCTCGCCGCCCATGTCTTCCACCACGATCTCGTAACGCAGGAGCTCCTGCTTCACGCGGTTCGGGTTGGAGTCGGGCTTATCGACCTTGTTGATCGCGACGATGATGGGAACGCCCGCCGCCTTGGCGTGGGCGATCGCTTCCTCGGTCTGCGGCATGACGCCGTCATCGGCTGCGACGACCAGGATGACGATGTCGGTGACCTTGGCGCCGCGGGCGCGCATCGCGGTGAACGCGGCGTGGCCGGGCGTGTCGAGGAAGGTGATCTTGGCGCCCGAGGGGGCGACGATCTGGTAGGCGCCGATATGCTGCGTGATGCCGCCGGCTTCGCCTGCCACCACGTTGGTCGAACGCAGCGCGTCGAGCAGCGAGGTCTTGCCGTGGTCGACGTGACCCATGATGGTCACGACCGGCGCGCGCGGCTCCAGCGTGCCCACATCGTCCTCGGCGCCCTTCAGGCCCTCCAGCACGTCGGCTTCGGCGACGCGCTTCACGACGTGGCCGTATTCCTCGGCGATGATCTGGGCGGTATCGGCGTCGATCGAGGTGTTGATCGTCGCCATGACGCCGTTCTTCATCAGCACCTTGATGACGTCGACGGCGCGGCGGGCCATGCGGTTGGCCAGCTCCTGCACCGAGATCGCCTCGGGGATGATGATGTCGCGCGGCGCGACGGCGGCAGCCTGGTCGGTGTTGCGTCCACCCTGGTGGGCGCGGCGCTGACCCTGGCGGCGCATCGCCGCAAGCGAACGTTGACGCTCTTCGACATCGCCGCCGGCGACGGCGGTAACGGTGAGGCGGCCATCGCGGCGCTTGGCGTCGGTCTTGGCGGGGCCACGCGGGGCGGCGGGCGGCGCACGGAAGGGCTGGGCCTGGCCGCCGGGGCGGCGCATGCCGGTCATCGCCGAGGCGCGCTTCTTCTCGCTCTCGCTCTCGAAGATGTTGGGGCGGTGCACCGGTGCGGTGGGCGTCACCGGAATCGTTGCCGGGCGCGGCGGCTCGGGCTCGGCACGGCGGGCGGCGTCGGCATCGGCGCGGCGACGCACTTCGTCGTCGGCGGTCTTGCGGGCCTCTTCCTCGGCCTTGCGCTTGGCGGCGGCCTCGGCCTCTGCAGCGAGACGGGCTTCCTCGGCGGCGCGGCGGCGCGCGGTTTCCTCGGCGCGGGCGCGGGCTTCAGCCTCGGCGACCTGCGCGTTGCCCAGCGCCTTGGCGCGGGCGACTTTCTCTTCTTCGGTCAGCGTGCGCAACACCATGCCCGAACGCTGCGCCGAGGGCGGCAGCGGCTTGGACGGCGCGGCGGGAGAAGCGGCCTTGACAGGCTCGGGCGCCGGCTGCGGGGCAGCCTGGGGCGCCGGCGTCACGCCACCGCGCGGCGGCACGGTGACGGTCCGCTTCTTTTCCACCACCACCGCCTTGGTGCGGCCGTGGCTGAAGCTCTGTTTGACGGTGCCCGTCTCCGTGGTCACGGCCGGTCGCTTCACGCCCAAAGGCGCGCGCGGCGGTGTGCCCGAGCTCAAGGTCTTTCCCGTCTGATCCGTCTTATCCGTCATCAACTGCCTGAAATTCGTTCCTAGTACTCAGTCACCTGCCCGGCCCAGCCCGCGGGCATCATTGCCCGGAACCCAGCCGTCCGCCCGGCCTCCTGAAGAAAGCGTGCGTGGAGCGTGCCGGCGCCTGCCGACAGGAGGCAGGCGTGTATCACATTCGCGTCGCCCAAGGCCATGCTCAATTCCGTTGAAGAAAAGAGCCCGCAAATGGGTGCCTCCAGCTCCATCGCCTTGGCTTTCGCCAAAATCGAACGGCGCCCATCGGCGGCCCCGTCAGACGCCTCGAGCAGGGCGGCGATGCGCGCCCGGCCCATCTCATGGGCGTCCATGGTCTCTTTCACGCGCTCAAAGCCCGTGACGATCAGCCCGGATTTCCGCGCCAGACCGAGAAGCCCCAGGGTCCGCTTGACCAGCAGCCCCTCGACCAGATGGCTGAAGCTGTCGGCCGGACGGATATGGGTTTCCAGGGCCTTGGCGAAAAGTCCCTTGCCGATCGCCCGGTCGATGGCCGAGCGCTCAGCCTTCACCCAGGCGCCGCGGCCGGGAAGGTCGTTCCCCAGATCGGGCACGACCTCACCATCCGGTCCGGCGACGAAACGGATCAACTCCTCCTTGGGCAAGGTCTTGCCCGTGGAGATGCAGCGGCGCTCCGAACCTTCTCCCTTGGCGTCGTGATCGCCGCCGCGGGTCCGGTCGCGCCGTTCGCGGGCGGCTTTACGGCTCATGGGATCAGGCTTCGGCCTCCGCCTCGGCTGCGATCTCGCCTTCGTCTTCCGGTGCGGCCTCGACCCAGCCGACCATGACGCGGGCCTGCATGACCAGCTGCTCGGCGTCATCCTTCGAGATGCCCAGATCTTCCAGGATGCCCTTCACGTGGAAGCGCTCGCCCTTCTTGCTGTCGTCATAGCCGGTCAGGTCGTCGGCCGAGCAGCCGGCGACATCTTCCACCGTCTTCACGTCGTTCTCGCCGAACGCCGCCATCATCTGCGGCGTCATGCCGGGGATTTCGCCGACCTCGTCAAGCACGCCCAGTTCGCGGCGCTTGGCATCGGCCTCGCGGTTCGCGGCCTCGATGACATCGAGCGCGCGGCGCTGCAGCTCGGCGCCGGTTTCCTCGTCGATACCGTCGATGGACGACAGCTCGTGCGGCTCGACATAGGCCAGTTCTTCCAGGTTCGCGAAGCCTTCGGCGGCCAGAAGCTGGGCCAGCGTCTCATCGACATCCAGCGCGGTCATGAAGGTTTCGGTGCGCGCCTGGAATTCCTTCTGGCGGCGCTCCGATTCCTCGGCCTCGGTCATGATCTTGATATCCCAGCCGGTCAGCTGCGAGGCGAGACGCACGTTCTGGCCGCGGCGGCCGATCGCGAGCGAAAGCTGCTCTTCCGGCACGACGACGTCGATGCGGCCGGCGTCTTCATCCAGCACCACCTTGGAGACTTCGGCCGGCTGCAGCGCGTTCACGATGAACGTCGCGCTGTCACCCGACCAGGGAATGATGTCGATCTTTTCGCCCTGCAGCTCCTGCACGACGGCCTGGACGCGGCTGCCGCGCATGCCGACGCACGCGCCGACGGGATCGATGGACGAATCCTTGCTGATCACCGCGATCTTGGCGCGGCTGCCCGGATCGCGGGCGACCGCCTTGATCTCGATGATGCCGTCATAGATTTCCGGCACTTCCTGCGCGAACAGCTTCGCCATGAACTGGGGATGCGTGCGGCTGAGGAACAGCTGCGGCCCGCGCGTTTCGCGGCGCACGTCATAGAGATAGGCGCGGATGCGGTCGTTCGGGCGGAACGCTTCGCGCGGCAGGCCCTCGTCGCGGCGGACGATGGCTTCGGCACGGCCGAGATCGACGATCACGTTGCCGTATTCCACGCGCTTCACGATGCCGTGGATGATCTCGCCGATGCGGTCCTTGAATTCCTCGAACTGACGCTCGCGCTGCGCATCACGCACCTTCTGCATGATGACCTGCTTGCCGGTCTGGGCGGCGATGCGGCCGAAATCGAACGGCGGCAGCGGGTCGAGAATGGTGTCGCCGGCCTGGGCGGCCGGGTTGCGGCGCTGGGCGGCCTCGACCGAAATCTCGGTCGCGTCGTTCTCGACCTTGTCGACGACAAGGAGAACGCGGTGCAGGCGGGTCTCGCCGGTCTTGGGGTCCAGCTCGGCGCGGATTTCGCTCGACGTGCCGTAGCGCGAGCGCGCGGCCTTGGCCATCGCGTCTTCCATCGCCGCGATGACGATTTCCTTCTCGATCAGGGCCTCGCGGGCGACCGCGTCGGCGATCTGCAGAAGCTCAAGACGGTTGGCGCTGACGGCCATGGCGTTGTCCTCGTTTAGTGTTTGGCGGCGCCGCGGGCGGCTCGCGCCTCGGCGATCAGGCGATCTGTCATGACGAGTTTCGCCTCGCTGATCGCGGTGAAGGGAATGGTGAGCGTTTCGTCGGCGGAAATCGCCAGCGTGACGGTGGTGTCATTGGCGCTGGCGATGTCGACCTGATAGCGGCGGCGGCCCTTGGCGTCGGGCGACATCAGTTCGATCTTCGCCTTGTGCCCGGCGAAGCGCGCGAAATCCTTGGGCCGTGTCAGCGGGCGGTCGATGCCGGGCGAGGAGACCTCAAGGTCGTAGTCTTCGACGATCGGGTCCTTCTCATCGAGCATCGCCGAGATGGCGCGCGAGAGCTCGGCGCAATCGTCGACATTCATCGTGCCGTCGGGACGCTCGGCCATCACCTGCAGGATCTTGTGCGCCGAGCCGGTGAAGCGCAGGCGCACGAGTTCAAACCCCAGCGTGGATACGATGGGGGCGATCAAGTCGTGCAGCGTCTCCGCTGAAGCCATGCGTCTCATCTCCGCCGGGCAACAAAAAAGGCGGCCCGTTGGGGGCCACCTTCTTCTGATCTTTCGATCAGCAGACCGGTTTGTTGGACGGCTATATGCGCCTAAACCCGCAAGCGTTCAAGCCCCCGGCAGACTAGGTCCGACGGAACTCCAGATAGGCAGGCACACGCCCGGCCACTAGCGCCTTGGCCTCGTAGCGTGTGCCGGGCCAGTCGGCGGGGCGGATGCGCCAGTCGGCGGGTTTGCGGGCCTGCCAGGTGAACGTTTCGCCATGGGCGCGGTTGAAGGCTGCGATCTCGACCAGCGTCCAGCGCACATAGTCGGGGATGTCGCTCGCCACGCGGAACACCGCGCCGGGTTTCAGCGTGCGGGCCAGCTGGGTGAGATTCTTCTGGCTGATGAAGCGGCGTTTGTTGTGCCGCAGCTTGTGCCAGGGGTCGGGGAACAGCAGGTAGGCCTTGTCGAGGCTGGCATCCGGCAGGGCGTCGAGAATGTCGCGGGCGTCGCCGTGATGGATGGCGACATTGGGCAGGTCCTTCACAAGCGCGGCCAGCTTCGCGACGCCGTTGAGAAACGGCTCCGCGCCGATAAAGCCGGTATCGGGATGGGCGGCGGCCTGCGCGGCCAGATGCTCGCCGCCCCCGAAGCCGATCTCCAGCGCCAGTTTCGGCAGGCCCGGAAACAGCGTGGCGGGGGCGCCCAGCTTCGCGACGTCGACCGCCATCGCGGGCAGGACGGTTTCAAAGGCTTCGCGCTGGGCGGCTTTGAGCGGCCGCCCCTGACGGCGGCCGTAGATCAGCCGCCGCTTTTCTTCGGTCATCGAGAGATCAAAACGCGCCTTTGAGCGCGTCGACCAGATCCGTCTTCTCCCACGAGAAGCCGCCATCGGCATCGGCCTTGCGGCCGAAATGGCCGTAGGAGGCGGTGCGGGCATAGATCGGGCGGTTGAGTTTCAGGTGCTCACGGATCGCGCGCGGGCTGGCACCGCCGACGAGCTCCGGCAGGATCTTTTCCAGTTTTGCCGGATCGACGTTCCCGGTGTCGTGCAGGTCGACATAGAAGCTGAGCGGCTTGGAGACGCCGATCGCATAGCCGATCTGGATGGTGCACTTGGCCGAGAGGCCGGCGGCGACCACGTTCTTCGCGAGATAGCGGGCGATATAGGCAGCCGAGCGGTCGACCTTGGTCGGGTCCTTGCCCGAAAACGCGCCGCCGCCATGCGGCGCGGCGCCACCATAGGTGTCGACGATGATCTTGCGGCCCGTCAGGCCGGTGTCGCCGTCAGGCCCGCCGATCTCGAACAGGCCAGTCGGGTTGATGTGCCACTCGGTTTCGGCGGTGATGAAGCTCTCGGGCAGAACCTTCAGCACATAGGGCTTCACGATGGCCGCGACGTCCTGCGCGGTGAGGCCCGGCTTGTGCTGGGTAGAAACGACGATCGACGTCGCGCGCACAGGCTTGCCGTTCTCGTAGTGCAGCGTGACCTGGCTCTTGGCGTCGGGCTCAAGGCCCTTCTCCTTGCCCGACTTGCGAGCCTCGGCGAGCACCGAGAGGATGTTGTGCGAATACTGCAGCGTCGCCGGCATCAGCTCAGGCGTTTCGTTCGTCGCATAGCCGAACATGATGCCCTGATCGCCCGCGCCTTCATCCTTGTTGCCGGCGGCGTCGACGCCCATCGCGATATGCGCGCTCTGGCCGTGCAGGTAGTTGGCGAAGTCGAAGTTTTCCCAGTGGAATCCATCCTGCTCGTAGCCGATGTCCTTCACAGACGCGCGGATGTCTTTCTCGATCTGGTCCTGGATGCCGGGCGCCCAGTTGCCCTTCTCATCCATGATGCCCTTGCCGCGGATCTCGCCGGCAATGATGACGCGGTTGGTCGTGCAGAGCGTCTCGCAGGCGATGCGGGCTTCCGGGTCGCGCGACAGGAACAGGTCGACCACGGTGTCCGAGATGCGGTCGGCGACCTTGTCAGGATGGCCTTCCGAGACGCTCTCGGAAGTGAAGAGATAGGACGGCCGCGCCATCGTGGAGGCTCCGCGTGAAGGGTGAGACGGCGCGAAGCGGAAGGCACGCGCCGAAAGCGCGGCCCTTCTGTCAAAGGCCGCCTTGAGGGTCAAGTGAAGCGAGGCTTCAGCCCGCCTCGGCCTCGCTGCCGGAGAGTTCGCGGATGAGGTCGAGCACGCGGCGGCGCACCTTGGCATCGCCGATGCCCGAATAGGCGCGGTTGAGGGTCAGGCCCTCGGTCGACGAGACGAAGTCCATGACGAAGGGCTCGCCTTCGCCATCTGAAAAGCCGTGCGGGCGGGCGACAGGACGGCGGCCGTCTTCGGGCAGGTCGTCAAAGAAGAACTGGATGGGGACCTCCAGCACGCGTGAGATCTCGTAGAGCCGGCTCGCGCCGATGCGGTTCGCGCCCTTCTCGTATTTCTGCACCTGCTGGAACGTCACGCCCAGCAACTCGCCGAGGCGCTCCTGGCTCATGCCGATTAGCATGCGTCGCAATCGCACGCGCGCGCCGACATGAGCATCGATGGGGTTCATGGACCTTTTGGGCATTGAAAACCTGTACGGCGCGGGGTGGGCCGGAGGGGTGACGGATAATCAGGCGATTATGAATTAAGGGTCACGATACAGGGGGTCAACGCAAAGCGGCGCGATCAATGACGGATGCGTCAAATACGCTCAAGCCTTTGACCGAAATCGCCTTTCGGTCAAAAACAACGCCAGCGCGAACGCCATGCCCAGCATCAGCCAGAAGGCGAGATGACCATAAGTGCCGAAGGGTGTTTGGGCGCGTGCGCCCGGCAGTTTGGCGTCGAGTTTGACCGCCTCGCCGATGCCGGACGCGATGACCACACGGCCATCGGCGTCGATCACCGCGGAGATGCCGGTCGTGGCGGCGCGGATGAGTGGCAGGCCCTCCTCGATGGCCCGGAAACGGGCAGAGGTCAGGTGCTGCCAGGGGCCGGTCTGGGTGCCGAACCAGCTGTCGTCGGTGATGTTGGCGAGCCATTGCGGGCGCGGCTGGTCGGGCGCGACGACCTCGGCCGGGAAGAGCGCCTCATAGCAGATCAGCGCGGAAAAGGCCGGTAATCCGCCGATGGAGAGGGTCTGGAGCCCCGGTCCGGCGGTAAAGCTGTCGGCGACGCGGGCGTTCAGGATGTCGATGCCGAGCGAGCGGAAGAGGCCCGGAAGGGGCATGTACTCGCCAAACGGCACAAGATGGGCCTTGTCGTAAACCGTTGAAATTGCTCCCTGATCGTCGATGACGAAGAGGGAGTTGTAGTAGCGGGTGCCGGTTTCGAGGCGCTGGCGGCGGGCGGAGCCGGCGATGAGGATCTGACCTTCACGCATCTGCTCGGCGAGGACCGCCATCGCCTCGGGCGTTTCGTCGATCAGGAAGGGCGTAACCCCTTCCGGCCACACGATAATGTCGATGGCGTCACGGCCCGGCGCGAAGCTGAGATCGACGAGGCGCTGCCACAGGCGGCGGCCATAATCGGGCAGTCCTTTCTCGCTCTGGGGGTTGTCCGGCTGCACAATTCGAAGCTGTGCCGCTGTGTCCGGAACGGGGTTTCGAGAGGTGCCGTAGGCCCATGACGCGGCCAGTAGCGCGGTGCCGGTGAGGGCCGGGACGACGCGCCGCCATGTGGTGCCGGTGACAAGCGGGGCGAGACCGAACCCGGCGATCAGCGCAACGAGCGTGAGCCCGTAGAGGCCGACAACGGCGGCGCCCTGGTCGATGCCCGATCCGATGAAGCTGGCGCCGAAGAGGTTCCAGGGAAATCCGGTGAAGAGCCAGCCGCGCACGAATTCGACGCCGGCGAAGATGGCGGCGAAGATGAGGGCGAAGGCCGCCCCGCGCTGCGGGAAGGCGCGTGCCGCCAGCGTGGCGAGGGCGGGGTAGAGCGCCATGCCGGCGGGCAGCAGCGTCACAGCGAAGGGCATCAGCCAGATGGTGCGCGGATCGACATAGAACGCCTCGCCGACCCAGTAGAAGCCGCCCGCGAAATAGGTAAAGCCGAAGGCCCAGCCGGTGAGGAAGGCGGCGCGTTTCGGGCGGCGGTCGTCGGCGGTGCCGTCGGCGAGCCAGCAGAAGACGCCAAGCGCGGCAAGCAGCATCGGCCAGCTGTCGAACGGCGCCATGCCGAACACCGCCGCGCCGCCGGCCAGCGCGGCGAGCAGAAGCCGCCAGCGCAGCTTCATGCGGCGGCTTCGCCGGCTTCGTCGGTATCGATGCGCCAGCGCGAGATACGCACCCGCTTGACCCGCCGCGGGTCGGCATCGGCGATCTCGAAGGCAAGGCCCGAGGCGTCGCGGATGACTTCGCCGGTCAGCGGCACGCGGCCGGCGATCGCGGTGATGAGGCCGCCGAGCGTATCCATATCGGCCGGTTCCCCGTCGATGGTGAAGGTGACACCGGCCGCTTTTTCCAGATCTTCCAGCGCGAGGCGGGCATCGGCATCGAAGCCGCCATCGGGGCGCAGCACCAGATCGGGGTCTTCGTCGGTGTCGTGCTCGTCGTCGATCTCGCCGACGATCTGCTCGACGATGTCCTCGATGGAGACGATGCCGTCCGTGCCGCCATGCTCGTCGATGACGAGGGCGAGATGTGAGCGCGTCATCTGCATGCGCAGGAGCAGATCGAGCGCGGGCATGGACGGGGTGACGAACTGTACCTCGCGCATCACGGCCTTCAGGGTGAAGCCCTCGCGCGAGGCGGCATCGCGCATCGCGATGACCATGTCTTTCAGGTGAATCATGCCCAGCGGCTCATCCAGCGTCTCGCGATAGACCGGCAGGCGCGAATGCTGCGCCTCGGCGAAGACCGCCATGACGGCATCGAAACTGGACGAAACTTCGACGCCGACGATGTCGGCGCGCGGAATCATCAGATCGGAAACTTTCAGGCTGCCGAATTTGAGCAGGTTGCGGAGCATCACGCGCTCCTTGGGGCTCAGCTCGTCGGAGCCCTCCTCTTCGCCCTCCTCAAGGATGTCCTCGATGGATTCCTTGACGTCATTCTCGCGCTTGCCCCGGCCCAGCAGCCAGCCCAGGCGCGAGAACAGTCCCGGCGCGCGCTGCGGGCGCGCGGGACTAGGTCGACTCGGAGGCTCCTCGTCGGCGGCTTTGAAGGGCGGCGTCGTCTCGCGGGCGGCGTCGCTCATGGCGCGGGTCTCTATCCTCGTCTCAGACATAGGGATCGGCGACGCCGAGCCCGGACAGGACAGACTTCTCGAGGCGCTCCATGCGCCGCGCCTCAGCCCGCCCCTGTTCATGATCATAGCCCATCAGATGCAAAATCCCATGGGCGATGAGGTGCGTGGTGTGGTCGGCCAGGGTTTTTCCCTGGATTTCGGCCTCTTTCGCCACAGTTTCATAAGCGAGGATGACGTCGCCGCCGCCCGAAAGGCCGGGGAACGAGAGGACATTGGTCGCCTTGTCCTTGCCCCGGTACTGGGCGTTGAGGGGCCGGATGGTGGCATCGTTGGCAAAGGCGATGGTGGTTTCACCCATCAGCGGCCCGGCCCCGTCGGCGAGCGCGGCCTCATGTGTCGCGGCCGCGACGACACGCGCGCGGGCGGCAAGGCCGGGCACGGCCTTTCGCCAGCCGAGCGCGGTGATGACGATCACGGGCCTGAAGGCGCGGGGTTTACTCGCGCGTGGCTTTGGCATCGTGGCGTTCGTAGGCGCCGACGATGCGGCCGACGAGGGGGTGGCGCACGATGTCCGACGCGGCGAAGCGCTGGATGGTGACGCCCTCGACGCCGTCGAGGATCG
>Ga0075160_10002538_pt1 | contig 10825 bp, 7 predicted proteins | sample JI91814C2DNA_FD_70969 | JGI IMG/M metagenome (GOLD analysis project Ga0075160, IMG submission 70969) | Wastewater effluent complex algal communities from Wisconsin, to seasonally profile nutrient transformation and Carbon sequestration -... | ecosystem: Engineered > WWTP > Effluent > Algae...
ACGTAGATCATGATTAGAATTCCGGCTGTTAACCCCAGCGCAAGGCCCAGGAGATTGATGAAGGCATAGCCTTTAAATTTCAACAGCGTACGGAAAGCGATTTTGAAATAATTGAGCAACATGTAACGAGGATTTGTACATGCCTAGACAAGACCGGTGCCATGAAAAATATGGTCTTTCCACTGCTGAAAGTGGTTAGTTTAAAGACTATGCTGTTCTTACATGAACAGTGCCGTCCGCGAACGGACGCCTAAAACAATTCCTTCGCGATCTTATAAATAGGATCGGATTTACCCATTGAATAAAAGTGAATCGTTGGCGCTCCGTATTTTATAAGCTCTTTTGATTGTTGGATCGCCCACTCAATTCCAACCTGTTTAATGGCTGCGTTGTCTTTACATTTCTCAGCTTCATCCGCCAGCTCTTCCGGAAGGTCGATATGAAAGATCTGTGGAAGAATTGTAAGCTGAGCCTTTCCGGTTAACGGTTTGATACCCGGAATGATTGGAACAGTTATTCCGGCTTCACGGCACTTATCAACAAACTCAAAGTATTTTTTATTATCGAAGAACATTTGCGTAACAATGTACTCCGCTCCCATATCAACCTTTAACTTCAGGAATTTAAGGTCAGTTTTAAGATTCGGTGCATTAAAATGCTTCTCCGGATAACCCGCAACACCAATGCAGAAGTTAGTCGGTGATGGCTCATGCAATTCCTCATCCAGATAAACTCCTTTGTTCATGTTCACCACATGTTCTAATAATTCAGAAGCATATTTAAAGCCATCCGGTTCAGGGATAAACTTAGCTTCCGTTTTGATAGCATCTCCCTGCAGAACCAATACATTGTCTACGCCAAGGAAATTTAAGTCAATCAATGCATTCTCGGTTTCTTCGCGGCTAAATCCTCCGCAGATGATATGGGGCACCGTATCCACTTTGTAATGATTTTGAATAGCCGCGCAAATCCCTACTGTTCCGGGACGCTTACGGGTTGTTAGCTTTTCGAGCAAGCCTCCATCTTTCTTTTTAAACACATACTCTTCACGATGATACGTTACATCAATAAACGGTGGTTTAAATTCCATCAACGGATCGATGTTGCTAAATAGATTCTTGATATTCTCACCTTTTAAGGGTGGAAGAATTTCAAGTGTAAATAAAGATTTACCGTTAGCGTTCTTTAGGTGATCTACTACTTTCATGAATTCAATTTGAAATGTCTTTAATTTGAAAATTAAACAATTTGAAGATTTGAAAATGCAGACAGTGCAGGCATTTCATTTTCAAATCTTCAAATTGCCACATTTTCAAATTGATTAATTATACGATAAGTTAGGTGACAACCACTTCTCAATTTCTTCAATGCTCATGTTTTTGCGCTTCGCATAATCTGCAACCTGATCTTTTTCAATCTTTCCGAGTCCGAAATACTTTGAATCGGGATGCGAGAAATAAAATCCGCTTACAGCAGCGCCAGGGTACATCGCATACGATTCGGTTAATGTAATACCAACCTTGTTTGCATCCAGCAGCTCAAACAGCAGTTTCTTTTCGGTATGATCAGGACAGGCAGGATAGCCCGGTGCGGGGCGAATGCCTTTATACTCTTCTGTGATTAATTGATCTGTTGTTAAGTCCTCGTCTTTGGCATAGCCCCATAGTTCTTTCCGAACGCGTTCGTGCAAACATTCGGCAAAAGCTTCTGCTAAGCGATCAGCCAATGCTTTAGCCATAATCTCGGAGTAATCATCCTGCATTGATTTGTATTTTTCTACAAGCTTCTCCAATCCAATACCAGCTGTCACCGCGAACATTCCGAAATAATCCTTTCCTTTTTCAGTTGACACAAAATCAGCGAGACAAAAATTTGGAAGATTTTGAGCTTTCTTATTTTGCTGGCGCAGGAAATGAAACGTGGCAAACGAATCATTCTGATCTTTACGGAATAGCTTTACATCATCCCCCTCGTTCACAGCATTATAAAATGCAATCACACCATTCGCTTGGAGTGATTTGCTCTTCACTATCTCATCAAGCATTTTATTGGCATCATCGAACAATTTCTTTGCCTCCACGCCTACCACAGAGTCGTTGAAGATTCCCGGGTAGCGGCCAGCCAGCATCCAGGTTTGAAAGAACGGAGTCCAGTCAATGTATTTTCTGATCTCCTCTAATGGATACTTAACAAATTCCTTTCTACCTAAAAACTCAGGCTTGGTGTACTGCGTTGCTGACCAATCGATTTTTGTTCTGTTTGCTCTTGCTTCGGCTATTGAGATGTAGTTTTTGTTTTGTTTACGGTTTTCATGGTCCGCACGAAGCGTTTTATACTCTTCTTTAACCCGGATTTTAAAATTTTCACTGGTTTGCTTGCTGATCAGCTCACTCGCCACCGGTACAGATCGCGAAGCATCGAGCACGTATACAACAGGACCATCGTACACCGGATCAATCTTCACAGCCGTGTGGATGCGGGATGTAGTAGCTCCTCCAATCAATAACGGAAGTGTCATCTTCTCACGCTGCATTTCTTTGGCCACTGTAACCATTTCATCCAACGATGGGGTAATTAATCCGCTCAAGCCGACTACATCAACGTTCTCGCGCTTAGCAGCTTCAATAATTTTTTCGGTAGGAACCATTACACCAAGATCAACAACGTCATAGTTATTGCATGCCAATACAACGCCTACGATGTTCTTGCCGATGTCATGGACATCGCCTTTAACGGTTGCCAGTAAGATTTTTGCTGCCGGCTTACCCACGTTACCACTCAGCCGTTTCTCTTCCTCAAGATAGGGAGTTAAATACGAAACGGATTTTTTCATAACCCGGGCGCTCTTTACAACCTGCGGCAGAAACATTTTACCCGCGCCAAATAAATCGCCCACTACGTTCATACCGGCCATCAACGGGCCTTCAATCACATGTAAGGGTTTGTCATACTTTTGACGAGCTTCTTCTGTATCAGCATCGATAAAATCTATAATGCCTTTAACTAAAGAATGCGTGATTCGTTCTTCGAGTGTTCCATTGCGCCATTCGTCATCAACTTCCTTCTTTTTAGCAGATCCTTTAACGCTTTCCGCAAAATCCAGAAGTCTTTCGGTTGCATCTTCTCTCCTGTTTAACAGAACATCTTCAACGCGCTCTAAAAGATCTTTTGGAATTTCATCGTAAACCTCCAGCATGGTAGGGTTTACAATTCCCATGTCCATTCCATGCTGGATGGCATGATAGAGGAATGCTGAGTGCATCGCTTCACGCACCTTTTGATTTCCCCGGAAGCTAAAGGAAACATTACTTACTCCCCCGCTCACGTGTGCATGGGGAAGATTTTCACGAATCCATTTTGCCGCTTTGAAAAAATCCAATGCATAATTTCTATGCTCATCAATTCCGGTAGCTACCGGAAAAATGTTCGGATCAAAAATGATATCCTGCGGTGGGAATTTTACTTCATTAACTAAGATATCGTATGCTCGCTTGCAAATATCAATTCTGCGTTGATACGTGTCAGCCTGTCCTTGCTCATCAAAAGCCATTACAACCGTTGCTGCACCGTAGCGTTTCACAAGCTTAGCCTGCCGGACGAATTCCTCCACTCCGCCTTTCATGCTGATGGAGTTTACAATGCCTTTGCCTTGTAAGCACTTCAACCCGGCTTCAATAACTTCCCATTTGGATGAATCAACCATTACGGGAATAGCCGAAATCTCGGGCTCCGATGCCATCAGGTTCAGGTACTTAACCATCGCTGCTTGCGAATCAAGCATCCCTTCATCCATGTTCACATCGATTACCTGTGCTCCGCCACGCACCTGGTCAAGCGCAACACTCAATGCTTCATCAAACTTATCGTCTTTAATAAGCGCCAGAAATTTAGCTGACCCGGTAACGTTGGTACGCTCACCGATGTTTACAAAATTAGAATTTGGGGTTACGTTAACGGCTTCGAGACCGCTAAGCTTCAAAATTTCACTCATGCTGAAACTAATGTGTTAAGTCCAACACGGGGTTTGTATTTTTTTGCAACCTCAGCGATCTTTTGGATATGATCCGGGGTCGAGCCACAACAGCCGCCTACAATATTTACCAAGCCTTCTTTCAGGTACTCTTCGATCTCCGCTGCCATCTCATCGGGTGTCTGGTCATAATGACCAAATTCATTCGGCAAGCCTGCGTTTGGATAGGCACTGACAAAAAATGGCGATTCACTATCCAACACTTTTAAATATGGCCGAAGCTGTCGCGCGCCTAAGGCACAGTTCAAGCCAATGCTTAATAAGGGAACGTGTGAAAGCGAGATGAGGAATGCCTCTGTTGTTTGTCCGGAAAGCGTTCTTCCGCTGGCATCGGTAATCGTTCCGGAGATCATAATCGGAACTTGTTTCCCGATCTCATCGAACAATTCCTGAACAGCAAACGCTGCAGCTTTAGCATTGAGGGTATCAAATACAGTTTCGATCAGCAACGCATCAGCACCACCATCAACAAGACCTTTCGCCTGTTGCTTATAGGCCGTTACTAACTGATCAAATGTTATTGCACGATATCCGGGATCATTTACATCGGGAGAAAGCGAAGCTGTACGGTTTGTTGGTCCGATTGCTCCGGCTACAAACCGCGGCTTGTGAGGTTCTTTTGCAGTAAACTCATCTGCTACCTTTTTTGCAATCCTCGCGGATTCAAAATTGAGCTCATATACCACATGTTCCAGGTGATAGTCTGCCTGAGCAATGGTTGTTCCGCTGAACGTATTCGTTTCAACGATATCCGAGCCGGCTTCAAAATACTGCCGATGGATAGTTTCTATAATATCCGGACGCGTTAATGAAAGCAGATCGTTATTACCCTTTAAGGGATGCTTATGATCCTTAAATCGCTCTCCCCGGAAATCAGCTTCCTCAAGTGGATAACGCTGGATCATCGTGCCCATGGCACCATCCAGGATCATAATCCGTTCTTTTAAAATGTCTTCAATTTTAGCCATAGCGCTCTCTATTATAACACATCATCCAGAGAGCCCGTGAGAAAGTGGGTCACTTATCTTCTCCGTCCCGATACCAAACACGGGAGCAGATGGGATTTAGCACAACATCCGCAAACGAATGCGGATAGGATGCTAAGACGTCTTTGGGCCCAACCCTCAGTCTTTCTGGATAAGTTAACGCAAAGAAAAACAATTGAAGGGTAAAAAGAAAAAACAATAGAGTAATTTTACAGGTAATGAAATTTGCTGCAATTGATATCGGCTCCAACGCCATCCGCTTTCAGGTATCCAGTATACTCGACAACAAAAAACGAATCCTTCTTAAAAAGCTTGAATATGTACGTTTCCCGCTGCGTTTAGGGCACGATGTGTTTGCCACGGGCAGAATAAGCGATAAGAGTATAGCCAGGTTCAAGAAGCTGATGCATGCCTATAAACTATTACTTGAACTGTACGAGGTTGATGACTATATGTTCTGCGCTACCTCTGCGATGCGTGAATCGGAGAACGGTAAAAAGCTGGTGGAAGACGTGAAGACCGAATATGGAATAGAAATTCAGATTATTGATGGGGATTTAGAAGCCGAATTGGTAAACAAGGCTATTGGATCCTACCTCACCGAGGATACGTACATTCACATTGATGTGGGTGGCGGTAGCACAGAGCTTAACATCTTTACCAAAGGCAAAAAGGTTACCACCAAATCCTTTAAGATCGGCTCTGTTAGAATTCTTGAAAATCAGGACCAGCCGCAAATCTGGACTGAAATGGAGAATTGGGTTAAGGAAAATGTTAAGAGAGAGTATGGCAAAGTTACGGCCGTTGGAACGGGTGGTAACATCAGCAAGATTTTTGAATTAGCGGCATTGAAACCACATCGGTTGATGTCCCTGAAAAAGATTCAGGAAACAAAAGCAATGATCGAATCACATTCAATTGAAGACCGGATTTATAAGCTTCAAATGAACCCCGACCGGGCCGATGTCATTGTACCCGCCAGTGATATTTACATGCGCGTAATGGAATGGGCTAATGCGAAGTACATTCTTGTTCCGGAAGTAGGCTTGAAAGATGGCATGCTGCTGCATCTTTTTGAAAAGCATGTCAACAAAAAGGCTACTTCGTTTGAGCATGAGTTTGTGAATGCCCCACAGAAATAAATGACGAATGCAGAATTTAGAATGTAGAATTATTCGTCATTCTACATTCATCATTCGAAATTTTAAAACAGCTTAACGTCTGTAACCTTCTCTTTGCTGATAGTAAAGAACTCTTTATGGATGTTGAATGGAGGTTCACCATTAGCGTGTTTCAACGTATACGTACCGTCTTCATTCATCACATACGCGTTCACGTTATCTTTTAAGTTATAACGTAGGTTATTCATCGCCTGTTTTTTTAACACCTCTTCTTCCAGCTGAAACAACGATTCAATCCTTCTATCAAAGCTGCGCACCATAGCATCCGCACTGCCGATACAAATCTTTGGATTACCTGCATTGTGGAAATAATATATTCTGGAGTGCTCGAGAAACTCGCCTACAACTGAAATCACTTCAATGTTCTCACTTAATCCCTTTCTTCCCGGGCGGATGCAGCACATACCCCGAATGATCAGCTTGATCTTAACTCCAGCCTGAGAGGCTGCATACAGCTCGTCAATAAATTCTTTGTCTTGCAGTGAGTTGAGCTTGATCACAATTCCGCATGGAATACCATTGCGGGCATTATCAGCTTCTTTGCGAACAAGATTGCAAAGCTGAATACGCATATCACGCGGAGAGGTAATCAGGTTGCGATAAGAAGAAGGCTGTGAATGTCCGGTAATTACATTAAAAAACTCAGAGACATCATTTCCATAGACTTCGCGCGTGGTGAGTAGCCCTATATCCACATATAACCGTGAAGTCGATTCATTGTAATTTCCACTTGACAGGTGAACGTAGCGGTATACCTTATCATCCTCTTCCTTACGCACGATCAGCATCAGCTTGGTGTGCGTCTTCAAGCTGTTTACACCGTAGATCACAAAACATCCTGCACGCTGCAGGCGCTGTGCTTCGCGCATATTATTCTCTTCATCAAAGCGCGCTTTAACTTCAAACAGTACCGATACGTGCTTCCCATTCTCTGCGGCCTTAAGCAATGCAGCCGTTACACGCGACTCCTTTGCTACCCGATAAATCGTGATCTTGATCGAAAGTACATGAGGATCATCGGCTGCCTTTTCAAGCAATTCAATCACGGGCTCCATGGAGTTGTACGGATGATGGAGCAGGATGTCACGTTCTTTCAAAATTTCAAAAAGATCCGCATTACCCTGTTCCGGAAAATTCAACGGTTTAATTGGCGGTGGTGGTGTAAAGCGCTTACTTTTAAACTCCTTGTGCCCGATGATCTGCATCAAGCCTGTAAAGTCGATGATACTGTCCTGCGGAACATGAAAAATGTTACTCTCATCAAGATCCCATTGAATTCTCAATAAGCGCATCATCCAGGGATCGGGATTCTCTCCTACTTCCAGTCTTACAACCCGGCCTGTTCGTCTCGTTTTCAGCTTGCGCTTAAGCTCCTCCAGGAAATTCGTTTCAATATCATCACTCTCATCCAGCGCAAAGTCACCGTTACGATTAATACGGAACAGGTTTACGCTTTCAATCTCTACATTTCTAAAGAGCTGGTGAACATTATTCTTGATAATATCTTCAATGGTCACAAACCGGATTAAATCACCTTCATGAAGCTCAAAGAAGCGCGGCAGGTTTTGTGGGATCTGGATGAATGATACTTTTAAATTGTTATTGGGGTCTATCGGGTTTTTCGTCACCACACCCAATAACAACCGGTTATTCATCAGGATTGGGAAGGTGTGATAATTATCAAACACCATGGGCGTCAGCATCGGAAAAATGGTACGGATGAAATATTCATTCGCACGCTGCATGCTGTCGGGTAAAAGATCTTTAAAGGATGTTATCGAAAAACCATTATCCTCAAAATACGGTCTGAGATTGTTTAAGTAATGTTCGTTCTGGGCGTTAACAAACTTCCGGATTTCTTCCAGCAATAATTTCCGGAAGGGTTCCTCGCGCAAACCGTTGTAATCAAAACGTTCCTTGCCGTAATCCAGGTAGTTATATAAGCTTCCTAACCGGATAGTACAAAACTCATCCAGGTTTGAAGATGTAATCGATAAAAACTTAAGCCGGTCAAAAATACCTCGTTCTGCATGCTTTGACTGATCCAGCACGCGGTAATTAAATTGCAGCCAGCTTAAATCGCGACTGATGTAATTACTGTCTGCAATTTGCTGATTGGCTTTTTCAACGGTTACAGAAGTATCGCTCATAAAAAAATCACTCAAACATTAAACATCCACGCGGGCATACCGTGCGTTCTTCTCAATGAAGTCTCTGCGGGGAGCAACTTCATCGCCCATGAGCATCGAGAACAGGTGATCCGCTTCAGCAGCTGATTCGATACTCACCTGCTTGAGCGTACGTTTCGAAGGATCCATGGTTGTTGTCCAGAGTTGTTCCGGATTCATTTCACCAAGTCCCTTATACCGCTGAATGCCAACTGAATCTTCTTTGCCTTCTCCAAGTTCCAATACGATCGCATTACGCTCTTCTTCTGTCCAGCAATAACGTTCCTGCTTACCTTTTTTTACGAGGTATAAAGGCGGCTGGGCAATGTAGATATAACCGTTCTCGATCAGGGCACGCATGTAGCGGAAAAAGAAAGTCAGGATAAGCGTACGAATATGACTTCCGTCAACATCCGCATCGGTCATGATAATGACCTTATGATATCGCAGCTTAACCATGTTCAGTGCTTTGCTATCCTCCTGCGTACCGAAACTTACACCCAACGCAGTAATCATGTTCTTGATTTCTTCATTGTCGTAGATTCTGTGTTCCTGTGCTTTCTCAACATTCAGGATTTTTCCACGCAAGGGAAGAATAGCCTGAAAGTTCCGGTCCCTGCCCTGCTTGGCAGAACCGCCTGCAGAGTCACCCTCTACAAGATACAATTCACAGATGCTCGGATCGGTGCTTGAGCAATCGGCAAGCTTACCGGGAAGACCTGTTCCGCTAAGCACGTTCTTACGTTGCACCATTTCGCGCGCCTTGCGGGCGGCATGACGGGCCTGGGCTGCAAGGATAACTTTGCTTACAATCAGCTTAGCTTCACGCGGATGTTCTTCCAAATAGCTTTGCAATACCTCTCCTACAGCCTGATCTACCTGACCCATGGCTTCGGTGTTTCCAAGCTTGGTTTTCGTCTGACCTTCAAATTGGGGTTCTGCAACTTTAACAGAAATAACAGCGGTCAATCCTTCGCGGAAATCTTCCCCGTTAACTTCAATCTTAACTTTCTCGAGGGCACCTGATTTATCGGCATACGCCTTTAACGTGCGGGTTAGCGCCCGTCTGAATCCGGCAACGTGTGTACCGCCTTCATGCGTATTGATGTTATTCACATACGAAACAAGATTCTCGCTGTACGATGTGTTGTAGCTTAATGCGACCTGGATCGGAATCTCACCCTTTTCATTTTCAATGTATATCGGAGCCGGAATAAGTTTTTCGCGGGTTGAATCGATGTATTCAACAAACTCGCGCAAACCGCCCACCGAAAGAAACTTATCCGCACGGAATTCTCCTTGCTCATCCTTCTCCCGTACATCCGTCAGGTAAATGGTGATGCCCGGATTTAGGAACGAAAGCTCACGCAAGCGGGAAGCAATCGTTTCGTAGTTATATTCCGTGGTGATGTTGAATACTTCCTCATCTGGTTTGAAGTGTTGCGTTGTACCGGTACGTTCAGATTTTCCAATCACCCGTACAGGGTATTGCGGAATACCGCGATGATATTCCTGTTCAAAGATCTGACCTTCGCGATATACCGTTGTATGAAGAACCGAGGACAGTGCATTCACGCACGATACCCCCACACCATGCAAACCTCCCGAAACTTTGTATGTGTCTTTATCGAACTTACCACCGGCATGGAGGACCGTCATTACAACTTCCAGTGCGGAACGCTTTTCTTTCTCGTGCATATCCGTGGGAATACCACGGCCGTTATCTTCAACGGTAACGGAATTGTCCTCGTTTACCGTTACTTTGATGGTATCGCAATAGCCTGCAAGGGCCTCGTCAATTGAGTTATCAACTACCTCCCATATCAGGTGGTGAAGACCTTTCACACCCACATCTCCTATATACATCGCGGGCCGTTTCCGAACCGCTTCCAAACCTTCTAAAACCTGTATATTACTAGCTGAATACGTAGTCTGCTTTTTATCCTTTTTATCGCTCATTTAGGGTGTTTTACAAGGCGACAAAAATAAGGTTTTTCACCTCATTTTCGGCATTTTATACGATAATTGTTGAAATGATTTTGGTGTTATTTTTTCGTGACTTTCAATGTCTTTTCAAGCCCATTTTTGCGCTCATTTTTGTCACCTTCAGCCATTAATTGTGTCTTGGCTTTTTGAAGCTCAGCTCTTTGCTTCTCACTTACTTTGGGGTAATGAATTTTTAGCTTCTCAAACTCATCGGTAATGACTGAAGCAATCGCCAACCGGGCATATCGCTTATCATCAGCAGGGATAATAAACCAGGGAGATTCTTTTGTTGACGTCTCAGAAATCGCGTCACCATAAGCTTTTTGATACTCATCCCAGAAGCCTCGTTCCTTCATATCCGAATGTGAGAATTTCCAGTTCTTTCCAGGATTATCAATTCGTTCGATAAATCTCTTTTTCTGTTCTTTCTTTGACAGGTGCAGGAAAAACTTGAGCACAATTGTTCCGTTCTCA
>Ga0075160_10002541_pt1 | contig 10821 bp, 8 predicted proteins | sample JI91814C2DNA_FD_70969 | JGI IMG/M metagenome (GOLD analysis project Ga0075160, IMG submission 70969) | Wastewater effluent complex algal communities from Wisconsin, to seasonally profile nutrient transformation and Carbon sequestration -... | ecosystem: Engineered > WWTP > Effluent > Algae...
CGGCGGGATCGGGCCGGCGCCGACCGGGAGGTTGGCGACGGCGTTCACGGCGACCTTCGCCAGGACCTCGTCGCTGACCTCGGAGCCGGAGGCAGTGAGCTCCGGGTCCTCGTTAAGGACGCTCTTCGCGACCAGGATCGAGAACTGGCGATCGATGCCCGGCGTGCTCGGGCTCGCGGCGTACATGGACCCGGAGAACGTGCGGATCGCGGTGTCGCGGGTCGGCAGCGTGATGTCCGTGCGCTCGACGTTGACGGTCGGGAGCGGGATCATATAGTCCCGGGCGAGCAGGCTGAACTGCTCGGTGTACACGGTACCGGCCATCTTCTCGACGGCGGAGGGCGTGAGGCGGTACTTGAAGGTGAGCCGCACCGTCCTGGTGACGGCGCTGTAATCGGTGATGCTCAGGGTGACGTTCGAGATGGTTGCCATGGATGTTCGTCCCTTTCGGACGGATCCCCATGAGCAAGCGTCGTGCCGAGGCCGAGGCACCGCGATCTCATGGACAATCTCGGTGATCTGGTCTCTTGAACATGAACCCGCTGCAGTTATCAGCACGCAATGCAGAGCGTTCATTTGCGAACATATGTTCAATATCGATGATATTCGCCTTTGATGGCCCGTCGCCGACTACCGCCTCGACGACTTGGCGGTCGACGACGGTGCCGGGCGCATCATCGGCCAGACGACCGATCGGGACGTCGCCCGCGCGGCCGCGACGATTGGACGCTCGACGCGGTTCCCGTCGTAGAGCCGATGAACCGGGGGCGCCAGAGCCCGAGGTCTTGCGACTACACGTCGGGCGAACCGATCGAACTGTCCTGGACTACGCGGCAGGTGGAGATAGTGACCGGAACCCGGACTACCTCCACCTCGCGCGTCCTGCGTCACGGAACGGAACTGGAGATCTTGGTCGGGTCGATGGCGACCAGAGCCGGGGTCTTCAGGGCGCAGTTGTCGACGTTCGGGTTCCCTGTGGCGAGCACGGCCTCGCCGATGCCGTATGCGGTCGAGTGATCGATGTCGTTGTGGTAGTCGAACGACTTGCCGGCGAGGCCGCCGACGAGCAGCGGGTGCGTGCTGTCGTTGACGAACGAGACGCGGTAGGAACCCGGGCCCCAACCGTCGATCGACTGGCCGCAGGCGCTCGTCCCGTTGTTGGTGAACTTGAGGAACGTCAACGACTCCATCAGCGAACCGGTCGACGATTGGGTAATGTCGTCACCCTGGAGGACGAGGCCGCCGCCGGTGCCGCGGAAGTTGAGCAGGGTGTTGAACGTCGTCGGCATTGATGTGCTGTTGCCCATCGGCCAGCCCGGATTGGAGAACCACACGACGTCGAAGCCGTCGACGTCCTCGGGCCGGAGGATCGTGCAGGGGTCCTTGGTCGTGACGTTGCCGGCGCCGTACAGGGCCTTGAGGTCGGCGGTGATCTTGTCCGGATCGTCGTTGTCCTCGTCGTGGTTGTTGTAGTCGTGGACGAGCAGGATCTTGGCCGGGTTGCCGGCCCCGTTCGGGTTGACGTAATCGACCGCGTTCTTGGTCAGGACCTTCGCGTCGGCGGTCGACAGGGTCATCCCCTGCGGGCCGTGGAGCGTCAGGACGATGACCGCAGTCCGACCGGTGATCGGGCATTCGACGCCGGCGTGGACCGGCACCGTCAGGTCGTCGTGCGAGGGGTTGGGATCGCCCTGGGCCGCCAGGATGTCCTCCATGCGTACGAGCTCGCCGTCCTCGTCGTAGGCCATGTCGTATACGGTCACCTTGAACTCGTAGTCGCCGAGCGCGCCGGTCTGGACGACGACGCACTGGGTCAGCGAGCCGTCGCCGTTGAGCGTGGCCCGCGTGTCGTTCGGGCCGCGAGCGACCTGGCTGCCGCTGACCTGCTCCCAGATGAAGCTCAGCGGGTCGTTGTCCGGGTCGACCGAGGTTGCGCAGATCTCGACGCCGTTGCAGGTCGAGACGAACTTCGACGGCTCGAACACGAGGTCCTCGACCGTCGGAGGATCTATCTCAGATCTTTGCGCGTCGCACGGGTCTCGCATCCGCGAGAGCCAGGTCATCGTTGGCGCGCTGTATCGTGGGTGCGCCTCAGCAAGACACATGCCATTGAAACGATTCACTTTTTATGAGGCGCTCGAGAGAAACGGTGCTGAACTTGCGATGCCAGCAAGAAGGTTCAGAACACCACCATGTCTGCCAGGACGTCACGTATAATCGAATGCCGACATCTCATCTTCGTCTCGACGATCCGCGGGTTCAACCAACCGTCGCCGAAGACCAGGAGGACAGCCGCGTATGTGCATATCATGCAGGCGATGCATCACGCTCGGTGAACGGCTCCAAGCCCGTCCGCTTGGACAGAGCTGAGGTGATGGTCAACAACTCGCTTCGACGGTGCGATCAATGCTCGGGACCGAGCGCCCGGTCGGTCCCCTCATCGAGGAAGACCCATGCGGGGTCGACCTCGAGATAACGCGGAGGCACCCATCGCTGCTGCACCCGCGGCAATACCGCAGCAAACAGCCTGGACAACGCGTCATTCTGCGCTGGCGGGGGAACGTCTGCTTCTGCCCCATGGATGGCGACGTCGAAAAGGTGGGCGAGCGCGGCGAACTCCGGCGCCCCCGGGTCGACCTGGTACAGCACGTCGTGTAGTTCGGCCGCTCGCCACGCGCACAAGAACCATTCGCGGCGACGGACAGCCGTGTGGCGCTCCTCGGGGCGGGGGATCGAGGCGCTGTCCCACAGATCGAGCGCGGCGGCGACGTAGCGGGCCGGACCGTCCAGCGGTAGATCCGGCGCTGGTGACGGGGTGCAGGCACGCAGCAGTTCGCCGCGCAGGCCGAGCGCGAGCACTGGCCACTCCGCGAGCGCATACCGGATGAAACCCTGGGCGGTCGGCAGACGCGAGCTGATCGTCCGGAGCACCGACTCGTCCGGCAATCGACGCTCGATCACCATGTCGATCAACGATTGCATGGCCACGACGATCGCCTCGGTCTGCTCCGCGAACGCGGCGCGCCGGAGCCCCGCAGGCTCGCGCGGTGGGACCTGGTGCCCGCGCTGGGAGGGCGGTGTGTTGAACACGCCGACGAGGAACGGATGGGGGACGCGGGTGAGCACCTCGAGCTCGACCCACTGCTGAATCGCCACGGCGAGCGCCTCGTTGCCCAGCATCCAGTCGAAGTAGGCGCGAGGCGCCCCGTCCAGCGGATCCCGGGGCAGTCGGGTGATCGTTGCGAGATGCGCGAGCTCGTGGAGGCCGACGAATGCCCGTAAGACGTCCGGCCGACGCGCCAGCGCATACCCGCGGTGGAACACGACCGTGCCGAGGAACGGCTGCCACCGCGGCCGCCGCAGGTCCTCGCGGGTCCCCGGCCCGTACAGCACGACGCCGCGGTTGTAGGCGCGGACGCGCAGCTCGCGGTACAGCCGGCTGAGGATGAAGAGCGGCGGCCCGGCCTCGATCGCCAACCACAACTCCGCGGGCGTGTGATCGAGGAGCAGCGCGCACGCCAGCAGGAGCGGCGTCGCGGCGCGCGCGGGGGCGAGCCGCCACAGCGGCTCGAGCGCGCTGCAGAATCCGTGCACGTCATCATCTGCGACCAGGGCCGTGGCGGCGACCAGGAGCCGCGGATCCTCGGTCCATCGAGCGACCGCCCGCCGGTCGCTGGCGTTGCGCAGCGCCTCCCAAGCGAGCCCGCTCCACTGCACGTGCTCCGCCGTGAAGGCCTCGACGGACATGCGGACCGCGTCGTGGCGAATCGCCTCGAGACGCGCCTCGGCGGCCTGGACTGCTTGGCGGACCGCGGCTGTCACGCGCGCTGCTCCGCGGTCCGTTCGGCGACGAATTCGGCGATATGCTCGGCGGCGGCCCTGTCGTCGCGCAGGAGGTCGGTCATGAAGGCGATCATCGGCCGGGCGACGGTGCACTCCAGACGGTGCTCGAGCGAGTACGAACGTTCGGACGGCAGCGCCTCGACGACGGGGATCCCGGAGCAGCAATCATAGTACGGGCATCCGCTGCAGGCGTCGGCCCGGGCCGCGCGCAGGGCCAGGGTCGCGGTCCGGGCGGGCGAGCCCAGGATGTCGGCGAAGGGCTCGCGGAAGATGTTTCCCATGCGCCCCTCAGGCATGTACGCCTCGGCGTGGTTGTACACGTCGCCGTCGGTGTTGACGATCATGGCCCACTCCGCGGCGCGCGGATCGTAGCGAGGGGCCGTGACGCCGGAAAGGTGGCGGACCGCCGATTCGAAGTAATTGTCCAGTGGGAACACGCGGATCGCCGAGCGCGTGCGAAGCTGTGCGAGCGCGACCTGCTGCATCGCCGCGACGACACGGTCGGCGGACAACGTCAGCTCCCGCATTCGCGGCGGTGGGTCGGTGATGCTGAAAATTGGCAGGATGCGATAACCGAGGCCGAGCTCGCGAAAGAACTCGAACGTGGCGACGGCGTGGTTGACGTTGCGGCGGTGGAGCACGCTGATGCCACCGACGCCGAGCCGCTGGACGGCGCCGCGGTCGAACAGCCGCTGCAGGTTGTCGAGCGCGCGCTCCTGCGAGTCATCGCCGGCGATCGTCAATCGCTGCCCGCCGTAGACGTCTATCGACACGCCGAGGGCGATCTTCAGCTCGTCCAGCAGGTCGATCGTGCGGTCCTCGAGGCGCGTCAGGTTGGTCTGCAGTGAGCACTCGAACGGCACCCCGGCCGAGCCGAGCCGCCGGCGCATCGATCCGACGAGCTCGCGGAGATACCGCTCGGGCAGCAGCAGAGGCTCGCCGCCGTGGAGCACGAAGTGCAGCTTGGATCGCCACCCCGCCGCTTGGTAGTGCTCGGCGAGGCCTGCGAAGAACCAGTCGAGGCGATCGAGGGGCATCCGTCCGCGATCGCCGAGTTCCTCGTATTCATAACAATAGCTGCAGCGGAGATTGCACAGCTTGCTGAGCTTCATCACGAAGTGCATGTAGACGCGCTCTGGCCCGCTTCCGGGCGCTAACCGCCTTCGGTCGGCTTCTTGACGACGACGCGGCCGATCTCCCGGCCGATGTCGCGGGCGAGCCCCGGCTCGCGGAGGCCGTGGGCGGGGTCCACGTGCGCGACCTCCGGCGGACGCACGACCGCACCGTGGCCGCGGTCGTTCGTGCGAACCCAGCCACCGGCCTGCGACCAGCCGTCATTGAGGTCGCGGAACCATCCGCCGTCCTGCGACCAATCTGCGACGTTCGGACCGCCGATGACGACGCCGCCGGACGCGCGTAGCTCGTCGAGGACCTTCGACAGCCGCTCGACCAGTTCGGACTGCCCTCCGGCGACGGCGAGACCAGCGGTCGACGCGCGCTCAGCAGCGGGTTTGACTTCTCCCGAGATCTTTGGTGTTGGCATGGCGTACTACTCCCACTCCCATAAAGGGCTCGCAACCATCGAAGATCGGCCGACGAATGTCAACTGCCACGTCCCGCACAGATGACGTCGCGTTCATCGGTGACCGCGCCGCAGTGCGCGTTATGCAGAACGCTGCAATCGTTGCACGCTCTTGCGCGGATCCGGAATCCTCGAACCAAAAAGAGATGCAGACAATGCATCGAGCGCAGGTTCAGCACGGAGTATCCGTGAAGGCAGATGCCGCAATTGCGAGGTGCCGCAAATATAGGGCTCCTGTTGGCATCGCGCTCGACGGCGTCGGCCGTTTGACGGAGGTGCACTCTCTGCATCGAACTGCAGGCTTTTCGAGGCCCACGCGGCGGATCGGGTCGAACGGCCCCGTGTGCCGCGTGGCACATGAATTGCTTGGCCTCGCGCATGGCGAAGTTCCGCGGTCTCCTATATGTCAAGCACGGACGGCTCGGGTCCAGGAGCGAGGGCCCCGACTACTATCTGCAGACCTGGCGGGGCGATTATTTGTTGCGTGACTCCGAGCGTCTGCTCTGGCAACCGGACTATCGCCTGGAATTCTTCAATCGCCGGATCGTCGAGATCGACGGGTCACTGGTCGATCCGGCCACGATCCGCGTCGCGCAACTTCACGAACTACCCGCGACCACGGTGCCGCGACCGGAAGAGGGCGAGGGTGGCCTCGGCGTGCCGCTTGTGATCCGCGCCGGACAACGGCTGCAGATCCGCGACGAGCCGGTCGCGGTGCAGTTCGAGGCAGTCGTCGCTGAATCTCGGCACGTAGGCCCGCACGGCGAGCCGGCCGGGCGCTGCACCGTCCGCCTGCAGCTCATGCCTGAGGTCGGCGAGGCGGCGACGTTTGACCTGATCGTCGACGCCGACGCCCCGGAGTTGGCGGCCACCGAGGTCCTCGGATACCACGTGACCCTACACGACGTGGCCCCGCATCCGTCACGAGACGAGCCGCAGCCGCACGCGGGCCGCTACGTGGCGACGATCATGATCGACCGTCTGGAATAGAAGGACAAGACAAGCTCGGAAGCTTGAATGACCAGGATATCGGGGCGGTTGCCGCCTGCGGCCCGACCCCGGCCGACCCGGCGACCACCACCACCACCACCGATCCCGCCGATCAGCGGCGACGACACGCTCGTCGGGTCGGTCATCGGGTGAGCCCGTGCGAGGTGCGGACGACTGTCGGCGTGCCGGCCTTCGCTTTCGCGGGTGAGCATGCCCCTCTGCCTTCGCAGCTGAGCATCGTCCCGAAGACCCGCGACGATCGCGACGCGAGATCACGGGGTTCAAGCGACCCGAGACCGCGGCGCGGATCGTGTACGCTATGGCGAATGTCAGACCTGTACTCGCTTTCGCGCGGTGCCCCACTCCTGCTCGGCTGGGCGCTGCTGACGGCCTGTCCGGGCGACGGCGGCGACTCGGGCTCCGATGACACCAGCAGCGGCTCCGGCACCGACGACACCGGCGCCGCCCCCACCTCCGGCACACCGACCGGCGGCGAACCGAGCATCGGAGCCCCCTGCGATCACGCCGGCGCTCCCCTCGACGGCGACTTCGTGATCCTCAGCCGCGACGAGGCTGGCTGCCCCGGCGGGCTCTGCCTCTACGTCGAGGACGACACGGCGCCCATCAACCCCTGCGACGTCGACGCGGAGTGCAACGAGGGCGACGACCACCGGTTCGCATGCGACCTCGTCTCGCACACCTGCATCGTCAGCCCGGCGTGGAAGCTCGAGCGCTCTTTGTGCTCGCAGTTCTGCGAATCCGCCGCCGACTGCACCGTCGCCGACCCGTCCAGCGCGTGCGCCACCGGGTTCGCCTGCGAGATCGTCACCGGGCAGTGCTGCAACAAGGTCTGCGTGTGCCTCGACGACGTCACGCCCGACAGCTTCGAGCTCCCGACCATGATCTGCGAGATGGATCCGACGCCCCAGTGCACCCGCTGAGCCCGCCTGCCGACAACCCCGGAACAGCGGCACGAGCGAGGGTCGAGCGCATCATCGCGGCGCCAGCGTCACATCACGTCCGGGGCTAAAGCGTGCCGACGTGGAGCTCCGCCGGGATCCTGCCGTCCATGTCCACGAACGCGAACGCGAAGCCCGTCGCGGTGGCGACGATGGTGGGGCTGGCGACCCAGTGGCCCGGTTTGGTCCATGGCCCGACCGGCAGGTTGCAGGCGCCGAGCGGCACGCCGGCCGCGTCGTACATCGCCAGGACCAGCGCGCCGCTGCCGGTGGCGGCCAGGACGCAGAGGCGGGATTCGTGCACTGCGAGGTCGAACTGGCTGATCTCGGTGCCGGGCAGCAGCTCGGTCGCGGGGCCGAGTTTGCTGGCCGTGGGGTCGAAGGTGGCGAAGTGAAGGCTGCCGGTGAGCAGGCCGTTGGGCGCCAGCGGGCCGACCTGCCCGCGCTTCAGGTAGGCGACGCCGAGCGAGCGGGACAGGCCCCGGGTGAGATCGCCGAACACGCGGCCGGCGCTGACCGGCTCCCTGGATGTGCCGACGATGCCGATGACTCCGGGCGCCGATTGACCGTCCTGCAGCTCGTGGCCGATCACGGCGAGCTGGTATCCGCTGAGGATCGTCGAGACGTAGGCTTGCTTGCCGGGACCGGCGCCGGTGTTGCGCACGAAGTTGAGGGCGGTGCTGTCCTCCACGGAATATGTGTACCCGGGGGCGAGCTGGCCATTGGTCAGGGAGTGGACATGGAGCGCGTTCCAGCCGCCACCGAAGCGGGTGGTGGCGAGTGTGCCGTTCCCGCCGGTAGCGAGGGTCAGATCCCAGGACGGGTGATCGGGGAGAAGCTGCGGGACGACGATCTGCGGCGGCGAGAGCGGTCTGGACGCGCCGATCTTCACGGCTGTGAGCACGGTCTGGAATTGGGGCTTAGCGTCGCTGTTCACCCGCTGCGCCGCCCAGTAGACGCCGAGGTCGGAGCCGACGGAGATGATGCGAATGCTTGTACTCGTGATAGTGACGCCTTCGACGGCGTTGATTTGGATGTCCATGGTATTCTCCTGGTGTCACGCCGGGGCTGACGTCACGGGACCCATACGCCCGGCCCATCATCGTATGATACCACGACGACGACATGGGTGGTGATTTCATGGGTGAGGCCCGGTCGATCGACACGAACACGCTCGATCACGGCGCCTGGAGCGCTCGCGACGAAACGTGGAGACGAGCGCTCCAGGCCCGCCCGCCCAGCAACCGCCGCGGAGGGGGCGGGTTCTGGGATCGCCCTGCGTGGTCCCGGGGTCGAGTTGCTCGGGCTCACGGTCGTAAGCGCGTTCGTGCCAGATATCTTCGCACCACTCCCAGACGTTACCCGCTTGGTACAGGACGTGGCGCTCGGGCGCGATCGGGACCAGAAACGGAAACCTGTCCTTGAGAACACCGTCGACGAAGTTGTCCACACCCGTAGACACCCGACCTGGACTCGACATTGACGAATTTCTCATCCGCCTCATCGGCTGTCGGTACGTGTTGCGTTGCGCCGATCACGGCACCTGTGTGACGATGGGGTCGTGTAGGCTCACCTTACAACCGAGCTCATGGGGCCGACGAGTATGTCTTCCACCCTCTCCGTGATCCTTGAGCTGACGCGGATCGCCGAACCCGACGACCCGCATGCCTTCCGCTTCGAGCCGCAGGGCTACACGCTGCGCGGCCCGAGCGGTGGCCTCGATCGCTTCGACATCCCGTGGTCACCAGAGCTCCTCGCCGACCTCACTGCCCTCCGCCAGCCGGACCGCGACCCGACCGTGGTCCAGCGCGTCGGTGACATCATGCAGAATGCGCTGCGACGTGTCGGCTGGACGGGCATTGGCGAGCAGATTCGCGCCGCCAGCGAGGCCGGTCGGCCCGTCGTGGTCACGCTGCGCTCCAGCGCCGCCGAGCTGTATGCCCTCCCGTGGGAGTTGCTCACCGTCGGCGCGTCCGGCCAGCACCTCGGCGAGCTCCCGAGCGTCCTCCTGCGCCACGAGTGGCCTGCCACCGCGACCTGCCCCGAGCGGCCCTCGCCCAGACCCGAGGGGGGGCGTGTCTTGCTCGCCTGGTCCGCCGCGGGCGGCGCAGTGCCGGCGGCCGCACACCTGCGAGCGATCGCTGCTGCCTGGTCCGAGGGCCATGTCGGGTTCGACCCCGCCAGCGATGTCCTCGCGCACGCCTCGCCGGCGCGCCTCGCCGACGCCCTCGTCGCGGCCGAGGCCGCGGGTAAGCCCTACACCGTCCTCCACCTCGTCGCCCACGGAGGCCTCGCCGGCTCGACCTTCGGCCTCGCCCTCGACGGAGAGGACGGCACCGCGACTATCATCGACGCCGGCCGCATCCGCCAGCTCCTTGCCCCTCACGCCGGCACCCTCCGCGTCGTCGTCGTCGCCGCGTGCGACGGCGGCAACACCGGCGCCCTCGGCAACCATCTCGGCAGCGTCGCCCAGGCTCTCCACCGCGCCGGAATCCAGTCGGTCGTTGCCTCGCGCTACCCCCTCTCAGTGACCGGCTCCATCGTCCTCGCCGAGACGCTCTATCACGCGCTCCTCGTCGGCCTCCACCCGCTCGAGCGCGCCTTCACCCTTACGCGGACACAGCTCGCGCGTCGCGCCGAGCCGCTCGACTGGGCCAGCCTCCAGCTCTACGCCCGCGAGGCCGACGGCGACGATACCCGGCCCATCGTGGTCTGCCCATACCGCGGCCTGCTCGCCTTCGAGGGCCGTCACCGCCGGTTCTTCTTCGGACGTGACGCTGAGCGCCGCGAGACCCTCGGTAACCTCCAGGCCCTGATCGACGGTGACAAGCCGCGCTTCGTCGTCGTCGTCGGCGCCTCGGGGACCGGCAAATCGTCGATGGTCCTGGCCGGCGTGGTCCCCGACGTCGCCCAGCTCAAACTCCGTCGAGAAGGTCGGTGGGAGGTCCTGACGATGACCCCGGGCGCCACGCCGCTCACCACCCTGCACGACCTCCTGGGCCGGCGCACGGACGAGCGCCCCCTGTTGCTCGTCGTCGACCAGTTCGAGGAGCTCGTCACCCAAACCACCGACCCCAGAGTCCGCGCGACCTTCGTCCGCGAGTTGTGGTCCCTGTCTCGTAGCGACAGTGGCCTGCACGTCATCGCCACCCTCCGCGTCGACTTCCTCGGCCACTGCGGCGACCTCTTGGTCGACGACACCGGCCTGAGCCTCGACCGCATCGCCTACGACAAGGCCCATCGGGTGTTCGTCGCCCGCATGGCGCGCGAGCAGGTCCGCACCGCGATCGAGGCCCCCGCAGCTCGCGTCGGGCTGACGTTCGCGCCCGGCCTCCTCGACCGGCTCGTCGCCGACGTCGGCGACGAGCCCGGCGCCCTCCCGCTCCTGCAATACGCCCTCCGCCGCCTGTGGGACCGACGCCGCGGCCGCACCCTCACCGCCGAGGT
>Ga0075160_10002543_pt1 | contig 10818 bp, 10 predicted proteins | sample JI91814C2DNA_FD_70969 | JGI IMG/M metagenome (GOLD analysis project Ga0075160, IMG submission 70969) | Wastewater effluent complex algal communities from Wisconsin, to seasonally profile nutrient transformation and Carbon sequestration -... | ecosystem: Engineered > WWTP > Effluent > Algae...
ATCGGTCACGAAGTGCTGAAACTCGTCGACGTAGACATAGAACGGAGCGCCGCCGCGTGCCCGCTCCATCGCGGAGAGTTGCAGCGCGGTCAGGAGGAGTCCGCCCAAGAGATGACTGGCATCCTCCCCAATCTGTCCGGTGGCAAGATTCGCGAGCAGAATCCCGCGCTCGTTCATGAGGCGGATGAGGTCGAGACGCGAGCGCTCCTGTCCGATGATGTTTCGGACGATGGGATGCGCCGTGAACGCCCCGAGCTTGTTGAGCGCCGGGGCCACGGCTTCACTCTGGAGTTTCTTCCCGTACCCCGGAAACTCGCGGGTCCAGAACTGACGGACGACGGGGTCGGTGAGGTTCTCCGTTACCTGTTCACGCAGACGCTCATCGGTAAGAAACCGATAGAGAAACAGGAGCGTGGCCCGTGGGTCAGGAGCCACAGCCAGAATCGCATTTCTGAGAATGTGTTCGAGGCGCGGCCCCCACGAGTCCGCCCAATACTTCTTGAACACCGACACCAGTTGCGACGCGAGCAGTGCCGTATCCGCATGCGGGCGCTTCCCTTGGCGAAAGACGTTGAACGACACCGGAAAGGCGCGGTCGCTCGGCTGGAACAGGAGAACGTTGTGCATTCTGTGCTTCGGCACAAAGGGCAACACCGACTCCACCAAATCACCGTGCGGGTCTAGCAGCGCGAGTCCCTCTCCGCGCTGAAGGTCTTGGCGGATGAGGTTGGACAAGAGCGTGGACTTTCCCGCGCCGGTCTTCCCCATCACCCACAGGTGGCGGAGACGGTCAGGCGGAAGGAGTCCGAAGCGCGCATGCTGTCGTCGGAACGTGGTTTCACCGAGAATCAGGAGCGGCTCTTGGTCCGAAGCGGCGAACGGTGTTGCTCGGTGCATAGAGACGGTGTTACTCCGCACTCCTTCCGGGCGAAGGACGGCACGGCTGAATAAGGGTGAAGGTTTCCTGTTCCGCGTCTTCCCACGGAAGGGAAAGGATGCGTTCGGGAGTGAAGCGAGTTACGGGAACGCCGTCGCTGTTTTTCTCCTGATAGCCCCCCAACCAGAACAACCGACGGCCTTGGGTGAGCGATTCCGCCATGCGGCGCAGATTCTCCGCCCGAGCACGCGAAGTAGTCGCAAACAGAACCGCTCGCAGTCGCGGGTGTCCGTAAGCATCACGGAAAAAGTTCTTCCGATGCAGCTCGACATAGCGCCGCATCTTAGTGAGGAGCGTTCGATTTCCCCCCTTCACATCCGCCCGCACGACTTCAAGGTAGAAGGTCAGTGTTTCGTTCGGAGTCGGATAGTGAAGTGTGAAAGTCCCGTCGGGAATGACCGCGTCTTGAATCCTGCTTCGTTGACGGTACGTGCGGAGTTTCGAGTACAGAATCCCATCGTGGTCGCCGTTCTCGAAACGGACCTCATCACGCTCGCGACAGGAAACGGCGAGAGAAATGAGACAGTCGGTGACCACCAGATGATGAAGCAGCGTCATCGGGCTTGGTCGTTCGGTGGCTAAACACGGAGACACATTTCCATCAGCGGACTCATTCAGGAGCCTCGCCCCGCGCGTCGTGATGGCGTACACCGGCTGTCGGCGATGCGTCGGCGGTGCGTGCTGTCCGTCGAGCACGACCGGCAGATAGAAGCGCTTCAGATATCGGTGGAGGGTGAGCTTCCGCAGTCGCTCTTGCACGATGCGGAGCGACACATCAGGCGCAACCAAGTGATGCAGGTGATTGCTTTTCAGGAATCGGTAGTGACCGACCGCAGCAATGAACGCACGGTCGCGCTGTTGGAGCACGAGGCCGCTTTGGATTCGGTTGGACTTCATAGGGAATGACGGGCGGAGTCCGATGCGGTGAGACACCGGACTCCGACGGGATTACGCGGGCGCGGTGGCACGCTCGCGTTGCAGCTCGTTCACATGCGGAACGGGCCGCTCCGGGACCGACTCTTCAGACGGGGAGTCTTTGGGGTCAGGGTCGCGGATGATGAGCGTGCCACTCAAGGGCAAGGCATCGAGCCGGACAGTCCACGAGCCGTCGCGATTCATGAACGCGGTTCCGACGCGCAGCCAGAGGTTGCGCTTGGCGCGTTCCTGCACGGTGTATACGACTTTGAACGGGGTGGTGGACATATGAGTATTCCTTCGTAGCGGGTGAAGCTCCGCCGTCGACCTGAACTCAGCGGAGACAAGCCCCTCCGACACAGCGTCAGAGGAACAGCACTCCGGGCGAAGGCTTCAGCCGGTTTGGTCGTTCGCGGTTGGGGCCTCGATACGGCGGGCCATCCTGGGGCCGCCGCTCGTCGGCGGCATCCATGGTGGCTCGACGTTCGGGGTAGTCCGCCGCACGCTCCGTCGTGGGGGCCGCAAGGCCACCCGACCCGCACGTTTTCGCCGCATCGTCCGGTTCACCACCACACGCGACAGCGGGGGGCGTGTGAAACGGGTTACGGGGCGGTCGATAAACGGGCGGGTCGGGGGGCGAAGCCCCACGACGGGCGTGCTCGTTTAGCGCGTTATGTTGCGGTTGTTTGGTCGTTCAACCGCTCGCTCCCCTCTTCGCTCCGTAGGGCGAAGGGGGTGAACGATGGGGTCAGCCGTCAGAACGGGAGGTCGTCGTGCAGCCGGTACTGATGCTGCCCTGCCTTCGCGGGATGACTCGTGCGCTGGATGACACGACCTTGGCGGCGGAGCTTGAACACGGCACCGCCAAAGGTGTGACCGACGCGGCGAACCAGTTCCTTCGTCGAGTGCGCGGCGCGGTCCAAGAGAATCGCGAGGAGCTTGTCCGCCTTGGTGAGTCCTTCACGGACGGGCGATGAATTTCGAGGCATAGGGAAAATGGTTAGAAATAGAGAGAGGTAGTTGGGCTGTTGAGAATCGGCATTCGGTGTGACGAGGCTGCATCAGCCACCGTCGGCTGCGCCGCGAGAGCGAGTGCAATCGGTAAAAGTCGTGCCACGTTCCACGGCTCGCTCGACACCACCTCACCGGACGGTAGCGTCCTGACCAGGCAGTTGAGCACCGGGAATCGGGCGAGTAGAAAGCGGTACAGCTCGCGATGGGAAGCCATGCGGTTGCCGAGCAGTTGTGCCTTGGCTGCCCCGACGCTGAGCATCATGGTCGAGACGCCTGTCCGTCGCGCCGCTTCGTCGAGCGCCAGAACCGGCGGAACAACAATGCGGATGGGAGCGTAGTCGTTCACTAGGACGCGGAAGCAGCGCTCGGTTGCCGCCTGCGTTCGGTTGTTTCGAGTCACGCGGCGACACACCGTCTCGATGACACGCTCGCCGCACAGAACCGCCAGCGTCAGATACGGCGACCAGTAGTAGGCCGCAAGCACCAAGGGCGGTGGATTAGTCGACGGCATAGCGGCCCGCCGCTCGGCAGTCCTCGCGACGCTTCGTGACCGCTTCGCGAATGCGCTCACGAACGCGCGGGTCGATAAGACTCTCGTGCTCAACGCCGAGCGCGTAGGCGACGGCGAGTATCTGCACCAGAGCTGCGGGAAGCTCACGGCTCTGTTCGAGGCGATGAAGCTGATGCCGCGAAAGTCCGGCCAGCTCGGCGAGCGTCGCTTGCGGCAGCCCGCCCTGACAGTGCCACTGACGCAGCGCTCGGATGCGGAACACCAGCGGCGACAAGTCCGGCTCATCGCAGTCGGGAATGATTGTGGTCGTCATAATTCGGGGAGGAACCAGAAATCCGCATGGGTAGACTTCTGCCTCGGGGGAGTTCACCTCCTTTCTCGGGAGTGAACCGACCGACAAAAAGTCCGCCCCTCCCGCTGACCGATGAGTCCGTCGCAGCAGTCCCGCCGCTCAGTTCTCATCACGTCGAGGCGTATCCTACCGAAAACAACAAACCCCCGCACTCTGACGGAGGCGCGGGGGTGGGGATAAGTAGCCGTAGAAGCTGGCCCCTGATGGAGGGCGCGTCTGGGAACGATAACGGATTAGCCAGCTAGGTCGAACAGTGCACGGATTTCGTGTTTACAGACAGCAGGAATGTCCAATAGCCTGAGGTCGAGCTGCTTAATTCTATCAAGGCAGCCCTTACGGTCTAAGTCGGAATCCCACTTGGTTGTTTTGCGGAGCAGAATCGCTGTAGTTCTAGAAAGCCCCAGCGATATTAGATTAAGAAGGATGCCTTCGCGGGCACCGAATTCAATATAGAGGTGGAGCGGAGAGATTGATTCGGCGAGCTTGGCCTGATTGGTGTGTTTGAGGTAGCTAGCCAAGACGTCATTATATGCGCGAAGGAATTTAACGTATTTGTAGTGGAGCACTCTTTCTAGAATTTCTAGAAGGTCTCGAATATGCTTGTTAATTTCGGTGGTGTCATTATCCGGCACATTGTAATGACGCAGACGATTCGTGATTATTTCCTTGAGGGTTTTTCCCTGCATCCAGAACATGGCCAAAAGAGCGAGATACGTATAGCTTTTATTGCCAATTTGGAAAAAAACTTCGTCAAGCATCATAAATATATTCTTCAGATTCTCATAGAAACCCATGTCAAATGGGTCTCCCGGAATGACAGTTTTGATTTCGGATGTCCGAGCAAATAAGTCCCACAATGCTTGCAGCCGCCATGGCGAAATAGTAGAGTTGCGAAAAAATACTTCCTTGGGGACCAGTATTTTGGGCATTATCGCTAGGCATTTACTGTCAAGAGTAACAAGCCTTTGGTGCGTAGTTGGGTCATCATAGTGTGATTGTACTAATGTCCGATTTCTCAAGACATACTCGGCAAAAATTTTGGCAAAGGCTTGTTCGCCGAGTTTGGTTTCCTCTGCTTCACTGGGCAGGGTGGGCGTATCGATGACCTTGAGGATTTTGTCATACGTATCAAGGTCATTGACGGCCTCTCGGAAGGCGGATGTCGCTCGACTGAGGCGTGGTCCGTTAAGTAAGTCCTCCTCACCCCATGCATCGGGCGTCAGACACCACACATTGCCGCTAAAGACCTCCTTCAGCCGTCCGGCGCGGCCTGCCAAGTTCCAAAAGTCACCGCTGGTCATCGGTTTTCCGTGTCCGCGTTTGGGATTTTGGATGAAAATGTTCTTGGCCGGTAGGTTGACTCCCTGCAAAAGTGTACTGGTACAGCAGACGAATCGGATTTTCTTACTGCGTATGAGGTCTTCAATTTGACCGCGGATAATATGCGGCATGGTTCCATAATGAAAAGCCACACCTTTTTTTAGGCAATCAATCAGTGAATATTTTGAATGCACATGTGAGTTAATGAACTCTATTAAATGCCGTATTTCATCGTCGATGTCTTCGGGCATGGGCAGAGCATTGGCGATTTCGGAGGCCAGTGATTCCGCTTCGGCGGCACCATTGGCATAAACAATGCTGGTCTCGTCTTGCTTGGTATAGGAAATTGCGGTGAGGGCCAGACGGCGCGCTAAAGGGGGCCGAAATTCAAAATTGACCGTATCGATACCAATCGACACCATGCCATTGTGGCCTAAGGCGTCGATTTTGACTTGGTTCGGTTTCCGCGGAACCTGGTTAAGGGAAATGAGCGTCTGCGAAACAGGTGAGATTGTTTCTGTAAAATAGGTCCCACGTTCATGCAGCTTGAATTCGTTGAGAATGAACCCCGGATTCTCAATGAGTGGGCTTGAAAAGAAGATGTCGATGGTGGGAAATTTTTCCAGAGCGTGCTTGACTGCCGAGTGAAGGGTGAGTCCGCGTTCGTCGTCACCAAGTTCCTGTGCTTCATCGACAAGGAGCGAGGTGATGTAGGGCTCGCCATCGGGGGTATAAAGCAGACTCATGAGACGCTCTTGCGTCAATACGTACACAACGCCGTAGGCGAGTTGCTGCTCTTCGACCGGGACAGGTGCTGAGAGAACGGTGACATCTTCGAGGCCGGCGTAGCGCAACTGCTCAAGCACGTCGCCCATGACTTGCCGAATTAATGCCCGCGTCGGAACCAAGTAGACTACCGAGGTTGGCGCTGTTCGATTAAGGAGTCGCCGAACAATATCGATGGACAGGACAAACGATTTTCCGGCTGATGTCGGTGCCGATACGCTCACTGGTTGTTTTGACTCTAGCGTGCGAAATAGTTTGATTTGAAAATCGGTTAAGGCGTATTCAGTCTTTTCATTGAGCACCACCGTATTATCATACTTCTTGACAAGCGACTCCAGCGATAGGAGCTTTGGATGTTTGACGCCGTCATTGAGGTCTGGGTGCAACTGCCTAAGTAAACCGATACCCGGAAAGTTGCCGAGGCGAGACAGAATCAACTCGGCGGCAGCTGCCCACGCGGTTCCTCGGTTAAGCGAGGCAAGTCGTGTTACCGCATCGTAGGCGACAATCTTCCATTTGCTAGTCTCGAAGTCATTCGTAAAATCGACACCGAGAGCCAGTCGAGAAGACATGAGCATAATATAACTAAGCTCCTTGGCGTTCAGCGCACTATTGGCACCATTTATGGGAGCTGCATGAAACCGTCCTTGAATCTCGGCAATAACTAATTTGGCGTAGGTGGCATAGAATTTGTCCATGGTCGCTGGAGTCAGCACGGCTAATCTCCTCTCAAGACGCGATAGAAATGGTCACGGAAGGCTTGTACGCTTTGGAATGGTATGAAAAAGAACTGGTAGTTTAGATGGCTGTGGCCGTGTTTCTTAATTCGATGCTCAAGCAGATTGATAATATTTGGTTTGTAGCTAGCATAGTGAGTGGTAAATTCTTGCTTGAATTTCTCAGGGCTGGTTGCCATTTCTGCATATTTTTTCCAGTCCCATCCGACTAGACAGGCGTAAGTAATCTTGAATACTTTGTCTGCATGGTCGCCGCTCAGATAAGCATGTACCTCATCCCTGAAGCCGGGCGTGGCGTGTTTGAAGTGCGACGTCACCAGCCCAAGTTCTTCCTGCTGCCGTTTCTTCTCAATGAAATCATTCACACTGTCAAAAACGCTATCAAGAGCATCACCAATGTCAGTGTAGAATTTTGACTCACCGATAAATACATTGAGGCATTTCTCTGTGTCATTCCAATTCATGTGGATGCCGTCACTGCCTTTGACTTCGTCCTTCGAATTGGTCTTGAGCTCCATCTTGCATATCATCTGAGGAGCCATAAGGACAGATTCCAATAGGCAGAAAAGAAGCAATTCTCCGACTTCCCCAGATGTATCAATTTTTCTAAAGAAATCACGTGCCTTGATAAATAAATCACCCTCTAAAGGCTCATCCAATTGCTTTATAATGGTATCACGGGTACTCATAGATAGGACGTATCTAATGATATGGCGCACGAGTAACCGTGCGAGGTCTTCAAACTTCGGTTCATGGTTCGGATTAAAGTGGACATAATGAAGTCTGACGGTGGTGCTGACTCCTTGGAGCGGAAGCGAAGTGTCAAGGTGAGCGAGCTGAGCCTCACATTTCGTTTTTGATACCTGTAGGTAATTTTGGAGAGCTGGAAGGAATTTATCGTCGCTCGACATACTGTTGCGAGAGTGTCGGGAAGAAATGGCTCGTGTCAAGAGGAAAATATTGAAATCCAGATAGAGCTGGGAACTGTTGGTTACCTTGCTTTTACCTCGTGTCTAAACACCAGAGAATCGATGTGGCGCAGTGAAATTACTTCGGTACGAACTGCTGACGAGGACGTCGTCAGGCCGGGTCCATACATAGAAAGATGCTGTTCATGTGTTCAGGTTTTCTGCGGCGCCAAAGCTGGAACGTGTTGGCGCCGCATGGCATTGAGCCAATCTGCTTCTACCTGCGGATGTGTGGATGCGACTTAGGGTGACAAGGCAAGGGGCTCACAGTAGATGCTATCCCTTACCACCACGGCAGATTCGCTTTATAGTACACCGTCGTGCCGGCAGCTGCTTTATTGGTTACGGTGACTTGGTACTCGACATCAGGTGTGCCACTCTTTAGGTCATACGAAGTGAAGGGCGAACCACCGTCGTAGGAACAGAGCGTTTGGTTGATGTAGGGCATTCCGTAGGAAGGGTCCCGCGCATACTTCCAGGCGACCTGAATCTGGAGCGTGCAGTAACTCGCGTCCTTCGTATACACCTTGACGCCATGGACTCCGGACCGCCCGTCGGCGATGTGAAAAGCGACGGTGCTGCCTGGGGCGAGCCAGCCTAGCGAAGATTCGCCACCCCACAGCGCCAGTGTTTGGGAGGCCACGTCCTCGTTCTCTGTATTTTCAGGTGCACCACATCCGGCGATGAGCGAACCCAGTGCGATGGCGATAATCTTGGTTCCAATGGCGTTCATAGCGTCCTCTCTTTCTTGTCCGCTGGCGTAAGTGCCGAGCGATGGCGTTTCTTCTTGTTTGCTTATGTTCTTAAAAGTTATCCACAGTTGCTATTGCGTGAAATCGACATTTTCTGCATAATGACATTGACAGGCTAAACGGAGCGCATAAGCTCCCAGCGTGTTTGCCCAGTGGCTACGCATCGCTATGACGAAAATCCTCTCCGCATTCGACGACTATCTGCGTTTGGAGAGGGGCCGAAGCGACGACACCCGCAAGCGGTACAGCCACGTCGCCGCCAAACTGCTCGCCTTCCTTGCGGAACGCGGCAGCGACGAAGCAGAGCGGCTACGCAGCGCAACCGAAGACGACATTCGCGCCTTCTTGGTCAGCGCCGCAGCAACGCGAAATGGTGAACGCTCGGCCTTCATGTGGAACCAAAAGCTCGCCGCAGTGCGAACGCTCTATCGGCTCCTCGTGAGACGGCAACTCGTCCGCGACAACCCCGCCGGAGCGATTGAAGTGGTCGAAGCAATCGCCGAGGAGAAAATTCCGCTCACCATCCCCGAGTTCATCGCGCTGATTCGTGCCATCGAAGGCCGCGAGGAGCCGTATCGTTCCCGCGACCTTGCGCTGGCCCACGTCGCGTTCCACTGCGCACTGCGCGTCGGCGAACTCAATCGCCTCAACCTCGAACACCTCGACACGCAAGGCGGCTACATCATCAACCTGCGGGCCAAGCGGAAGAAGTACCTCTTGTTGCCGTTGCCGCCGCTGGCTGCTCAGGCACTCGAACAGTGTATCGCCATGCGCCGCGCATTCCGTCCCAAGTCCGAGGTCGCGGCAGTGTTCCTGTCCGAGCGTGGCACCAGGCTCAGCGTCCGGCACATCGAGGGGCTCATCTCGAACTATGCCCGCGAGGCCGGTATCACGCGCCGCATCTCGCCGCACTTTCTGCGACACTCGATTGCGACGGTGCACGCCCTGCTTGGCACGAGGCCGTGGGACATCCAGCGACTCCTCAACCACGACTCGCTAGCCACGACCGAACGCTACATTCACACCCTGCAATCGCTGCGCACCGCGATGTGGAGCATCGACGCACTTCTGGCACGCATGCTCGTTACACAAACCGAACCCCTGTCCCAAGTTTTAGGGGAAGGCGCACTGCCCCGACTCGGTACCCCCTCCTTACCGGTCGGCCTCGCGCCCTTCCCTTGAGCTTGGGTCAGACGCGACTGCGTGAAATGTCGATTTCACGCAGTCAGCGACGGCGTCCATCTGGTAGCAAAAGCTGGCCCATCGTGTGGCCATGCTGCACTCTGCGCCCCATCAGTGGAATGCACGGGCCAACCTAACCAGGCAAGGCGAGGAGCTGGACCGGAACAGCGATGGCACAGCCAGTGTGGCCACAGGGAGAATTCCGGGGTTTATTACTAATCCAAATCAATATGATGAAAAGTTTATATTTTGGACAATGCGAAGAATGCGGTAAATGGTACTTGGTTCGCGCGCGTCAGACAAATAATGATGGCGCAGTCCGCTGTCTTCATTGTAAGAAATGGTCACAAAACTGGAATGATAGCCTCTGGAGCGTCGGAGAATTTATTAAGCAACTAAAAAGATTTCCGAAAAAAGCACCTATATTTTTTGCCGCATACAGAGATAAGCCAGCCCTTATATATCAGTAGTGCAGTGTCGAAACTGATGCGCTGCAAGGAATTGTTCTCATTCGTCCTGATGGTGACGATTTGGACGAAGACGAGATGAGCAAGGACCTAGATGACCAATTATAAGCTCGTATCCGGTGTAAATATTTATAATTCAACATTGTAATTATATGAAATACTCAAAAAAACAACTTCTCCTCATGATTAAAGACTACTTCACCAAGGTCGCCGACGAGCTTTTTTGGGGAGAACCTGAGCCTGAAGAAATAAACCGATACTTAAGAGACTGCCGCTTTAAATTTTTTGAAAACTACTCATGGGGTAAAGCACTCCCCGGCGTGGATGTGCTCGTTGTTCTCACCGTTGACCCTCAAAATTACAGGGCCTTCACTATTTTAGATGGAGAACTGGTAGACCTCCATCAAAAGCATCTCGAAGCCGAGTGTTGGGCATGCATGAAAAAAAGGGAAGAACGAATAGAGGAAGAAGGTGTCACGGCGCAACCATTCTAGTTTTCATTCCTAAGAATGGTGTTCTACGCAGTGGCATCGTCGCGTTGCCGGCAAAAAGCTAACACTTAGCTTTACGAAGTGGGCTGGCTACAGCCCAACTGACACTTTTCTTCCCCTTAGGCAGACTGACAGCCTCGAAAAACTGGGCTACGGTGGGCGACAATGCCAGACTCTACTTCCTCACCACCAACGGTCAACTCATCCTCATTTCCAGCAGTGGTCTGGGGTGACTTCACGTTCACCGATGAGGACATTGTCGAGCTCCGCTCTGCCTTACGGCATGATTGCCCTAGCCACCCCGATTTCACTGACGAGGCTATTCGCCAAATGGCCTACGACACGATTAGCATCATTGCCCTTGTCATCGAACTCAAGGAGTACCA
>Ga0075160_10002545_pt1 | contig 10810 bp, 3 predicted proteins | sample JI91814C2DNA_FD_70969 | JGI IMG/M metagenome (GOLD analysis project Ga0075160, IMG submission 70969) | Wastewater effluent complex algal communities from Wisconsin, to seasonally profile nutrient transformation and Carbon sequestration -... | ecosystem: Engineered > WWTP > Effluent > Algae...
ATAGACCGGCTTAATGCCCATCTTAAGAACAAGCCGGGAATAAAGTACATACTGTGGGATGATAAGGAGATAGATGTTGGTGCTGACTGGCGGGCAGAAATAGATGCGGCCCTTGAACAAAGCCAGGTAGCGCTATTACTGGTAAGCGCCAGTTTTGCAGCTTCTGCTTTTATCATGGAAAATGAGGTAGCCAGTTTTTTTAATCAAAAGAACGGCCGTGGCTACCTTAGTATACCGGTGCTTGTACGAAACTATAATTTTCATGATTTTGAGGAGCTTTCGAGGCTACAGTTTTTTAAAGCCAAATACAAGGATTATGGATTTGACAAGCATGCTTTGCGCAATGAGCTGATGCCTTTTGATGTGCTTGGTGATAATGGGCAAGCGACAGACAAGCAGATTGAGGATTATTTCCGAAACCTTTCTGATCATATACATAGATCGGTCAGTAATTATTTCCGTTAGGGGGTGTTACGCATTGTAAAACATACAGCGATTGTGAGGATACTGGGATGTTCAACAGTTGATTTCGTTGATTCACTGCATTTTGTTTTAACCCTGCCGGTAGTCCCAAAGCGACAAGGTGATACCAGCGGGATTGTTATTGAGTTTAGCGATTGGGGTGGGAAAAGCTGGACAACAGATTCCAGAGAACAATTTGAGTTTGCGAAGGCATAAATACACTGCGGGTATATGATACAATATAAGCAATGGTGGTTAACAGGAAACATTTTAGAGCTGCCCGATATAATCATGGACCCGGTTATTAATGCCGGCTGCCCGATTTTTATACAAAATCATCATTATATCTATATTCAACAGAATCTCAATTTTAAATCATTTTAAAAAAAGGAAAGACTTTTTTTATAAAAGGCACTAAACTTTAACAGGAAATAAACTTTTTTAGAAAAAATTATTTAACTTACGCACAAATTAATCTCACCAAGGGTGTTTATTTAAAAACTAACAGGTATAATTATGAGAAAATTACTACTATTTGCATTTACTTTTTGTTTCCTCTTAACATCCACTACGACTTTTTCCCAGCAGAAAAAGGATAGTGAGGAAGTGGGTAAAGAAAATAAAGTAAAGAAGAAGGTAAAAAGGGAAATTCAAGAAGAGATTGACAAATATGACGGGCCAGACAAGGCAGTTGTGTTTGAAATTGAGCGTACGAGAGACCTTAATACAGGCAAAGTTCCTGCAGGGAAATTATGGCAGGCAATTCAATTGACTCAACAGTCAAAAAATTCCTCTTCAAATTTTACATCTGCATTATCCTGGACTGAAAGAGGACCCGATGGCGACTTTACTATCGGGGGAACCCAAGACCTACCGGACAACAAACCAGCGGCAGGATCAGGGCTTCGATGATAGATTCTTTGGACCCGACACATAATACCGTTTGGGTTGGTGGGGTTGACGGAGGTCTTTGGAAGACTACCAATATTAATAATAATCCTGCAGGCTGGACGCTTGTAAATGATTATTTAGCCAACCTAGCTGTAGCTGCTATATGCCAGGATCCAAGACCGGGATTTCAGAATATCATGTATTTCTGCACGGGCGAATCGTATGGTAATGCGGATGCTGTGCGGGGTATTGGTGTATTTAAAAGTACGGATGCCGGAGCAACCTGGACGCTGCTTCCGAGCACTACTACTTATATAAACGGAACCAGAATATTATGTGATTTCCAGGGAAATGTATACCTGGGTACCCGTAATACCGGTTTGCTTCGTTCAACCGACGGAGGAACGACCTGGACCACGATTACGCCTACAGGCATTGGAACCAGTGTTTGCGACCTTGAAATTAGTAGCACAGGGGCGGCCGGAAGATTGCACGTAACAACGGGTATTTTCAGCACCAGCGGATATGCTTATACCGATAACCCGGCTACTGTAACATCTGCTACCTGGACATCAGCCACCACTCCGTTTACATCTTTTAACCAGCGAATTGAACTGGGTATCAGCGGGAATGTATTATATGCATGTCCTGATAATGCAAGCCATATCGTTCCTACTATCTGGAAATCAACTGATGGTGGAGCAAACTGGGCGGCAATCGCATCGCAACCTAACGGAGGCAACTGGGCCAGTGGACAGGGATGGTACAATTTAGCGTGTGCTATTAACCCGGCTAATTCAAATGAAGTTATAGTAGGTGGTTTGGATAACTGGAAGACTACGAATGGCGGAACTTCCTGGAGCCAGCTTTCGAGCTGGGCAACCAGTACAACTGGTTTTTATGTACATGCCGACAATCATAATATTCAATGGTGGGATGGCGGAACAAAACTTATGTTTAACTGTGATGGTGGTGTACACTTTTCAACAAATGGTGGTACAACCAATACCGACAGAAACAAGGGTTTGCGCTTAAAACAATTTTATTCTGTAGCCATTCACCCTACCAAACCCAATTATTTTATTGCCGGTGCACAGGATAATGGTATGCACCGTTTGGATCACCCGGGCCTGGACAGTTCTGCTGAAGTGGTAGGTGGTGACGGTTGCTATGCAGCCATCGATCAAAACAATGGTAATTTCCAATTCGGATCGTATGTATTTAACGTTTACCGCAGAAGTATCAATGGCGGTTTAAACTGGACAACTCCGATCAATAACCAGAGCACAGGAAGATTTGTAAATCCCTGGGATTATGATAACAACAATTTTAAATTATACGCCTGTAATAATGCCGGTACCTTCCTGCGCTGGAATGATCCAAGGACAGGTGCTTCTACAGATGTTGTTTCTGTAAGCTCCTTTGCGGGCCAGAATGTTTCAGCTGTATTTGTATCGCCCTATACAGCCAACCGGGTTTATTTTGGCACCGGTAACGGTACTATAGCCCGGGTTGATAATGCCGATGTGGGAACATCTATTGCAGGTACAGCCATTAACAGTGGTTCCGGCATGCCTACCGGCTATGTAAACTGTATTGTTGCCGGTTCTAATGACCAGAATTTAATAGCTTGTTTTACAAATTATGGGGTACAGAATGTTTGGGTAACAACAAACGGAGGTACTACCTGGACAGCTATTGACGGTAACCTGCCTGATATGCCCGTAAGATGGGCTCTATACCATCCGGATAGTGATACCAAGGCATATATTGCAACTGAAACCGGCGTTTGGGAAACAGACCTGATCAATGGTGCTGCTACTATATGGACTACCAGTACCAGTTTCCCTACCGTGAGAACGGATATGATCAAGTACCGTGCAGGCGACAGAACGATTGCAGCCGGAACGCATGGTCGTGGTATATTCACTGCAATTATCCCGACAACAACTGCCAGCCCTAATGTAACCATTAACCAGGCAGCAGCACAGGTAGATCCTACTTCTGCTTCTCCCATTAATTTCACGGTTGTATTTGACCAGCCGGTTATTAATTTTGCCACCGGTGATGTTACTTTAAGTGGTACAGCGGGTGCAACCACTGCTACTGTCAGTGGCGGACCTTCTACCTATAATGTAGCAGTTACGGGTATGAGTGCAAACGGAACCGTGATAGCGACGATAGCTGCGGGTGTATGTACGAATGCGGCGCTGGATCCAAATAATGCATCAACCAGTACAGATAATACTGTAACTTATAATTTACCTGCAACACCGCCAACGGTTACTATTAACCAGGCAGCTGCGCAGGTAGATCCTACTTCAACTTCCCCAATAAACTTTACGGTTGTATTTGACCAGCCGGTTACAGGTTTTGCAACCGGTGATGTTACCCTGGCGGGAACTGCGGGTGCTACCACAGCTGTGGTTACCGGCGGACCTACTACTTATAATGTAGCTGTATCGGGTATGACAACCTGTGGAACGGTTGTAGCTAGTATTCCTGCGGGCGTTTGCCAGAACGGTTCTGCGCAAAACAACACAGCATCGACCAGTACCGATAATACGGTTACTTTTAATACTGCAGCACCTACTGTAACCATTAACCAGGCAGCAGCGCAGGTAGATCCTACTTCTGCAGGGCCTATTAACTTTACGGTAGTATTTGACCAGCCTGTCAGCGGCTTTGCAACCGGTGATGTTACTTTAAGCGGAACTGCGGGAGCTACCACGGCTATTGTATCGGGTGGCCCTACTACTTATAATGTAGCTGTTTCGGGTATGACCGGAAGTGGTACCGTGATCGCTACAATTGCAGCAGGTGTTTGCCAGAGCACACCATGTGCGGTGAATAATACTGCCTCAACCAGTACAGATAATACAGTAACTTATAATGCACCAGTTGGCTGTACCAGTGTAAACCCGGTAGCTAACCAGACTTATTGTAATGGGGCTACAACAGCTGCGATCAATTTCAGCAGTCCTACAGCGGGTACTACATTCAGCTGGGTTAATAATACAACATCGATTGGTTTAGGAGCCAGTGGTAATGGTAATATACCAAGTTTTGTTGCTACGAACGCAACAGCGGCTCCTGTTACTGCTACAATAACAGTAACCCCAACTTTAACGGTGGTAACACCAACGACTACCACGTTTAATTTCAGTGGTGGAGCACAAACCTTTACGGTACCTGCGGGCGTAACATCTATCAACTTTACAGCACTGGGTGCAGAAGGTGGAAGTGGCGCTGTTGGCGGTAACGGATCTGCCGGCGGAGCCGGTGGTAGAGGATCAAGAGCAACAGGAACCCTGGCGGTAACACCCGGCCAGGTGCTTAATATATTTGTAGGTGGTGCCGGTGGTACCCCTACAGCAGGATTTAACGGCGGCGGAGCCGGCGGTAATGCCAATTCCGGTGGTGGTGGTGGTGCCAGTGATGTAAGATTCCCTGGTGCAACAACAGCTGACCGTATCTTAACAGCTGCCGGTGGCGGTGGTGGTGGTCGTGGAGGTTGTGAAACCGGTAGTGCCATTACTGGTGGTGCTGGTGGCAACGGAGACGGCAACGGTGCGGATGGAACCAATTCACCAAACGGTGGCGGCGGATTTGGAGCGATTGGCACAACGGCCGGCGGAGCCGGTATTGGTTGCGCAGGCTTCTTAGGCGCCCCTGGTTTAGCCAATGCAGGTGCTACAGGTGGTGATGGTGGTGCAGGCCAGACTTGCTGCTGCTTCAGTTTTGCAAGTGTGCCCGGCGGTGGCGGCGGTGGCGGTGGCCAGCTAGGTGGTGCCGGTGGCGGCGGTGGTTCTGCAGGAACTGTAGGCTGCTTAGGCAATGATAAAGGAGCTGGTGGCGGTGGTGCCGGTGGTACCTCATACACAGGAGGTGTAACAGCCGGTGCGGTTACAACCAATATACAAACAGGCAATGGCCAGGTAATATTGAACTATAATGTAACAACGGTTTGTAATGGTCCAAGTATAAACTTTACCATAACAGTTAACCCAACTCCTTCTGTAAATGCCATACCTAACCAGGTAGTTTGCCAGAATGCACCTACAGCCCCTGTAAACTTTACAGGAACACCTGCGGGCGTTGTATTCCAGTGGACAAACAATACCCCTGCGATCGGTTTAGCTGCAGCAGGAACAGGTAATATACCTTCGTTTATAGCACAGAATCCGGGTACAACCCCATTGGTGGCAACTATTACAGTTACACCGGTAACAGGTTTAAGTACCCCTGTAACAACAACATTTGCCTTTACAGGTGCTGTACAAACTTATACAGTACCAGCAGGCATCACATCAGTAAATATCAAAACATGGGGAGCACAGGGTAACAGCAATTCCCTTGGTGCCGCAGTAGGTGGTTTAGGTGGTTATGCCGAAGGTAATCTTGCGGTAACACCAGGCCAGGTACTGAACGTGTATGTAGGCGGCGGAGCTGCTACATCAATAACCGGCGGATTCAATGGCGGCGGTAATGCCGGTGTGAATGCCGGTTGTGCAAGTGCACAAGGCGGTGGTGGCGGTGGTGCCAGTGATGTAAGGATTGCTCCTTATGCATTGGCTAACCGTGTGATTGTAGGTGCCGGTGGCGGTGGTGCAGGCGCTAACCGTGTTGCGGGTTGCGGACGTGGAACCGGTGGTGGCGGCGGTGGCGGCTACTACGGTGGTGGTGGCGGAGCCGGATGGCCAGGTATACCAGGTTCACAAGGTCCTGTACCAACAGGCGGTACGCAGGCAGCTGGTGGTGCTGGTGGTATTACCACATTCAGCCCTGGCCCTACAAACGGATTCCCCGGAGCGTTAGGTGTTGGTGGAGCCGGAGGCACAGAAGTAGGCAGTAACCAGGGCGGTTCAGCTACAGCCGAACCAGGCGGTATCGGTGGTGGTACAACCGGAGGCTCTGGTTTATATAATCAGGTTAATAACTGGTGCGGCCAAAGCGGCGCCGGTGGTTCTTCTTATATCGGTGGTGTTTCGGGCGGTTTAACTACTCCGGGTCTGCGTGCAGGCAACGGACAGGTGCAGATCACCTATACACCAGCGAGTGCAACAACCTGTTTTGGTACAGGACGTACATTCACGATCACAGTTAACCCGAATGCGAACCTGATCATTGTAGCAGATCCTGGCACAACTTTGTGCGAAGGAGATCCTACTTTACTGACTGTATATGATGCAGGATCAGTATCAGCACCGGGTACTTTATACACACAGGGAACAACAGTTGTGAATGGTTCTCCATCACAGGTGTTTGAACCAGCTAACGTTGCGTTCAACAGCCAGTCAGCTGATGACTTTAATGTACCAGCGGGTGGTAACTGGAATGTAACGGGTATTACAGCCAATGGTATTGGCACAGGAGCTCCTACATCAGTGAATGTATTCTTCTATACCAATTCCGGTACTAACTTACCAGGAACAACGATCGCATCGTTTACGAACCTGACTACCTTTACCAGGGTGGGTGGTAACTATACGGTTACCCTTCCATCTGCTGTTGCTTTAACAGCCGGCAGGTACTGGATGTCGTTCCAGGTAAATATGAGTTTTGCAGCCGGTGGCCAATGGTTCTGGGGTAACTACGGAGCACCTGTGGTGAACAGTCCATATGCATGGCAGAATCCGGGTGGAGGTTTTGCAACACCTTGTGCAAGCTGGGGCTATGGAGGCACCGGATGTAACGTAGGTGGCGGAGCGGCCAACGTAAATAATATTTTCTCAATTGTGGGTACCAATACAGGTCTTGGACCTCAATCAACGGGTACCTTCTTATGGAGTCCTGCAGCTGGTTTAAGTTCAACCACTTCAAACCCTGTTGCGGCCTCTCCACAGAATACAACAACATATACAGTAACGCGTACAACAGTACCGGGTGGATGCCAGGCATCAGCCCAGGTAACGATCACGGTTAACAAACGCCCTGTGGTTACTACACAGCCGGTGAGCCGTGTGAACTGTTCGGGAACTACAGCAACGTTTACAGTAGGTGGTACCGGTACAGGGCTTACCTACCAGTGGCAGATGAATACAGCTGGTTGCACAGGTGGAACCTGGGTGAATGTACCAACCTTACCGCCATATGCAGGTGGAACAACTCCTACATTAACCATTACACCGGTAGACGGTACAATGAACGGGTATGCATATCGTTGCGTATTGAGTGGTATCTGTGCACCATGGACACCACCGACCAACGTATCGAACTGTGCTACTTTAACAGTTAATCCATTACCGAACCTGGTGGTTACGCCGCCGGTAAGTTGTGGAGGTGTGGCTGGAATCAGCGGAACTGCTTTAACGGTTACGCAGTTACCACCGCCTGTACCTGGCAGTGTAACAGTAAACTCAGGAGCGATCTCTGTAGCGATACCTGACGGTACCAATGCAGCAGCAACGACTAACCTGACAGTTGCAGGTATACCTGCAGCAGCAACGATCACCGATGCTAAAGTAAATGTGAACATCAGCCATACCTGGGTAGGTGATGTGGATCTTAACCTGCGTGCGCCTAATAACGCTATCCTTAACCTGGTAGCAGGATTAAATGGCGGAACAGGTGGTAATGCCGGAGACAACTTCACCAATACTACGTTCAGTTCGCTGAGCAGTGCAGTTATCAGTGGCGCACCTGATCCACGTACCGGAACCTTTGCGGCTGAGGCCCGTGCCGGCCGTGGCCCGACAGGCTTTATACAAACAGTAAACAACTGGGGAGCACTTTATCCTACAGCAACGGTAGCCAATGGTGTGTGGACACTTGCAGCCGGTGACAGGGTACTTACTGATGTGGGAACGATCACCAACTGGTCGATCACGATCAACTACACTACACCAGGCAGTGGCCCATTACCAACGCTGAGTTATGTATGGACACCGAATACTACAGTAGCAGCAGGTTTATATACCAACAATACAGCAACCACGCTGTATACCGGTACTAACCTGAGCACCGTATATGCGGCACCACCTGCACAGACCACTTACACGGTAACAGCAACCAATACAGCTACCGGTTGTGTGGGTACTGCTACAGCACTGGTGAACTATACACCACCTGCACCAACGGTAACACCAAGTTCTGTTACCATGTGCCTGGGTGATCCTGCGGTTAAACTGAAGAGTTCTTCTTCAACAACCAGCACGGTAGCCTTTAACTCAGGAACGATAGCAGTAGCTATACCAGATAACAACCAGGCCGGAGCAGCGCATACGATAGCCGTAAGCGGTATACCAGCCAATGCAACTGTAACGGGCATGCGTGTTAAGATGACCATACCGCATACCTTTATCGGTGACCTGGTTATAGCGCTGAGAGCACCGAACAATAATGTGCTTAACCTTGACTTCTTCTTATCAAATACTTTTGGCGGTGTAACTACCGGCTTCAGCAATACGATCTTTACATCGGCTGCGGGAGCTCCTGCGGTAAGCAGCGGAACAAACCCTTACTCAGCATCATTCAGGGCCGATGGCCAGATAGCTGCAACGGGTAATGGTCCTGCAGCACCAACGGGTTATACAGCCAATATGGCCAACTATGCAGCTTTGATAGGCTCACTTACCCCTGCCAACGTGAACGGTAACTATACACTTGCCATGTATGATGGTGGTGCGATAGATATAGGTACACTGACCAACTGGGAGATCGAGTTTACCTATGTAGTGGGCGTACCTGCATATCCTGCGGTATGGAGCCCTGCAGCAGGTTTATTCTCTGATGCATTGGCTACTGTTCCATATGTAGCGGGTACCGCAGTTGATTCTGTATGGGCAAGGCCAACACCACAGGGTGTATATCCTTACCAGGTAACAGTAAACAACCTGATCACTACCACAGCTACCCCAACCACACCAATGGCGGGCGGTAACGGTAATAACCTGGTGACCTTTAATGTTAAGAACAACAACACATATCCTGTAACGCTGAGCAGTGTATCGAGCAATACCTTTGGATCAGGAGCTGTTACTTCAACAGTATTCTACAAGACCACGGGTAATGCGGGTAACCCCGGCCCGATCAGTGCAGCCAATGGCTTTGTACAGTTTGGCTCGGCAGCCAGTACCGTTACAGCGGGTGCAATGAACCTGCTGGTAAGTGGCTTAAACCTTCAGATACCTGCGGGAGCTACTTATGCCATTGCCATCAGCATGACTGGTGCGACCTTCCCTGCCTATACCAATGGAGCAGCAACAACGGTTACTTATTCAGATGCCGGTTGTGATATCATCACCGGTGGTAATGTAGGATGGGGTGGCCCGGCAGCACCAGCTGCACCGGTAAATAATCCAAGGAACTTTAATGGCAGCATTACCTTCCTGGGCAGCGGACCTGGAACCTGTACCTCACCGGCCAGAACGGTAGTGGTTACGGTTAACCAGCCAACCACGCTTAACGCCAATATACCAGCTAACCAAACGGTATGTACCGATAAGGTAGCAACCTTCAGTGCTGCTGTAACAGCGGGCACAGGCCCTCACAGCTACCAATGGCAGGTAAGTACCAACAATGGTAATGCACCATGGACCAATATCAGCAACGGTGGTGTATACAGCGGAGCTACAACAGCTACACTGACCATTACCGCACCACCTGTAAGCATGAACGGCTATCAATACCGTTGTGTTGTTACCGGAGCTGCACCATGTGCTTCAGTAATATCAAGGAATGCGATACTGACCGTAAATCCATTACCGGTTATCGTGATCAGTGCGGCACCTTACACCAGCTTATTCCCTGGTTTAAGAACCACCTTATCATCTACGGTATCGCCTAATGCTGCAGCAACCTATACCTGGTTGCGTAACGGAACGGCTTTGACCAGTCCTGCACTGGGTGTACTGAGTGGCTTAGGTACCGGTACTATCCAGGTGGATGTGGATGGAATGGGAGATTACAGTTTACGTGTTACCGATGTAAATGGTTGTACCAATACATCTAACACCGTAACGATCAAGGATTCTGCCAGCGGCAGGTGCTTTATCTATCCAAATCCAAACAGTGGCCAGTTCCAGGTACGTTACTACAGTGTTGCAAACAATGTGTTGCCAAGGGGTATCGTTGTTTATGATGCCAAAGGCGACCGTGTTAAAGTACAGAACTATACCATCGGAAGGCCTTATGACAGAATGGATGTTGATATGAGAGGAAATGGTAAAGGCTTGTACTGGGTTGAAGTTGTTGACAGAAATGGCAACCGACTGACCATGTGCAGAGTTGTGATACAATAGCAGTAAACAATAAACAGCTATACAATCCCCCGATATTTATCGGGGGATTTTTTTTATGGGAAAGAGAAGATGAATAAAAGCAGTAAGCACATAAAAAACGCACTTACAAAACTGTAAGTGCTTTTTGGGTTGTAATTGCTTGTGTACCTACATAGTGAAGGTTATGTTGTGGAGAAAACAGAATATATAAATAGTACATAGGTTTACATTAAAAA
>Ga0075160_10002547_pt1 | contig 10806 bp, 8 predicted proteins | sample JI91814C2DNA_FD_70969 | JGI IMG/M metagenome (GOLD analysis project Ga0075160, IMG submission 70969) | Wastewater effluent complex algal communities from Wisconsin, to seasonally profile nutrient transformation and Carbon sequestration -... | ecosystem: Engineered > WWTP > Effluent > Algae...
GCTCATTCCGCATGCCCGGATCGGTGCAACCAGGCCGGTGGCTCCCCTCAAACACATAGGCCTCTACGCCTATCGGGCGGGCTTCCTGCCGACGTATGTCTCGCTCCCGCCCACGCCCCTTGAACAGACCGAAATGCTCGAGCAGCTCCGTGTTCTGGAGCATGGGCATGCCATCGCTGTCGCGATCCGTACGGTCACATCCTCCGGCATCGATACGCCCGAGCAGTACGACGCCTTCGTGACGCGTCAAGCCTCCCGCCCGTGACGCCCGGCCCTACGATCCCGCGATGAGCGTCGATCCTCGTTCACTCCAAATCCAGATCTACCCCGCGGACGTCCTACGCAAGAAGGCCGAACCCATCGACAAGGTGACCGACGAAGTGCGCGAGGTTGCCGCTCGCATGATCGAACTGATGCGCGGCGCGAAGGGCATTGGCCTCGCTGCGCCTCAGGTCGGCCTCTCCTGGCGGATGTTCGTGGTCGAGATCGATCCGGAGTCCAAGCGTGCCAAGGGCAAGTCCGACGGCCCGCTCCTCGCCACCAGCGGTCCCGAGGTCTACATCAACCCACGCTTCTCCAACGCTGTCCCGAGCGTCGAGCCGGGCGAGGAAGGGTGTCTGAGCATTCCGGGCGTGTATGGCGATGTCCTCCGCCCGCCGACGATCACGATCACAGCCGTCGGACTGGATGGCAAGGAGTTCACCAGGACCGGCACGGGCCTCCTCGCACGCTGCTGGCAGCATGAGAATGACCACCTCGACGGCGTCCTCATCCTCGACCGGATGATCGCGTCGCACCGCGTGCGCAACCGCCTCGCCGTGAAGGATCTGGAACAGGGGCGTTAGTCGTTTTCGGAACGACGCGATACACATGGACGTGATCTTCTTCGGTTCCGGTGCGTTTGGACTGCCCACGTTGCAGGCACTGTCGCGTGAACATCGCATCACGTGCATCGTTACTCAGCCAGACAAGCCCGCAGGCCGAGGGGGCACGCTCACCCCGACCCCCATTGGTGCCTGGGCTGCTGCAAACCTCCCGAGCGTGCCCTTACTCAAACTCGAGAACGTCAACGAACCAGGTGTCCTTGCCGCGATCCGCGACACCAGCGCCGGCGCGTGGGTGGTGATCGCCTTTGGACAGAAACTGAGTCATGCACTGCTCGCGGACCGATTCGCGATCAACCTCCATGCGAGCCTCCTCCCTCGCTGGCGTGGCGCCGCCCCCATCAACTGGGCGATACTCGCGGGGGACAAGGAGACAGGCAACAGCGTCATCACCCTCGCCGACAAGATGGACGCCGGACTCGTGCTTGGGCAATCCAAGCGAACCATCGATGCATCGCTCACCATCGGCGAACTTCACGACCTGCTTAGCGCGGACGGCCCGGCTCTCGTCATGGACGTTCTTTCCCGCCACTCAGCCGGCACGCTCTCGCCACAGACACAAGACCCTGCGCAAGTCACTCTCGCCCGCAAACTCAGCCGCGCCGACGGTTTCGTGGACTTTGCACAATCCGCAGAGGAGTGCCGACGGCGCGTGCATGGGCTGACACCTTGGCCGGGCGTCGCCGCCATGTTTCGCGGTCAGGCGATCAAGATTCTTCGCGTGGGCGTGAATGCCGCGTCTCACATTGCCCAAGAAACTCACGTGGCTGAGTCGGGCACCATCCTCGACGTCACTAGCGGCTTGGTCGCCTGTGGCACCGGGACCACTCTGGCCTTGATCGAAGTTCAGCCACCGGGCAAGAGAGCAATGGCGTGGACGGACTACGCACGCGGCGCGCGAGTGGCAGCGGGGGAGCGGTTTGAGAAGTTTGTTCCCCAGGGAGCATGAGTGTCCAAAGCGCCCGTCCAACTCCTTCTCTGGGATGCGATCAAACCCATCGCGCAGGCGCTTGGCCTGGTCCGAACCGCGCCGAAAGTGAGAGTTGTTCCCACTCAGCCAATCGCAAAGCCCTTCGGTGCGGCCGCCTCGGCTCGCAGGGCGTCCACTGCGAAGTCGCGGCCAGTCCCCAAACGTGCGGCACGCATGGAACGTCGCTACGCGGAAGTCACGGAACTGATGCTCCGTACCTATGGCGTGCGTGTCCGCAAGTGGCGCACGAGCATGTCCGGTGTCGCGTGGTGCGTCATGTATCGCGATGGCTCGATCGCTCGGCTCATCGAGTCTCCCAAGCCCAAAGGGCCGATGTCCATGGCGGTCTTTCTGCACGAGATCGGGCACCATGCCATCGGCTTCAACGTCTACTCCCCACGCTGCTTAGAGGAGTATCACGCCTGGGAGTTCTCGATCAAGGCCATGAAAGACCACGGGCTGAACATCACGGAACAAGTTGAGAAGAGGCGGCGGCGGTCGCTCGAATACGCTGTGGGAAAGGCCTGCCGCCGCGGCATCAAGCAGATTCCGGCTGAACTCGAACGATACATCCCCGCGAGGTATCGATCTGAATACCGCCCTGTCGCTAGCCCACCGAATTAAGAGGTCTGGCATTTCGCTGACGTTCTGGTAGGATCTCCGAGCCACATCACGACTCAGGTGGTGTGGGCAGAGGAGAACTCTCGATGGTGGTTGATGCTGCGTCGGCCGGGGGTGCGACATACGACGTCATTATCGTGGGCGGCGGCCCGGGCGGGGCGACGCTGGGCACGCTCCTGAAGAAGTACAACCCGGCTCTCAAGGTCCTCATACTGGAGCGCGAGGTCTTTCCGCGTGATCACATCGGCGAGAGCCAACTGCCTCCCGTCGCTCGAGTCCTGCACGAGATGGGAGTGTGGGACAAGGTCGAGCGTGCTGGGTTTCCAGTCAAGCTCGGTGCGACCTACACCTGGGGCAAGACGACAGAACCCTGGGTGTTCGGGTTCATCCCCAACGACCAGATCGGCGACGAATCAAGGCCCGGCAAGTACGAAGGCTGGCGCACGCGCGTCGCGTTCCAAGTTGACCGAGCCATCTATGACGACATCCTCTTGAAGCACGCTGCTGAGTACGGCTGCGAGGTGCGACAGGGCACCAAGGTCACAGAAGTGGCATTCGACACCACCAAGGCCGGGCAACGAATCACGGGCCTGACGTTGGAAAGTGGAGAGGTTGTTCGCGGGCGGTACTACGTTGATTGCAGCGGCAACGCGGCGGTCATTCGGCGTCGCCTGGGAATCGAAGTCGATGCGCCATCGCTGCTGAAGAACATCGCTTTCTGGGACTATTACTCCAAGCCGGGATTAAACTCGTCGCTGCTGGAAAACAAGACGATTCGCATTCTCATTCGCAGCCTCGCGTACGGATGGCTGTGGTACATCGTCCTTTCCGATGACAGGTCCAGCGTCGGCCTGGTGTGCAATGCGGAGTATTTCAAGAAGTCCGGGAAGAAGCCCGAGGAGATCTTCCACGAGAGCCTTGCATCGCAGCCACAGATTTCGGGGCTGCTCCAGGGTGCTCAGGTTCGGGGAAAGGTCGAGAGCACCACCGACTGGTCGTATACAGCACAGAAAGTGCAGGGTCCCAACTGGTTCCTGTGCGGCGAATCGCTGGGCTTCGCCGACCCGATCCTCTCTGCCGGCCTGACTCTCACGCATACGTGCGCCGAGCATCTCGCCTGCACCATCCTCGAACTCGATCGCGGCGAACACGAGGCCACATGGCTGAGGTCGCAGTACGAGACCATCCAGAAGCGTCGCGTGCTGCAGCACATCCGGTTTGCCGAGTATTGGTACACGGGCAACGGCCTGTTCGACGCCATCACGAACAACTGCTCGGAGATCGCAAAGCAATCGGGTTTCAATCTCAACCCTGCCGACGCATTCCGTTGGCTGAGCAATGGCGGCGTGGACGACGTTCTGGGTCAGTTTGCGATCGGCGGCTTGGGACTGTCGGGGATCAAGTCCGTCCAGCAGCGTTTCGTCCACGAGCGAGGCGGAGACGTCCAGTTCCAGATCGACGGAGCCACGTCATTCAAACTCAATCTGCGGGCCGCCGTGAACACGTCCATGGCACAGCCCCAGCAAGGGCGCATCGTCAAAGTGCCAGTCCTTGAGAGAGGCACCGCCAAGATCCCGATGATCGGGCCTTACAGTGTCGTCGTCGAGTGCCTCAAGAAGGCGGAGAAGGCCGAGGCGCTCGTGGTTGCGCTGAAGGCGAAAATCGGGACATTTGCACTGTCGTCCGGGGAGGCAACGGCAATTTTCAACCAGTGCATCCAGTGTTTGGAAGCACTCGCTGCCCAGGGATGGGTGCACTGCGAGAAGAACCCAAGCGAGAAGGCACTTCGGCTGGAGGCGGTCGAAGAAGGAGAGATCGTCTACACCGAGAAACTGGGGCCTCGGTCCTTGCGCAGTCGCAAGTAATGGTCAAGAAAGGCCGAGCGATTTCTCTACGCCCTCGACCAGCGTGTGCAGGATCAGCATGTGCAGTTCCTGGATCCTGTCCGCCGTCTCGCCGGGCACGATGATCTGACGTGTCGCGAATCCCTTGCACTGTCCGCCCGACTTGCCGAGCAGTGCGATCGTTGACATCCCTCGTTCCTTCGCCGCTTCGAGCGCGAGGAGCACGTTCTTGGAGTTCCCGGAAGTTGACAGTGCGATCAGCACATCCCCGGGTCGTCCCAGCGCTTCGACACCGCGCGAGAAGACCCGATCAAATCCAAAGTCGTTCGCCGTGCATGTGAGGTGACCGGGGTCGGCGATCGCGATCGCCGCAAGCGCGGGGCGGTCCTTGCGGAAACGTCCGGTCAGTTCCTCGGCAAAGTGCGTCGCGTCCGCGAGCGACCCGCCGTTGCCGCAAATGAGGACCTTGCCCCCTTTGGCGAGCACCGCCGCGATTTGTTCGACGCAGGCGTCCACGCTGGCAAGCATCGCGGAATCTGACGCTGCCAAAGCCGCGAGCCGTGCCGCTTCCGCAAATGCCTTGGCAGCCACACCCTTGGCGGCGTTGGGCGTGAACTGGTGTTGGAAAGGGCTGGGGACCATGCGTCGAAAACGTGGACCTAATGCCGGAGACAGGACTTGAACCTGCACGGGTGTGAGCCCGGGGGATTTTGAGTCCCCTGCGTCTGCCATTCCGCCACTCCGGCTGCGGGAGGCAAGCGTAGCCGCGTCCGAGCGACTTTGCCTCTCTTTAGCAACAAAGCACCCCGCCGAGGGGCGGGGTGCGGGATCGCGTGAAAGTCGCCGCCTGGGGCGAGGTGCCGAACTCAGCAGCCTAGTTCGAATCGCACCAGGAAGTACAGCAGGTCATTGATGTCGACGCCACCGTCGGGGACGCCCAAGCCTTGCCCATTGTCGATGTCCACCACGGAATCGCCTCGCTCGAAGAAGTACAGGCACGCGATGAGGTCGCTGATCTCAACCGCTCCGTCGGGCAGGCCTTGCAGCGTGCCGTTGTCGACGTCGGCTGGGCACGAGACGTTGACATCGGCCGGCTCGGATGTCGCCGACCCGCACGCGTTCGAGACTCGCAGGGTGTATTGACCAGAATCAAAGATGTCGGCGTTCTGGATTGTGAGCGTCGTCGTGGTCGCGCCAGAGATACGGGCATTGTTCACGATCGCCGATCCGTTGCGGATCCACTGGTATGAGAGCGTGCCGGTGCCGCTCCCCTGGCCCGAAAGCACCATGGTCCGCCCGGGAATCACCCGTTGCGAAACGGGAGGGACGGTGATCGCGGGAAGCGATCCGGTTCCGGTTCCGCGAAGCCAAGTGTCACCCGAACGGCCACGCTCGCTGAATCCTCCCACGACCGTGAGTTTCTGACGCACGCTATCGAAGCACATGCCGAAGGACTCTCGCGCTCCGGCGTTGGTGCCAGACGCGAGCGCCCATGACGTTCCGTTCCATTCCCATAGATCATCGAGGGACGTGCCGTCCTGTCCGCGCCCGCCAAACAGGACGACGCGCTGACGCACGGGGTCGAAGGCCATTGCATGGAATTGGCGTGGAGAAGGTCCGGCCGAGGCCATCTTCGACCATGCGGTGCCGTTCCACTCCCATGTGTCTTGAAGGAGCGTTTTGATATCGCCAGACCCGCCGAATCCGCCGAAGAGGACCACCTTTTGACGAGCCGCGTCGTAGGCCATGGCGTGCCCGAAGCGAGTCACGGGACCGGTTGTGGTCGCTTGTGTCCAGGCACTGCCATTCCACGTCCAAGTGGCGGTATCACGGAACGAGCCATCCGCCAAACCCCCGAACATCACGGTGTTCTGCCGAGCGGCGTCGTACGCCATGGCGTGCAAGTGCCGAGGTGACGGTCCGGACGTGGAAACGGTTGTCCACGTCGAGCCGTTCCACTCCCAGGTCTGCCCATATGTGACAGGCCCGGTGGTATACGACATCCCTCCGAACATCACAGCCCGACCGCGAGTGGAGTCAAAGGCGATGGACGCACCTTGGCGGGCCGCTGGGCCTGTGGTGGTTCGCAGGGTCCAGGTCGTGCCATCGAACTCCCATGTATCGCCCAAGAACTCTGAGCCGTCCGGCTTTGGCCCGTACCCCCCGAACAAGAGCACTTTGCCCCGGGTGGAGTCAAAGACCAGAGAGTGCATGCTTCGAATGGTGGGGCCAACGGCTGGAGACTCGCTCCATCCGGAGCACTGTGCCAGAGCGGTGGTGGCGTTTCCGACATGTCCAAGGCAAACCGCAAGCAAGGTCGCGGCAAGCAAATCGCGGAATATCTTCATTCGTCCTCCAATGACTCGAACTTTCGAGCACGGGCATGGCTCCGCCATGCATGCGTGTCTTTGCCCGTCCGACGAGCCCGCGAGTATACGAAAAGGCCCGAGAATCGAAACCCAAAGTTCCCAAATTGGGCAAAATGGGGGGTTTGTCAGGGGGAAATTGAGTGGATACCCGGGCAGGATCACCCCTCAGGCGCGAGCATTCGCCGCGGCGCGGGCTGCTCCACAGGCTGCGTGGAACGGCGAAGAGCCGAAGCCCAGTGTCCATCCGGGTCGGGCGACGCTTGTCAAGTTGCGAGAAATCTCGCCAGACAAGAAGTCGCAAAATGGGGCCAAGCGAATCCCCACGCCGCCGAGCACACGAATGTGCTGTGGGCGGTACATCGCGTGGACAATCCGAATGGCCCGCCCCAGGGCGACCAAAGGAACTGGGTCGCGCCGAAGGTCTTTTTCCAAGGACTCTGGAGTGCATCGCAGCCGTCGAATGAGTGCGGGTAGGCCAATGTACCCCTCTAGGCTGCCTTGCCCTCCATCGGGGCCTACGGGCGGTTCCCGGTCCGGCTCGTGGATCGTGACGTCCATTTGCCCTAGGTGCCCTGACGAGCGGCCTGAGAGCAGCAGGGGCCTGCCGTCATCCATCACGCACATCCCGACGCCCGTGCCCAGCGAAATGGCAGCAACCCGCCCCGAAGGCGAAGGACGCTCCGATGCAATGACGTCCAAGCCCGCGGCGTGAGCGTCGGTCAGCAGTTCCACCGGAGCACTGGGCAACTTCGTGGCCTGTGGCAACAGTTCGCGAAGGGGCACCCCAACCAGGCCGGGGACATTTACCGCGGCTGTAATCGTGTCGGTGTCAGCGTCATACAGGCCCGGAGCCGCCAGCCCCACCCCCGCCAAAGAGGACGATCGGCGTTCCAAGCGGTCGAACGCAACCGACAGGGCAGTCATGAGCGCCTGGGTGTCGGGCTTCGAGTAAGGGTCGCTCGTTGCGGTCCCGATCATTCGTTCCCCGTCAAACAGGGCCATCTTGATCGAAGTGCCGCCTATGTCCACGCCCAGATACATGTGCGGAGGATAACCACTCTGGGGCGTCGTGGACGGGGTCTGTGTTGGGCCAAGGTGGGGGGGTGTTACGCAGGGGTTACGACCCGGCGGGGGTCTCGTGCGTTCAACTGTGGGTGGCGATCGCGGTTGCGATACGCCGATGGGGTTGGCATAGGGAGGTTGTCATGCGGAACGCTCGACGGATCGTCGCCTTGGGTTTGCTGCTCGCCGCGATGGCGGGCTCGGTTGCGTCGCGCGTCCAGGCGCAGCAGGCGGCATCAACGCGACCGACGCACTGGGTGCCGCGAGATGATGTGGTCGTGATCGTGCCCCAGAGACGTATTCCCAATCGTGTGCAGAACGCCGCATACTTGACGGCGGCTGACGTTCGCATCGATATCAAGAACCAGGTCGCAATCACGACGCTGACGCTGGCACTCACGAACTCGACCAACTCCCCACAGCAGGCCGAGATCCTGATGCCGATTCCAGATGGCGTCGTCGTTCGTTCTCTCCAGTACGACGGCGTCGGTCCCGAGCCGATGGCTTCGGTCCTCCCCAAGGACGAGGCACGGCGGATCTATGACGAGATCGTGCGGCGGATGCGTGACCCGGCGCTTGTCGAGTTCGCGGGCACCAACGTCATTCGCACCAGTGCGTTCCCGATTCCGCCCAACGCGACCCAGAAGTTGTCGCTGACATTCGAGCAGGTTCTCGTCGCCGACGGTACGCGCGTGGACTACTGGCTTCCGCGCAGCGACTCGCTCGCGGCCAGCGGCGTGAAGTGGTCGATCGAAGGAACGATCTCCGGGGATCGCTCCATCGCGAGCATTTACTCCCCTTCGCACGAGATCCAGACACGGCGCACGCGCGAGGAAGGGTTCTCGTTCCGCGTGATTGGGGCTTCCGAGGCCGACGTGGAGCGGGGTTCGTTCCGGCTTTCGTACTTGATGACGCCGCCGAAAGATGGGTTGTCTTGGACGATGCTGGCGTACCCCGATGCTCGCGTGGGCAAGGATGGCACGGGCGGGTACTTCATGCTCATGGCGGCGCTGCCACCCGCGAAGAAGGACGAAGCCCCGGTGAAGCGCGAGGTCACGCTGGTGATAGATCGCTCGGGGTCGATGCGTGGCGAGAAGATGGAACAGGCGAAGGCCGCCGCGTTGCAGGTGCTGGAGGGCCTCGACAAAGGCGAAGCGTTCAACATCATTGACTACTCGGATTCGATCAACCTGTTCTCGCCCGCGGCCGTCATCAATGACGCGAAGTCGATGGACGAGGCGCGGGCGTATGTGAAAGCGATCGAGGCGGGTGGCGGGACGAACATCCATGATTCCTTGACCGAAGCGCTTCGGCAGAAGCCCACGAAGGGGATGATGCCGCTGGTGCTGTATCTGACGGATGGCTTGCCCACGGTGGGGGAGCGGAGCGAGGTCAAGATCCGCGAGGCGGCGAAGAAGGCGAACCAGCACAACCGTCGCATCTTCACGTTTGGTGTGGGCTTCGATGTGAACAGTCCGTTGCTTTCGAGCCTCGCGAAGGGTTCGCGGGCGATGCCGACGTTTGTGCTTCCCAAGGAGGATGTTGAGGTGAAGGTGAGCCAGGTGTTCAAGCGGCTGAGCGGACCATTGCTTGGCTTGCCCAAGTTGGCGGTGCTGGACCAAGCGGGTACATTGGGCGGCTCGGCGATCCGTGAGGTGCTTCCTCGCGAACTGCCCGACCTGTTCGATGGTGATCAGATTCTGGTGCTTGGTCAGTACACCAAAGAAGGCCTGATCCATGTGGGACTCGAGGGCGAGTTCAAGGGTGGACACACCACGTACACGTTCACGATGGATACCCGGAACGCAACGACGCGCAATGGACACGTGGGGCGGCTGTGGGCGCGGGCCAAAGTCGGATCGCTCATCGAGGAAGTGCGCGAAGCGGGAGCCGAGGGCGGCGTGGCGGAAGTTCGCATGAAGGAACTGACCGAGGAGATCGTGCGCCTCAGCACGACGTGGGGGATCCTGACGGAGTACACGAGTTTCCTGGCGGCACCGGAGACAGCAACGACCGGTCTGGCCACGAGTCGCCAGTGGCGGCAACCAGCCGCGATGCGTGAAGGGTTGAAAGCCGACCTCGAAGAGAAACTAATCAGGCGAGCCACCAAGGATCGCGACGGCTCCGCGGGCGTCAACCAGGAACGCAACGTCCAGCAGATGGACGCGGGCGCTCCACAGGTTGGTGGCAAGGTGTACTACTACGCCGCTGACAATCAGGAAGTGGAGGCCACCAACATCCAGCAAGTCGCCGACCTTACGCTCCTCAACCGCAAGAACAAGTGGGTCGATGCTCGCATCCTCGATCAGGAGGACGAGAAGGCCGACGTTGAGGTCGAGTTCGCGAGTGAAGCGTACTTCACGCTCGTCAGCGAACTGACGGCGGAGGGCCGCCAGGGCGTACTTGCCAACAAGGGGGACCTCTATATCCTCCACAAGAACCAGCGCGTGCTGGTGCGTGGAGGGACGCAATGACGCTCGCGACCGTGCTGGTAGTGGAGGACGATGCGGCGATTCGGCGCGGGCTCGTGGATGCGCTCACGTTCCACGGTTACGCGGTGCGGGAAGCAGCGGATGGGAAGGCCGGGCTCGACGCGGCGATGGCGACGAACGTCGATCTCATCCTTCTCGACATCCTCATGCCCAAGATGGACGGTTTCGCGGTGTTGCGAGAAGTGAGGCAGGCCAAGCCGCAGATGCCGGTGATCATCATGACGGCTCGGGGAGAGGAGCCCGATCGGGTAAAGGGGCTCAAGGACGGTGCGGATGACTATGTCGTCAAGCCGTTCTCGCTGCCTGAGTTGCTCGCGCGGGTGCAGGCCGTGCTGCGGCGATCGGCGGAGAGGCCCATCGCTGTTGCGCACCTTTCGATTGCGGGTCGCACGATCGACCTGCACCGGCGCGAGGTGACGCACAACGATGGGCGGCGTGTGCCGCTATCGCAGCGAGAGTCGGAGGTTTTGGCGTATCTCGCGGCGAATCGCGGGCGTGCGATCTCGCGAGATGAGTTGTTGGAACGCGTGTGGGGATTGGATCCGCGCGGAGTCCAGACGCGCA
>Ga0075160_10002548_pt1 | contig 10806 bp, 10 predicted proteins | sample JI91814C2DNA_FD_70969 | JGI IMG/M metagenome (GOLD analysis project Ga0075160, IMG submission 70969) | Wastewater effluent complex algal communities from Wisconsin, to seasonally profile nutrient transformation and Carbon sequestration -... | ecosystem: Engineered > WWTP > Effluent > Algae...
CTGCTGGTCGCGCGCCTGAACGGGGCCGGCGACCGCGGCGTGCGCTTCCTGCCGTTCCTCGGGCCGGTCGACGGCCAGCGCAGCTTCCTGCGCATCGCCGAACCCCTCGAGCTGGCCGTGCTCGGGCAGCTGCACAAGCAGGGCGATGTGCGCCTGCTGTGCGACGGCACGCTGCGGCCGGGGGCCCTGCAGTGGCGGATCGTCGACGGGCAGAAGCTCGTGGTGCTGCGCAGCGGCGAGCTGGCATTCGACCCGCGGGCGCCGCTCGACGTGCTGCCGCGCCTCGAGTTCGAGCTGACCGAACTGCTCGGCTGGACCGGGCGTCCCGTGCCGCTGCTGCCGATCACCGGCGAGGCACTCGGCTGGTTCCTGGTGCTGAAGGACGAACTGCTGCGCGCCGAGGCCGGCATGCAGCCCGGTCCTGGCGACCCGCTGCGCGCCGCGCGTCGCTGCGTCGAACTGGTCGGGGCGCGCCCGGAGGTGCAGGAGGTCGTCGGTGACCACCTCGCCCACCTGCTGCGCACGGGCGAGCATCGGGCGGCGATCGGCGCGGTCCTCGCTTCGCTGGTGCCGCAGGTCGTCGACGTCGCGCGCCTCGAGCGGCTCGACGCGCTGGCGTTCGCCGCCGGCGACGTCGACACTGCGGCGGCCGCTGCCCGCGCGGCGGCGTTGCGGGCCCCGACGCGCGCCGAACTGGTCGAACGCGCGGCGGCGCTGGCATTCCGGCGCGGTCGCCACGACGACGTGCGCGCGGTGGTGGATGCGGCGCGGGCCGCGGGTGCGGCGAGCACGGCGGCGTTGGCGCAGCTGGCGGCGAGCTGCGATCGCCACGGCGAGTTCGCCGAACGCGACGCGCTGGTCGACACGCTGGCCCCGCGCGACGACCTGCCGGTGCCGGTGGTGCGGCTCGTGGTGTCGTTCCTGCTCGAACGGGGCCTGGCGGCGCGCTCCCGCGAGCTGTTGCGGCAGGCCCTGCCGCAGGCGCCGAACCAGGCGGGGTTGCACTTCGAGCTCGGCCGGGCCGAGCTGCTGCTCGACGCCGGGCCCGCGGCGGCGGCGGCGTTCGCGACGGCGCGTTCGCTCGGCCTCTCGCCGCAGTTGGACACCCAGGCGCGGCGCTTCGAACGGCTCGCGGCGGTGCCGGGGCTCTGGCCGGCCGCGCAGCTGATCGAGAAGGCGCTGGCGGTGAACGACCTCGCTGCGGCATTGGCTGCCGCGCGCGCCCTGGTGCGCCGCGTCGGCCCAGTCGCCGAAGCCTGGTACCTGTTCGGCCTGATCCAGCACAAGCTCGGCCGGCTGCGGCGCGCCGAGCGTTTGCTGCGCCGCGCGATCGCCTGCGACCCCGATTCGGTCGACGCGTGCAACCGGCTCGGCATCCTGCTGGTCGGCAGCGGCCGGCTCGACGAAGGCCACACCCTGCTGGTGCGTGCGCACGCGCTGGCGCCGCACGACCCGTCGCCGATGCTGCACCTGGCCCAGGTGTGCGCGATGCTCGGACGCGGCGACGAGGCCGAGCGCCTGATCGAACAGGCGGAGACGTGCGGCGCCGATCCGCAGCTCGCGCAGGCGGTTCGCGCCGAGATCCTGGCGAAGCCGGCGTAGGCGGGTTCGCAGGACGTGGCGTGCGCGCTTGACCGAGCCCTTGGCCGCCGCAGACTGTCGATGTGCTGGGCTTCGAGATCGAGACCCTGGTGCGGATCGGCCTCGCCGGTCTGCTGCTGGTCGTCGTCGGACCGGTCGTCGTGGTGGTGCACGAACTCGCCCACGCCGTGGTCGGGCGCTTGATGGGTTTCGACGTCGCCGAGGTCCAGTTCGGCACCGGGCCGGCGTGGTGGACGTTCTGGGTCGGCAGGGTGCGCGTGACGGTCCGCAACTGGCCGGATCACGGCTACGTGGTCGTCCACTATCGCAGTCGGCGGTGGCTGCGCGCGCGCATCGTCGCACTCGGCCTCGCCGGGCCGGCGGCGGACCTGGCATCGTGCGGCGTCGCCTGGTGGTGGGCTTCGGTGGCGGAGGGGCCCTGGCAGGCCGTGGCCTTCTACATCGCCATGGTCCTGGCCCTGGTCGCGTTGGGCGGCCTCGTGCCGTTGCGGCAGCGCGGGGGCAACTCCGACATGGCCCTCGTCCTGGAAGTCCTGCGGGCCCCGCGAGAGGTCGTGGAAGGGCTGGTCGTCGCCTACCCGATGCTCTCGACGATCCACGCTTGGCAGTGTGCCTTCGAGCAGGGGCGCCTCGACGACGCGCAGGTGCTGCTGGCAGCCCACCGGCGCGATCCCGCGAGCGCCGGCTGGACCAGCTCGATGGCGTCCCTGTTGTCGGTTGCACGCGGGGACTTCGAGCGAGCGCTGGGCGAGCAGGAAGCGAGCGACGCGCACGACCGGGCCGCGCTGCCGCAGGGGGCCGTGCTCGATCGTCGCGTGGCGCGCGATCGAGAGCTCACGATGGCGACGAATCGTGCCTTCGTTCTGATCCTGATCGACCGTCCGGAGGCGCGCGCCGAGGCCCTCCGCCTCGTCGCAGGCTGGCCGGTGCGGCCGCTCGACCGGCGCGAACAGCAGACCGCGATGGCGCGCACACGAGGCCTCGTGCTGCTGCGCCACGGGCGGGTCGCCGAAGCGATGCGGGCCCTGCGCGCAGCCGTGCGCGGCCACGAGCCTCACTGGTTGCGCGCGCTCGGCATGGCCCATCTGGCCGAGGCGTTCGTCCACGCGCGCCATTGGCACGAAGCCGCCCGCTGGGCCCGCAAGGCCCGCCGCCTCGATCCGACCGGGCCGTTGCTGCCGCTCTTCCTGCGCCCCGTCGAGGCGGCGCTGGCCGAGCGGCGTGCGCCGGCCAAGCCGATCCGCTAGAACGGTCGCCCCGCCGAGCGCCCCGATGAGCCCCACGGACCCCTTGCTCGCGTTCCGCGATCGGTTCCCGATCACGCAGCGCTCGAACTACCTGATCAACAACTCGCTCGGCGCGATGCCGGCCGCGGCGCGGGCGAGCGTGCTGCAGTTCCTCGACCAGTGGGAGAGCCGCGGCGTGCGGTCGTGGGGCGACGGCTGGTGGGTGCTGCAAGAGCGCTTCGGCGACCTGGTGGCGCAGGTGCTCGGGGTCGGCAAGGGCACCGTGACGATGCACCAGAACATCGCCGTCGCCCAGGAGATGATCCTGTCGTGCTTCCGCTTCGACGGCCGCCGCAACAAGGTCGTCTACGCGGACCGGAACTTCCCGAGCGACCAGTACATCTACGAAGCGCGCGCCGTCCACGGCGCGCGGCTGGTGCGCATCCCGCCGGCCGCCGACGGCATCGCGACCGACGGCGAACAGGTCGCCGCGGCGATCGACGACGAGACGCTGCTGGTGGCGATCGACCACGTGATGTTCCGCAGCTCGGCGATCGTCGACCTCGAGCCGATCGTCGCGAAGGCGAAGCAGCACGGCGCGTTCGTCGTGCTCGACGTGTTCCACTCCGGCGGCATCGTGCCGCTCGACCGCCACGCGCTCGCCTGCGACGCGATCGTCGGCGGCGCCCTGAAGTGGATGTGCGGCGGCCCGGGCAACTGCTTCCTCTACGTGAACCCCGATCGGGCCCGCACGCTGGTGCCGACCTTCACCGGCTGGGCGGCGCACAAGCAGCCGTTCGCGTTCTCGCCGGCGGGCCAGGACTACCGCGACGACGGCCAGCGCTTCGCCACCGGCACGCCGAACGTGCCGGCGTTGGCGGCGGGCATCGAGGGCGTGAAGACGATCCTCGAGGTGACGCTGCCGGTGATCCGCGAGAAGAGCCGGCGCCAGACGGCGCTGCTGATCGAAGAGGCGCAGCGCGCCGGGCTCGCCGTGAAGTCGCCGCTCGCCGGCGAACGGCGCGGCGGCCACGTGGCGCTCGACGTGCCGGACGGCTACGCGGTCTGCCAGGCACTGTCGGCGCGCGAGATCGTGGTCGACTTCCGGCCCGACGCGGGGCTGCGGGTGGCGCCGCACTTCTTCAACAGCGACGACGAAGTGCGCACCGCCGTGCGCACGATCCGAGCGATCCTCGACGGCGGCGAGCATCGCCGCTTCCTCACCGAACAGAAGAAGCCGGGCTGAACCATGCGCCTCTGGGACATCAGCGAACCGATCGAGCCGGCCTCGGCGACGTTCCCCGGCGACTCGCCGTTCGCGCAGGAATGGGTGGCGCGCCAGGAGCAGGGTGCGTCGTGCAACGTCAGCACGATCCGCATGTCGGTGCACGTCGGCACGCACACCGACGCGCCGCTGCACTTCGACCTCGCCGGGCCCGACATCGCCAGCGTCGACCTCACGCAGTACATCGGTCGCTGCCGCGTCGTCGACGTGCGCGGCGAAGGTTCGCCGTCGGTGATCCCGGCCCGCGTTCTCACACCCGAGCTGTTGGCCGGCGCCGAGCGCATCCTGCTGCGCACGCGCGACGAGCACGACCATCGCCGCTGGGACCCGTCGTTCACCACGCTCGGCCCCGACGCCGCGCGGGCCTTGGTGCAGGCCGGCATCCGCCTCGTCGGGATCGACACGCCGAGCATGGACCACGCCGACAGCAAGGAGCTCGCCGGCCACCACGCGCTGTTCGAAGGCGGCGTGGCGATCCTCGAGAACCTCGATCTGCGGCACGTGCCCGCCGGCGACTACGAACTGATCGCGCTGCCGCTGCGCATCGTGAACGGCGACAGCAGTCCCGTGCGTGCGATCCTGCGCGACCTGCCCGCCTTCCGCCCATGAGCAAGCAAGCGATCAATCCCAAGGAACTCGCCGCCCCGATCGGCTTCGCGCACGGCTGGCTCGTCGAGAGCGGCCCGGCGCGCACGCTCTACCTCGCCGGTCAGTGTGGCTACGACCACGCGGGCACGGTGGTGCACAAGGGCGACCTCGTCGGGCAGCTCGATCAGGCGCTCGGCAACATCGGCCTGATCCTGCGCGACGCCGAGATGACGTTCGCCGACGTGGTGCAGCTGAACTTCTACGTCACCAGCCGCGACGACTACGCGACCGCGCGCAAGGCGTTCGGCCAGATCTGGCGCCGCCACTGCGGCAAGCACTATCCCGGCATGGCGATGTTCCAGGTCGTCTCCCTGTTCGACCCGGAGGCCCGCATCGAGGTGCAGGGCATCGCCGCGCAATGAGGGCATTGGCCGTACTGATGCTGCTCGCCGCCTGCGCCGCCAACGAACCGGCGGCGCCGGGCTCGTTCGACGGCAGCGGCGGCGTCGTCACGGTCGAGTTCGGCGGCGACCAGTTCGTGCACTGTGACGGCGAACGGCAACCGCTCGACGCGTTCGTGGTGCGCATGCGCCAACGCCTGCGAGGCATGGACGGTGCGCAGCGCGCCACGTTCGTCGTCGAGCTGCGGCTGCGCGAGGGTGTCGTCGATCCCGAAGCACTGCAGCGGGCCGAGAGCGAGCTGAACCGCTGTGTCGACGAGCTGGAGGTGATGGGCGTGCGCCAGGCTCGCTTCCTCTGAACCAACCGACGTTCCCGAATCCACCCGAGGTCGCTCCGTTGTCGCTGCTCCGTTCGCACGTTCCCCCCGAGCTCGTCGTCTTCGACGTCGACGGCACCCTGCACGACACGTTCCGCTGGTGGGCGCCGGTGATCCGCGCCGGCCTGCAGCGCTTCGCCGAGACCCACGGACTCGACGTCGTGATGCCCGACGACCGCACCGCCGAAGCCGTGGTCGGCATGAAGGACTCCGGCGTCTGGGCGCCGTTCCTGCCCGAGCCGCACAAGCACCGCTGGCAGGAGCTGCGCTCGGTGGTGCTGCCGATGGAGGTCGACGAGGTGAGCCGCGGCGTCGACTACCTGTTCGCCGGGGTGCGGCCGTTGCTGCGCCATCTGCACGCGATCGGCGTCAAGGTGGCGCTCGCCAGCAACTGCCGCCGCACCTACATGGCGGCCATGCAGGACGGGCAGGGGCTGCGGGCGTTGACCGACTGGCAGTTCTGCCTCGACAGCGAGGGTGTCGGCACCAAGACCGACATGCTGGCCCTGGCCCGGCGGGCGGCCGGCGACGCGGCGAGGGTGGTGATGGTGGGCGACCGCGAACCCGACCTCGAAGCGGCGCGGGCGCTGGGTTGGCCGTTCGTCTGGCGGCGCAACGACCGATGCCATCTGGCGGACGCCGAACTGGTCTGGGGCGGCGATCCGGACGAGCTGCTGGTCGGCCTCGGGCTGCCGAAGCTGGCTGCTTCGCAATAGACTCGCCCGGGTCGCGTAGCCGCGTCCTCTTCCCACCGCCGGTCCCCATCCGCCCATGGAATTCGCCTCGATCCTCGCCGTGGTCTTCAGCTTCGTGCTGACCAAGCTCGTGCTCGAACAGCGGGCCGCGGCGCGCCGCGACAACCTGCGGTTGCTCGAGGAGGCGCTGCGCAACCAGGCCCTCGATCGCGCCTCGCTCGAGAACCTGAGCTGGCAGCTGACCGGCAAGCGGCCGATGCGGGCGTCGCAGGCGGGTGCGAAGTTCCTGTCGATGGTGCTCGCGGTCGGCTGGCTCGCGCTGTTCGTCGGCCTCGGCGTCTGGATCGTCGGTGAGATGCTCCACAAGAACGAAGCCCGGGTCGGCGGCATCCTGACCGCGATCTGCGGCTTCGGCCTCGTGACCTATCCGTTCGCGCTGCGCGAACTCGAAGCGCGCAAGCAGGCGTAGGCGCGGAAGGGCGAGACCAGCCGGGCATTCTTGCCCGCGGCGGGCTCGCGCCAGGTCGTGGTCGTGGGGCCGTGCTTCGCTATCGTGCTCGGCCGCAATCATGACCGAGACCGCGCCGATCGCTTCTCCGACCCCCGTCACGCTCGCCGAGGTCGTGGCCCTGCTCGACCAGCCGCTGCTCGAGCTGGTCCACCGCGCCGCGACCGTGCATCGCCGCCACCACGACGCCGGCCGCGTGCAGTGTTCGCAGCTGCTGTCGATCAAGACGGGCGGCTGCCCCGAGGACTGCGGCTACTGCTCGCAGAGCGCCCACCACGACAGCCCGGTGCAGCGCGAGCCGCTGCTCGACACCGGCACCGTGCTCGACAAGGCGATGGCTGCGAAGGCGAACGGCGCCGACCGCTTCTGCATGGGGGCGGCGTGGCGCGAGGTGAAGAAGGGGCCGGACTTCGACCGCGTCGTCGACATGGTGCGCGGCGTCAAGGCGCTCGGCCTGCAGACCTGCGCCACGCTCGGCATGCTCGACGCGCAGCAGGCCGGGCGCCTGCGCGACGCGGGGCTCGACTACTACAACCACAACCTCGACACCGGCCGCAGCCACTACGGCAACGTCGTCAGCACGCGCGACTACGACGACCGCTTGCGCACGCTGGCGAACGTTCGCGAAGCTGGCATGAACGTCTGCTGCGGTGGCATCCTCGGTCTCGGCGAGAGCCGCGCCCAGCGCGCCGAACTCCTGTGCGAGCTGGCGAACCTGCGGCCGTGGCCGGAGTCGGTGCCGATCAACACGCTGGTGCCCGTCGAGGGCACGCCGCTGCAGCAGCAGGCCTCGATCGACTGGAGCGAGCTCGTGCGCACCGTCGCCGCGGCGCGGCTCTTGATGCCGACCAGCGTCGTGCGCCTGTCGGCCGGGCGCACCAGCCTCGACGAGGCCACCCAGGCGATGTGTTTCCTCGCCGGCGCCAACTCGATCTTCGTCGGCGACGAACTGCTGACCACGCCGAACCCGAGCCCGGCGAGCGACGCAGCGCTGCTCGACAAGCTGGGGCTCGCACCGGTCGCGCGGTGAGTTCGTTCGACCAGGAACTGCTCGCCGAACAGCAGGAACGACGCGCCGCCGGCCTGTGGCGCGACGACTCGATGTTCGACGTGGCGCCGGGCGTCGACTTCGGCAGCAACGACTACCTCGGCCTCGCGCGAGATCCGGCGATCGTCGCGGCGATGGCCGGGGCGGTGCACGAGCACGGCGCCGGCGGGCGTTCGGCCCGGCTGCTGGCCGGTGGTTCGCCGTTGCACCCGCACGCCGAACGAGCGGTCGCCGCGTGGCTGCAGGCCGAAGCGGCGCTGCTGTTCCCGTCGGGCTACCAGGCCAACGTGGGGCTGATCGGTGCGCTGGTCGGTGCCGACGACGCGATCGTCAGCGACCGCGACATCCACGCCTCGTCGATCGACGGCGCCCGGCTGTCGCGTGCGCGGGTGTTCGTGCACGCGCACGGCGATCTCGCCGACCTCGAACACCAGTTGCGGCGCGCCCAGGGTGCTCGGCGCCTGCTGGTGCTGACCGAAGGCCTGTTCAGCATGGGCGGTGATCGGGTGCCGCTCGCCGCGATCGACGCGTTGTGCGCGACCTACGGCGCCTGGCTCGTCGTCGACGAGGCGCACTCCATCGGCCTGCTCGGTCCCGACGGGGCCGGTGCCTGGGCCGACGTGGCGACCGGCTCCGGCCGCGTCGTTGCCCGCATCGTCACCGGCGGCAAGGCGCTCGGCGTCGGCGGGGCCTTCGTCGTCGGCAGCAAGGCGCTGCGTGCGCATCTCGTCAACCACGCACGCTCGTTCCTGTTCACGACGGCGCCACCGCCGGCACTCGCGGCCGGGCTGCTGGCGGCCGTCGAGCGCTGCCGCGGAGCGCACGGCGAACGCACGCGCGTGCTCGGCAACGCCCGGCGACTCGCCGAACGGCTCGAACTGCCGCGGCCGGCGGGGGCGATCGTGCCGTTCCCGGTCGGCGACAGCGGGGCTGCCGTGGCGCTGGCGGCGCGGTTGCGCGAACAGGGTCTCTACGTGCCGGCGGTTCGTCCTCCGACCGTGGCGCCGGGCGAAGCCAGACTGCGCATCGTCTGCCATGCCACGCACACCGACGAACAGATCGACCGTTTGATCGCCGTGCTGCGCGAGCACGTGCCGGCGCGAGCAGGCCGTGCTCCGAGCGGGCCGTTGCCGGCGCCAAGGCTCGGCAAGGCCCTGGTGGTGGTCGGCACCGACACCGGCGTCGGCAAGACCGTCGCGAGTGCCTTGCTGCTGCGCGCGGCCATCCGCGCCGGGCGCGACGTCGCCTACTGGAAGCCCGTGCAGACCGGCGACGACGACGACACCGCGACCGTCGGCGCGCTCGCGAACGCGCCCGCCGAGGTCCTGCTGCCGAACGCCGTGAAGCTGCCGCTGCCGGCGTCGCCGCACGCGGCGGCCGCGGCGGCTGGTGTGACGATCGATGTCGACGACCTGCTCACGACGTGCGCCGCCCATCGGCGAACGGAACGCCCGCTGCTGGTCGAACTCGCCGGCGGCCTGCTGGTGCCGCTGTCGCTCGCGCCGCGTCCGGTCACGCAGGCCGATTGGCTCGAACGTTGTGGCGCCGACGTGGTGCTGGTCGCGCACGCCGGCCTCGGCACGTTGAATCACACCCTGCTGACCGTCGAAGCGCTGCGCCGCCGCGGCCTCACGCCGCGCGCGCTGCTGCTGGTCGGCGAACCGTTCCTCGACAACGCGGCGACGTTGCGCCGGCTGGTGCCCGCCCCGGTGTTCGAGGTGCCGCCGTTCGCACCGCTGACCGCTGCGGCGATCGACGCGTTCGTGCAGGCCCACGATCTCGACGAGGTGTGGCGATGACCGGCGACCTCGCGGCGCGCGATCGGCGCGTGCTCTGGCATCCCTACACGCAGCACGGCATCGAGCCCGAACCGTTGCCGGTGGCCTCTGCCGACGGTGCCTGGCTGCAGCTCGCCGATGGCCGGCGGCTGCTCGACGGCATCTCCTCGTGGTGGGCGACGCTGCACGGCCACTGCCATCCTCGCATCGCGGCGGCGATCGCCGCCCAGGCCGCGCGGCTCGACCATGTGCTGTTCGCCGGGGCCACGCACGAGCCCGCAGTGCAGCTGGCCGAGCAACTGCTGGCGATCGCACCGAGCGGGCTGTCGCGCGTCTTCTACTCCGACGACGGTTCGACCGCCGTCGAGGTCGCGTTGAAGATGGTGCTGCAGGCGTGGGCGCAACGTGGGGCACCGCAGCGCACGGTGTTCGTGGCGCTGGAAGGCGCCTACCACGGCGACACGTTCGGCGCGATGGCGGCCGGCGATCCGGACCCGTTCTTCACGGTGCTGGCGCCGTTGTTCTTCCGCGTGCAGCGGGTGCCGGTCGACGCCGACGGAGCGGCGGTCGCAGCGGCGCTGCAGGTGCTGGGTGAACGTGCCGCCGGCGTGATCGTCGAGCCGCTGCTGCAGGGTGCCGCCGGGATGCGCGTGCAGCCGAGCGGCTTCCTGCCGGGTGTGCGCGCTGCGTGCACGGCGCACGGCGTGCCGCTGGTCGCCGACGAAGTGTTCACCGGCTTCGGCCGCACCGGCTCGATGTTCGCGTGCGAACGGGCCGGCGTGCGGCCCGACGTGCTGTGCCTCGCGAAGGGGTTGACCGGCGGGACGCTGCCGCTCGCGGCGACGTTGGCGAGCGAGGAACTGTTCGCCGCGTTCCTGCACCACGAGCGCTCGCGGTTCTTCCCGCACGGGCACACGTTCACCGCCAACCCGATCGCCTGCGCGGCGGCCCTGGCGTCGCTGCAGCTGTGCCGCGAGCACGACACGCCGCGGCGGCTCGCCTCGATCGGCGAACGTCTGTTCGCGCGCGTCCGGGACCTCGCTTCGCATCCGCGGGTGCGCGACCTGCGCCAGCTCGGCGGCATGGTGGCGCTCGACCTGGTCGACGAACGGCCCGGCTACCTCGCCGCGGCGACCCCGAAGCTGCGCGCCGCGGCGATCGCCAAAGGGGTGCTGTTGCGCCCGCTCGGCAACGTGCTCTACGCGCTGCCGCCGGCCTGTGTGGAGGAGCCCGAGATCGACCTGCTGGCGGCGGCGATGCGGGCGCTGGTCGTCGAGGGCTGAGCTCCACCAGGGGCG
>Ga0075160_10002552_pt1 | contig 10793 bp, 11 predicted proteins | sample JI91814C2DNA_FD_70969 | JGI IMG/M metagenome (GOLD analysis project Ga0075160, IMG submission 70969) | Wastewater effluent complex algal communities from Wisconsin, to seasonally profile nutrient transformation and Carbon sequestration -... | ecosystem: Engineered > WWTP > Effluent > Algae...
AGCGACCGGGACAGCAATCTGTACTCGGTCGCGCGCCTGATCGATGACGCGAAGAATCTGCCGGTGTTCGAAGTGCCGGTGGCTGCGCTGAGTGTGGGCGATGTGATCTGGGCCGGCGCGAACATCCTGGAGCTCGCCTTTCATGTCCGCAAGTGCATGGACGCCGACCTTGATTGCCCGATTCTGCTGGACTGGCATGGCGACATCGCAGACGGCCGGCACCGGCTCATCAAGGCCATCGCCACCGGCAAGCGCACCATCAAGGCCCGCCGCATCACATGGAAGCCTACGCCTTGCCGGCCGGCTGAGCAGAAATGAGCTTTGACTATGCCGGCCTTGCTGCCGATGCTGCATCACTGCTGGCCGAGTTTGGTGCCACAGTGACCGTCACGCGCGCCACCGCCGGCACCTATGACCCAGACACGGGCACCACGGGCGCCGGCACATCGCAGACATGGACGCCAAGCGGGGTCAAGCTGGACTACTCGGCCAACGAGATCAACGGCACCTTGATCCTGGCCGGCGATCAGCGCGTCTACATGAGCGCAGTTTCCGGCCTGGACCCGAAGGCCGGCGACACCGTGACGCTCGGCGCTGAAGTCTGGCGCGTCGTGGCATCGCGCACCCTGGCCCCGGCCGGTGTTGCCGTGCTCCTGGACGTGCAGGTTCGGAAGGGCTGACCATGGGATTCGCCGAAGACCTGAAAAAGTACGTCGAGAAGTCAAAGCTCAGAGTTGAGACGGTGGTCCGCAAGACGGCGCTTGAGCTGCAAACCAGCGTCGTCGCGCTGTCGCCCGTGGACACAGGCCAGTTTCGGGCGAACTGGATGGTGGGCGCGGGCGGCATCGACAAAAAGACCGTGACCGTGACCGACAAGACGGGAGAGCTGTCGCTGGGCCGAGTCGAGAACGTGCTCGGGACATGGCTCCCAGGCACGACCATCTACCTGACCAATTCACTTCCGTACGCACTCGCGCTGGAATACGGCCTCTACGGCAAGCCCCCAGGCTCAGCCAACGGCGAGAAGACGGTCGGCGGCTACTCCAGGCAAGCGCAGAGCGGAATGGTTCGCCTCACCGTTCAGAACTTCCGCGAGCACGTGCGCAAGGCCGTGAAGGACTCGAAATGAGCATCCTCAAGATTCAAGCCGCACTTGAGAAGCGTCTGGCCAGCATGACGCCAGCGCTCGCAACCGCGCTCGAAAACCTGCCCTTTGAACCCACCCCGGGCACGGCCTACCAGCGCGCCGAGCTGATCCCGAACTCACCCATCGATCACGCCCTGACGCTGGATGTGGTCGAGCATCGCGGCCTGTTTCAGGTCACTCTCATGTACCCCCTCGGCGCCGGCCGCGGCGCAGCTCAGGCGCGCGCCCAGGCTATCGCCGATCACTTCGCCCCGCTGCTGGTGCTCACTGAGCCAGGCTGGCGCATTGAGGTCTACAAAACCCCGCGCATCGGCGCAGGCATGCCATTCGCCGACCGGTGGGCCGTCCCCGTGACAGCCCACTGGAGAGCACTCAAGACCTAGGCCTTACGGCCAACCCGACAAGCCCGCCCAGAGCAATCTCGGCGGGCTTTTTTCTGCCCGCCTCGGGCGCAAACCACCGCCGCCGATTGGCGGTTTTTTTTCGTCTGAAAGAAAGGCCACACCATGGCAGCAACCCTACCCGACGGCGCAACCGTCGCCATCGCAACGACCTACGGCTCGAACAAGACCGTCAGCGCCATCACCAACGCCAACCCTGGCGTGATCACCTCCGCGTCTCATGGCCTGCTCAATGGAGCGTTCTACGAACTCAAGAGCGGCTGGCAGAAGATCAATGAGCGCATCTTCAAGGCCGCCAACGTGGCGACCAATGCGATGGATGTCACGGGCATCGACACCACCGACACGAACCGCTACCCCACCGGCTCTTCGTCGGGCACTCTGCGCGAAATCACCGCTTGGACCCAGATCGCGCAGATCCTGGACTTCACCACCAACGGCGGCGAACAGCAGTTCTCGAACTTCGCGTTCTTGGAAGAAGACTTCGAGCGCCAGCTGCCGACCGTGACCAGCGCGCAGTCCTTGCAAATCGGCATCGCCGATGACCCGTCGCTCGCTGGCTTCATCGCCCTGAAGGCGGCCGGCGAGGCCCGCGCCATCCGCGCCATCAAGGTCACTTTGCCGAACGGCTCGGTGATTTTGTACAACGGATATGTGAGTTTTAACGAAACGCCGACCCTGAGCAAGGGCAACGTTATGCAGGTCACCGCAACGGTGTCCCTGCAGGGCCGCCCGGTCCGCTACTGATCCCTGGGCTTCGGCCCTTTCCTGAGCACCGGCCGCGCCGGGTTCACCCTTCGCTGGGGTGGCCCGGCCGGCACGGGCATTTCTCACCCCAGCGAAAACCTACACCACCATGGCAAAGCTCAAGCTCACCGCTTCCCCCACCTTCAAGGCGAAGGTCGCAATCCCCGTCCCAGGCTCCAAGCCGGTGGATGTCGAGTTCACATTCAAGGCAATGACCCGCGACAAGTTCAAGGAGTTTGTCGAAGGCCTCGAAGGCCGCAAGGACGAGGATGTGATTCTGGACATCGCCTCCGGCTGGGAGCTGGAAGACCCATTCGGCGCTGAAACCGTCGCGCAGCTCAACCAGAACTACATGGGCTCGGCGCGGTCCATCATCAGCACCTTCATCGAAGAGAACACGGGCGCCCGCCTGGGAAACTTCGCTCGGTAGTCGCCGGCCTCTACGAGAAGCCGCCCAATGAGGCCGAGCTTGCAGCCTTCGGGCTCAAGCTCAGCGACTACCCGGAAAAGACCATCGAGGTGTGGGCTGATTGCTGGGCGGCAGTGATGTTCTTCACCGAGTACTGCCAGGGGCAATGGCGGGTCGGCATGAATGGCCCAACAGGGCTAGACCACACGGCAGTTCATGCCGACATCAGGTCGCTTCGCCTGCCCAGGGCCGAGGCTGATCTGCTCTTTGCTGACATCCGGGCAATTGAGCGGTATGCGCTCGAAGAGATGCGGCGAAAGGACTGATTGAGTAGACTTGGCCCCTTCTAAGGGAGGGGTTATGCGCAAGGGAATTCGTAACGCACGCATCGTGCAACTGATCGGGGCAATGTTCCTGGTGGCCTTCGTTGTTTCGTGCAGTCAAGCGCGAACTGAAGGCGGGTCATTCGGAACGCCGTACCTTTTGCTGGGGCTCTTGGCCATCATCGGCGCAAAGATCTACGAGTGGCTCTCTTTGAAGTAGCCAGACAACGCACCACTTTGCACAACCCGCTTCGGCGGGTTTTTTCATTTCTGGGCTCGCCATTGGCGGGCCTTTTTCATTTCAAGGCCGCCTATGGAAGACATCGCAAGCATCGGCATCCGGCTGGATACCGATGGCGTCACAGGCGGAATCAAGGCGCTCGATGCCTTGGCAAACCAAGGCCCAAGGGTCGAGGCGTCTATGGGCAAGCTGGAGCAGGCATCAGGCCGCACCAGCAAGAGCTTGGCGAATCTCGGGCAGGGTGCTGGCCAGGGGCTTGCGAAAGTCGGGCGCGAGGCAGAACAGGCGGCTGCCGGCATCAACAAGATGGAGTCGGCCACAGCGTCCGCGAGCAGCGAGCTGGCGAACCTTGGCAAGTCGGTTCTTGGCTTTCTGTCAGTGCGGGAGTTCGTGCGGGCTGCTGATGCAGTCACCACGCTACAGAATCAGCTGAAGCTCGCCACTGGCAGCGCAACTGCCGCCGCTGAAGCCTACGGGCAGTTGTTTGAGATTGCCCAGCGTAGCCGGGTGAATTTCGCCGAGTTGGGCGGAACATTCGCCAGCATCACCAGGGCCAGCGAAACCCTCAAGCTGAGCCAGCAGCAGATCCTCGGGCTCACAGAAACAATCGCCAACGCGATCACGGTCAGCGGGTCGAGCGCGCAGGCGTCACAGGCGGCATTGGTGCAACTCGGCCAGGGCCTTGCGTCCGGCGTGCTCCGGGGCGAAGAGCTGAACTCCATCATGGAGCAAACGCCTCGCCTGGCCAAGGCTTTGGCGGATGGCTTGGGCGTGCCAATTGGCGCACTCCGAGAACTCGGCAGCGAAGGGAAGCTGACGGCTGAGGCCGTGATCGGCGCATTGCGCAGCCAGAGTGCAGCGCTTGCCCGCGAGGTGCAGAGCAGCACCACAACAGTAAGCCAGTCATTCGTTCTGCTTCAGAACGCGGCGACCGTGATGGCTGGCGAGATTGACCGCGCATCCGGCGTGAGCAAATTGCTTGGGGTTAGCCTCGCCGCCGCTGCCGCAAGCATGGGGGATTTCACTGCGGCACTGAAGGCGACAAACGCAGCCGGCGCTGACTTTGAGTTGATCGGCGAAGGCGTGAGTGTTGTTCTGGAAACAGTCGCAGTCCTTGGCGTCAATACGGCGTTCGTGCTCACGGGAATCGGCAGGGAGCTTGGCGGCTTGGCTGCTCAGGCGACGGCCTTGGCGACGGGGCATTTCGCCGAGGCTGGCGCCATTCGGGATGCGATGGTAGCAGACGCTGAGCGCGCCCGTAAAGAGGTAGATGCGCTATCGGAGCGGATTCTCGCTGCCCGACAACTGCGCGAACAGGCTCAGCGTGAATTGCGCGCGCTCGACACTCGCGCCGAGGACGCAAGACTCGGGCGCCAGGCCGGCAACTCTGTCGCTGCGCTGGACTTCAGCAAGCTGGTTGATGGCGCCACGAAGGCCAAGAAGGCGGTAAAGGCCCTGGGCGATCAGTTCGCCGACCAGCGCGCCGCCGCGAAAGATTGGGCCGATGCCTTCCAAGACTTCGCCCGCATTCAGCGCGAGGCTGAATCTGCCTCTCTGGGATTGAGCAAGGGTCAGGCCCGGCTGCTCGAATACCTCCAGTCTCCGGGTTACGCAAAAGCCAGCGACTCGATGCGGGAGATCAATCTCCAGCAGGCCTATGCCGCAATCTCTGCTGAGCAGTTTGCGGATGCTCAGAAGCTGGCGGAAAAGGCTGCAGAAGACGCGGCCGATGCTCAAGCGAAGTACATCGCCGAGCTTGAGAAGGGCGGCGATGAGATCGCCAAGCAGGTGCAGAAGCTCCGCGAGGAAGAGGAAGCGCTGGCCGTTTCTGCTGCAAAGCACATCAGCCTGGCCCAGGCCATCGAGTTGGTAGCCATCGCTCGCTTGCAAGAGCAGCAGGCCGCATTCTCGGGCGCCGGCAATCAGTCAGGCGTTGACGCCATCCAGCGCGAGATCGACAAGCGCAAAGAGCTGATTGGCTTGATCGCCAGCAAGGAAGGGCGCGAGGCCACCAAGAAGGCGATTGACGATACAGAGCGCGAAGTGGAGCGCGTGGCCAGGAGCATCGAGCAATCGCTGACCGATTCGCTGATGCGCGGGTTTGAGAGCGGCAAGGGCTTCGCTGAGAACCTGCGCGACACCGTGGAGAACATGTTCAAAAGCATGGTCCTTCGGCCTGTCATCAGCGCGATTGTGAGCCCGCTGTCGGTGGGGTTGTCCAGCATGCTCGGAGTCGGTGCGGCGAGTGCTGCGACCGGTGCGGCTGGCGGCGCGGCCGGGGCGGGCCTGCTCGGTGCAATTGGGCTCGGTGGCCTTTCGGCATCGAGCATCGGCTCGGCCATCGGCGCGGGCTTCATGTCCACGATTGGCGGATCGACGATTGCGGGCGGGCAGGCGGCGGGCTTGCTTGCTGGTGGCGCGGCTACTGGCACTGGCTTTGCCGGCATGGTTGGCGCAGCACTGCCGTGGGTCGGCGGGGCGGCTCTGCTTGGCAATGCCCTAGGACTCTTCCGCACCACTGCCTATAAGGGCACCAGCCTGCGCGGAACGTTCGGCTCTGGTGACATTAATGACTACGATGTGACGCGCAAGTCCGGGACGCTTTTCAGTGGCCCTAGCTGGCGCGAGAACAACCGCGGCGAGAGCGCGGTCAGTGATTCGGTGCAGGCCGCCTACGAACAGATGCGTATGGCGACGGCCGGCATGGCCGAGCAGCTGGGCATCAATGGCGATGCCATCCGCAAGTACACGCAAAGCCTCTACATCGACGGCAACGGCAAGTCGCCCGAAGACATGCAGCGGCTGCTGGCGGATGCGGTTACTTCGGCGAATGATGCGCTGGCCAAGTTTGCACTCGGCACCACGGCTTACACCAAAGAAGGGGAGAGCGCATCGCAGACCCTGGCGCGGCTTTCTGTCGGCCTGCAGGGCGTGAACTATGTGCTGGATGAGCTGGGGCAATCCACCCTGTCTGTGAGCCTGTCTGGCGGCGCGATGGCGGACCAGATCGCCGGCCTGTTCGGCGGGCTTGACTCCTTTGTCCAGACCGCAAGCAATTACTACCAGGCCTACTACAGCGAGGCAGAGCGCGCGGCCAAGACCACTGAGCAGGTAACCAAGGGCTTGGCGCAATACGGCCTATCCGTGCCGGCGACCCGCGAGGCCTATCGGGCACTTGTTGAAGCTCAGGATCTGACGACTGAATCGGGGCGCAAGTCCTATGCAGAGCTGCTGAAGCTGGCCCCGGCGTTTGCATCGGTGACCGCTGAGACTGTCGCCTTGACTGGCGCCGCTGACACGACTGCAAAGGCCATGGCTGAAGCGGCCGCACGCGCCGCCGAGGCTGGCAAGCGAGCGCTGACCGGCCTTGCCGATGACCGCGGCGGGCTGCAAGCGGAGCTGTTGCGCGCCCAAGGCAAGACCTCGGAAGCGGCGGCACTGGATCTGCAGCGCACCCTGGCCAAGCTGACCGAGGGGCTGAACGCAACCGATGCAGCTGCGGCCACGGCTGCCCAGGCCTACAACGACACGCTGCGGGCTCAGATCGAAGCGGCCACAGCAGCAAGCGAAGCTCAACGCGCAGCGGCAGAGCAGGCGCAAGCCGTGGCCACGCAGCGCTACGGCATCGAAGGCCAACTGCTGCAACTCCAAGGCGACACCGCAGCACTCCGGGCGCGCGAACTCGCAGCTCTTGACCCGTCGAACCGCGCATTGCAAGAGCGGATTTTTGCGCTTCAGGACGAGCAGGCGGCAGCGCAAGCTGCAGCTCAGGCGCAAGCTCAAGCCGCAGCTGAGGCCGAGCGAGTGAAGCAAGCCGCAGAAGCCCAGGCCAAGGCTGTAGCAGATCAGCGTTTCGGTCTGGAGGGCCAACTGCTGCAGCTTCAGGGCGACACCGCAACCCTGCGCGCGCGTGAGTTGGCGGCCCTGGACGAAAGCAACCGAGCCTTGCTGCAGCGCATCTATGCCCTGCAGGACGAGCAGGCCGCCAAGGTGCTGGCTGATCAAGCCATCGCCAAGGCCTCGGAAGAAGCAGCCGCCCGGGTTCGCGCCCTGGCTGATGTGCTGGCCAACCTCGGCAGCACTCGCTTCGGTCTTGAAAATCAGCTGCTCGGCTTGCAGGGCAACACTGCCGAAGTTGCGCGCCGCACCCGCGAGCGCGACCTCGCCGAGTTGACGAAGGGCCTGAGCGCTGAGGATGCGGTTCGCGTCACTGCGGCCTATGACCTCAACGCAGCCCTACAGCAGCAAATCACGGACACGCAGGCTGCCCAGCAGGCCGCCAAAGACTTGGCCCAGGCCCAGGCTCAAGCGGCAGCAGAAGCACAGCGCGCCGCGGAGCAGTTCAAGAACGCATGGCAGTCGGTGGCGGATTCGATCTTTGATGAGGTGGCGCGCATTCGCGGCCTGATCGGCGGCGGATCTGCATCCAGCTTCGCGGCCTCGCAGTCGGCATTTGCCATCGCTGCGGCGCAGGCTCGGGCCGGCGACCAAGAGGCGGCCAAGCTGCTGCCTGGCTTGTCGCAGGCGATGCTGACGCTGGCCGAAGCGCAAGCCACAAGCCTGCTGGAGCTGCAACGCATCCGCGCGCAGGCTGCGGCCACGCTGTCGGGTGTTGGCGGGTCGATCGCAAGCCAGCACGGCCTGATCCCAAAACTGGACACGGGCACGAACTACCTGCCGCGCGACATGCTGATCCAAGCCCACGAGGGCGAGGCCGTGGTGCCCCGGGCCTACAACCCGGCGGCCGGCGGGCAGGCGTCAGGCAATGCCGAGTTGCTGGCCGAGGTGAAGGCTCTGCGCCTGAAGACTGAAGCGCAGTCGAATGAGCTGATCAAGCTCAACGCGCGCACCACCCAGATCATGGACCGCTGGGAACTCAACGGATTGCCCCAGGAGCGCACGGTATGAGCACACCTCTGATCGTGGTTCGACCGGTGGCGATCACCGACGCCACGCTGATCAGCACCGATGTCCCAGAGGCGGACTATGCCGCCTGGAACATCTTGACGACCTACGGGCTGGGCGATCGCGTCATCGTGACTGCCCAGCACAAGGTCTATGAAAGCGCGGCGGCCGGCAATCTCGGGAACACTCCGGCCAGCAGCCCGACGCTGTGGATTGAGGTCTCGCCGACAAACCGCTGGAAGCTGTTCGACACCAGCAACAGCACCCAGACGGCAAAGGCCTCATCAATGACCTACACGCTGAGGCCGGCCCAGGGCGTCAATGCCCTGGCCGCGCTGAACGTGACCGGTGCGCTGTCGGTCCGGGTGCGCGTCACTCATCCGACCTTGGGCTCGCTCTATGACGTAACGACGAACCTTGCCAGCACGCCCGCAGAGCCGGGATGGTGGCAATGGTTCTTCGGCCTGCGCACCGCGCCGCCGATCATGGTGGCCACAGACCTGCCGGGGATTCTCGGCTGCGATGTCATCGTCGACTTCACCGGCACGGCGGATCTTGCGGTCGGTGTGCTCATGGTTGGCGAGCAGCGCGCCATCGGCCTGGGCGTGGAGCAGGGTGCATCGGTGAGTCTTCGCGATTTCTCGACCTACACAGAAAACCGCTTCGGCGACATGGTGCTTTCTCAGGGCGCCTACGCCAAGGATCTGCGGATGCGCGTCCCGGTCCCAGAGGCCCAGATTGATGACGTTTTCGAGTACCTCACCACTCTGCGCGCCACTCCAGCCCTATTCATCGGCTCGCGCCGCCGCCGTCTGCTCACGACGTTCGGATTCATCCAGGACGTACCCACTTCGATGGACACATTCAGCACCTCAGGCATCGACCTTTACATCAAGGCCCTCACATGACCATCACCACGGTATTTGATCCGCCTCTGCCGACCGACTCGGCGGCGACATTCAACGCCAAAGCCTTCGACACCATCTCCAAGCTGAACGACTGGAGCGACGAAGCGAACAGCACGGCAGGGGATGTGAACGACGACGCCACCGCTGCTGCGGCAAGCCAGGCTGCGGCGCTTGCGAGCCAGACAGCCGCGGCGGCGAGCGAGTCGGCTGCTGCAGCGAGCGCTATCGCTGCGGCCAGTTCGGCCGGTGCGGCGCTTTGGGTCAGCGGCACCTATACCGGTGGCGATGCGGCGCGCAGCCCCTCCACCTTGCGCGTCTACATCAACCGCGCCACCGGCAGCCGCACCACAGACCCCGCGCTTGACCCGACGAACTGGGCTTTCCCGGCTGGCTATCTGACTGTGGTTCCACGCACCGGTACAGCGCACACCGTGACGGCAAACGAGCGCAGCAATTGCTCCAATGCCGGCGCCGTGGCCTTGACGCTACCAACGACTCTCGCAGTGGGTGATGAGTGGGCCGGGCACTTTGACAACGGCCGACTCGACAACAGCTTCGACATTGGCGGCAACTCCCTCAAGCATAACGGCGTCATTCGGTCTGGCGTCATCACTCTCAATCAGCTCGGCCCAGTTGGAATTGTCTGGGGCGGCGACTTTTGGAGGTTCAAATAATGGCCGGTTTGCTCACTGACTTCGGTATCGGCGGGGCTCGACGCGTGACGTACTTGCCCAGCGTGTTTTCTTGGAACTCAACCACAAATCTAAGCGCAGACTGGCCTGGTCTGTCTGCGCTGAGTGGATCTTGCACAGCTGACACATGGAAGACCATCCTATCCATCACAGGGTCTGGTGCTCGGCTCAATGCGCTGCTCATGATCTTTTCTGACGCGACGGCTAGAACGGGTCGATTGCGAATCACGATTGATGGCGTAGTGGCATTCGATGCGACGGCCACGAACTCCGGCGGGTCCAAGCATCTCGCCGTCGGGCAGTGCGTCTCAGGCACGATTACGTCGCTGCTCTTCCATCCTGTTGACGCCAATAGCTCGCTCCTGATCGAGTACCAGGGCAGCTTGACTGAGACAGACAAGGCCTCTTTCCTCTATCACTACGAGCTGCGCGCATGAGCGAATACACCACCACCCAAATCGGCGGCGCGGTGATCGTGCGGCTGGACCGTCCCGCGCTTATAGCTCAGCCGGCACCAGAGGTGTCCATGCGCCAGGCCCAGCTGGCCCTGCTTGCCGCGGGCAAGCTCGCGGCGGTGGAGGCGGCCATCGAGGCAATGCCAGAGCCAGAGCGATCCGCAGCGCGCATCGAGTTCAACCGCGCCGGCACCGTCGCCCGCGACCACCCCAGCACTGCGCTCATCGGCGCCGCCGCCGGCCTCAACACTGCCCAAATCGACGAGCTGTTCGCAGCCGCAGCACTGATCCCCTGACACCAAGAAACCCAAGCCATAGCCCGCCGCGCGCGGGCTTTTTTGCGTCCACTGAAAGGCCCATCATGCCGCTGCCTCAACTGCCAGCCGACAAGGCGAATCACTTCCTTTACGGCACCGTTGCCGCGGCCATCGCTGTGCCGATTGGCCTCTATCTCGGTCTTCCTAGCTCCATCAGCGCACTGGCCGGGTCCATCACGGCCGGCGCCACAAAAGAGCTGATCGACGCCGCTCAGAACTATATGGCGCGGCGCCGTGGCGAGCAGCCT
>Ga0075160_10002554_pt1 | contig 10788 bp, 8 predicted proteins | sample JI91814C2DNA_FD_70969 | JGI IMG/M metagenome (GOLD analysis project Ga0075160, IMG submission 70969) | Wastewater effluent complex algal communities from Wisconsin, to seasonally profile nutrient transformation and Carbon sequestration -... | ecosystem: Engineered > WWTP > Effluent > Algae...
CTAAAAGGCGAAACTACCAAATACATTGATCAACTCTTAACTTTAAATGGCGCCTCATCTGGGGTACGTCCCAAGATATTAATTGGTTTGGCGGATGATCATAAATCAATAATTAGCATGCAAGATACATTACCAGATGGTTATAGTCATTGGTTGTTAAAATTTCCAGCATTACAAGATTTTACTGATATTAGTGCGATTGAATATGCCTACAATTTAATGGCACAAGCAGCAGGTTTAAAGGTAAGTGATTTTTGTTTGTTAACGGCGAGTGATGGTAATAGATATTTTGCAACAAAACGTTTTGATCGGCAGAATAATAAGCGTTGGCACATGCATACTTTAGCCGCGCTGTTGCACGCAGACTTTAGAATACCAAGTCTAGATTATAAGATGTTGTTAAAAGTAACTTTGTTGCTCACTAAAGATCAACGACAAGTTGCAATGGCGTTTCGGCTAGCGGCTTTTAATGTTTTTGCACATAACAGAGATGATCATGGTAAGAATTTTTCATTTTTGATGGATTATCAAGGTGCTTGGCAATTAGCACCAGCATATGATTTAACATTTTCCATGGGGCCAGGTAATGAGCATAGCACTACAATTATGGGTGAAGGCAAAGCGCCTGGGTTAAAACAACTGCGTGAACTAGCGCTTGCTTATCAAATTGATGCATATGAAGATATTTTGCAGCAGGTGCAATCAGCTATTGCTGACTGGAATAAATATGCTAAGCAGGCTGAAGTAAGCGTTGAATCTATAGCGCTAATTACTAAATACACGAGCAAGTATTTTTAACGCAGCGTAAAAATTTAGTTTCACAAATAGTCCCGTCATCTAGAATACTCTTAGGTTGCATGCTGTATTTGTTATATAGCCATTATGAATATAACCCAGGCCAAATTGTGTATTATTGCTATATAAATATTCATAATTACTTAAATACGGCGCTAAAATCTGATCCAAAGGTGTGGCATGAAAAAAGCTTGATTGTAAATTTAGAGCAATTGGCTGATTTTGTTGCTTCGACATCATAAACAAAATATTACCAAAATGTGTTGTTCTTAATAAAATGACAGCTTTAGGTATGCCGAAATCCGCTAGAGTCAAACTGGCTGCTTAAATAGGGCAAATCCGATCGTACGAATTGTTTGAGCAACAAGGCAATCTTTTCTGATACTTCATTAATGCCTCTGGGGTTTTCTGTACTTAAAACTCTACGGATCTCCTCTAGTTTAAAGGCTGTTGAATAAGTTGCCATGTGTAGTCGCTCCTAATTTTAATGACGCGACAACTATCCTGGCAGAGGGGGACAAACTTTTCAAAATTGAGTGCAATTCCCCTTATATAATGAACTTTTTTGCTCCACAAGTGCCTAACTACAAATAAGAAATAGGTATTAATTTTACATAGTTAGGTTGGAAATGAGCAAAGAGTTAGAGGAGTTTATAGCTGCGCAAGCTGGATTATTTGGCAACAAATCAGCCAATCTTATGGTGTTAGATTCTCTATGTAAATCTTCTTCAAATGATGGAAAAGTTCTGGTTCCTAATTTTTTTCCTCTATCACATGAAATTTGTACTAATCATTTGGATACATACGCGTCAGAATGGAAGGATATATGGGGTAAATATCTAGATTCACAACGTAGCCACCCTGGGGTTTTGACTAATGTAGATTTAGATTTATTAAATAATTTACGAATGTTAATTGAAAAGACATTTCAAGAACATATGTTACCTGAGGAGGTATTAAATTCATATTTGAGCACATTAGATTCTGGAGATCTTCTGATGGTTAGAAGTTCTGGTAAAGAAGATTCTCAAGATCTGGCAAATCCTGGCGGTAATATTAGTCTAGCTTCTATTGAACCAACATTACAAAGTGTTTCAACTGCTATAGGTAAAGTTGTCGCTTCATATTTTAGTGAAAAATCTTTGCAACAAAGACTGAAAGGAAATGATGATATAACATCATCACCGTTAATGTCTGTATTGATTCAGAAAATGGTTGGAGAAAAAAGTTCTGATGAGCTTGATAAGAATGTTGTATATTCTGGTGTTATGTATACTGGAAATCATGGAACAACAATACATGGAGCTCACGGGCATGGTGAGTTAATTGTTAGCGGTAACCGTCCTTATGACAGTTTTTATGTCACAGCAGAAAATGTTGTTTATAGAGAAGTGATGGTAAAAACTCATCGCATGGTGCCTTATAATAATAGTGGTGAGCATGATATAAAAAGTGATTCCGCAACTGGCGGCTTAAAATTTAAGAAAAATCATAAATCTCTACAAACATCTTCCATACCAAATTCAGCATTATGGCGCTTAAATGAGATTGGTCGTGAAATAGAAAAAAAATATGGACAGTCTATGGATGTGGAGTGGGTATATAGACCTAACAAAGACAAACCAGAAGAAGGCATTATTTATATTGTTCAGGCGCGCCCAATACCTAAAGGAAAATCACAAGATGCTATATCTTCCTCAATAAAACCTGATAAAGTTAAATTAGTGAAAGAAAAAGTGACTCCTATTATAGGGGAAGTTATTAGTGTGGCTGGAAAAGAAGCCCGTATTATTACTGGAATTGATCAAATTCGAATATTTGATACTATTGAAGAAGCTTTGGATGCTTATTTAAAAATGGATCACTCTAATATAAAAGCAATAATCGTTAAGCAGCCTTCCGCACCAAACTCTCATGCAGCGGCGGAATTTAACTCAGTATCGATACCTGTTTTAAAAATGAATCAAGAACAGATATTAAGAATTGAAAAATTAGTTGAGGATGATAATATTTGTTTGGTAGTTGATCCTCAAAGAAAACAAGTGTTCGACGCTCGTCCATTTTTAATTACAAACGATCATGTAGAAGATCAATTGTTTGATTTAACAACAGGTATTTTGTCAAAAGGGTTGTTCAAATCTGCCATGACTTCTAAAACAACGGTAGATACAGCTCCATACATGTCAAGACAGCTAGATGGATCTATGGCTAGCAAAATGCCTGTAGATATGGCACCATACATGTCAAGGGAGCTGAAAACAACCCCACTAGTTGTAGTGCCGCATAGTACAAAGTTAGGTGATTTATTGCATATAATAGAAACAGCATCGGTGTTTGAAGCGTCTAGTGCGTTTCAAGTCCTTATGTCGAAATATTTTGAGCTTTTAAGTGTTAAGCCATCTAAAAAATTTTCCAGTCTGAGTGAATTACATGATGCACTAGAAATCATTGAAGCTTCTGGTTCAGAAAATGTAAAAGATAGTAAAAAAGCTCTTGGTAATATTTTAAATCTTTTCTTTAGGCTGGCTATTAAAGAATCTACAAAGAATAGTGACTCTAAGGTGTTTAAGGTTTTATTGTCGCAAGCATTGGCTATATGTTTAGAAATCTCGCAAATTTTAGATTCGCTTGAGGTTGCTAGCCAGAGTAAAGGTCATGATAAAATGTTACAAGAAAGCTTATTAAACCTAACTAATAAATTAGATGCGATTATATTTAATCCTGGAGATACAGAAACATTATCTAGCTCTCTTTTGCAAGAAGTATTAGAGAAAAAAGCATTTAAAAAAATCGAATCTATAATCATTGATAATAGTTTAGATAAAGAGTCGGCTGAGTTTTTTTTGCAATTCTCAAAGTTAAGCAAATTTGCTTGCAATAACTTTAGAAAAGATCAGTGGCTAGCTTTTGCTCTTGAAAGCAGTAAGAATGATCAGAGCAGATCAAAACTAGCAAATTTAATAAATTATTTTGTTTCAAAAAACATCCCATCATTTTTTATAAATCAAATGTTTGGTGAAGAATGGTCAGAAACACCTGATGGCCCTAATAAAGCATCTAAAGTTTTAGATAGTTTATTCTTGAAAAGTGCCAGATCTATTAAAAACCTTAGTGCTTTATCATTTAATGCTATACAAGAAATTTTAGATTCATGGGAACACAAGATTGTCGATTGGGGTAAAATAGATAATTTTGATATGTTTATGAAGCAATTTGCTATTGATATGGATAGGGTATTGTCTTTATTGGGTAGCATTGACTTAAATAATATAGGGACTTTGGATAAATCATTTGTTATTTCTGAAGTGAATAGGCTTACGGAAATTATTGACAATAGCATTAAAAGTCTAAAAAGCAGCGCTGAATATTCTACAGATAGAGGGCTACAGGCTTATAGGTTTGCAGAAATGCTTAAAATTTATCATAGATTGATGAGTATACAGGTCAATTTAATACCTGATGATGTTGTGAGGGGGTATCGTAAAAACGTAGAAAATAATTTTGTTAGTAAAAAAGCTATTCTTTCTAATATAGAGACTGTTTTTAATCGAATCTTAGAAAATGTAGATGAGCAACAATTATCTACCTCTGGTGAATTTTCAGTTCATTCTGCCGTTATTTCAAGCCCAGCATGTTTTGAAAGACAGTTTGTAAACAGAAAGAATCTCACTTTAGAAGATTGTTTTACATTGTTTCATCAGAATATTATAGATGCAAATGTTTATTTAGGTAGAGACCTTGAACCTAAAGAGGCAGATCTTCCTAAACCAGTACAAATTGTTATAAATTATTTTAAAGAACATATGGCATATAGAACCAGCAAAAATACTTCGCTTTCTGAAGACAAGCATCCAGCCAATTTGATTAACGTTATTTATAAATATCCATGCATTGAGTTGAATTATAATATTCCTTTGGCATATCATGGTGCACAATTTTGCGTTAAATTTGATGTAAATACTTCTCGTATAACTATCGAAAGTAAAATTTATGGTGATGCGCGAGATAGATTCTCTAAAATATGTGATTTTGCTAATGCATACAATCAATTGGCGGGATTTTCCTCAGAAAGAGGAGCTTGGTTTAATGCCGAACGCTCATTATTAAATAGTACGTATATGCTACCACCTAATGCTTCAACTGAAGATGTTGCTAATGCTTGTCATATTGTATTAGAGATGTCGAGTATGAGTTTTAATACTTATAGTGTTAATCTGATGGAGTTGATGGATATTGCTATTAAAAGATTGCCTAACAAAATTTGTGAGGATGGTCTAAAATCAATAGTGGATATTTGTTGGAATGACAGAAATGCTTCTGCCTCGTTAGATGAAGTGAAAAAATTATTTACATTAAGCGAAAAAATAGACAAAACTATTTTAGATCATTTTTTAACATTAGCATTAAAAAAAGTTCTATCTAATGAATTTAAGAGCCTGGAAGGTATACAGATATATGAAACAATACAAAAAAGGTTAAACCCAGAATCATATATGGAAAAAATTTCTAATGCGCTTATAGATTCATCCGTTAGTTATTTGGAACTATGTATTAAATATAGTCTTGATGAAATGGCTTTAAAATTACTTGATCAAGCTGACCCAAAAAAACATACAAACGCATTAAGTAATGTTTTAGAAAGACAAAATGGAGATTTAAACGATGACGATAAAAAATTGATAGGTAAATTACTTGAAAAGGGATTTTTTAGTTTTTTATCTGAAACTAATGAAAATAAACTCTTAAGATCTCTTCCTGAACTAAGCGGTAGATATAACTTTCTAAAAACAACTTTTAGGCCCGCCGGCCGGAATATCGGGCGCTTCCGGTGAGCTAGCCTAGATAATTATTACCACGCACGCTAAGTTAAACCCCAATATATTATCTGGGGAAAAGTACTATGATAAGTATCCATCCGGCCAACGACATGTTGCAGCTTAATCTAAGTAATGGTACGGCAAAACCAAAAAAAGACGCTAAAACAATTTCTTCATAATATAAAACTTTGCTCTATAACTAAAAGTTTGCTAGAATCCTGGCATGCAAAACCAAGCCATTTTCCTTATGGGGCCTACCGCGGTTGGTAAAACTGCGTTAGCAGTGCAGTTAGCCCAGCGATTACCAGTAGATTTAATTAGTGTAGATTCTGCTATGGTTTATGTTGGCTTAGATATTGGTACTGGTAAATCTACTCCGGCAGAACTCGCGATCACCCCGCAGCAACTTATTGATATTTGCGAGCCGAACCAGGCTTATTCCGTAGCGCAATTTTGTCTTGAGGCACGAGCAGCGATGCAGCGCAGTTGGCAGCAACAGCGTATACCGTTATTAGTAGGCGGTACCATGTTATATTTTAAAGCCTTACAATTTGGTTTGGCAGAATTGCCGGCGGCTGATGCCGAATTAAGAAATAAATTAGCGCAACAAGCAAGCGAATTAGGTTGGCCAGCGATGCATGCGCAACTGGCAATGCTGGATCCAGTCACCGCACAGAGGTTAAGTATTAATGATTCGCAACGTATTCAACGTGCATTAGAAATAAATATTTTAACTGGCGAGAGTGTTAATTCAAGTTATGCACGACAGTCTTTAAACACTTTGGATTACAAGTTACACAGCTTTGCTTTATTACCTACAAGTCGCGAAGATTTACATACAGTAATTGCACAGCGTTTTATGCACATGTTAAATCTTGGTTTTGAAACTGAAGTTAGAAATTTATATAATCGCGGTGATTTGCATGCGCAACTACCGGCTATTCGATCAGTAGGTTATCGACAGATGTGGCAATATTTAAACAACGAGATAAATTATGCGGTTATGACGCAGAAAGCCATCGCCGCTACAAGACAATTGGCTAAAAGGCAGCTGACGTGGCTACGCAGTTGGCCTGACGTAGTTAATATAAATAATTCTGCCGCACTGGATACTATTATTCACTCCGTGCTAGACTCTAGCAATTATTAAAGTCTAAGGTGAGGCTTACAGGTATTATGACGGAGAAAATAAATATGTCTAAAGGGCAAACATTACAAGATCCTTTTTTAAACGCATTGCGTAAGGAAAGAGTCCCGGTATCAATTTATTTGGTCAATGGAATAAAATTACAAGGACATATTGAGTCATTTGACCAATTTGTGGTATTGTTAAGAAACACTGTCAGCCAGATGGTATACAAGCATGCGATCTCGACGGTAGTACCGACTAGAAATGTAAAATTAACGCAAGTTGCCACCGAAGAAGAGTTTGCGCATGAACCAGGTAATGCATAGAAATTGCTAGAAAGACCAGAAACCGGTGAGCGTGCATTACTTGTCCATTTAAAAGCCAAAGATCCGCGATTGACTGCAGATTTATTAGAGTTTCGAGAACTCGCATTATCCGCAGGTGCCATAGTGATCGAAACGGTAATCAGTAACAGCGACTCACCGAGTGCTAAGTTTTTACTTGGAACTGGCAAAGTTGCAGAGATAAAACAGTTAGTTGCTGCTTTAGGCATAGATTTAATTTTAGTCAATCATGACTTATCGGCGGCACAAGAACGAAATTTAGAAGAAGAACTACAGTGCCGAATTGTAGATCGTACCGGTTTAATTCTCGATATTTTTGCGCAACGAGCCAGAACTTTCGAAGGCAAGTTGCAAGTAGAATTAGCTCAGTTGCAACACATGTCAACTAGATTAGTTCGTGGTTGGACGCATTTAGAGCGTCAGAAAGGTGGTATTGGTTTACGCGGACCGGGTGAAACACAGCTAGAAGAAGATCGGCGTGTAATTCGTGATAAAATAAAACATATTACTAGCAAATTAGAAAAGGTCCGGCAGCAACGAGAGCAAAGTAGACACGCGCGAGTCAAAGCCCAGGTGCCGACTGTTTCACTAGTTGGTTATACAAATTCTGGCAAGTCTAGTTTATTTAAAGCACTTACCAACGAAGGAGTTTATATTGCAGATCAATTGTTTGCCACGTTAGATCCTACGTTAAGAACAATTCAGTTACCTTATGTAGGAAAAGCCATAATTGCGGATACAGTAGGTTTTATCCGTGATTTGCCGCATGATTTAGTTGAAGCGTTTAGTGCCACGCTGCAAGAAACGGCGGAGGCAGATTTATTACTGCATGTTATTGACTGCCACGATGCACTATGGCGTGAGAAGAAGATTCAAGTTGAGCGAGTGTTGCATCAAATAGGTTCCTTGAATGTACCGGTGCTAGAGGTCTACAATAAAATAGACTTACTACCAGAATTGGCGGCAGGGTTTGAAAAAGATCATTCTGGCAATATATCTATAGTCAGGGTCTCAGCCAAATCGCATCAGGGGTTAGTAGAGCTACAACAGGCGATCGCAGAACGTTTGTGTAAAGACGTTGTTAAAGGCGAGATAAAATTGCTGCCAACACAGGCCAAGATACGAGCATATTTATATGATGTTGGTGCCATTGATTACGATCAAGTAGACGAAGATGGCAATTGGTTATTAGGGGTTACTATACATAGAGGTCGTTGGGAATCTTTATGTATAAAATTTGATGGTTTAGCTAAGTTAATTTCTACCAGTTGGAAAAATGAATAGGTGAGATATGTCTGACAATATAATGCGCCGAGCATGGAATGAGCCAGGTAGTGGTGGCAAAAAAGATAATCCATGGGGTGATAAAAATCGTAATAGCGATGGTCCGCCAGATTTAGACCAGGTATTTAAAAAATTAATAGAAAAATTTAAAAACTTATTTGGCATGAAGACCGGTGGCTCTGGCGGCATGAATATAAAAAGTTCCGAGCTTGGTGTGCTAATATTTGTGATTGTGGCTTTAGTTGCATATTTTGTGTTTGGTTTTTATACCATATCTTCGTATGAACAAGGCGTTGTGACCAGATTTGGTAAGTACAGTTATACGGTAAAGCCAGGTCTGCATTGGGCACCGCCATTGGTGGATAACGTGCAGCGAGTAATAACCGAAAATATAAAGTCATCACGCCATAGTGGTGAGATGTTAACTAAAGATGAAAACATTGTTGCTGTGGAAATGGAAGTGCAATATCGAGTTATCGATCCTGAAAAATATCTATTTAACATTTCAGCGCCAGATGGAACTTTGGGGCAAGCTGCTGATAGTGCCTTGCGGCAAGTAATTGGTGACTCGTTAACTGACGATGTCTTAACCGATAAAAAGCATCAAATAGCCGAAGCTATTAAAGAGCAACTAGTTGCAACTTTGGCTTTGTATGACGCAGGTTTTCATATCGAAGCTGTAAACTTTAGAGATTCTCGTCCACCAGAAGAAGTTAAAGATGCGTTTGATGACGTTACTAAATCTCGTGAAGATAAAGAGCGTTTAAAATTACAAGCTGAAGCTTATTCCAACACGATAATTCCTGAAGCAGAAGGCGCAGCAAAGAAAATTCTTTCGGAAGCAGAAGCGTACAAACAGCGTGTAATCTTGGATGCAACTGGTGCTTCGCAACGTTTTAATCTGATATTGCCTGGCTATTTGCGTTCACCGCAAGTCACTAAGACGCGTATGTACTTAGAGGCCATGGAAGAAGTTCTATCCAATACCACCAAAATTATTGTTAATAGTGGCGCGAATAATTTAGTTTATCTGCCGTTAGATAAAATAATGAAAAATGGCAAGATTACTGAGACAGATATGATAGCACCGCAAAAGCTTGAACAGCCAGTGGTGCTAAGCACTGAAACCAAAAGAGGTAAATGACTATGGGCAAACTAAATAATATTTTGCTAATTTTAGCGTTGGCTTTTGGAATTTCATCGTTAACTTTTTTTACAGTATATGAAACTGATCGTGCGATTATTTTGCGTTTTCAGCGTATAAAGACGAATAAAAATAACGAAAGTATAATATATAGTCCTGGGCTGCATAGTAAGATCCCGTTTATTGACGAAGTCTCCACGTTCGATACGCGTTTAAGTATTTTAGATATCAAGGCCTCTAGAATTACTACCGTAGAGAAGAAAGACGTATTAGTTGACTACTATGTGCTGTGGAAGATTAAAAACTATGCATTGTATTACAATCGTACTCAAGGCATAAAATCTAAAACTGAAGCTTTATTAGAGCAAAAAGCTAACGCAGTTTTAAAAATAGAATTTGGGCGGTTGTCGATCAAAGAAGTAGTATCAAGTGCGCGTAGTGAATTAATGGATCGCTTACGTCGAGTAACAAATGAAAATGCTGATGATCTAGGCTTAGTTGTCGTCGATGTACGAGTAAAGCGCATAGATTTACCTAAAGAAGTGAGTGAGTCTGTGTATACCAGAATGCGTGCTGAACGGCAGCGTAAAGCGAATTCGTTCCGTGCTGATGGTGAAAAAGATTCTATAACTATGCGAGCGCAAGCTGATCAACAACGAGTAGTAATTCTAGCAACTGCTGAACGAGATGCTAGCCGGATACGTGGTGAGGGTGATGCTAAAGCAATGGATATATATTCCTCTGCATATAATAAGTCACCACAATTTTATGAATTTTATAAGAGCATTGAAGCTTATAAGCAAAGTTTTAAGGACAAGAATGATATTTTAGTACTTAAACCTGAAGGCGAATTTTTTAAGTATTTCAATGGCAAGAGAACTGAATGAGAAAGACCAAAAATAAAAAAGATCCACATGCTGCACGAGAAGCAAAAAATTATGCTAAGCCAGTAGCGAGTCGAGAATATATTCTGGCACATTTGCAAGCACGTAATGCCCCGGCTAATTTACGTGAACTTTGTGAAGAATTGCAGTTGCAAGATGAAGAAGATATTGAAGCGATTCGTCGTCGGCTTAAAGCTATGTTGCGTGATGGACAATTAGAGCAATTACCCAAGCGACGTTATTGGCTAATGGGGCGTAGAACTTTAGTAGCTGGTAAGGTTTTAATCGACAAGAAAAATATGTTATGGGTTATACCTGACGATCGTAGCTCAAGAATTGCTTTGCCGTATTTTACAGATGTCAATGTTATGCAAGGCAATAAAGTAATAGT
>Ga0075160_10002555_pt1 | contig 10787 bp, 12 predicted proteins | sample JI91814C2DNA_FD_70969 | JGI IMG/M metagenome (GOLD analysis project Ga0075160, IMG submission 70969) | Wastewater effluent complex algal communities from Wisconsin, to seasonally profile nutrient transformation and Carbon sequestration -... | ecosystem: Engineered > WWTP > Effluent > Algae...
CTGCTCCCAAAGCAGATGCGCTACCAGACTGCGCTACGCCCCGACCGGGGGCGCACGGCTATCACGCCGCGCCCTCGCCGCTCAAGCTGCGCTTTGCACGGCGGGCATGAGCTTCCATCAGCTTGAAGACTCCGCTTGCCGTCAGGACCAGCCGCGCCCCGCTGCGGATCTCGCACTCCGCGAACGCCATGGAGCGCGTCACGCGGGTCGTCCGGGCAGTCCCTTCCGCCCATTCCCCGGCCCGCGCGGGGTTCAGGAAATCGCTCGTCATGCGGATCGTCAGAATCGGCGTCCCGCTCGCCCGGAAACACGCTTCGGCGAGCAAGCCGTCGGCAAACGCCATCAGCCACCCGCCATGCACCAGACCGAACGAATTGCAGTGCCGGTCCAGCACGCGAAAGCCGCGCTTCCACACCTGACCGTCGTCATAGGCGTAGATCGGACCGTTATGCGTCGTGAACGGTCCGCGCCCCCTGGCAAGCGTGAACCCCTCCGGCGGCGGCAAATCGCTCAAGGCGCGCTCCCGAAGATTTCGTGCCGCACCTTGTCCCCCGGCTTGATCCCCAGCCGGTCCACCGTTCCCGCATTCACCTCCAGCACCGCCCGCACGGGCTCGCCCGACGAGATGAGGTCGCGGCTGAACGGCACCGCGCCGATGGCGATCCCGTACACGGTCCCGTCGGCGCGGATGAACACCATGTCCAGCGGCAGGATGGTGTTCTCCATCCACATCGAGATCCTCTGGTCCTGGTGATAGTTGAAGATCATCCCCGCATCCGCCGCCATCGCCTCGCGATACATCAGCCCGCGCTCGCGCTGCTCCGGCGTCTCGGCCACCTCCACGGTCAAGCGCTGCGGCCCTGCCGCCGTCTCGATCACCAGCGGCGTCGTACGGAACGTCACCTTCGCCACGCCTTCCGGAGCGGGTGCAGGCGCGGGCGCAGGCTCGGCGCAGGCGGCGGTGCTCAGGGTCAGGGCGGTCATCAGAACAGCGGCAAGGCGAAGCATGAAACGACTCGATCAATGGGCAACGGTCCCTCTATACTGCCCCTCTATCCAGGGGAGCCGCCAGAGGCGCGGCTGAGAGGTTCCGGCAGGGAACGACCCTTAGAACCTGACCCGGTTCAGACCGGCGGAGGGAGGGGCCTTACTTGAGCGCCGTTGTCGCGCCGCATATCCGCCTGTCCGGGCTGACGCTCGCCTATGACGGCGCGCCGTTGTTTTCGGCGCTCGACTTCGCCGCCTCCGGCGCAGGCCTCACCGCTGTGCTTGGGGCCAGCGGCGTCGGCAAGTCGACGCTTCTGCGCGCCATCGCCGGCCTCGTCCCACCGGCCTCCGGCACCGCCCACATTTCCGGCGCGGCCAGCCTGATGGCGCAGGACGATGCCCTCCTCCCCTGGGCCGACGCCATCGCCAACGTCACCATCGGCGACCGCCTGCGCGGGCAACGGGCCGATCTCGCCCGCGCCCGCATGCTCCTCAAATCCGTTGGCCTTGGCGACATCGCCGGACGCCCCGACACATGGTCCGGCGGCATGAAGAAGCGCGTCGCCCTCGCGCGCCTGCTCTACGAAGACCGTCCGGTCGCGCTGCTCGACGAGCCCTTCGCCGCGCTCGACGCCCTCACGCGCGACACCATCCACGCCCTCGCCGCGCGCCTGCTCGAAGGCCGCCTCGCCCTCCTCGTCACCCACGATCCGCTGGAGGCGATCGCCCTCGCCGACCGCATCGTCGTCCTCGCCGGCACCCCTGCCCGCATCACGCTCGATGAGGAGCCGCCAACCCGCCCCCACGCCGCGCGCCGCGATCCGCTCGATCCCGCGCTCCGCCGACTCCACGCGCGCATCCTTTCATCGCTCGGGGCCGTGCCATGAGAGCCCCGCTCTCCGCCCTCGCCGTGCTCATCGTCCTCCTCGCCATCTGGCAGGCGGTCAGCACCCTCACCGGCCTGCCGCATTACATCCTCCCCTCGCCTGCGCAGACATTCGCCGCCGGCCTCGCCCAACACGAATTCCTCCTCGACAACGCCCTCGTCACGCTCAGCGAAATGGCCCTCGGCTTTCTCGCCGGATCGCTCGCCGGCATCCTCGCCGCACTCGCCATGGCCGCCGCGGCACCTGTCCGCGCCGTACTCCACCCCGCGCTCATCGCCAGCCAGGCGATCCCCGTCTTCGCGCTCGCGCCGCTCTTCGTCCTCTGGATGGGCTACGGCCTCGCGCCGAAGATCGCTATCGCCGCGCTCGTCATCTTCTTCCCCGTCGCCATTGCCTTCGCCGACGGCCTCCGCCGCACGCCGCCTGCGCTCACGGACGCCGCCCGCGTCATGGCCGGCCCCGGCTTCACCGCGCGCCTGCGCATCCTCCGCCGCATCGCCATTCCCGCCGCGTTGCCATCGCTCGCCACCGGCCTTCACCTCGGAGCCGGCGTCGCCGCCATCGCCGCGGTCATCGGCGAATGGGCCGGCTCCAGTTCGGGCCTTGGCTATCTGATGCTCTGGGCGAACAGCCGTTCCCAGGTGCCGCTGATGTTCGCCGCCCTCATCGCCCTCTTCGTCCTCGCCGTCGCCTTCAGCGCGATCATCGACCTTCTCAGCCGGAGACTGACCCCATGGCTCAAGGAAACACCCTGACCCGCCGGACATTGCTGGCCGCGGCGGCGCTTGCACCGTTCGCCGCGCCCGCCCTCGTGCGCGCCGAAAGCATCTCGCCGCACGATCAGCTGACGCTGCTGCTCGACTGGTACATCAATCCCAATCACGCCCCCGTTCTCATCGCGCACGCCATCGGCCTCTTCCCCGAGCACGGCCTCAACGTGAAGATCGTCGAGCCGGCCGATCCCAACGATCCGCCCAAGCTCGTCGCCGCCGGTCAGGGCGACATCGCCATCTCCTACCAGCCCCAGCTGCACATGCAGGTCGATCAGGGCCTGCCCCTCGCCCGCATCGGCGTGCTGGTGGATACCCCCCTCAACATGCTGCTGGCCCTCAGTGACAGCGGCATCACCAAAATTGCGGACCTCAAGGGCAAGCGCATCGGCAACTCCGTCGGCGGCTTTGAAGATGCGCTGCTGAAAACCATGCTCGGCACGGCGGGCCTCACCCTCGCCGATGTCGAACTCATCAACATCAATTTTGCGCTGTCCCAGTCGCTTCTCGCCGGCAATGTCGATGCGGTCATCGGCGCCTACCGCAATTACGAACTCAACATCCTCAGCATCGAAGGCAAGACCGCCGTCCCCTTCTTCGTCGAACAGCACGGCGTCCCGGCCTATGACGAACTCATCTTTGTCGCCAACAAGGACCGCGCTGCCGCGTCCACCCACGCCCGCTTCCTGAAAGCCATCGAGGCCGCCACCGCCTTCATCCTCAACGACCCCAAGGCGGCATGGGATCTCTTCATCAAGGGCCGTCCCCAACTCGACGACGAACTCAACCGTCGCGCCTTCGCCGACACCCTTCCGCGCCTCGCACACGTGCCGGCCGCCGCCGACCCGGCGCGCTATGAAACCTTCGCGCGTTACCTGAACGACCAGGGCCTCATCCAGTCCGCCCGTCCGTCCACGGACTATCTCGTCTACCCAAAGGCTTAACGGCCCTCGCCCAAACAGAAAGGGCGCCCCACCGGAGCGCCCTTTTCTTCAAACCAGTCAGACCGGCCTTTACTCTTCGACCTTGATCTCCGCGACCATCACGCCCTTGGGGCCATTCCCCAGGCGCACGGTCACCTTCTGGCCCGGCTCCAGCTCACGCAGGTCGGCCCGGCGCAGCGTCTCCATATGGACGAAGATGTCCGGCGAATTGTCGTTCCGCGTCACGAAGCCATAGCCCTTGGCGCGATTGAACCATTTGACGGTTGCGGGCTCCGGATCACCGGTCGGCACCACTTCCGGCATCGAGGACCGGCCGCCGCTGTCGCCATAGTCGCGGCGCGGCTTGCGCTCGCCATAGCCGCCACCGCCGCCGTAACGGTCACCACCGCCATAGCCACCGCTATCGCCGCCGCCACCGAACCGGTCGCCGCCACCAAAGTCACGGCGCGGACGCCGATCGCCGTAACCGCCCCCGCCACCACCAAAGCGGTCGCCGCCGCGGTCACCGTAACCACCGCCACCGCCGCCGAAGCGGTCGCCGCCCCGGTCGCCATAGCCACCGCCGCCACCGCCATAACGGTCGCCGCCGCGATCACCATAACCGCCGCCGCCACCGCCAAAACGGTCGCCGCCGCGGTCGCCATAGCCACCGCCGCCACCGCCACCGAAGCGGTCTCCACGCGGCTCGCGCGGCTGGTATTTCGGCGCCTCGGTGATCTCCACCGGGTTGCCGTCGGCGTCCGCCAGGTTGATCAGGCGAACGGCCTGCAAGCCTTTGGGACGCTTGGAGATTTCCAGCAACATGCGCGCATTCGCGGGCGGGTTCTCCACCCCCGAATTGCGCAGGCATGTCTGATGGATCAACGCATCGCCCTGGTTGTCGGCGAGCGTCACAAATCCAAACCCTTTACCCGGATCGAACCACTTCAACGTCCCCTCGGACGTGAAGGTCTCTTCCGGCGCGCCACCACCTCCGGCGCGACCGCCATACCCACGATCAGACACTCACAGCCCCCAACGCATTCAGCCTCACCCTTGTATAAATTAGCAGATTGGCAACGAATGGGAAGCACGGCCCCCGCTTCCAGCAAGGACAGAACGTCTCATGGACCTCAACGGCGCTTATCTCATCCCGGCCCCCGCCGAGGCCGTCTGGGCGGCCCTCAACGACCCGGAAAAACTCAAGGCCGCCATTCCGGGGGTCGAGAGCCTGACCAAGATCTCCGACACCGAGTTCGAGGCCGTCGCCACCCAGTCGATCGGCCCCGTGAAGGCCCGCTTCAAGGGCAAGGTCGCCCTGCACGATCTCAACCCGCCCAAATCCTACGTGATCCGCGGCGAAGGGTCCGGCGGCGCGGCCGGCTTCGCCAAGGGCGAGGCGAAGGTGGAACTGTTGCCCGAGCCCGGCGGCACCCGCCTCGTCTACACCGTCAAGGCGACCGTCGGCGGCAAGATCGCCCAGATCGGCCAGCGCCTGATCGACGGCGTCGCCCGCAAGCTGGCGGACGAGTTCTTCGACAAATTCTCCTCTGGTTTTGGTGACGTGCAGATGGTCGACGCCGTCACGGGCGAGAAGGTCGAACGCCCGCCCTCCGGCCTCTCCCCCCTGGTCTGGGGCGCCGGCCTCATCCTCACCGTCGCCGCCCTGATCGCCCTCGCCCTTTCGATCTGAGGGACATCTCGCCGAACTAGGAATATAGTCGTTTTGACCGTACGGCGCAAGCCCCGACCGTAAACTTTTTTCAGGCGCGGTTGACGGCTGCGCGGCAAAGGCAAAGACTTGCTCCCAATGACGGACGGGCATCGACCCGCGCCGCTTACGCTTGAGACAGTCCTGGGAGGCCATCAGATGACCGCCGTATCCATGACGGTGAACGGCAAGGCCGTCACCGCCGAAGCCGAGCCGCGCACGCTCCTCGTCCAGTATATCCGCGAGCAGATCCGCCTCACCGGCACGCATGTCGGCTGCGACACCAGCCAGTGCGGCGCGTGCGTCGTCCATGTCGACGGCCTGGCGGTCAAATCCTGCACGGTCCTCGCCGTCCAGGCCGAGGGCGCCAATGTCCTCACCATCGAAGGCCTCGCCAGCGACGGCAAACTTCACGCCGTCCAGGAAGCCTTCCGCGAGCATCACGGCCTGCAATGCGGTTTCTGCACGCCGGGCATGATCATGACGGCGGTCGACATGATCCGCCGGCACCCCGGCGGGCTGGATGAGAAGACCATCCGGGCGGAGCTTGAGGGCAATATCTGCCGCTGCACCGGCTACCATAACATCGTCAAAGCCATCGAAGCCGCCTCGCAGGCGATGGGGCAGCGGGAGGCGGCCGAATGACCATCTCCGCCATCGGCACCTCGCCCAAGCGCAAGGAAGACCGCCGCTTCATCACCGGCAAAGGCAACTACACAGACGACATCAACCGCGCCGGCCAAGCCTATGCTTACTTCCTGCGCAGCCCGCACGCCCATGCCCGCATTCTCGGCATCGACAGCGCGGCGGCTCTGGCCATGCCGGGCGTCGTCGCGGTCCTGACAGGCAAGGAACTCGCCGAGGACGGCGTTGGCGGCCTCATCTGCGGCTGGATGGTCCACTCCAAGGACGGCACGCCGATGAAGGCCGGGCCGCACCCTGCCCTGGCACAGGAGAAAGTCCGGTATGCGGGCGACGCCGTCGCGGTCGTCATCGCCGAGACCTATGCCCAGGCCAAGGACGGCGCCGAGGCCGTTATGGTCGATTACGACGTGCTGCCCGCTGTCGTCGACGCCAAGGCGGCACTCGACGCATCTGCACCGCTCGTCCACGACGAAATCCCCCAGAACATGGTGTTTGACTGGGAGCTGGGGAACTTCAAGGAAACGGTCGATGCCTTCGCGAACGCCGCCAAGGTCGTCTCGCTCGACATCTACAATAACCGCCTGATCCCCAACCCGATGGAGCCCCGCGCGGCGCTCGGCGAATACGACGCCGGCACCGGCATCCACACCCTTCACACCACCAGCCAAAACCCGCATGTCGCGCGGCTGGTGCTGTCCGCCTTCATCGGCATCGCGCCCGAGCACAAGCTCCGCGTCATCGCGCCGGATGTCGGCGGCGGCTTCGGCTCCAAGATCTTCATCTATGCGGAGGAAACGGTCTGCGTCTGGGCCGCCCGGCGCGTCGGCCGCCCGGTCAAGTGGACCTCCGACCGCAGCGAGGCCTTCCTGTCCGACGCCCACGGCCGCGACCATCACACCCATGCCGCGCTGGCTCTCGATGAAAACGCGAAAATTCTCGGCCTTCGCGTCAAAACTATCGCCAATCTTGGCGCCTACCTCTCAACGTTCGCCTCGTCCGTCCCGACCTATCTCTACGCCACCCTCCTCTCCGGCCAATACAACATCCCAGCCATCTACGCCGAGGTGCAGGGCGTCTACACCCACACCGCACCGGTCGATGCCTACCGCGGCGCCGGGCGGCCGGAAGCCACCTACGTCATCGAACGCCTCGTCGAAGAGGCCGCACGCCAGACGGGTCTGGACCCGGTCGAATTCCGCCGCCGGAATTTCATCCGCAGCTTCCCGCATCAGACGCCGGTCATCATGGCCTACGACACCGGCGACTACGACGCCTCCCTCACCAAAGCGCTGGAGATCGCCGACTATGCGAACTTCACGGCCCGAAGGGCGACCTCCGAGGCCAAGGGCAGGAAGCGCGGCATCGGCTTTTCCACCTATATCGAGGCCTGCGGCATCGCCCCTTCCGCCGCCGTCGGCTCGCTCGGCGCAGGTGTGGGCCTCTGGGAAAGTGCCGAAGTCCGCGTGAACCCGACCGGCTCGGTCGAAGTCCTCACCGGCAGCCACAGTCATGGTCAGGGCCACGAGACCACCTTTGCGCAGCTCGTCTCGTCGCGTCTTGGCATTCCCATCGACAATATCGAAATCGTCCACGGCGACACCGACAAGGTGCAGTTCGGCATGGGCACCTACGGCTCTCGTTCCGGCGCCGTGGGGATGAGCGCCATTGCCAAGGCGCTCGACAAAGTCGAGGCCAAGGCGAAGAAAATCGCCGCGCATCTCATGGAAGCTGCCGCCGAGGACATCGAGTTCAAGGACGGCAAATTCACCGTCGCCGGCACCGACAAGTCCCTCGCCTTCCCGGAAGTCTCGCTCGCCGCCTATGTCGGTCACAAGTTCCCGACAAACGAAATCGAGCCTGGCCTCAAAGAAAGCGCCTTCTACGATCCGCTCAACTTCACCTTCCCCGCCGGCTGTCACATCTGCGAACTAGAGGTCGATCCGGACACCGGCGTCGTCACCATCGAGAAGTTCACAGCGGTCGACGATTTCGGCGTCGTCATCAACCCGATGATCGTCGAGGGCCAGGTTCACGGCGGAATCGCCCAGGGCATCGGCCAGGCGATGCTGGAAAATGCCGTCTACAACGAGGACGGCCAGCTCCTGACCGGCAGCTACATGGACTACACCATGCCCCGCGCCAGCGATCTGCCATCCTTCACGCTCGGCTTCACCTCGACGCCCTGCCCATCAAATCCGCTGGGCATCAAGGGCTGCGGCGAAGCCGGCGCCATCGCCGCCCCACCCGCAATCGTTAACGCCCTCACCGACGCCCTGCGGATCCGAGATTTCACCATGCCAGCGACGCCCGAGCGCGTCTGGCGCGCCGCCAATTCCGCTCGTCTTGCGGCTGAGTAGGAGCTGTCTATGTACCAGTTCAACTATCACCGCCCCACCTCGCTTGCCGAAGCGGAGAAACTGTTCTCGGGCGCCGACGATCCGAAATTCCTCGGTGGCGGTCAGACCCTCATCCCTACCCTGAAGCAGCGCCTCGCGAGTCCCAGCGACGTCATCGATCTCGCGGCCATTCGCGATCTCGCCGGCATCTCGGTCACCGGTGGCGCCGTCACTATAGGCGCCGCGACCCGTCACGCTGACGTTGCTGCCTCCGCCGATGTCCGCAAGGCCATTCCCGCTCTCGCAGACCTCGCGGGCTGGATTGGTGATCCGCTGGTCCGTCATCGCGGCACGATCGGCGGGTCCATCGCCAACGCCGACCCCTCCGCCGACTATCCGGCCGCCGCCGTCGCCCTGAACGCCACGATCCACACCACAAAACGCACGATCGCCGCCGACAACTTCTTCACCGGCATGTTCGAGACTGCGTTGGAGACAGGTGAGATCATCACCAGGATCGCGTTCCCGATGGCTGAGAAGGCGGCTTACGAAAAATTCCGAAACCCGGCCTCGCGCTACGCCGTTGTCGGCGTGTTCGTTGCAAAGACGGCATCAGGCGTTCGCGTCGCCGTCACGGGCGCTGCGCCCAGCGTCTTCCGGCAGACGGAAATGGAAGCGGCCCTTGCGAAGTCCTTCACGCCGGACGCCGTTGCCGGGATCAAAGTGTCGCCGGACGGTCTCAATGCCGACCTACACGCGACGGCGGAATATCGCGCCCATCTCGTCACGGTCATGGCGAAACGAGCCGTTGCCCGGGCGCTCGCTTAGCGCGGCTCCCGGCACACCTCAGCATCGATCAGCACCATTGCGCTGCCGGGCTCCAGCGCACAGTAGACCTCGCACATACGGTCAATCACCCAGACGACCGACGGCTGCTGCTCCATCCGGCATTCGAGGCCCGCATTGTCCATCGGCGGCATCGGTGTCGCAGTCTGCCAGCCTTCACCAACCCAAACGTCCTGCTTCGCAAGATGCTCCCCGACGTACTGCGCGGCCTCAACGCTGCCGCCGATGCTCACCAGCATCTGGTTGCCTGCGGGGGTCGCATAGGCTGTCACGACAACGTCCGTTGCAGGCACACTCTCGCCACGCAGCTTCAACTTCGCCCTTAGCGAACCGTCCGGCAGTCGCTCTACGCCGGCGCGCTCCGCTGTGACGCCCTCGCCTGCCAATGCATCGACTCGCGGGCCGAACCATTCGTCCAGGGGCGCCGCATAGGCGTGAACATGCGAGACGAGCACATAAGCATCAGGCGATCCGGGAACGGAATAAATCCGCCCGAGATCGGCGTCCCGCGACGGCCAAGCATCCGCAGCCATGGCCTGCCCGGCCAGCGTGCAGAGCAGAAAGCCCAAAATCTTCAAATGCCTCTCCCCTGACGCTGCAACTGCGCCTCGCGGATCGTGATGTACGCACCGGCGGCGAAAATGATCGTCGCGCCCAGCAGCGTCAAAGCGTCGGGAATGTATGAGAAGGCGAAATACCCGATCAACGACGACCAGATCAGCTTCGTGAAGTCGAGCGGCAGCACCGCCGACATCTCCGCATACCGGAACGCCTGCGCGAACAGATACTGACCGCCTGTCGCCGTCACACCGACCATGCAGAGGAACAGCAGCTGCTCCAGATTTGGCGTCACCCAGACCAAGGCGGCAAACGTTCCGGCCACGGGCGTAATAATGAGGCCGATATAGAGCGACTGCGTCAGCGCCGTCTCGGTCGCCGACAGGCGCCTAATGTACAAGAGCACGATCGCCCAAAGGAGGGATGCAAGCGCGATCAGCCCATGCCCCTCGTTCAGCACCTGAAACCCAGGCCGCAGCGCGATCATCGCACCCAGAAACCCCAGCGCCATCGCCACGATGCGGCGTGTACGGACAGGTTCGCCGAAAAACACCATGGCGATCAAGGTCGCCAGAATCGGCGAGGTGAATTCCAGCGCATTGGATTCTACCAGCGTGATGTGAACGATGCCGTAGAAGAAGGCGATCATCGAGGCCGCCTGTACCAGCCCGCGCATGGCGTGGGTGCCAAGGTGAGCCGTCTTCAGGACGCCCGGCGTGCGCAGCGCGAACGGCGCGAGAATGACCAACGATACCGCGCTGCGGAAAAAGACGGTTTCGACCGGCGGGATACCGCTCTCGGCCAAATGCTTGATGACCGCATTTCCCGCCATGAACAGCAGGGCCGAAGCGGCCATACAGGCCATGCCCAAAAGCGTGGCGCGCCGCACTGGCGGTTCGGCTTCCGCCTCCGCGCAGGCTGCACTAACGTCGGTGTCCATGACCAATTCCTTGCCGCAATCCATCGACCAGACTTCGGCCTTGCTGTCCAGCGCCGGCTATGTCGCCGACCGCGCACTCGCCGTGTCCGTTTTCCTCAGCTTGTCCATGCGGAAACCCTTGTTTCTGGAGGGCGAGCCCGGCACCGGAAAAACCGAGATCGCGAAGGTTCTGGCGGCCGCCCTG
>Ga0075160_10002557_pt1 | contig 10785 bp, 8 predicted proteins | sample JI91814C2DNA_FD_70969 | JGI IMG/M metagenome (GOLD analysis project Ga0075160, IMG submission 70969) | Wastewater effluent complex algal communities from Wisconsin, to seasonally profile nutrient transformation and Carbon sequestration -... | ecosystem: Engineered > WWTP > Effluent > Algae...
TTGGTGATCTTGGTGATCGCCTTGGGGTCACCCGAGTTGACCTTGACCGCGAAGATCATCGCGTTGACGAACAGGTTGTTCTCGATGGTCGAGCCGGGCGGGGTCACCACGCATTCCTGGCTCGCGTTGACGACCACGCAGTTGCGAACGGCGCCGGCGTGCTCGAACGAGATCGCCGCCTCCTCGACGTTGCGCTCCTTGCGCCCGGATTGCTGCGCGTCGACGTACTCGTTCTGGTCGCGCATGTCGATCGTGATGCCGTCGACGACCGCCCCCTTGCCCCGGACCAGCACGCGGGCCTGGTTCGGCCGGTTCTTCGACGCCTTGTCCCACAGCAGCTGGGTCGGGTGTGCCCAGGGATCGCGCGCCGCGAAGTCCGCCGTGTAGCCGCCGAGCAGCTGCACCCCGTCGAACGGGATCGTCCACTCGCCGACGCCGAGCTGGCCGAAGTAGCGGCCCTCGGTGACGTGGATGGTGTCGCCAGCCTGGCAGCGCTCGAGCGCCTGCCACGGGTCGCCGAAGGGACTCGCCTGCGTGCCGTCGCCGCCAGGAGCACCGGCGCGAACGAACCAGGACTGGGCCGTGAGGTCGGACATGGTGAAGCCTGTGGTCAAGGCCAGGAGGAGGAGTTTCTGGAACATCGGGGAGGACTCCGTTCCAGGGAGCGCGGGGTGCGCCGGAGCCGGAACGGCCCGTGAGCGACGCGCCAAGGCCGGCTGTTCGCGGATTGCCGATTTCCGCCCGGATTCCCCTCCACCGGCGGCAAGGGGCCCCGCCGACACTGGTTCCCGCACAGCCGAGCCCGGCGAGCAGCACCCGAACCCGTGGCGGCGGCCCGCTGCCCCCCACCGGGAGAGCGGCGGTGCAGCAATCCCTACAGCCAGCGTGGCACGAACACGAGCGCGCCCACGACCGCTGCCGCGAGACTCGCCGCGAGCACGGCCCCGGCGGCGGCGTCCTTGAGTGCGACGACGACGGCCGTGGCGAGGACGTGCACCCGTAGGTTGCACTGCGTGCGCAGGCCGAGGACCAGGCCGCGCGCGGCGCCACAGCACCCTCACGCACTCCGCCCCTCGTTCGCTATCGTGCTCCGCAGCAACGCGTGCCGAACCCCACCAGAGAGCCCTCCGTCCAGCGCCTCGTCGACGAGTTCGCGCGCCTGCCGACCAGCAAGATCCTGCTCGACCAGGTGAAGCTCGGCGCCCAGCGCAAGGTCGGCGGCCTGTGGGGAGCCTCGGTCGGCCTCGTCGTGGCAGCACTGCGCCGGCAGCATCCGGGGCCGATCCTGGTGCTGACCGCCGACGACGTCGACAGCCTGCAGCTGCAGACCGACCTGCTCGCGTTCGGCGTGCCGTCGCACGTGCTGCCGCGCGAGGAACAGGACGACACCGGCGAACCCGACCCCGCGACGAGGAGCGCGCGGCAACGCGCCCTGCAGCACCATGCCGCCGACCAGGCGCCGCTGCTCTGCGGCATCGAAGCGCTGCTGCAGCCGGTCGCGACCCCGAAGAGCCTGCGGCGCGCGCAGCTCGAACTGAAGGTCGGCCAGACCCTCGATCGCAACCAGGTGCTGCAGAAGGCCCAGGCCGCCGGCCTGCGCTCGGTGCCGCTGGTGCTCGCACCCGGCGAGTGCAGCGTGCGCGGCGACGTAGTCGACCTGTTCCCGATGGCCGCCGACGCAGCGGTGCGGCTCGAGCTGTTCGACCAGAAGCTCGAGTCGATCCGCACCTTCGACCCGAACAGCCAGCGCACCACCGCCGTGCACGACCACTACGTGCTGGCGCTCGGCAGCGGAACCGGCGACAGCGGCGAAGCGAGCGACGGGGCCGTGCTGAAGCACCTGACGCCGTCCCAGACGCTGGTGCTCGCCTACGAGCCGCTGCGCATCGACGAACGGCAGGCGCGGCTGCTCGCGTTCGACAGCGAACGGCGCCACGCCGTGCAGGAGATCCAGGACACGCTGCGGCCGTGCCCTCGCCTGGACCTGTCGTCGTTGCCGAGCCACGACCTCGACTACAAGGTGCTGTCGGCCGGCAGCGCCGTCGGCAGCGGCGAGGCCGATCCGGGCGGGCGGTTGCGCAGCGTGCGGGGCGTGCAGGGCCGCGTGCTGCTGTTCTGCCGCAGCGACGACGAGAAGGACCGGCTCGCCGAGATCTTCGCGCACAAGCAGGTCGACCTCGACGCGGAGAAGGTCGAGCTGCTGCTCGGCGCGATCAGCCGCGGCTTCCGCATCCCCGAGCTGGCGACGACCGCGCTGTCGAACGTCGAGTTCGCCGGCGTGCCGCAGCAGGCGCGCGTGCGCGAGCGCACCGCGGTGCCGAGCCGCGCCATCCAGAGCTTCTTCGAACTCGGCCCCGGCGACACCGTGGTGCACGCCGTGCACGGCATCGCCCGCTTCGAGGGCACCGAGCTGGTGCACCGCGGCCAGGGCACCGAAGAGCACCTGCGGCTGTGCTTCCAGGACGACGTCAAGCTGCTGGTGCCGGCCAGCAAGATCCACCTGGTCCAGAAGTACGTCGGCAGCGGCGGCGGCGCCAAGGGGGCCGGCAAGGCGCCGCTCGACAAGCTCGGCGGCAAGGGCTTCCAACGGCGCAAGGAGCAGATCCAGGAAGCCCTGTTCGACCTCGCCGCCGAACTGCTCGAGGTGCAGAGCAAGCGCGCGCTGGTGCAGCGGCCGCCGTATCCCGCCGAGCCGATGGAGCGCGACTTCCTCGACGCGTTCGCGTTCCGCGACACGCCCGACCAGGCGCGGGCCTGGAGCGAGATCCAGCAAGACCTGACGAAGCCGGCCCCGATGGACCGCCTGCTGTGCGGCGACGTCGGCTTCGGCAAGACCGAGGTGGCCCTGCGCGCCGCGTTCCGCGTCGCCGCCAACGGCCGCCAGGTCGCCGTGCTGTGCCCGACGACGATCCTCGCCGAACAGCACGCGAGCACGTTCCAGAAGCGCTGCGAGCCGTTCGGTCTCAGCGTCGAGATGCTGTCGCGCTACCGCACCGGCGGCGAACGGCGCGAGATCGAGCAACAGCTGCAGAAGGGCCAGGTCGACATCGTCGTCGGCACGCACCAGCTGCTCGGCAAGGAGGTGCAGTTCCAAGACCTCGGCCTCGTGATCGTCGACGAGGAGCAGCGCTTCGGCGTGCGGCAGAAGGAACGGCTGAAGCAGCTGCGCGCCGAGGTCGACGTGCTGACGCTGTCGGCGACGCCGATCCCGCGCACGCTGCACGGTTCGCTGCTCGGCATCCGCGGCATCAGCACGCTCGACAGCCCACCGCCGGGCCGCCAGGAGGTCGAGACGCGGGTGCTGTTCCGCGACGACCGGGTGCTGCAGGACGCGCTGCTGCGCGAACTCGGTCGCGGCGGCCAGGTGTTCGTGCTGCGCAACCGCATCGCCGACCTGCAACCCCTGGCGACGCGCCTGCGCCAGCTGGCGCCGGGCGCGCGCATCGCCATCGGCCACGGCCAGATGACCGAGACCGAGATCGAGAAGACGGTGCGCGCGTTCGTGCGCGGCGAGTTCGACGTGCTGGTGTCGACGACCATCGTCGAGAACGGCCTCGACATCTCGCGCGCCAACACGATCCTGATCGACCAGGCCGACCACTTCGGACTCGCCGAGCTGCACCAGCTGCGCGGCCGCGTCGGCCGCAGCAGCGAGAAGGCCTACTGCCACCTGCTGCTCGACCGCGACGAGCCGCCGGGCCTCGAGGCGCGGGCCCGCCTGAAGGCGCTGGAGGAGTTCTCGCACCTCGGCGCCGGCTTCGCGATCGCGATGAAGGACCTCGAGATCCGCGGGGCCGGCAACCTGCTCGGGCCCGAGCAGTCGGGCCACATCGCCGCGGTCGGCTACGACATGTACTGCCAGCTGCTGCGTTCGGCGGTCGAGTCGGCGAAGGTGCAGCAGCCGATCCGCGTGCACGTGGTCGAGGTCGACGTCGACCTCCGCGTGCAGGCGTTCCTGCCGATGGACTTCCTGACCGATCCGCGCCAGCGCCTCGAGCTGCTGCGCGAGATGGACGAAGCGACCGACGACGAACGGCTGCAGGAGCTCGAGGCCGAACTGCAGGACCGCTACGGCAAGCTGCCGCAACCGGTGCGCACGCTGCTGCGCGTGTTCCGCCTGAAGCACGGCCTGATGGGCCTCGCGGTGCACGGCGTGCAGTGGGTCGAGGACCGCGTGGTCGTGCGCCACGCGCCCGGCGTGCCGCTCGGCGGCAGCTGGATCGACTGCTTCGCCGAAGTGCGCGCGGTCGAAGCCGGCAAGACGCACCTGATGCTGCCGCCGCTGCGCGGTGGCAAGGCGTGGCAGGCCGACCAGGTGCTCGACTTCCTGCTCGCTGCGATCACCGGCAAGGCGCCGCTGCGCCGGCAGCAGGCGAAGGTGGTGCCGCAGCCGAGTCCACCGCCGAGCTCGGGGCGCGCGCGGCGACCGGCGGCGCAGCCGGAGCGCAAGCGGTTCCCCTGGGAGTGAAGCGGCGCGGATCCTGCGGCGGCAGCTATGCTGCGTCGCCATGCGACACCCGAACCTCGCGGACCCGGACTTCGAACCGACCGATGAGCAGTTGACCGAGCTGGCGCATCGCGCGTTCGCGGGCGTGGCCGAGGCTCATGCTCGCGCCGTGAAGGCACTGCACGCGCGCATCGCCGTCGAAACCGAGGAAGTGCTCCGCAAGTGGCTGGAGAAGCACCCTTGCAACCCGTCCTGATCGTCGTGGCCGGCCCCAACGGTTCCGGCAAGACCACGCTGACGGCACGGCTCAAGCAGGACCACTGGAGCGAGGGAGTCGAGTATCTCAACCCAGACGAGATCGCCCGCGACCGGTTCGGCGACTGGAACTCACCGGAGGCTGTGCTTGCGGCGGCACGCTGGACCGAGAACCGCAGAGAGCAGCTGCTGCTGTCTGGTTCTGGAATCGCGTTCGAGACCGTGCTTTCGGCGCCCGACAAGTTGGAGTTCCTGCAGCGAGCACGCGCGGCCGGTTACTTCGTGCGCGCGTTCTTCGTGGGCACCAGCAATCCGGTCATCAACGCAGCGCGCGTCGCGGCACGGCTGCTCGAAGGTGGGCACCAGGTCCCGCTCGACAAGATCGTGTCTCGCTATGGCCGATCCTTGGCGAACCTGAGCGTCCTCAGCAGGGTCGCCCAGCGGACCTACGTCTACGACAACTCCATCGACGGCGAAGACGCTCGGCTCTGCGCTCGCTTCCTGTGGACACGCTCCAAGGCATCCACAGTTCGAAGACCTTCGTTCCCCGCCGTGATGGCTCGCCTGCGTTCGGCGGCGTAGCCGGTGTGGAAGAGGTTCCCTCCGGCAACGAGTCGCTGGACGGGATGCAGGAGCCAGGGGCCACGAGCCTCATGGAAAACCCCTTGGCGATCTCCACGATGCGCGCATGCTGCATCGCCTCGCCGCTCACTCGTTGCCTCACCTGCTGCTACCGAGCCTGTTGCTGTTCGGCTGCAAAGCTCTGCCCGAGCCGCAGACCGCGACGCCGGTCGACGCCCCTCCCACCGAGACCGCGAGCGTCAAGTCAGGCATCAACCAGGACTTCCTCGACCCCGCGCTCGACGTCGGCAAGTACGAGCAGCGCTTCGAAGGCGAGAGCCGCGAAGTGTTCGCCCACCGGGCGCGCATCGCCGCGCTGCTGCAACTGCAACCGGGCATGGCGGTCGCCGACGTCGGGGCCGGCACGGGGCTCTACACGATGCTGTTCGCGCCGAGGGTCGGCACCGAAGGCCGCGTCTACGGCGTCGAAATCGCGCCGAAGTTCGTCGAGCACATCGCCAAGGTGGCCGCCGAACGCCAGCTGCCGCAGGTCGTGGCCCAGCTGTGCAGCGAACGCAGCATCGAGCTGCCCGAGGCCTCGGTCGACCTCGTGTTCGTCTGCGACACCTACCACCACTTCGAGTACCCGCAGGCGACGCTGGCCTCGATCCATCGCGCGCTGCGGCCGGGCGGCGAGCTGGTGATCCTCGACTTCATCCGCGAGCCGGGCGTGAGCCGCGAGTGGATCCTCGAGCACGTGCGCGCTGGCGAAGCGGTGGTCACGCAGGAAGTGACCGCAGCCGGCTTCACGCTGGTGCAGCGCGAAGCGACGCCGTTCCTGCGCGAGAACTACGTGCTGCGCTTCCTCAGGTCGTGAACGGAGCCGCGGCCAGGCGACGCGAGCCGTTCGCAGGAACGGCGCCCGAGGAGCCGGCTTCGCCCTACCGGCCCTGCTGCGCTTTCTCCCAGAAGGTCCGCAAGATGGCGATGGCGTTCTGTCGCGACGGCGACTGCGGCGTGTAGCCGCAGGTCTCGAACGAGAACCGCCGGTAGGGGAACAGGTCCTGCCACAACGCCTGCAGTCCGTTCCACGCCCCGTTTCGCACGCGCTCGTCGGCATGGTCGAGCAGGTCGAGCAGCACCGGCCCGACCCGCCGATCCCGGAACCTGCCGAGGACCTCGGCGACCTCGACCAAGTGCCCGCCGGCCTTCGGCAGCGCCGCGAGCACGGCGTCCAACCCCGACGGATCGTCCCGGCGGCGCAGCAGGTCGGCGGCCGTGGTCACAGTGAGCACGTCCGGGTCCTGGAGCATCGCCCGCAGGTCCTTGTCCTGCAGACTGCTCCCGCCGGCTTCGAGCGCTTCCAGCGCCGCCGCACGCAGCTCCGGCCGTTCGTGGCGCAACAGCTTGGCCAGGTAGGGCATCGCCACGGCACTGCCCTGCCGGCGCAGCAGCTCGGCGGTCAGCCGGATCTCGTAGGCGTTCTGGACCTTGGCGAGCGTTGCGGCGATCCCCTCGAGCAGTGCCGTCGGCAGCTTGCGGTCGGTGTCCAGCAGGTTGCGCACCGCCAGGAAGCGCCCCGGTTCCGCTTGCAGCAGGACGGTGAGGGCGTCGGCATGCACCACGTCGAACCCGGCGAGGAACGCGAGCGCCCCGGCGCGCACGCCAAGGTCCGCTGAACCGACCAGCGGTTCGGCGGCGGCGCGAACGGCAGCGCTGCGCCCGAGGTCCTCCGCCAGTCGCTGCAGCGTCGCCGTGACCGTGATGGCACTGGCCGTACCGTGCAGCCACGACAGCAGGGCTGCAAACACGAGCTCGTGGTCGATGCCGTAGGTGAGGTGGACGACATTGGCCCGCTCGTTCTCTGGGGCCTTCCGGAGGGCTGCGGCGAGGGCTTCGGCGGCGCCACGTTCCTGCGCCTGCGCCAACGTGGCGGCAGCCGCGACACGGAGCATGGTCGCGTCGGCGTCGAGCAACTTCTTCCACACGGCGCGCGTCACGCTGATCGGCTGCGCGCGCAGCAGGTAGACGGCGAATTGCCGGCCTTGGCGCGGCAGGCCGACGATGGCCTTGCCGAGCAGGGGCACCATCGCCTGGTCGTGGCGACGCGACAGCTCGAGGTAGGCCTGGTAGCAGGCATCGCCCTGCTCGATCGCGAGGTCCTGCACGAGCCGTTCGAGTTCGGACTGCGCCGTGGCCGCCAGGGACAACCCCAGCGCCGCGACGAACGCGAGGCGACTCATCGGCCCCCTCCGGTGGTGGGCCCACCGGGCGCGCCCGTGCTGCCACCGCCGTTGCGAGGCGGCCGGCGCGGCGTGGTCGGCGCTTTCGGCTCGTTGGCGGTCTTGGGCCGCACGCGCGGCACGGGCCCGGCGATCGCGGGGAAGGTCGGCCAGAAGCGGGCGATGCCGTTCCGCCGGAGCAGGTAGCCGAACTGGCTGCGACCCCACCGCGCCTGGTAGCCGAGATAGAGCGCGTCGAGCCGTTCGAGCTCGGTGCGCAGCGCGGCTCCGCCCGGCAACTCGACGGCGAAGAACGGGCGCACGCCATGGCACAGCCCCAGGTTGTTGAAGTGGACGCCGGTCGGACGACGGTCGTCGTCGATGGCGCGCACCTCCGGCGGCAGCGGCTCGCCCGTGCGCGGATCGAAGAGGCCCGGCGCGATCTCCCGGCACCAGCCCGCGAAGGTGATCAGGTTGACCCGGGTCAGCTGCAGCATCACGACCGTGTACTGCGCCGCCGCGGCATGGCGCGGCGTCGTCTGCTCCGGCGGGATGCGCGCGAGTTCGGCAGCCAGGTCGTCCCCGAGTTGCTTCGCCTTGTCGGCCGCCAGTTCGGCGTTCTTGGCGTTGCGCGCGAAGTTCGCGGTGTCGGTCAGCCGCAGGTCGCGGCCGGCGCGCGCGCGATCGAACGTCGCCGACGTCCCGCTCATCTTCAGCGGCGGCTCGCTCTGCAACAGCCCGGCCTGCGCCGCGGCGCGCCACGTGGCCACCATGGCGCGAAAGCTCGGGTCGCGCCCCATCTCCTGCAGACACTCGTCGCGGCTGCCGACGAGCGGTGCGAGCTGTCCGACCAGCACAGCGTTCCACTCGTCGTCCGGCGGGCGATGGTCGCCGTTGCAGAACAGGCACTGCGAGTACGTGCCGCAGGAGTGCGCGGTCTGCTTGGTCGACGCGTGCAGGAACACGCGACCACCGTTCGCGGCGGCGAGCCGGCTGTAGCCCCAGGGCGCGAAACCCGCTGGGGTCGTCTCGTTGGCCGATTCGATCTGGAACAGCCATCCCCACGGCACGTCGATGACGGCGCCGTCGGGGCCGGTCATCGTGGCTCCCCTCGGCTTGTCCCGGTACGGGTTCGCCGCCCAGAAGCTGTCGGCGAGCGTCGCCTCGGAGGTGAGGAGCTCGACGCGGATCTTCGCCTTGTGCGCCGCCGCCACGGTCTGCTCGACGTCGTCCTCGACGTCCCCGTCCTCGAGCGCCACGACCAGCAGCACGCGTTCGCCCTTGCGAGCCGCGAGTGCGGCAACGGCGACTCGAACCGTCGCGTAGACGTTGCGCAGTTCGTCGGTCGGCTGCTGCAGGCTCGCGGCGATGGCGCGCACGACCTCGCCGTGCGCGAGGGTCGGGGCGACGACGAGGTCCTTCTCGCCGACCACCGCGAGTCCGACCGACGTGTGCGCCATCGGGCCAGCGTTGGCCGCGATCGCCGCCGCGAACGCATCGGCAAACGCCGCCTCGGCGAGACCCTGGGACGGATCGAGCACGACGACCAGCGTGCGTTCGCTCCCCTCGGCCAGCGGCGCACCGACCACGATGTCGAGAGGCCGCGCCAGCGTGCGGCCGGGCTCGGTCACCGTCGCCGCACTCGGCGGCGTCTGCGGCGCCAGGGCAATCGCGAGGGCGACCGTGGTGGCGAAGGAGAGCACCATGGTCGGGAACATACCGATCGCCTCCGGGAGCCGTGCCCGATCACCCCCGGATCGCCTTGCTTCGGGCGATCTTCACTTGGACCACGAGCAATCCCCTGGAGCAGCGCAACCGACACAGCGGAACGAACATGCCCTCCGGCCTGGCCGACGCCTGGACCTTCACCCTGGACCGGACTTGCTGCAACCTTCGCTACGCTCCCCCCCATGACCTACGAGATGATGGTCGGCCTCACGGTCACCGACGACGCGCTCTACACGCAATACCGCGAGGCGATGGCGCCGCTGCTCGAAGCACACGGCGGCGGCTTCCGCTACGACTTCACGATCCAGAAGGTGCTGAAGTCAGCGAGCGAGCACCCGATCAACCGCGTGTTCGCGATCTACTTCGGCAGCAAGGCGCAGATGGACACGTTCTTCGCGCACCCCGACTACCAGGCGATCAAGGCGCGCTTCTTCCAGCGCTCGGTCGCGGGCACGACGATCTTCGGCGGCTACGAGCGATGACGGAACCGAAGTCCCATGCTCCGCACTCCTTGGTGCGCCTCGAACTGCACGACGTCGTGCGGGTGGTCCGACTCGACGTCTTCGATCGCCCCTACGACGGCACGAACGAATGTGCGCGGCCCCCGGCGGTTGGCGACATCGGCCGCATCGTGCACGACCCGACGCCTGGCGCGACCGCGCTACCGCTGCTCGTCGAATGCGCGGCCGCGCCCGGACAGACTGCTTGGCTCGCCTACTTCGACCCGCACGAACTCGAACTCGTCGCGCGCGGCATCGAGGTCGGCATCCCGCGGCGACGCTCGGTGGGCCGTGCCGTGCTGTGGATCTGCCTCGCCGTGGCCACGCTGACGGCTTCGGGGATCGGCGTCTGCTACATCGACCCAAGCAGCAAGGAGGTCGCCTATCCCGCCATCGGCATCGCACTCGGCCTCGCCGTGCTGGTCCTGTCGGTGCTCGACCTCGGCAAGGCGCTGGTCGAACTGCGGGCGCCGACGCGCGGTCAACGCGCACTCGGCTTCGTGCTGCGGGCGCCGCGGGCCTTGTTCGGGCTCGCGGTGCTAGCTCTGACGGCTTGGACGACCATGCGCTCGATCGACGCCGCGAACCAAGGAGACCCGGAAGCCCTGAAGCTGCGCATCGGCTCCGTGATCCTGGGCATCGTCGGCCTGCGCTCCCTGCAGCAGGCCTTTCGACGCCAACTCCGCGTCGACGCGAACGCGCCATCGCGCCAAGCGCCGCATCGCTGAGCTGCCCTGGTTCGTGCGACACGGGCGCCCGGCGCCTATGGCCGGTAGATCCGCGGATCCCCGCGGCGATACGTCTCGCCATACACGACCACCGACCAGGTCGATGGCTCCAGCACCGGCCGCAACCGCACGCCGTCCATCAAGGCCGCGACCGTCTCGATCCACGTCCCGGGTCCACCATACTCGTCTCGCAAAGTGCGCCGACGAGGAAGCAACCGCTGTCGTCGTCCACACAGAACCAGCACGATGAGCGACGCATGGGCGAGGCGCGCCGCCGCACGCGCGCCGCCGAGAGTCGTCGCGCTACGCTCGTCCCCATGACCTACGAGATGGTGGTCGGACAG
>Ga0075160_10002558_pt1 | contig 10780 bp, 10 predicted proteins | sample JI91814C2DNA_FD_70969 | JGI IMG/M metagenome (GOLD analysis project Ga0075160, IMG submission 70969) | Wastewater effluent complex algal communities from Wisconsin, to seasonally profile nutrient transformation and Carbon sequestration -... | ecosystem: Engineered > WWTP > Effluent > Algae...
AGCGCCATCGCCATGGCCGGGGAAAAATCGGTGACCTGCAGCAGGCGCACGGTGGCTTGCGGGTTCAGTCGCGCCAGGATGCGGTTGAACTGTTGCGCATGCGCGGTGTGCACCAGGATGGTCACGCGCAGGCCCTCGCGCCAGCGCGCCGCCATCTGCATGAGCTCCAGGCAGCCCATGTGCGCGGTGGCGATGACGCCGCCCTGCCCCGCCTGCGCGGCGTCGAGCATGGCCTGCTGGCCGCTGAAGCGGATCCGCTCGCGCGGGTAGCGACCGCCGATCGCCAGCATCTTGTCGAGCAGGGTTTCGCCGAACAGGAAGAAATGCGCGAGGCTCTGGCGCATCCCGGGTTCACGCCGGAACACGCCTTCCGCGGCATGCAGTCGACGCAGGTAATCCAGCGATGCACGCCGCGCCGGACCACTGCCCAGCCACCAGAACAAGACCACCGGGTACAGGCAGATCCGGAACGGCAAGCGCCCGAGCAGCCGATACACCGCGTACAGGAACCAGGTGCCGCCGACGAAGGTGGTTTCGCCGAGGTCGGCCCAATGCCCGCGACTCATCGCACCGCCTTGCGCACGCGGCGAACGAGCAGGCGCGGCAGCCGCCACAGCATCCCGAAGAACAGGCGCGTGTGCATCGCCGAAATGCGCGCGTTGTCGCGCCACAGGCGGAAATGCGAGACGCCGTCCATCGGGTAGGTCACCCGCGTCGGCACGGTACGGATCGGCACACCGGCCCAGTGCAGGCGGACGATGATCTCGATATCGAAATCCATGCGCGTGCCAACCGATTCGCGATCCAGCAAGGCGAGTGTCGCGGCAAGCGGATAGACGCGGAAACCGCACATCGAATCGGCGATGTCGAGCGACAGCGTGTTGATCCACACCCAGACGTGCGTCGCGTAGCGGCCGACGAGCCGGCCGAGCGGCACGCTCTCGTCGTAGACCGGCCGGCCATTGATGACGGCATCGGGATGCGCGGCGGATTCGGCCAGGAAGCGCGGCACGTCATGGGTGTCGTGCTGGCCGTCGGCATCGATCTGCAGGATATGGCTCGCACCCAGCGTCGCCGCCTGGCGCATGCCGGCCATCACCGCCGCGCCCTTTCCGCCATTGCGGTCGAGTCGCAGCAGCGACACCCGTCCGGCATGGCGGTCGGCGAGTTCGCGCAACACCGCGGCGCAGGATGCGCCGGATCCATCATCGACCAGCAGGATCGGCACGCCGTGCGGCAACAGCTGGTCAACGGTGTGGCCGATGGCATGCTCGTGCTCGTACACCGGCACCACGACCCACGGCCTGGATGTCGACGTCATGGCGCCTCCCCGAAGCGCAGCCGGCCGCTGGCGTGCACGCCACGTGCGGAGGTGAAGCGGAAGCCGAGCTGTCCCGGCCGCCAGTCCAGCTCGGCGGTCAGCGCCGTGCCCGGACGCACCAGTTGCTGGAACTTCAAGGCTTCCATGCACTGCATGTCGCCGGCCACGCCGAAGGCGTCGCGGCCGAGGCGCACCGCCCAATCCACCAGCACCACGCCTGGCAGGACGTGGACATGCGGGAAATGGCCTTCGAACGCCGCGAGCTCGGTGCCGGCCAGCAAGGTCGCGGTGGCCTTGGCGTGCTCGCGCAGCTGCCAGTCGGGCGTCGGCATCAACGGCCGGAACAGCGCCGCAAGGTCGCGCTCGCGGGTCTTGCCGCGTGCATCCGCCGGCAGCGCATCCAGGAAGCGCCAGCGCCGCGGCAAGGCAATGGGATCGCAATGGCCGGCCAGCCATGCGCGCAGGCGTTCGACGAGTGCCGGGCGACCCTCGCCATCGAGCAACGCCTGCCCTTTCATGCTGGCGACCGCTGCAACCGCCAGCAGGATGCGATGGCCAGGGAGTGCAAGCACGCGGACGTCATCCAGCAAGTCGCTGTCCTGAAGCCGCGCCTGGATCGCGTCCAGGGAAATACGGCGTTCTTCCAGTTTGACGATGCGGTCGGCGCGGCCAAGCAGTTCGAAACGACCAGCGCCTGCATCGTGCGCACGATCGCTGGTCGACCACCAGTCGTTCGATGGCAGGTGCGGCGAACGCACGTCGAGCAAGCCGTCCTGCACGCGCCATTGCACGCCCGGCAAGGGCTGCCACGGCGCGCGGCTGCCATCCCCGCGTCGCCAGGCGACGCCGCCGGTTTCGGTGCTGCCGAAGACTTCGATCGCCGCCTGCCCCCACAGGCGGTGCACGGTCAGCGCCGCATCCACCGGCAACGGTCCGCCCGACGAGAACACCACGCGCAACGCGGACGCCAGTGCCTGCCAATCCTGCGTGTCCGGCAACCGCTTGAGATGCGCGGGACTGGCGACCAGGGCCACCGGACCGGGACCCAGCGTGGTCAGCTGTTCGTTGTAGGCGATGCGTGCCGGCGCGAACGCGCGTGCCGACGACAGCGGCCACAGGATGCGGAACAACAGGCCGTAGATGTGCTGGTGCGAGACCGTGCCGTGGATCACCGCATCTGCATCGATCAACGGTCCGAACACGGATTCGAGGGCCTCGACTTCCGCATCCAACTGGCGCAGCGACTTGCGGATCGCCGCGGGTTCACCCGTTGAGCCCGAGGTGAACAGCACAAGCGTGCAGGTGTCCGCATCGAGTGCACCGAGCCTGGCATCGATCGACCCGTCCGACCGGATTGCGCAGATGCCACCCGGCAAGTCGCCCGCGAAGATCAATCCGCGTTCGCGCAAGTTGTCCAGCGTCGCCGGCAAGGTATCGCCCGGCAACCACGGCGTGACGCCAGCCTGCCATGCGCCGAACAAGGCGGCGGAAAACTCAAGCGCGTCATCGCAGGCCAGGGCAACGTCGTTGCCTGCATGCGCAGTGAGTGCTTCGCGCCATGCACCGACGCGCAGGCGCCACTGCGCGTGGTCGATGCCGGGCGATACCGATGCCGTGGCATCGACACTGCAGAGTCGTGGCAAGGGAATGCGCATGCGATCAACCGGCATGGCGCGGCCTGAGCAGCCACTCGCCGGCCAGCATCGCGCCGATGAGCACGTAGGCAATCGCGCCGTTGTACAGCGCCCATGTGGCATCGGACGCTGCCAGTGCCGTCCAAAGCGCGATGCCACCGTTGGCCACGAAGAACACGCACCACGCACGCGTCACGTTCGCGACCCAGCGCACGCCTTCCGGCGGCAGGTCGGGATGGCGCAAACGGGCCAGGCGTTCGATCACGGTCGGCGGCTTCCACAGGCTGGCGGCGAACACCAGCAGCATCGCCACGTTCACCAGCACCGGGTAGAGCTTGAGCGGCAGGCCGTCATTCAGGACGAAGGTGGCGATCACCAGCACGAGCGCGCCGGACGCGGCGAGCCACCAGACCGGTTCACGCGAGGCGAGCGCGCGGAGCGATGCCACCAGCAGCAGGAACAGGCCCAGCCAGCGGGGTTCGAAACGCGCCAGCCCGAGCCAGATCGCCAGCGGATACAGCAGGGTCGCCAGCCACGCCAGGGCCGTCGCGACGCGCACGGGTTACTTGCCCGTGGCGACGTTGCCCGCATGCAGCATCGTGTGGACGGTATCGACCACGTCCTGCACGCTGCGCACGGCCTTGAATGCCTCCGGGCGCAGGTTGCCGCCCAGCATCGGCTTGAGCTGCACGATCAGGTCGACCGCATCGATGCTGTCGATGTCCAGGTCGCCGGCGAGCATGGCCTGCGGAGTGATGCTCGCCCGTTCGATCCCGAAGGTGTCGTGGAGGATGCCGGCGATGCGCTGGAAGATCTCGTCCTTGTCCATCGTGCTGTCCGTGCCTGTCACTGCGAGCGACTGGCGGCGACGAATGCGGCCAGGCTGCGCACGCTGGCGAAGTGCCGGCGGGTTTCCTCGGAATCGGCGGCCAAGGTCACGCCATAGCGCTTCTGCAGGGCCAGCCCGAGCTCGAGCGCGTCGATCGAATCCAGCCCCAGGCCCTCGTTGAAAAGCGGCGCTTCGGTGTCGATGTCGTCGGCGACGACGTCCTCCAGCGACATCGTGGAGACGATCAGCGCCTTGATGTCCTGTTCCAGCGAATTAGTGTCCAGCGCCTGCACGCAGCAGTTCTCCCGTGAAGATGTCCTCGAGCGCAGCCGTCAGGCGGCGTGCCGCCAATGGCTCGGTGACGCCGTCTTCGAGAAACGGTGAGACCGGCAGGTCTGGCAGGACGTCCATCCACAGATGGAAGCGCCGGGGCGGCACACGATACCATTTCTCCCCCTTCCCCAGCGTGCGCGGCTCGCAGCGGATCACCACCGGCGTCACGTCCAGGCGCCCGCGCACCGCGATGTTCGCGGCACCGCGTTGCAAGGGTCCCAGCCGTTCGCCAGCCGGCGTGCGCGTGCCTTCCGGGAAGATCAGCAGGTTGCGCCCTGAACGCACCGAGGCGATGCAGTCGTCGACCAGGCCGGCGCCGTTGTCGTTGCAGATGTAGCCGGTCGCGCGCACCGGACCGCGGGTGAACGGATTGTTGGCCAGGCGCGACTTCACCACGCAATCCGCGTCCGGCAGGCGCGACACCAGCAGGACCACGTCGACCAGGGTCGGATGATTGGCCAGCACCAGCAGGCCCCGGCGTTGCAGGCGCTCCAGGCCGCGGATCTCGAAGGTCATCACGCCCAGCCCATGCATGACCCGGATGTGCCCGGCGAAACTGGCGCGGATCAAAGCGCGTGCGCGGCGCTCCAGTGTCGCCCGGTCGCGGCTGAACAGGCCGACCAGCGGGAACACCAGCACCCGCAACAGCAGACCGCCCACGCCGAACGCGATGAACGACAACGCGGTGCCGAAGGTCCGCCACGCGCGGTCGAATGCATCAGCCATGCCGGCTCCAGCCGCCACCCTCGACGCCCGGCAAGGACGCATCGCCGGCCAGGAAGAAGCGCAGCACGTCCAGCGAATGCGGCAGCACGCCGGATCCCGCAGGTTCGCCCGCGCGGAGCGAAATACGCGGCAAGCCATCTCGCGGCGCGACGATCCGCCAGGCCCAGGCGTGCAGCGCGTCGGGCTCGTCGAGGAACACGTCGTAGTCGCCTGGCACCGCATCGTCGTACACCACGACCAGCACCGCGGGCGCGCCATCCGCCAGCAAGCCGAGCGCCTCGGTGACCGCTGCCTCCGGCGTGGCACGCACCGCCGATACCGCGAGGTAGTTCCCCTGCAGCAGGCGCGCGATGCTGTATTGCGCGGCGATCGCGTTGTGCGTCGACAGGCCGAACTGCGTCGGCGACAACGGTTCGTCACGCGCAAGTTCGGCGAGCATGCGGTGCGTGCGATCCAGGTCGCCATGCCGGCTGGCGAACACCAGCGGCAGGTCGCGGTCGCCGTCATGCTGGCAACGCCACGCGACCTGCAACGCGGCGCGCCCCAGGCGTTCGACGCGACGCCGCTGCATCGGCGCCATCTCCGCCAACGCCGGCATCGCCTCGCCGGTCGGCAGCCAGGGCGCGCGCGCCCATGCGTGCCAGTCTGCGTGGCTTTCGAGCCCTGCGGCGAACGCCGACCAGGCATCGATGCTGAACGTGGCATCCGTGTCGATTGCGTGCTCCATGTGGCGTGTTGCCGCTTGCGTGGTGCTGCATGCATCTTCCGCGCTGGCGCCGCAAAGAAAAAGCCCGGCGTGAGCCGGGCTTTCGATGAAGCACCTCGATTTCGCGGTTCGTGGTGGCGTCCCCACGGGGATTCGAACCCCGGTCGCTACCGTGAAAGGGTAATGTCCTAGGCCTCTAGACGATGGGGACAAAACCGCAAATCGATTCTTGAAAAGTGGTGGAGCCAGGCGGGATCGAACCGCCGACCTCCTGCATGCCATGCAGGCGCTCTCCCAGCTGAGCTATGGCCCCACGTGCTGGCAAGACGAACATTTTGGAGGACGTTTTCCGAAGCGTCAAGCGCCTGTTTCGATTTCGTCCTGCGACATGGGTCGCAACGTCGCCACGCCATGGCCCTGCTCCGCGAGGTACTGGACCCATTTGCCGAGGAAGGTGTTCATCCGCAGGCGATGGTCCAGGATCCGCTCGGGTGGCGGGTACATGCCGATCACATCCTGCCAGCGACGGCCCGCATAGCAATGCGTGGCCTCGACCTGGCGCGCATCGCTGTACACGCGCAGGCTCGCCGACGGATCCGCCAGGCCGGTCTGCGGATCGACCAGCCCGTAGCTCATCCGCAATTCGGTGGTGTAGGCATGCTGCTCGACGACATCGAGGCGCACGTCGAGCCCGTCGCCGATCGACGACACGTACGTCCCGCATCCGAGTTGCGCCGGCTCGAACAGGCGCTGCAGGCGCGCGTGGTTCTCGCTGTACAACCCCATCAGCCAGCCGAATCGGCTCATCTTCGGCAGTGCGACGCGGCGTGACAGGACTCGACTCATGGCTCGATCCTACACGCGCGAATCGCGCCACGGCAGCATTGACGCATGCCGGTATCCAGCCTAACTTCAGGGTTTCTGCGTGCCCTCGTGCTGCACGCTTGGTGCAACCGGCTCAGTACATCTCGCGATTGATGCCAAGGTGCTCCAGCACCCGGCTCGAGATCTCCTCGATCGAGGCATGCGTGGTGCTGAGCATCTCGATGCCTTCCCGCCGCAGCATCGCCTCGGCCTGCGCCACTTCGCGCTTGCAGGTATCCAGTTGCGCATACCGCGAGTTCGCGCGTCGCTCCTGGCGGATCTGGTGCAGCCGAAGCGGATCGATGGTCAGGCCGAACAGCTTGCGGCGGTATTGCCGCAGCTTGGCCGGCAGGCGTTCGTCCTCCAGGTCGTCCGGCGTCAGCGGGTAGTTGGCGGCACGCACCCCGTGGTGCAGGGCGAGGTACACGCAGGTGGGCGTCTTGCCCGCGCGCGAGACCCCGACCAGGATGAGGTCGGCCTCGTCGTAGTCGAGGCGCGCGCCATCGTCGTGGGTGAGCGCGTAGTTCATCGCGTTGATGCGGCGGTGGTAGGCCTCGAAGTCGACCATGCCGTGCGCCTGCCCCACCCGCGCCTGGCGCGCCTGGCCCAGTTCGCGCTCCAGTGGCTCGAGGAAGGGCGCAAACACGTCCAGCATCAGTGCGCCGCTTTCCGCGAGCACCGTGGAGAGTCCGGGATCGACGGACGAGTTCACCACGATCGGGCGCAAGCCGCTCGCTTCGCCCGCCGCCCGGATCCGCGCCGCCACCAGGCGCGCCTTCTCGGGGGTGTCCACGAACGGCAGCCGGTCGGTCTGGAAGCGCATCCCGCTGAACTGGGTCAACATGCTGTGGCCAATGGTTTCCGCGGTGATACCGGTGCCATCGGAGACGTAGAACACGGGGCGTGGGTGATCCATGTGCATTCGTGGCCAGCGTGCGGGGCGAGGGTTGTAAAATAGCCGCTTCGGCGCAGTCGCGCCGCCCTCCCCTGCACTGGAGCCTGTCTTGAGCGCCCCCGCTTCGATCAACAACGTCCTGTGGCTGAACGACCTGCGCCTGACCGACCTCGCCCAGGTGGGCGGCAAGAATTCCTCGCTCGGCGAGATGATCGGCGAGCTCTCGGGGCTCGGCGTCTCGGTGCCAGGCGGGTTCGCCACCACTGCCGACGCGTTCAAGGCCTTCATCGCCCACAACGACCTGCATGCGCGCATCTACGACAAGCTCGCCACGGTCGATGTCGAGGACGTGCCCGCGCTGACCCGCGCTGGCGCCGACATCCGCGGCTGGGTGATCGACGCGCCGCTGCAGCCGGAACTGGATGCCGACATCCGCAGTGCGTACGCGAAGCTGTGCGCGGATGCCGGATCGAACGACATCGCGGTGGCGGTGCGTTCCTCGGCGACCGCGGAAGACTTGCCCGATGCAAGCTTCGCCGGCCAACAGGAAACCTTCCTCAACGTGACCGGCGCCGACGACGTCGTGCACAAGGTCAAGGAAGTGTTCGCCAGCCTGTACAACGACCGCGCCATCGCCTATCGCGTGCACCACGGCTTCGCCCACGAGGACGTGTTCCTGTCCGCCGGCGTGCAGCTGATGGTGCGCTCCGACGTGGGGTCATCCGGCGTGCTGTTCACCCTCGACACCGAATCCGGTTTCCGCGACGTGGTCTTCGTCACCGCCAGCTACGGCCTGGGCGAGATGGTCGTGCAGGGTGCGGTGAATCCCGACGAGTTCTACGTCTACAAACCCACGCTCAATGCCGGCAAGCCGGCGATCCTGCGCCGTTCGCTGGGCAGCAAGCAGTTGCGCATGGTGTATTCCGACGCGCCGGGCGAACGCGTGCGCACCGAGGAAACGCCGGCGGCGTTGCGCAGCACGTTTTCTATTTCCGATGCGGACGTGCAGGAGCTGGCGAAGCAGTCGCTGGTGATCGAACGTCACTACGGCCGGCCGATGGACATCGAGTGGGGCAAGGACGGCCATACCGGCAAGCTCTACATCCTGCAGGCGCGTCCGGAGACGGTGAAGTCGCGCGCGCATGCGACCCAGATCGAGCGCTACACGCTGGGCGAGCGCGGCGACGTGCTGGCGGAAGGCCGCGCGATCGGCAGCAAGATCGGCAGCGGCACCGCGCGCGTGGTGCGTTCGCTGGCCGACATGGAGCGCGTGCAGCCCGGCGACGTGCTGGTCGCCGACATGACCGATCCCGACTGGGAGCCGGTGATGAAGCGCAGCGCCGCCATCGTCACCAACCGCGGTGGCCGCACCTGCCACGCCGCGATCATCGCCCGCGAGCTGGGCGTGCCCGCGGTGGTCGGCACCGGTAACGCGCTCGACAGCGTCAAGGACGGCGATCCGATCACGGTCAGCTGCGCCGAGGGCGATACCGGCTTCATCTATGCAGGCGCCCTGCCCTTCGAACGCACCACGACGGACCTCGGCAACATGCCGCCGGCGCCGCTGAAGATCATGATGAACGTGGCGAACCCGGACCGCGCCTTCGATTTCGGCATGCTGCCGAACGCGGGCATCGGCCTGGCCCGCCTGGAGATGATCATCGCCAGCCACATCGGCGTGCATCCGAAGGCGCTCCTCGAATACGACCGCCAGGATGCTGCGACCAAGGCGAAGATCGACGCGCGCACCGCCGGTTATGCGGGGCCCGTGGAGTTCTACGTGGACCGCCTGGCCGAAGGCATCGCCACCATCACCGCATCGGTGGCGCCGAACCCGGTGATCGTGCGCCTGTCCGACTTCAAGTCGAACGAGTACGCCAACCTGATCGGCGGCAGCAAGTACGAGCCGCACGAGGAGAACCCGATGATCGGGTTCCGTGGCGCCTCGCGTTACATCGACCCGAGCTTCAAGGATGCCTTCGCGCTGGAATGCCGGGCGGTCAAGCGCGTGCGCGAGGACATGGGCCTGGACAACCTGTGGGTGATGATCCCGTTCGTGCGCACGCTCGGCGAAGGCCGCAAGGTAATCGATGTGCTGCGCGAGAACGGCCTCGTCCAGGGCGAGAATGGATTGAAGGTCATCATGATGTGCGAGGTGCCGTCCAACGCGCTCATGGCCGACGAATTCCTCGAGCTCTTCGACGGCTTCAGCATCGGCTCCAACGACATGACCCAGCTGACACTGGGCCTGGATCGCGACTCGGCCATCGTCGCCGGCCTGTTCGACGAGCGCGACCCGGCGGTCAAGAAGATGCTGTCGATGGCGATCTCCGCGGCGAAGGCCAAGGGCAAGTACATCGGCATCTGCGGCCAGGGACCGAGCGATCACCCGGACCTGGCGCTGTGGCTGATGGAACAGGGCATCGAGTCCGTCTCGCTGAACCCCGACACCGTGGTCGATACCTGGTTGCAACTGGCCAAGGCCAAGGGCTGATCCTTGCGATTCACCTCCCTTTCGCGCAGCGAAGGGGAGGTGGCGAGATCAACCGCAGATGCGGTTGCGCCCCGCCCGCTTCGCCTCGTACAGCAGCGCATCCGCGCGACTGACCAGTTTCTCGTGGTGCGCCAGGCCCGTGCGTTCGGTGACGCCGGCACTGATCGTCATCGACCAGCCGGGCGCGAACTCCGTGCAATCGATGGCCTGCACGCGCGCGCGCAACTGCTCGCAGAGCTGGCGCGCTTCGTCCAGCGGCATGCCCTCGAACAGCACGGCGAACTCCTCGCCGCCCCAGCGCGCGATGCTGCCGCGGCCCTCGATGCCTGCCTGCAACGCATGCGCCACCGCCACCAGGGCGTGGTCGCCGGCGGCATGCGAGTACTGGTCGTTGATCCGCTTGAACTCATCGACGTCGAACAACGCGAAACTCAACGGCTGCCGCGTTTCGACCGCGCGATCGAAGGCGTGCGACAGGCGCGCATCGAAGTGGCGCCGGTTGCCGATGCCGGTCAATGCATCTTCCAGCGCCATCCGCTCGAACGCCTCCGACTGTTCCTTCAGCCGCGCCAGCAGGATCGACTTCTCGCGGTCCGACTCCATCAGCCGGTCGGTCTGCTCGCGCAGCGCGCTGGTGCGCTGGTCGATGACGTCTTCCAGTTCGGTGGCGCGCTTGCGCAGGTTGCCCAGCCGCCAACGGTAGATGGCGAACAGCAGCAGGCCGAGCAGCAAGGTCGCCACGGCCAGGAACCAGGCCTGCTGCCATGGTTGCGGCTTGATCTCGATGTCGATGACGGTGGGATTGCCGCTCCAGTCGCGGCCCAAGGTCGGCGCCGAGACGTCGACCAGGAACCGGTATCGCCCGGGCTTCAGGTTGGTGTACTGGGCGACGCGCTGGTTGGCGCGCTCGATCCAGTCGCTGTCCTCGCCTTCCAGTCGGTAGCGATAGCGCAGGAAGCGCGGCATCAGGAAGCTCAG